>Ga0209514_10000921_pt1 | contig 55338 bp, 57 predicted proteins | sample Subgrocontami58m_FD_187452 | JGI IMG/M metagenome (GOLD analysis project Ga0209514, IMG submission 187452) | Subsurface groundwater microbial communities from S. Glens Falls, New York, USA - GMW37 contaminated, 5.8 m (SPAdes) (version 3) | ecosystem: Environmental > Aquatic > Deep subsurface >... | reverse complement strand
GGTGCTGAACCTCGACAAGTGCATCGGCTGTCACACCTGTTCCGTCACCTGCAAGAACGTCTGGACCAACCGCGAAGGCATGGAATACGCGTGGTTCAACAACGTCGAGACCAAGCCCGGCATCGGGTACCCGAAGGACTGGGAGAACCAGACGCGCTGGAAGGGCGGTTGGACGCGCAAGCGCAACGGCAGGATCCAGCCGAAGATCGGCTCCAAGTGGCGCATCCTGGCCAACATCTTCGCCAACCCCGATCTGCCGGAGATCGACGACTACTACGAGCCCTTCACCTTCGACTACGAGCACCTGCAGAAGGCGCCCGAACTCGAAGCCTTCCCGACCGCGCGACCGCGCTCGCTGATCAGCGGCAAGCGCATGGAGAAGATCGAGTGGGGTCCCAACTGGGAGGAGATCCTGGGGGGCGAATTCGCCAAGCGGTCCGTCGATAGCAACTTCGAGGGCGTGCAGAAGGAGATGTACGGCCAGTTCGAGAACACCTTCATGATGTACCTGCCGCGGCTGTGCGAGCATTGCCTCAATCCGGCCTGTGTCGCGGCCTGCCCGTCGGGCGCCATCTACAAGCGCGAGGAGGACGGCATCGTCCTGATCGACCAGGACAAGTGCCGGGGCTGGCGCATGTGCGTGTCGGGCTGCCCCTACAAGAAGATCTATTTCAACTGGTCGTCGGGCAAGTCGGAGAAGTGCACCTTCTGTTATCCGCGCATCGAGGCCGGCCAGCCGACGGTCTGCTCCGAGACCTGCGTCGGCCGCATCCGATACCTCGGCGTCATGCTCTACGACGCCGACCGCATCGAGCAGGCGGCCAGCGTCGCCGACGACAGGAAGCTCTACGATGCGCAGATGGGCATCTTCCTCGATCCCAACGACGAGAAGGTGATCGCCCAGGCGCGCCGCGACGGCGTGCCGGATGCCTGGCTGGAGGCCGCGCGGCGCTCGCCGGTGTGGAAGATGGCGATGGAGTGGAAGGTCGCCTTCCCGCTGCATCCCGAGTACCGCACCCTGCCGATGGTCTGGTACGTGCCGCCGCTGTCGCCGATCCAGGCGGCGGCCGAGGCCGGCAAGATGGGCATCGACGGCGGCATGCCCGACGTCCGCTCGCTGCGCATTCCGCTGCGCTATCTCGCCAACCTGCTGACCGCGGGTGACGAGGGGCCGGTGGCGCGTGGCCTGGAGCGCATGCTCGCCATGCGCGCCTACATGCGTGCCAAGACGGTCGACGGCGTGATTGACGGTGCCGTCACGGCGCGCGTGGGGCTGAGCCCGCAGCAGATCGAGGACATGTACCAGATCATGGCGATCGCCAACTACGAGGATCGCTTCGTGATCCCGACCGCCCATCGCGAGACCGCCGAGGACGCCTACCAGCTCCGCGGCGCCTGCGGCTTCAGCTTCGGCAACGGCTGCTCGTCGGGCGACAGCGGCGGCAATCTCTTCTCCGGCGGCAAGCTGCGCGCCAAGAGCCCGATGGAGGTCGTGTGATGAAGACGCTCAGGGCCCTGGCCGCGCTGCTCTCCTACCCGACTGCCGACCTCGTCGCAGCGGCCGACGAAATCCGCCAGGTGATCGACGGCGACACCGTCCTGCCGGCGGCCGAACGCGCCGGGCTGCTTCGGCTGGTCGACGACCTCGCCGGCGGCGATCTCTACGACTTGCAGGAGCGCTACGGCCTGCTGTTCGACCGCACGCGGTCACTGTCGCTGCATCTCTTCGAGCATGTCCATGGCGAGAGCCGCGACCGCGGCCAGGCCATGGTCGATCTGCTCAAGCTCTACGAGGAGAGCGGCTATACGCCGACGGCGACCGAACTGCCCGACTTCCTGCCGCTGTTCCTGGAATATGCTTCCACGCGTCCGCCCCAGGCGGCAATCGAGCTCATTGGCCAGCCGGCGAACGTGATCGCGGCCCTGAAGGAGCGCCTGGCGAAGCGGAACTCGCCCTATGTCGCCGTGATGTCCGCGCTGCTGGCGCTTTCGAAGGCCAGGCTCGACGAGAAGGCGCTGGCGACGCTCCGCGCCGAGCCCGACCCCGAACCCGACGATCTTGAGGCGCTGGATGCGGCGTGGGAAGAGGAGGAAGTGACCTTCGGCCCCGGGTCCGCCGACGCCAAGGGCGCGTGCGGTGTCGAGGGGCTTTCCACCCGGCTGCGCGCCGCCATGCGGCCGGCCGACGGCGTCGCCCCGCCGCTCACGCGCGGAAGATCGGCCGGGCGCCGCACCACCTCGCCGCCCAGCCCGGGAGTTCGGTCATGAAGGATTACGTCTTCCATCTTCTGTTCGTCTGGTATCCCTACATCTGCCTGACGATCTTCCTGCTCGGCAGCCTGGTCCGCTTCGACCGCGAGCAATACACCTGGCGTGCCGCCTCCAGCCAGATCCTGCGCAAGCGCCAGCTTACCTGGGGTTCCAACCTGTTCCACGTCGGCATCCTGTTCCTGCTGATGGGGCACATGGTCGGCCTGCTGACGCCGACCCCGCTCTACACCCTGTTCATCACCGTCGAGCAGAAGCAGCTGATCGCCGTCGCTGCCGGCGGCATCGCGGGCGTCATCTGCTTCGTGGGTCTCACGATGCTGCTGCACCGCCGCCTGTTCGACGTTCGCATCCGCGCCAACAGCTCGGTGATGGACATCGCGATCCTGGCGATCCTCTGGCTCCAGCTCTGCCTCGGCCTCGCCACGCTGCCGTTCTCCTTCGCCCATTCCGACGGCTCGGTGATGCTGATCCTGTCGCATTGGGCACAAGGCATCGTGATCCTGCACCCGGTCGATCCGAAGACCCTGCAGGGGCTCGCCTGGCCCTACCTCACGCACCTCGTCTTGGGCATGACCCTGTTCCTGGTCTTCCCCTTCAGCCGTCTGGTGCACATCTGGTCGGCGCCGGTCTGGTACCTCGGCCGTCGCGGCTACCAGGTCGTGCGCCGGCGTCGGCTCCTGTCAGCGTCTGGTCAGCCGGCCTCTCGGCAGCCGGCGGAGTGAAGGCCATGAGCACCCCTCAGTCTGCCACCGCGCCGCGCCCGGCCCGCCGTCGCTTCGCCCGGCCCGAACCGGTCGGCGTCAACGGCGTGATCATTCCGAGCGCTGTGATCGCCCGCGAGACCCAGCATCACCAGGCCTCCGACCCCGACCAGGCCTGGATGCTGGCGGCGCGGGCGCTGGCGATCCGCGAACTGCTGTCGCAGGAAGTCGAGCGGTTGGCGATCGAGGCCGAGCCGCTCGACGACGGCGAGGGACGTCGCGAGACGCCGCAGGAGGCGCGGTTGCGCGCCCTGATCGAGCGCGAGGTCGTCGTGCCGCGCGCCGACGAGGCCGCGTGCCGCCGCTACTACGACGCCAACACCCGCCGCTTCCGCTCGCCCGACCTGTTCGAGGCGGCACACATCCTGTTTGTGGCGGCGCCTGACGACATCGATGCCCGCGACAAGGCCCGCGCGGCGGCTGCGGCGCTGATCGCCGAGCTGGTGCGGAACCCGGCGGGCTTCGCCGCGGCGGCGGCCTCGCACTCGTCCTGCCCGTCGTCCAAGCAGGGCGGCAACCTCGGCCAGGTCAGCACCGGCCAAACCGTCCCCGAATTCGAGACGGCCTTGCGCGGCATGGTTCCGGGGCCGGTGCATCCCGAGCCTGTCGAAACCCGCTACGGCCTGCATGTCGTGCGGCTCGACCGCCGCGTCGATGGCGAGGTACTGCCTTTCGATCTCGTCCGGGATCGCATTGCCGACTACCTCGACGAGGCGGTCCGGCGTCGCGCCCAGCAGCAGTACGTGTCGATCCTGGCCGGCCGCGCCCGGGTGACCGGCGTCGATCTTGCCGCCGCGCGCGGCCCGCTCGTCCAGTAGGAGGCGGCGATGGTGCTGGGTCAGGTTCTCGAACGACTGGGCGACGAGGCTTTCGCTGCCGAGGCGCTGGTGGCTCTCGAAGATCTCAACCTGATGGTCCAGGTCGAGGCGGCCGGCCGGCCGTTCGGGGAGGGTATCGGGGAATACGCGGCCGGGGCCTCGCGCCGCTTCGCGCAACTCGCCTCGGATGAAGACTGGCTCGCCCTCATGACGGCGCTCGAACGCGCCGACGATGCCGGCACGGCCTGCCTGAAACACATGCTCGAATGGTCTCTGCGCCACGACGCTGAAAGCCTCGACGACGGCTGCGGCGGCCAATGCAGCTGCAAGGGGAGTTGAACGATGTCCGAAGTCCTCATCGCCGCACTGGTCTACGCCGACGGCATCTATCCCGATCGCGCGATCGCCCGCGCCATCGAGCCGTTGCGCGAGCGTGGCATTGCGCTCGCGGGCGCGCTGCAACTCGAGTCCACCGACCTGCCGGGCCGGCATCCCTGCGACATGCTCCTGCAGGATCTCTCGAGCGGCGAGATCACGGCCATCGCCGAGCATCGCGGCAGCGAGGCGCGCGGCTGCCGGCTCGACGTCTCCCTCCTGACCGACCTCGCCGAATCGGTCGCCTTCAGCCTCTACAGCGAGGAACCGCGTCTCCTGGTGGTCAACAAGTTCGGCAAGATCGAAGCCGACGGCGGCGGCTTGCGCGGCGCGATCGCCGAGGCCGTCGGTCTCGGCATTCCGGTCCTGGTCGGCGTTCCGGCGCGCAATCTCGATCGCTGGCGGGCTTTCGCCGGCCCGCTCGCGGTCGAATTGCCGGCCGAACCTTCGGCGATTGCAAACTGGCTCGAGACACGGGGCCTGCCGGCGGCGCCGGGTTCCCGCGGCACGGCGGCCGCGAGCGCGACGCGGCGCGCCTAGGCGCCGCGGGACGACATGAGAGCGAGATGGATGACCTCACCGTGGCGCGGGCGGTCCATGTCCTGGCGGTGATCCACTGGATCGGCGGCGTCGCTTTCGTCACCGCGGTGATCCTGCCGGCCATCGCTGCCTTGGAGGAGCCGTCGCGCCGCCTCGCGCTGTTCGAGGCGATCGAAGGTCGCTTCTCCGCCCAGGTGAAAGTCTCGGTGCCAGTGGCGGGCCTCAGCGGCGCCTGGATGGCCTGGCGTCTCGATGCCTGGGGCCGGTTTCTCGAGCCGGCGGGCTGGTGGCTGGCGGCGATGGCGCTCGTCTGGCTGCTGTTCACGGCGATCCTGTTCGTCTTCGAGCCGCTGCTGTTGCGCGGCTGGTTCCATCGCCGCGCGACGGCCGATCCGGCGGGCACCTTCCGGCAGGTCCAACGGGCGCACGCGTTTCTGTTGCTGATCGGCACGACGGTCGCGGCCGCCGGCGTGCTCGGCGCCCACGGGCTGCTGGGCTGAGACCGCAAAGGAGCATGAAATGTCCATGGTTGTTCGTCTGGTGTCGCGGCTCGCGGCCACGACCGCGCTCGCCTTCGCCGCAGCCGCCTGCACGTCGACCCCGCCCGCGTCGCCCGAGCTCATGGCGCGGTGCCAGAAGCTCCAGATGCTCTGGGTGCGCTACGAGCCGATCCTGACTCTCATCCACACCGGCCAGAAGGTGCGGGTCGAGCTGGCGATGGCGGATTGCCAGGCCGGCCGGTACGAAGAAGGCATCCGGGAGCTGGAGAAGATCCTGGAGCGCGGAAAGATTCCTATTCCGCCGAACTGACCTTGCCGGGCCTGCGATCCTGTGTCGGTGGATCGTGCACGAGAGGATGCCCACCGTCACATGAAGACGAGCGAAAGCACGATGGCCGCGCCGACCAGACCCACGAGGCATGATGCCAGCAGCCAGATGACGAACGTCATCGATCGTTTCCGGAGCGTTCCCGCCTTCCACGCGCGATACTTGTACCGTGTGCTGTTGACATAGGCGCCCGCCACGATCGGCAGATAGAGCAGGAATCCGCCGAAGGCCATCAACAGGAGAAGCGCCTGGAGGATCTGCGCGATCGGCTCGATCAGGGGGCTGGAGCAGGTGACGGCCCGGCTTTCGTCCCATGGGCCGCAATCGAACGATAAGGCCACGAGCGCGACGGCGGGCAGCACGAGCAGGAGACCCAGGATGCTGTCCGACAGCAGTTCGCAGCGCGCGGCATCGAGTTTCAACATCGGGTCCCCATAAGCGGCTAGGGTGGAATTCGAACTCACGCGCTCAGATGGCAGCAGAATGCAAGCACTGCCAGCATCCAAAAAGTTCCAACGGAATTTGACAGGATCAGCAGGTTTCTGGTAAGAAAAAGCCTATCGTGGCGGGTCGCATATCCGCCACGCCAAACCCGCCCGGTCCCCTGATCCAGGGAATCGCGGCGGGCTTTTTCCTGTCCGAACGAGGTCCAGATGTCCAACCCGGAAACCCGCGGCGCCGGTCGCGCGCCCCTGCCCAAGACCAGGGTGAACGCCTTCTTCCACCATCTCGGCCGCACCGGCCCGAGGACGGTCGCCGCCGCCGACGAGTACCGGGACGCCGAAGACGAATTCGACAAGGAAGACTGACGTCCCACCACAAGGCGTCCGCGCCACCGGGCCTCCCCCCGGCGTGCCCAAAAGCTCTTCAGAGAGCGCCTGCGCCTTGGCATGGTCCTGACCATGCCCTCGACAACGAAAGAACGAGACCCAAACAGCAAACTGCGCCGACGGCGAACGTCGGCCCGGGCGACCGGTTTGCAACGCGATTCCGGACAGGTTTCCGGACGGAACGCGTTACATTCAGGCGTCCACAAATAATGCGAGAAAGCCGTGAAAACACGGCATCGGACGGCCCTTCGGGCCGTGAAAAAGCATATGGGACTCGGCCGGAGACACGGGCAGGGAGTTTGCCCGTGTCTTTTGGTCGATGCGCTTATCGCTGGGCTGCGGCGGCGCGTTCGAGTCCGGGCGGGAGCTTGTGCCAGGCGCGGCCATCCCTGCCTTCCTGGAAACCGTAGGCGTAGAGCGCCCGCATGTAGGCTTGGTCGAACTCGCCGGCCTTGGGGGCGCTGAAGTCCGCGCCGATATAGGCGAGGTTGTAGTCGACGCCGTCGCGCTGGGTGACGAAGTAGGTTCGCAGCACGTCGTTCTGGCCGCTTGCCGCCAGCATGGTGTTGATGGCGCGGCCGGCGATCGAGATCGTCCGCCGCTCGCTCGCCGCATAGTCGGGATCGAGCCGCGCATTGCGGATGATGTAGGCGTGCCGCTGGCGGCGGAAGCCGGCGGCGGTGATGTTGAGCGACGGCGGGTAGAGGAAGAGCTGGGCAATCGCGCCGCCGTCGACGTGCATCTCCTGGTATTTCCTGCCGTCGACCTCGACGTCGAACAGCACCGGCTGGAAGAGGCCGGGGATCGCCGCCGAGGCGCGCAGGATCTTGCGGAACAGCTCCAGGCCGCCGGGGTGGCCGCTGGCGGCGATGGCGCCGATGTTCCAGATGACCGGCCGCTGGGCATCGAGATGGGTGGTGCCGATCAGCAGCAGGCGGCCCTTCTGATATTCGCGCGCGATCGCGTCGAACATCTTCTGGTCGGCATAACTCTCAATCACCTGGGCAAGCGGGCCGGTGTCGGCCATGGCATCGTCGAACAGGGCCGCAGTGAGACCGCGCACCCGGAAGACTTTGTCGGGGGTCATGGTCGTGTAGACGTTGCGCAGGGCGTCGTCGTAGTCCGGCCCGAGATAGGCGAAGGGCGCGACCAGCGCGCCGGTGCTGACGCCGGTCACCATCTTGAATTCCGGCCGTGTGCCGAGCGCGGTCCAGCCGTTCATCAGCCCGGCGGCGAAGGCGCCGTTGTCGCCGCCACCCGAAACGGCCAGGTAGTAGACGGGCGGCGGGCGCGTGGTTGATTTGCCCTCCGCGCGCAACGTCGCCTGCTCGCGTTCGAAGGCGCGCGTACCTTCTTCGATCATGGCCTTCGGATCGCCGTCGGCGAAGAACCGCGCATTGGGAATGCCGAGCGGCAGGGCGCGGGCGGTATCGGTGGCCGGCACGCCCGGGCCGCGTTCCGGGATCGAGCAGGCGCCGAGGACGAGGATGCCGATCGACAGCACCGCGAACGACAGAGATTTGCGCAGGCCCAAATTTCCTCTCCTTCCCGCAGCGATCGTCGCCACGATCGATGATCGAATATACGAAGGGGAAGGCGCGAGCCAGCGCCGCGATCAGGGAGCGGCGGCGGCCGCCTCGGCCGGCGGCGCCTTGGGGGCCTTCTTCTTCCGTTCCTCGAAGCGCTGCAGCACCGTGAAGAACGACGGCACGAACAGCACGGCGAGGCAGGTCGAGGCGATCATGCCGCTGAACACGCAGAGGCCGAGGGAGATCCGCGAGTTGGCGCCCGCGCCGGTCGCCGTCACCAGCGGCACGACGCCCAGGATGAAGGCGAAGGAGGTCATCAGGATGGGGCGGAAGCGGGTGCGGGCCGCTTCGACGGCGGCCTCGGCGATGCCTTTGCCTTCGTGGTTGCGGGCGTCGCGAGCAACTTCGACGATCAGGATGGCGTTCTTGGCACTCAATGCGATCAGCAGCATCAGGCCGATCTGGGTGTAGAGATTGTTGGCGAGACCGACGGCGGCCAGCGCGATGGCCGGCCCGCTGAGCGACAGCGGCACGGCCATGATCACCGCCAGGGGGGCGACCCAGCTCTCGTACTGGCCGGCGAGGCAGAGATAGACCAGCAGAATGGAAAGGCCGAACACATAGAGCATCTGGTTGCCGACGATGTTCTCCTGGAAGGCCATGGCGGTCCATTGGTAGCCGGTGCCGGGCGGAAGGACCGCCTTGGCGATCTCGTCCATCAGCGCGATGCCCTCTCCGGAGCTGAAGCCTGCCGCCGGTGAGCCCACGATCGCGGCGGAGGGATAGAGGTTGTAGAGGCTGATCAGCGGTGCGCCCAGGGACTGGCGCAACTCGGCGACGGCGCCGATCGGCACCATCTGCCCGTCGAGGTTGCGCACCTGCAGCTTGAGAATGTCCTCGGGCCTGGTGCGATACGGCGCTTCCGCCTGCAGGAAGACCTCGAGGCTGAGGCCGAACTTGTTGAAGCGGTTCACGAAGCTCGATCCGAGATAGGAGGAGAGCACCGAGAACACCTCGCCGACCGGAACCTTGAGGGTTTCCGCCTTGACGCGGTCGACCTCGACGCGCACGTGCGGAGCGCCGGCGCGGAACGACGTGACGAGGTTGGTGAGCGCAGACTGGGTGCCGGCTTGCGCGAGCAGGGAGTCGGTCACGGCCTGAAGCTTGGTGTAGTCGAAGCTGCCGTCCTTCTGCTCGACCTGCATCTGGAAGCCGCCGGCATTGCCGACGCCCTGGATGGCGGGCGGGACGATGACGAAGGCCCGGCCATCCTGCAGCACCTGCAATTCGCGCATCAGGCCCCGGACGATCGAAAGAAGGTCCTGCCCCTCCGCCTTCTGCCGTACCCCCCAGTCCTTCAGGATGACGTAGGCCACCGCCGAGTTCGCCAGCGCGGAATTGCTGTCGAGCACCGACATGCCGCCGAGCGCCACCACGTTCTCGACGCCCGGCATGGCCATGGCGATCTTGCTGACCTCGTCGAGCGTCGTGCCGGTGCGTCCCAGCGAGGCGCCGTCCGGCAGTTGCACGCCGATCATCAGGTAACCCTGATCCTCGTTGGGGATGAACGCCGTGGGCAGGCGAGCCACGCCCCAGCCGCCGATACCGGCCACGACCAGGGCGAGGCAGACCATCAGGCCGCTGCGGCGGACCATCAGGCCGATCAGGGCAGCGTAGGCATTCTCGAGCTTTTCGTAGGCCTTGTTGAAGGCGCGGAAAAAGATGTTGCGTTTCTCGGGCGGCACCGCGGGCCGCAACCACAGAGCGCACTGTGTCGGCTTCAGCGTGGCGGCATTGACGGCGCTGATGAAGGCCGTGGCGGCGATGACCAGGGCGAACTGGGCGAACATCTGGCCTGTCAGTCCCGGTACGAAGGCGGCCGGGATGAACACCGACATGAGCACGAGGGTGATGCCGATGACCGGCCCGAACAGCTCTCCCATTGCCTTGATCGCGGCATCGTGGCTCGACATGCCGCGCTCGACGTAGCGGGCGACACCCTCGACGATCACGATGGCGTCGTCGACGACGATGCCGATCGCCAGGACGATACCGAACATCGTCGTCGTATTGATGGTGAAGCCGAGCGCCGCCATGGCGGCGAATGCGCCGATGATCGTCACCGGAATCGTCGTCGCCGGCACGAGCATGGCGCGCCAGTCCTGCAGGAAGATCACGATTACGATCAGCACCAGAACGCCCGCCTCGATCAGCGTCATGAAGACTTCGTTGATCGACGCCTTCACGAAGCGGGTGGTGTCGAACGGAACCGAGTAGGCGAGACCCGGCGGAAAGTCCTTGGCGAGCTGCACCATCTTGGCCTTGACCGCGTTGGCGACATTGAGGGCGTTGGCGTCGGGCAGCTGGTAGATGGCGATGCCGGAGTTGGGCTTGCCGTTGATCTGGGAGGTCTGCGAATAGGTCTGGGCGCCGAGTTCGACGCGGCCGATGTCCTTCACCCGCACGATCCGGCCGCCATTGCCCTGCTCGGCCTTGACGATGATGTTGGCGAACTCCTCCGGCGTTCTCCTCTGCCCCTGGATGTCGATCGTGTACTGGAAGTCCAGACCCTTGGGGGCCGGCGGCATGCCGACCTGGCCGGCGGCCACGTCCTGGCTCTGCTGCTTGATGACGTTGATCACGTCGGAGGGGGTGAGGCCGAAAGTGTAGAGCTTTTCGGGGTTGACCCAGATCCGCATCGAGTACTCGCCGACGCCCAGGACGTTGACGTTTCCGACACCAGGCAGGCGCGACAGTTCGTTGACCAGATTGATGGTCGCGTAGTTGCTCAGATAAAGGCTGTCGTAACGTTCGTCCGGCGAGGTCAGCGACACGATCTGCAGGATCGCCGTCGACTTTTTCTCGACCACCACGCCTTGCGCCTGGACCGATGCCGGCAGCGAGGCGAGCGCCGCACTCACCCGATTCTGCACCAGCACCTGGGCGAAATCGAGATCGGTGCCGATCTCGAACGTGACGGTCAGCGTGTAGGTGCCGGCGTCCGTGCTGTAGGACTGCATGTAGATCATCTTCTCGACGCCGTTGACCTGCAGCTCGATCGGCAGGGCGACGTTGTCGACGACGGTCTTGGCACTGGCGCCGAAGTAGGTGGTGGTGACCTGCACCGTCGGCGGCACGATATTGGGATATTGCGAGACCGGCAGGGCGAACAGGGCGACGCCGCCGATCAGCACGATGACGATCGCGAGGACATTGGCCAGAACCGGCCGGTTGATGAAGAATTCCGAGATCATCGGCGTGGTCCCGGACTGATCATTTGGTCAGGCCGCCGCCGCTGTCGGGCGTGGCGGTGATGGTCGCTGTCTTGGGAACCACCTTGGCGCCCGGGATCGCGCGGCTGTTGGTGCTCAGGACCACGCGGTCGTCGGCCTTGAGGCCACTCGAGATCACCCGCAGGCCGCCGACCAGGAGTTGCCCCGTGGTAACCCGCACCTGTTCGACGACATCGTCCTTGTTGACGGTCAGCACGTACTTGCCCGCCTGGTTTTCGGCGATCACGCGGTTGGGCACCAGCAGGGAGGCCGAGGCGCCGAGACCCATCGGAACCTTGACGCGAACGAAGAAGCCGGGGATCAGCGACCGCGTCGGATTGCTGAACAGGCCGCGCACCAGGATCGTGCCGGTCGTCGCGTCGATGGCGGGGGCGACGTAGTTGAGATGGCCTTCGTGAGGAAACCCGTCCTCGTTCATCAGGCCGATGCTGAGCGGGATCTTGTTCAGTTCCGTGACATCGAGACGGCGTTCCTTGAGGTTCTCCCGGATCTTGAGAACATCCTGCTCGCTCATGTTGAATTCGACGTAGATCGGATCGAGCTGCACGATGCTGGCGAGCTTGGTGGCAGCGCTGTTGCCGACCAGCTCGCCGACCGAGACGAGATGCTTGGAGACGATACCGTCGAACGGCGCCAGCACGGTCGTATAGCCGAGGTTGGTCTGGGCGATCGTGAGGTTGCCCTCGGCGCTCTCGACCTGGGCGCGTGCGGAATCCCGCTTTGCCTTGGCGATGTCGAAGGTCGCCTGCGCCGATACGTTCTGACGCAACAGGGTTTCCTGGCGGGTGAATTCGGCTTCCGCCTGCACGAGGGCGGCTTTCGCGGCGGCCAGGGTGCCCTGTGCCTCCTGGACATCGGCCTTGTACATCGTCTGCTCGATCACGAAGAGCACATCGCCCTTCTTCATCACCGAGCCATCGACGTAGTTCTGCGAGATCAGGAACCCCTTGACGCGGGCGACGAGGTCGACTGTGGCGAAGGACACCGTATTGCCGGTCAGCTCCTCGAACGGCGTTACCTGCTGCTGCAGCGGCACGGCGACGCTGATCTCCGGCGGCGGCGGTGGCACGAACTTGTTTTCGGGCTTGCAGGCGGACAGGGACGCCGCCAGCAGGGGCAGCGCGACCCAGCCCTTGAGGCTGCGACTCAACATTGTTCCGACACGCTCCCCCGGTTGTCGTCGAGGCACAGGAATAGCCCGGCACGAGACTGAAAGGGTTACCGCATCCCTCGGCGGAATGCCACCTTGGACGACCTTCACGTCCGTTCGAACAGCAGCGACAGGTTGTTGGCCGGCATATCGACGATCTCGGGCAGACCGAAGCCCTTGGCTGCGGCGAGCGCGGTCACCGCCTCGAGGTCGCGCACGCCCCAGGCCGGATTGCGTCGCCTGAGGTCGCGGTCGAATGCCTCGTTGCTGGGCGCCGTGTGCCGGCCGTCCCGGCGGTAGGGGCCGTAAAGGTAAAGCGTGCCACCCTTCGCCAGGATACGCGCCGCACCGGAAACAAGCCCGGCCGCTGCCTCCCACGGTGCAATGTGGATCATGTTGCAGCAAAGCACGGCATCGGCCCGCTCGATCGGCCAGGCGTCGCTGGCGGCATCGAGCGCCAGGGCGGCGCGGACATTGCCGAGGCGCTCGGTCCGCACCCAGTCGTCGACGCTGGCGCGCGCCTCGGTGCTGGGGTCGCTGGGCTGGAAGACGAGGCCGGGCAGCGCTTCGGCGAAATGGACAATGTGCTCGCCCGAGCCGCTCGCGACCTCGAGCACGAGGCCTTGCGCCGGCAATCGCGGCCGCAGGACGTCGAGGATGGGTTGGCGGTTGCGCGCCGCCGCGGGCGCCTGGCGTCTCACCGCGCACCTTCCATGGCCTGCCAGATGCGCGCCGGACTGGCCGGTCCAGTGAAACCTTCGACGCCGAGCGGCGCCAGCGCATCGAGGATGGCGTTGGCGATGGCGGGAAAGGCCGCAATCGCGCCAGCCTCGCCACAGCCCTTCACGCCCAGCGGATTGGTCGTGCATCGCGTGGCATTGAAGCCGAGATCGAACGACGGCAGATCGTCGGCGCGCGGCAGGGCGTAGTCCATGAAAGACCCGGCGATCATCTGGCCGGAGTGCGGATCGTAGATCGCGTGCTCCAGCAGGGCCTGGCCCACGCCCTGGGCCATCGCGCCGTGCGCCTGGCCGGACGCGATCATGGGATTGACCAGCACGCCGTAGTCGTCGACCGCGGTGTAGCGCACGAGCTCGACGCGGCCGGTATCGCGATCGATCTCCACCTCTACCACGTGCGCACCGTTGGGAAAGGTCATGTGCTCGCGCTTCCAGGCGTGGAACGTGTCGAGCGGCCGGCCTCTCGCGCGGCCCTGCGCCGCGATTTCCAGAAGGCCGATGCCTCGGTCGGTGCCTGAGACCACGAACCGGCCATCCTCGAAGCGGATGTCGGCTTCGGCGGCTTCGAGCGCCTCGGCTGCCAGCGCCGTTCCCTTGGCGATGATCTCGTCGGAGGCGCGCCAGATCGCGGTGCCTCCCATGTAGGTGGCGCGCGAGCTCCCGTGACCGCCGCCGGCCGGAATCAGGTCGGTATCGCCCTGGCGCAGCCGGATGCGCTCGTTGGGCACGCCGAGCCGCGTGCCGAGGATCTGCGGGAAGGTCGTCTCGTGGCCCTGGCCGATGTGCTGCGTGCCGGTGATCAGCGACACCGTGCCGTCGGCCTCGAACCGAATGTCGACGTTCTCGTCCGGCGATCCACCCGTGCCCTTGATGTGATAGGCGAAGCCCAGGCCGCGCAGCCGGCCGCGCGCCTCGCTCTGCCGCCGCCGTTCGGCGAAGCCTGCCGAGTCGGCGCGCGCCAGCGCCTTGTCCAGCGACTCGGCAAAGCGACCGCTGTCGACCTGGAAGCCGAAGGCGTTGGTCATCGGCATGGCTTCGGGCGGCACCATGTTGAGGCGTCGCAACTCGGCGCGGTCCATGCCGATGCGGCGCGCCGCGGCATCGATCAGCCGTTCCAGGATGTTCACTGTTTCGGCGAAGCCCGGCCCGCGCGTGACGCCGATGGGCGCGGTATTGGTGAGTACGGCGACGATGCGCAGCGAGATCGCAGGCAGGCGATACACAGTGCCCTGCAGATGGACATATTGATAGGTCGGCACGCCGCCACCGGCGCCCGCCATGTAGGCGCCGAGATTGGCGACGCTCGAAACTTCCAGCGCCAGGAACTTTCCCGCGGCGTCGAGAGCCAGCGCCGCCTCGGCCCACATGTCGCGCGCGGCGTGGTCCGACAGGAACACCTCGCTGCGGCTCGCGATCCATTTCACCGGCCGGCCTGCCCGCCGCGCCGCCCACAGGATCAGCGCGTGTTCGGCATACGCGAAGTTCTTGGCGCCGAAACCGCCGCCCACGTCGGGCGCCACGAAGCGGACGTCCTTGGCCTCGACGCCGAGTGCGCGGGCGACATGGTTGCGGTTGATGTGGATGTTCTGGCTCGAGACGTGGAGCGTGTAGCGACCGGTCGCCGGATCGAAGGACCCGATGCCGCCACGTGGTTCCATCGGGTTCATGGCGATGCGGTGATTGTCGAGCTGCAGCCGGACGATGTGCGCGGCCTGCTTGAACGCCCTGTCGGCGCCGGCGGCATCTCCGGTCCGCCAGTCGAGGCAGATGTTACCCGGCACTTCCTCCGAAAGAATCGGCGCTCTGGGAGCACGGGCGGCATTTGCCGCCGTCACGGCCGGCAGCGCGGTGTAGTCGACCGCCACCAGCTCGGCGGCGTCAAGCGCCTGGGCATGGGTTTCCGCCACGATCAGCGCCACCGGCTCGCCGGCGAAGCGAACCTTGTCGGTTGCGAGCAGCGGCTGGGGCGCAAAAGCGAACGGCTCGCCCGTCTGGACATTGGCCTCGACATAGGGACGCAGCGGCTTCAGCCCGTCGGCTGCCGCGTCGGTTGCCGTCAGGACGGCGAGCACGCCAGGGGCCTTCGCCGCCGTCTTCGTGTCGATCACCCCGATGCGCGCGTGCGCATGCGGCGAGCGCAGTATGACTGCGTGCGCCAGGCGATCGAAGGACAGGTCATCGAGGTAGGCGCCGCCGCCGGTGACAAAGCGCGCATCCTCGCGACGTCTGGGTGATTCGCCGATCGTCGATTTGGTCATGCCTCAATCTCGCGTGGCGGCATGCCAACTTGCAAGGGGCAGGAGAGGAGGGCACTAAGTTTTCGGGGATTTGTGTTTCCAGGAATTTGTGCCTCTCTCGGAGGAAGCATGTCGACGGATTTCGATGCGGTGATCGTCGGCGCGGGCTTCGGTGGCATGTACATGCTGCACCGCCTGCGCCAGAAGGGTTTTACGGCGCGCGTGTTCGAGGCGGGCTCGGGCGTCGGCGGCACCTGGTACTGGAACCGCTATCCCGGCGCGCGCTGCGACGTCGAGAGCGTGCAGTACTCCTACCAGTTCTCGTCCGAGTTGGAGCAGGAATGGGAATGGACCGAGCGCTACGCCACCCAGCCCGAGATCCTGCGCTACGCCAACCACGTCGCCGACCGCTTCGACCTGCGCCGTGATATCCGTTTCGAAACCCGGATCACGGCGGCGGTATTCGACGAGACGGCGAGCGTCTGGCGGGTAGAGACGGACAAGGGGGGCAAGGTCACGGCCCGCTTCGTCATAACCGCGATGGGGTGCCTATCCTCGCCCAACACGCCGAAGATTCCCGGCTTGCAGGACTTCAAGGGTCCGATTTATCACACCGGCAACTGGCCGCACGAGGGCGTCGACTTCACGGGCAAGACCGTCGGCGTGATCGGCACCGGATCGTCGGCCATTCAGTCGATCCCGATCATGGCTGAGCAGGCCAGGCATCTGACGGTGTTCCAGCGCACCGCCAACTACACCGTGCCGGCACACAACAAGCCGCTCGACCCGGCCTATGTCGCCAAGGTCAAGGCGCACTATCCCGAGATGCGCAAGCGCGCCAAGACCAAGCCGGCCGGCATCGATTTCGTGATCAACACGGCGTCGGCGATCGGGACGCCCGAAGCGGAACGCCGACGCCTGTATGAAGAGCGCTGGGCCTACGGCGGCCTGGGCTTCATGGCGTCGTTCTCCGACCTGCTGCTGAACGATGAGTCCAACAAGACCGCGGCCGATTTCGTGCGCTCCAAGATCCGTGAAGTGGTGAAGGATCCGAAGACGGCAGAAGTGCTGACCCCGAAGAACATCATCGGCTGCAAGCGGCTGTGCGTCGACACCGGCTACTGGGAGACCTTCAACCGTCCCAACGTGACCTTGGTCGACATCAGCGACGAGCCGATCGAGCGCATTACTGCGTCGGGCCTGCGTGCCAAGGGCAAAGACTATGTGTTCGATTGCCTGGTGCTCGCCACCGGTTTCGACGCCATGACCGGCGCGCTGCTGAAAGTCGACTTCCGCGGCCGCGGTGGCGTCGCGCTCAAGGACAAATGGCGCGAGGGGCCGAAGTCCTATCTCGGCCTCACGGTCGTTGGTTTTCCCAACCTCTTCACCATCACCGGACCGGGCAGCCCGTCCGTGTTGACCAACATGCTTCCGTCGATCGAGCAGCATGTCGATTTCATCGCCGACTGCCTGGAGGCGCTACGGGCCAAGGACGTGACGGTGATCGAGCCGGTCGAGCAGGCCCAGGAAGCCTGGGTCGGCCAGGTCGGCAACGCCGCCAACATCACGCTGCGCTCGACCTGCAGCTCCTGGTATGTCGGCGCCAACATCCCCGGCAAGCCGCGGGTGTTCATGCCCTATATCGGCGGTCTGCCGGCCTACATCGCCGCCTGCGAGGCGGTGGTGAAGAACGACTACGAAGGTTTCGCGCTGGCGTAGTCATTTGCCGGAAGCGCGCCGCTGGAGTGGCGCGCTTCCGGTGAAGACTCAATAGCCGATCGCGGCGCCATCGCTGCGCGGGTCCGAGCCGCCCGCGCGCAGACCGCTCGCCGGGTCGATCGTGATGCCGTGGGCATGGCCCGCGAGTTCGTTCCAGGGGCCCCAGCGATTGAGCGTGTGACCGCGCCGTTCCAGCTCGGCAATGGTCGCGGCTGGAAAGCGGCCTTCGATGTGCAGCGTGTCGCGCGGCTCGCCGATGGCGAAGCGGCCGGACAGGAAGCGCGGCGTCTCCAGCGCCTCCTGGATGTCGCAGCCGTGGTCGATCATCGCGAGGTAGGTCTGCAGGTGGATCTGCGGCTGTCCGTCGGCACCCATGCAGCCCACCGCGGCCCAGAACTTCTCGTCGCGGAACGCCATCGAGGCGATCAGCGTGTGCAGCGGCGTCTTGCCCGGCTCGACCCGGTTGGGGCTCTTGGGGTCGAGCGAGAAATAAGCCGAGCGGTTCTGCAGCACGACGCCGGTGCTCCCCGCCACGACGGCGGCGCCAAAGCCGCCATAGAGCGAGTGGATCAGCGACACCGCGTTGCCCTCTGAATCGACCGCGGCGATGTAGACCGTGTCGCCGGCCAGACTGCCATAGGAGGGGATCCGGTCCCATGGCACGGCTAGAGCGGGGTCCATCAACGCGCGCCGCTCGTCGGCGTATTTCTTCGAGATCAGGCGCTCCATCGGCACGTCGGCAAAGCGCGGATCGGCGAGATGGCAGTCGCGGTCGTGATAGGCGAGCTGCTTGGCCTGCACCATGAAATGCACGTAGTCGGGCCCGAGGAACGGTTTCTTGTGCATCTCCAGTGGCTCGAGCAGGTTCAGCATCTCCAGCACTGCAAAACCCTGCGTCGGCGCCGGTGTTTCGTAGACCGTGACACCGCGATAGCTGCCCTTGAGCGGCTCGCCCCAGCGCGCGACCTGTGCCTTGAGGTCGTCCGGCGTGAAGAAGCCGTCGTTGTCGGTCGACCAGCGCACCAGTTCGCGGGCCACCTCGCCGTCGTAAAAGCCATACCAGCCATCGCTGGCGATCGCTTCCAGGGTGCGGGCGAGATCCGGATTGGTCAGGACGGCGCCGTCTTTCAGGAAGATCGCGGCGGCCTCCGGGCTCCTGGCCAGTTCCTCGCGCGCCAGCTCGCGCCAGTAGGCCAATCGTGCCGTCACCGGGAAGCCATGGCGGGCATAGCCGATGGCGCTCTCGAGGCAGCGCGCAAGTGGAAGGCGGCCGTAGGCGGCATGAGCCTCACCCCAGCCCGCGACCGCACCGGGGACGGTGAGCGTTCCGGGCAGGACACCGCGATAGGGCACCTCGGCGAGACCGCGCCGGGCGAACGCTTCGATCGTGCCACCTGCCGTGGCGCGGCCACCGCCGTCGATGTAGCGCACCGCGCCAGACTTGGCCTCGTAGACCAGCCAAAAGGCGTCGCCGCCCAGGCCCGTCATGTGCGGATAGACCACGGAGAGCGCGGCGCTGGTGGCGACGGCAGCATCGACCGCCGAGCCACCGGTCCGCAGCACGTCGACGCCGGCCTGCGAGGCCAGCGAATGAGGGGAAGTAACCATGCCGTTCGGCGCGAGGGTGGCCGGACGGCCGGTGCGTATGTCTACCATGGGGATTTCTTAAGTCGTTTCGCGAGCTGTTGACAGCGTGCCGCGAAATTCCTAACACTTAACTCAATAGTTAAGTATCATCGGAGGTACCGGGTAATGCTCAGGACAATCGCCTACATTGCGGCTGCCATCGTCGTCGTCGTCGCCGGCATCCTGATCTATGCCGCAACCCGGCCCGATACCTTCCGTGTCCAGCGTAGCGCGACCATCAAGGCACCGCCGGACAAGATCTTCGCCCTGATCAACGATCTGCATGCCTGGAGCGCCTGGTCGCCCTACGAGAAGAAAGACCCGGCGATGAAGCGGACATTCGGCGGCGCGCCCAGCGGCAAGGGCGCCGTTTACGAATGGGACGGCGACAAGAACGTCGGCAAGGGGCGGATGGAGATCACCGAGGCGACACCGCCCGGCAGGATTCTGATGAGGCTCGATTTCATCAAGCCGTTCGAGGGCCACAATACCGTCGAGTTCACGATGGAACCTAAAGGTGACAGCACGGTTGTCACCTGGGCCATGTTCGGTCCCTGTCCCTACTTCGCGAAGGTGATGGGAGTCGTGATGGGGCTGTTCATGAACGTGGACGACATGGTCGGCAACGACTTCGTGGCGGGTCTCGCCAGCCTGAAGGCCGTTGCCGAAAAATAGTCCATCCACTCCGGAGTACGTCATGAAAGTCGCAGCCCCTTCGATTGCGTGCGGGCTTTTGCTGGCTGTCGCCTTGTCCCAGCTCCCGGCCGCCGGCGCTTCGGCGCAGGGAACTTGCCCGCCCGGCGTGCCCCCGGGTGTCTTCTGCGGCGAGCGCGACATCGCGCACGCAACCGCGGGAACCTACGCGATCGACCCTGATCATTCGGCGGTCCTGGTTCGCGTCTCGCACATTGGTTATTCCTACAGTGTCTTCCGGTTCGATCGCGTGAGCGGCACGCTGGTGTGGAACCCCGATGCGGTCTCGCGGTCGACGCTGTCGGCCCTGGTGATGACCGAATCCATCACGTCCAACGTCAAGGACTTCGCCAGTCTGCTCGCCGGCGATCAGTTCCTGAACGCGCCTCGTTTTCCCGAGGTGATGTTCGTATCGACGGCCTTTCGCCAGACCGACGCCAGCAGCGGCAAGGTGGATGGCAAGCTCACGCTGATGGGCAAGACCGCGCCCGTCACGTTCGATGTGACGCTGGTCGGCGCCGGCAAGGGTTTTGGCGGACAACCGCGCCTCGGCATTCATGCCACGAGCTGGATCAAACCGCAGGACTTCGGCATGCCGGCGATGTTCGCCGAACCCATCGAGATCGTCGTCGATACCGAATTCGCGAGGAACCCATGAATGTCATGGTGAAGCCGGCCGGATCGGAACTCGTCCTCACGCGCGAACTCAAGGCGCCGCGCGAGCGGGTGTTCGCGGCCTGGACCGACGTCAAGCAGGCCTCTCTCTGGTGGGTGCCGCGGGATTTCACGACGCTATCCTGCGAGATGGACGTGCGGCCGGGAGGCATATGGCGCCGACGCATGCGCTCGCCCGGCGGCGACGTGATCCTGAAGCACGGCGTCTATCGCGAGGTCGCGGCTCCCGAACGCCTGCTCTTCACCTATATCACCGAGCATGCCACCGGCGTCATCGATCCCGAAACACTGGTGTCGATCAATCTCACCGATCTCGGCGGCGGCCGGACCCGGCTCACGCTGTGGCACACCGCCTTCGAGACGGAGATTTCTCGCGACGACCACCGCGGCGGATGGGCCGGCTGCCTGGAGCGGTTCGCAGGCTTCATCGAGACGGACTGAGCAAACCAAGGAGAGAGCGATGCAGATCCAACCCTACCTGTTCTTCGACGGCCGTTGCGAGGAGGCGATCGAGTTCTACAAGAGCGCCGTCGGCGCCAAGGTCGAGATGCTGATGCGGTTCAAGGAAAACCCCGAGCGCGGCAAGGGTGGCATGGAACCGCCGGATGCGGATGACAAGGTGATGCATGCCGCCTTCAAGGTAGGCGATGCTTTGATCATGGCGTCCGACGGCCATTGCACGGGAAAGCCCAAGTTCGACGGCTTCTCGCTCGCGCTGTCCGTCAAGGACGAAGCCGAGGCCGACAAGACGTTTGCGGCGCTGGGCAAGGGTGGGGAGGTGAACATGCCACTCGCGAAGACATTTTTCTCGCCCAAGTTCGGCATGGTTCGCGACAAGTTCGGCGTCAACTGGATGGTGATGGTCGGGACCTGATCGATCTGCCGAATCCACAGGTTTCGGCTGGAGCAGTTTCTGATCGGATGCCACCGGGCAAGGTGTTCATCTGCTCTTGTCTTGCTGGGAACGTGCCACTTCGGGCGGAGGTTACTCCACTCGCCGCGGCGCGCTTCCGGCCAACAAACTCGAGTCCGTCCGAGCGAAAGGCGCCTTACCTCTTGTCCACATTGGCGCTGCGCAGCGGGACGCCGAACTCGCGGCGGCAGACTTCGGCGAGCAACGCGACGCCCTGCCGGATCGTCTCAGGTTCGGGATTGGCGAAGCAGAGACGGAACCGGTTCTTCGCATAGGCCTTGTTGGTCGACCACTCCGGTCCGGGGTTCAGAGAGACGCCGGCGGCAAGGGCCGCCTGCGCCAGCTTCTGCGTGTCGACGACCTCGGGCAGCTTGATCCAGAGATAGATGCCGCCGGCCGGGTCGCCGAACTCGGCCGTCGTGCCGAACTGCTCGGCCAAGGCCTCGCGCAGGACCTGCAGCTTGGCATGCAGCGCCTTGTTGAGCTTGGGAACATGCGTGGCGAAGTGCCGGGTGCAAAACTCGGCCAGTACCATCTGCTCCAGCGCGCCGGAGCCTGCGTCCTGCTTCAGTCCGAGGATGCGGGCGAGGATGTCCCACTTGGCCACGATGTAGCCGACGCGTAGCGCCGGCGCGATCGACTTGGAGAAGGAGCCGATGAAGATGACACCCTCGCCGTTGGCCATGGAGTAGATCGAGCGCGGGCGCTCGCCGCTCCAGATCAGGTCGGAGTAGCACTCGTCCTCGAAGATCATGACGCCGTATTTGGCTGCGATCCGGATCAGTTCGGCGCGCCGCCGCTCCCCCATGATGGCGCCGGTCGGGTTCTGCACCGTCGGGATGGTGTAGATGTACTTCGGCGTCACGCCCTTCTTCTTCAGGTCGGCAAGTGTCTGTTCGACGATGTCGAGGCGCAGGCCTTCCTCGTCGAGCGGGATGCCGATGATGTTGACGCCGAGCTTGTTGAGCTTGGTAAGCGCGCCGCCGTAGGTCTCCTGCTCGATCAGCACGGTGTCGCCCTTGGTGAGCAGCAGGCTGTTCACCAGTTCGAGGCCCTGCATCGAACCCGAGGTGATCAGGATCTCGTCGGCCGAGCAGGTGATGCCGGCGTGACCCGCGAGCTTCCTGGCGAGGAACTCGCGCAGTGGCCGGTAGCCGAGCGGCCCGCTGTTCAGCCCGTAGGTCGCAAGCGTCGCGCCCTCGCGCTGCAGCACCGTCGTCGCCGCGGCGACCAGGTCCTCGACCGGCACATGCTTGGCGTCATTGTGGCCGCCGATGAAATTGTACTTGGGAAAGCCCTTCCACAGGACGGCGGGCGCTGGCGTGCCGGGCGCGAGCAGGGGCGCGAAGTCGAATGGGGCGGTCATGGTGCTTCCTCGGGACTTTTCGGTCTTCTTCCGTCGTCATTGCTGAGCCAAGATCGCCCGGTTCGCAACTGCTTTGGCCAGGTCCGGTCACGACGCGAAACAGGCTGGCGTCGCGAGGCGCAAAATCCAGGGAGGGATGTTTCGTGCCGGCGTTTTCAGAAATCGGGTTCGAACTCGTGCCGGCCGATCCGCTGCTGCTGCATGCGCCGCTGCTCAGGCGGACCGACGCCAACTCGCCCTTGCTGCGGCGAGGCGGCAGCACGCTGGCCTTCATGTCCCACTACCTGCCGATCGGCCACACCTACCGGCGTACCGGGGAGGGAGCCGCCTGGCCTTGCGGTGCCCTGGAACCGGTGAAGCTGCTCGACGATCCGACGCCGGGGGTCGGCAAGTGGATCGAGTCGGTCTGGCGGGCACCGGACAACGGGCTCTTCGGCTGGTATCATGCCGAGGAAGTGGTGCCCTGCGCCAAGCCGCTCTTTCTGCCCCATATCGGGGCGTTGCGGTCGGACGACGAGGGCAGGAACTGGCGGCTGATCGGCGAGGTGCTGCGCGTGCCCTACGCCGAGGCCGACTGCAGCTACCAGAACGGATTTCTGACCGGTGGCTATGGTGATTTCTGTGTCGTGCCCGACCGCCGGGCCGATTGGTTCTACGTGCACTACTCGGCCTACGTGCCGGACGAGCGGCTCCAGGGCGTTTCGGTATTGCGCTATCCGGTGTCCGCGCGCGATCGCCCGGCGGCGCTGGAGTTGTGGCGCGACGGGCGTTGGCAGCCGAAAGAGGGCAGGCAGGATGGAACGCCGATCTTCGGTGTCGGGCGCGGCTGGCGGTACCACGATCCCGCGGCCTATTGGGGGCCAGCGATCCACTACAATTACGAGCTGGATTGCTTCGTGATGCTGCTGAACTGGACCGAGGCTGGCGCCGGCGACATCGTCCAGCGCGGCGTATTCATTTCCTTCAACGACGACCCGGCAGATCCGGCGGGCTGGTCGCCACCGCAGCGACTTGTGGAGAGCGGCAGCTGGTATCCGCAGGCGATCGGCCTCGGCCCCAATGACGGCGACACGCGGGCCGGCGCCGAAGCGCGCTTCTTCATGTCGGGCTACTCAGCCTGGACGATCCGGTTTCGCCGCGGCGGGACCCGTCCGCCCCTCGCACCACTGGCCGTCTCGCGGCAGACGTTCACGGACATCTTCGGCATCGCACCTTGGTGAGAGCTGTCAGGCCACGGCGCGGAACGAGTGGGCCTGGGCCAGGTCCCAGGGCCGGCGCCAGCGCGGATTGCCCGAACCCGCCACCAGCTCGCCCTCGGCCAGCGCTGGATAGAGGTCGGCGTATGTGACGACCTCGCTCGGCGAGATGCGCCGCGAGATGTGCATGGCCTTGAAATCGGTCGGGTGGTCGAGTCCGGCCGCCGCCGTCAGTTCGGCCAGTTCGCGCAGCGTAGCGTGATGGAAGTTGACCACGCGCTGCATTTTGTCGGGCACGACCAGCGCGCGCTGGCGCGTCGGGTCCTGGGTGGCGACGCCGGTCGGGCAGCGGTCGGTATGACAGGATTGCGACTGGATGCAGCCCACCGCGAACATGAAGCCGCGTGCGGCGTTGCACCAGTCCGCGCCCAGCGCCATCGTGCGCACGATGTCGAAGGCCGTGATGATCTTGCCGGCGGCGCCGAGCTTGATGCGGTGGCGCGCTCCGATGCCGACGAGGGCGTTATGCACGAAGTACAGGCCCTGGCGCATCGGCTTGCCGACATGGTCGACGAACTCCATCGGCGCCGCGCCCGTGCCGCCTTCCTTGCCGTCGACGACGATGAAGTCGGGATAGATCCCGGTCTCCAGCATCGCCTTGCAGATGCCGAGGAATTCCCACTCGTGGCCGATGCAGAGCTTGAAGCCGGCCGGTTTGCCGCCCGACAGCCGGCGCATTTCGGCGATGAACTGCATCATCTCGACCGGCGTCGAGAAAGCGGTGTGGTGGGAAGGCGAGATGCAGTCCTCGCCCTGAGGCACGCCGCGGGTCAATGAGATCTCCGCGCTCACCTTGGGGGCCGGCAGAACGCCGCCATGGCCGGGCTTGGCGCCCTGGCTGAGTTTCAGCTCGACCATCTTGACCTGCTCGTTGGTGGCACCCGCGGCGAACTTCTCGGGCGAGAAAGTGCCGTCGGGATTGCGGGCGCCGAAATAACCCGAGCCGATTTCCCAGATGATGTCGCCGCCACCCTCGCGGTGATAGGGGCTGTAGCCGCCCTCGCCGGTGTCGTGGGCGAAGCCACCCAGGCGGGCGCCTCCGTTCAGTGCCCGGATCGCGTTGGCGCTGAGCGCGCCGAAGCTCATGGCCGAGATGTTGAACACCGAGGCCGAGTAGGGCTTGGCGCAGTCGGGGCCACCGACGGTGATCCTGAAATGATCGTCGGCGACCGGCTTGGGCGCGATCGAGTGGGCCATCCACTCGTAGCCGTCGCCGTAGACGTCGTGGCTGGTGCCGAAGGGACGCACATCGAGCGTCATCTTGGCGCGCTGGTAGACGACGGCGCGCCGGTCGCGGCTGAACGGCATGCCGTCCTTGTCGTCCTCGAAGAAATACTGGCGCATCTCCGGCCGGATGGCCTCGAAGATGAAGCGCAGGTGTGCCGCGATCGGGTAGTTGCGCAGCACCGCATGTTGCCTCTGGAAGAGGTCGTAGATGCCGACGACGGTCAGCGCCGCCGCAACACCGAAGCAGATTCCCAGGAAAGAGAATTTTGGTTCTTCTGCCCAGGCGATGCCGAAGGCCACGGCAGCCAGCGCCGCGAGTGTCAGGGTGATGAAGCGGGGCGTGAAGGGCAGCATCAGGGGCGACATGGGCGGCCTCGTCAGGAACGGGCCACTCTCCTAGCCTCTTTGGCGGCGCCGGGAAATCGCCTGCAGCGCTTTGAGGTGGGGGGCGGTGGCGGCCAAGGCCTTGCGCTCGATGGCCCGGTAGTGGCGGACCAGCTCCTCGCCGCGCGGCGTGAGCGCCGCGCCGCCGCCGGCCTTGCCGCCGGTCTGGGCGGCAACCAGCGGCTCCGTGAAACTCGCATTGATCTCCGCCACCAGGTCCCAGGCACGCTTGTAGGACATGTTCATCGAACGGCCGGCGGCAGCGATCGAGCCCTCGCGGGCGATGCGCTCGAGCAACAGCACCTTGCCGGGCCCCAGGCGGCCCCCCGGATCGCCAGGGCTGTCGAAATCGATGCGGATGCTGAGACGGGGCATCGCCGGCTCCTAGTTGCGCTCGAAGGAAACGCTCTTGATGACGGCGAACACCGGCCGCCCGGGGGCCAGCGCCAGCCGCTGGACCGACTTGGTGGTGAGGCGCGCCATCAGGGTTGAACCGTTGCAGTCGAGGCGAACATCGGCCTGCGCGCCATCCGGACTGGGGGTGATCGCCGCGATTCGGCCAGGCAGTACGTTGAGCGCGCTGATCTCCTCGGGCGGCCGCAGCGAGATCATCACGTCGCGCGCGCGGATGTAGGCGCGCACCGGAGCGCCGACCGGAGCGGCCAGCTTCGGGACCTGCAGCTCACCTGCCGGCGAAGCGAGCACGGTGAGGTGGAAGGAAACATCGTCACGCGCGACGGTGGCGTCGAGCACGCAGCCGGCATCGCCCGCATCGGCGAGCGGCAGGATATCGAGCACGGGTCCGACGGCCGTGACTTGGCCCTCGGACAGGATCACGACCGTGGTCGCCAGTCGCGCCACTTCGGCGACGGAATGGCTGACGTAGAGGATCGGCACTCCCGCTTCATCCCGAAGCCGCTCGATATAGGGCAGGATCTCCGCCCGCCGCGCCTCGTCGAGCGAGGCGAGCGGTTCGTCCATCAGCAATAGCCTGGGATGGGCAAGAAGCGCGCGGCCGATGGCGACCCGCTGCTTTTCTCCGCCTGACAGGGAATCGGGCCGTCGCTCGAGCAGCGTCCCGATGCCGAGGAGGTCGACGACCGAACCGAGATCGCCCAAGGCGCCATCGCCGGCCTGGGCGAACCAGCGGCCGTAGAGCAGGTTCTGGCGCACGCTGAGGTGGGGAAAAAGCCGGCTGTCCTGGAACACATAGCCGATGCGACGGCGGTGCCTGGGCACGAAGGTGCCGTGGCCGGTATCGACCAGAATCTGGCCGTCGACCGCGACCCGGCCGCGGTCGGGCCGGATCAGGCCGCCGACGATGTCGACCAGGGTCGTCTTGCCCGAGCCCGAACGGCCGAATAGCGCGGTGAGGCCGGGCGCCGAGGTGAACCGCGCGACAAGCCGGAAATCGTCGCGCCGGTGTTCGACGTCGACGTCGAGGCTCATGTCGCGACCCGGCGGGCGCCCATGCGGCGGGCCAGCAGTTCCGAGCCCAGCAACGCCAGCATGGAGATGGCGATCGATATCAAGGTGAGACGAAGTGCGCCGGCATCGCCGCCGGGAATCTGCGTCAAGGTATAGATTGCCGACGGCAGGGTCTGTGTCTCGCCCGGAATGTTCGACACGAAGGTGATGGTGGCGCCGAACTCGCCCATGGCCTTGGCGAAGCAGAGGATCGCGCCCGCGATCACGCCCGGCAGGCTGAGCGGCAGGGTGATGGTGGCAAACACCAAGAGCGGGTTGGCGCCGAGCGTGCCGGCGGCCGACTCGAGCCTGTCGTCGACCGCCTCGATCGAGAGGCGGATTGCGCGCACCAGCAGCGGGAAGCCCATGACTGCACAGGCGAGCGCCGCACCGGTCCAGCGGAAGGAGAAGACGATGCCGAATTCATCGGCGAGGAAGGCGCCGATCGGCGCGCGCCGTCCGAAGGTCAGCAGCAGCAGATAGCCGGTCACCACCGGCGGCATGATGAGCGGCAGATGGACCAGCGTATCGATCAGGCTCTTGCCCCAGAACCGACCGCGCGCCAGCAGCCAGGCGACGGCGATGCCCAGCGGCAGGCTGGTCGCTGTCGCCGTTGTTGCGACCAGCAGGCTCAGCCGGACCGCCATCCACTCATCTTCGGTCATGTCGAGGAAGCGGATCGAACAAGGACGCTGAAGCCCTGCTTCTCGAAGACGGCGCGCGCCTTGGCGCCGCGCAGGTGGTCGAGGAATGGCTTCGCATCGGCCGATCTGGAATCGCGGATTCGGGCCACCGGATAGACGATGGGCGGGTGCGAGCCGTCCGGGAAGGCGGCGACGATCCGGACGGCGGGCTCGGCCGCCGCATCGGTGCTGTAGACGATGCCGAGCGGCGCCTCGCCGCGCGCCACCAGCAGGAGCGCGGCTCGCACGTTCTCCGCCTGGGCCACACGGTGCTTCATGCCGTTCCAGGCGCCGAGCTTCTCAAGGGCAGCCTTGCCGTATTTTCCGGCGGGCACCGCGTCGACGTTGGCCATGGCGAGCCGCCCACCCTTCAAGGCGTTCGTCAGGGCCTCGGCGAGATCGACACCGGCTTTGAGGTCGACGGTGGCGTGCGAGTCCCTGGGAGCGATCAGCACGATCTTGTTACCCAGCAGGTTCGTGCGAGTCTCGGCCAGGATGAGGTTCCTGGCCGCGATGTAGTCCATCCAGTCGAGGTCGGCCGACAGGAAGATGTCGGCGGGCGCGCCCTGTTCGATCTGCCTGGCAAGCGCGGAACTCGCAGCATAGGAGATTCTCGGCATCGGCCTGCCGGTGTCTCTGGCCCAGGCGCTCGCGATCTCGTCGAGCGCGTTCTTGAGGCTGGCGGCCGCGAACAACAGCAGGCCGCCGCCTTGTGCCTGCACCATAGTCGGCGCCAGGATCGACATAAGCCCAAGCGCCAGCCATTTGCGCCGTTTCATCGACATGCTCTGCCTCCCATCTGGAGGTCGATATAGTCGACTGGATATAGCGCGTCGTCCAGCACCAACTGGCGTGCGGTCTAGTTGGCGACGACCTGCGCGGTTTCCAGCCGTTCGACGGCGCGCATGATGATCGGGGTGGGGACCGGGTACGTCGCCTGATTGCCGGGATCGAACTTGCGCCTGCGCCAGGCATATTGGACCAGGATCAGCGTATTATTCACGATGAAGAGCCGGTTGACCGAGATCTCGCCGACGCCGTCGCCGTAGCCCACCGCGGCCGGCCCCTTTGGCGTGTTGCCGCAAAACACGCCAAAGACAGCGCTCCTGGCATCCTGGCGAAAGATGTGCTGGCCGACATTGTCGCTGCCGCACGCCTCGAGGTAGCCGGCGTTCGAGACGGCTATTGCCCGGGCTATGCCGATCTTCTGCGCCTCCGGCGTTCGCAGTCCGGTGACCTTGAGCATTTCCGTCCAGTTGGCGAAGGTCTCGGTTTTTCTGATTTGCTCCAAGACGAACGAGTTGCCGTCTTGCTTCCGGAACATCTCGCTGCCGTCGGCGGCATCGGCCTCCGATTCGACCCACATAGGCGGCGGATAGATCAGCGTGGCGTCGTACACCCGAACCGTTTGGGTCACCTTGGGACTGGGTTTGTCGTTGGCGGTTTGCGCAATCGGCTCGCGGGCGGACCCAATCGCCAGGCAGATGACCGCGGACAGCGACAATGCCTTTATGAGCCATGTTTCTCGCATGATTCACCTCCGGAATGGGCCCGTTGGGAAAGGCCGGAAATCATCCGTGTCTCAACGTGTCGTCGGCGTGAGCGCCGAGACGGCATGTCGGCTGCGCCAAGTCCTGAATGACCGGCGGCCCATCGCCAGTATAATCACCGCAGCCGAGGCGGCCAGGACCTTCAGCGCCGGTCGCGGCGCGAGGTCCGGGTCGATATTGGCGGCCAGCACCCGCAAGGGATCGATCTTGTTCACCAGGCCGTACCAGGAGGCCTCGAAGATGACGGTGGCCAAGGTGGAGCCGATGGCCAGCAGTATGAGGCCGCGATAGCTGGTCCGCAGACTGGGCGGCAACGCTCGCCACAGCATCAGCCAGGCAAACAAGCCGGCGGCAAAGGCCGCTTCGCCGATCTTGACCTTGGATTGGATGAAGAAGTGCACGATCGCCACGAACGCCGCCGGGTAGATCAGCCAATGCAGGCGCTTCCAGTTGCGCTTGAGTCGCTTCTGCCAGCCGTTGGTCGAGGTGACGGCGAGCGCCACCAGCGCCAGCAACGCCATGAAGCCGATGGTGAGGTAGAAGCGCTTGGCGATCTCGGCGGCGACGACGATCAGGTTCCATTTCTGGTCGAGCACAAAGATCAGGAGATGAGCGCACGCATAGAGCGCTGCGGCGACGCCGATGCGGCGGCGGACATGCACCAGTGGCATCCAGTCGAGCATTGCCCGCAAGGGCGTCATCGCCAGCGACAGCAGCAGGAAGATCACGGCCCAGTCGCCGGTCGCGTGCGTCGCCACAGTGACCGGGCGGGCCCCGAGCTGGTCAGTGTACCATCGCCAGGCGAGTTCCGCCGCCGGCAGGCAGAGGCCGATCAGCGTGGCGAGCCTGAGCCAGAAGATCTTTCGTTGGGTGGACACGGGGCCAACCTACGCGATGGTCCGATCAACGGAAGGTCAAAGTTCCGTCATCTCGGGGCATACCTGCCCTCATCTCTGATTGCCGAAGAGCAGCCGGTAGGTGCCGATGGTCGGGGCCGTGGCGACACCGTAGGGCTTCAGGGCGGCAAGCTTGAAAAGTGTCCGCGCAGCGGCGCCAACCGAGGCCACGTCGGTGCCTTCGAGCACGACGATCCATTCTGCCTCCTCGGCCCTGGGATGATCCATGCTCTTTTCCTGCAGCGGGGCGTTGGCGATCTCGACGTCGTTCTCCGCGGCGAACGCGCCGAGCAGGCCGGGCCGGGCGATGGCGCGCGGCAGGGCCGTTTCCTGCAGCCACGCTACCAGTGCCTTGCGCTCGCGCGGATCGGGAACGAAGCGCACGCATGCGGCTGCGCCGCCGATACCATGTGTCAGGTCGACCTGGAGGCGTAGCGTCAGCCGGTGAAAGTGAGTGAACTTCGCCATCACTGCCTGGCTCCATGGCGTCTGATTGGCCAGGAGCTGCAGATAGCCCGGCGTCGCGAGATCGCCGACGCTGTCGCATTCGTAGGTGGCGAGATACTTCGGCGATGCGCGAACGGCGACATAGCGGCGGGCGCGATGAAACCCCGGCAGGTTGATCCGCTCGTCGATGTGCTCGCGGTTGTACCACTCGTTGAGATCGTGTTCGTCGCGCGCCTTCACCTCGGTGAAGACGATCAGCATTCCCTTGCCGAGTAGGGGCATTGAATCATCCCTCAGTGGCCACAGGTTAGTCTATGCTGCGGCCTGCCCGGGAGGAACCACCATGAAAATCGCCAAGATCGAGGATTTGCATTGCGACGCCGGCTGGCGCGACTTCTCCTTTCTCAAGATCACAACCGACGACGGCCTGGTCGGCTGGTCGGAGTACAACGAGGGCTACGGCAGCGCCGGCCTCACCGCCGTGATCCGCCGCATGGCCGCGAGCCTCGTCGGCCAGGATCCGAGGCCGATCGAGCGCATCATGACGACGTTCTATGCCATCACCCGCCAGGCGCCGGGCGGCATGAACCAGCAGGCAATGGCGGCGATCGAGAACGCGCTGCTCGACGTCAAGGCCAAGGCGCTCGGCATTCCCGTTCATGCCCTGTTCGGAGGCCCGGTGCGCGACCGCCTGCCGCTCTACTGGTCGCATTGCGGCAGCTACCGGATGCGCAATGCCGCTGTGATGGGGGTCGAGCCGGTCCGTTCGCTCGACGACCTGGTGAAGCTCGGCAGGCATGTGAAAGAGCGCGGTTTCAACGCGCTCAAGACCAACATCTTCCGTTTCGACGCTGCCGAACCCTACATGTATCAACCGGGTTTCGCGCGACCGCCTAGTCAGGACTATCCCGAGCTCAATGCCGATGGTGCCACGCTGGCCGCGATCACCGACGGGCTGGCGGCCTTCCGCCAGGGCGCGGGCTCCGACATGGGCATCCTTCTCGACACCAATTTCAACTTCAAGACCGAGGGCTACATCAAGGTGGCGCGCGCCTGCGAGCCCTACAATCTTTTCTGGCTGGAGATCGACTCCTACGATCCGGAGGGACTGCGCCTGATTCGCGACCGCGCCGCCATGCCGATTGCTTCCTGCGAATCGTTGTTTGGCCGCCGCCAGTTCCGACCGTTTTTCGAGAGCCGCTCGATCGATGTTTCCATTATCGACGTGCCGTGGAACGGCCTGATGGAATCGCTCAAGATCGCCGCCATGGCCGAGGCCTATGAGATCAACTGCGCACCGCACAATTTCTACGGCCACATGTCGACGCTGATGAGTGCGAACCTGTGCGCCGCCATGCCCAATTTTCGTATCATGGAAATCGATATCGACGACGTGCCCTGGAAGGACGATCTGGTCACGCATCCTCCGGTCATCCAGAATGGCGAGCTGATCGTGCCCACCCGGCCGGGCTGGGGCGCCGACATCAACGAGGAAGCGGTGCGGGCGCATCCGCCCCGCAATCCACATCCCTGAGCCCCCATCCCTGAGAGGAAACGACATGGTCTACGAGCTTCGTTGCTACACTCTGAAGCCCGGCAAGATGCCGGAATATCTCAAAGCCGCCGAGACGGTCGGCCGACCGGCGCGCGGCCAGAACTACGGCGTCAACCACGGCTACTGGACGGCCGAATTCGGCGCGCTGAACCAGATCTGGCACCTGTGGAAGTACGACAGCTACGAAGAGCGCATGCGGCTGCGCGGCGAGCTGATGAAGCACAAGCCGTGGACCGAAGGCTATGTCCCCGTCATCCGCCCGCTGATCGAGCGCCAGGACCTGAGGCTCATGAATGCCGTGGTCGATATCCGCCCGGACGACGGCACCACCGGCAACGTCTACGAACTGCGCATCTATCGCACGCAGATGGGCGGTGCCGCGCAATACGGCAAGAATTTCAAGGAAGTGCGGGAAGCGCGCGACAAGTATTCGCCGATCTGGGGGGCCTGGACCGGCGAGTTCCCGCAACCCAACGAGTGGCTCCATCTCTGGCGCTACAAGAACCTGCAGGAGCGTTTCGAGGCGCGCGCCGCGGCGATGAAGGATCCGGCGTGGCAGGCCTATCTCGCCAAGGGTCCGGCCTTGCTGGCCGAGATGCACTCGACCCTGCTGATGCCGACGAATTATTCGCCGCTGAAGTAGGGCAATGGTTGTCATCCTGAGCCGAAGGCGAAGGATCCTTCGCGTCGCTCAGGATGACGCCTGACTTTTGCGTTTGAGGGTAAGCGTATGGACTCGTTCGACGACACCGGTCTTGCCTTGATGAAGTTCGGGGTCGGCCAGCCCGTGCCGCGCTCCGAGGACCCGAAGCTGCTGCGCGGCCAGGGACGCTACACCGACGACATCAACCTGCCCGGCCAGGCCTATGCCGTGATGGTCCGCAGCCGCCAGGCGCATGGCATTCTCAAGGGCATCGATATCGCCGAGGCGAAGGCGATGCCGGGTGTGCTCGCGATCTACACCAATGCCGATCTCGAGGCGGCGGGCTTCGGGCCGCTCAAGTGTCCGATGAACATTCCCGATCGCGACGGCAAGCCGATGAAGACGCCGCCCCGGCCGTCGCTAGCCAGGGGCCGCGTGCGATTCGTGGGCGAGGCCGTGGCCTGCGTCGTGGCTGAAACGGCCGTGCAGGCCAAGGATGCGGCCGAGGCCGTCGTGCTCGACATCGAGGAGCTGCCGGCCGTCACCACTCCGGCCGATGCGTTGAAGCCCGGTGCGCCGCAGATTCACGAGGAGGCGCCCGGCAACCTGGCGCTCGACTTCCACTACGGCGACGCCGAGGCGGTGAAGAAGGCGTTTGCAGAGGCGGCGCACGTGACGCGGCTGGAGATCTCGTCCAACCGCATCGTGGTCAACGCCATGGAACCGCGCTCCGCGGTCGGTTCCTACGATGCCGGCACCGGGCGCTGGACCCTGCATGTCGGCTGCCAAGGCGTGATGGGTCTGCGCGGCGGTCTTGCCCGGGACGTCCTCAACGTGCCGCCGGACAAGGTGCGGGTCCTGACCGGCAACGTCGGCGGCTCGTTCGGCATGAAGTCGCAGGTCTATCCCGAGTACGCGCCGCTGCTGCTGGGCGGCAAGCTGCTCGGACGTCCGGTGAAGTGGACCGACGAACGCTCCGAGAGCTTCCTGAGCGACCACGCCGGCCGCGACCACCAGCGCATCGCCGAGCTGGCGCTCGACAAGGACGGCAGGTTCCTGGCCGTGCGGCTGAGCGGGACCGGCAACGCCGGCGCCTACATCTATCCGCCGATGCCGGCCACGACCAACGCGGTGAAGAACGTCATCGACGTCTACAAGACGCCGGCGATGGAAGTGAATTCCAAGGTCGTCTTTACCAACACCACGCCGGTCGGCGCCTACCGCGGCGCCGGACGTCCCGAGGGCAACTACTACATGGAGCGCCTGATCGATACGGCCGCGCGCGAGATGGGCATGGATCGGGTCGCGATGCGGCGGCTGAACCACATCGCGCCCGATCAGATGCCCTACAAGGCGCCGTCGGGGATGACCTACGATTCGGGCGAGTTCACCACGATCCTCGACAAGGCATTGGTTGCCGCCGACTGGCAGGGCTTCGACAAGCGCAAGCAGGAAAGTGCGGCGCGCAACAAGCTACGCGGCCGCGGCATCGGCTCCTATCTCGAGGTCACCGGGCCGCCCGCCAAGGAGTACGGCGGCATCCGCTTCGAGGCGGACGGCACCGTCACCATGCTGAGCGGCACGCTCGACTACGGCCAGGGCCACGCCACGCCCTTCGCCCAGGTTCTGGCCGACCAGCTCGGGATTCCTTTCGAGCGCTTTCGCCTGCTCCAAGGCGACTCCGACCAGCTCAAGGTAGGCGGCGGCACCGGCGGTTCGAAATCCGCACTGGTCGCCAGCCAGGCCTTCCTCGAGGCCGGCGACATACTGATCGAACAGGGCAAGCAGATCGCGGCCCACGTGCTCGAAGCCGCGGCCGTGGATATCGAGTTTGCGCACGGCCGCTTCACCATCGCCGGCACGGATCGCGGCATCAGCGTCATCGAGCTGGCCGACAGGCTGCGCGGCGGCCTCAAGCTGCCGGCGGAGCTGCCGCAATCGCTCGACGTCAGCCACATCTCGGACAATCCGCCGTTTTCCTTTCCCAACGGTTGCCATGTCGCCGAGGTCGAGATCGATCGCGACACCGGGCAGGTCGAGGTCGTGCGCTATTTCATGGTCAACGACTTCGGCACCGTCATCAATCCGATGCTGGTCGCGGGGCAGGCGCACGGCGGCGTCATCCAGGGCATCGGCCAGGCGTTGATGGAGCGCACGGTCTATGACCAACAGGGCCAGCCCGTCGCCGGTTCCTACATGGACTACGCCATGCCGCGCGCGTCCGACGCCCCGGACTTCTCGATCGAGAACCATTCCGTGCCGTGCAAGACCAACCGCCTGGGCATCAAGGGCTGCGGCGAGGCCGGATGTGCCGGCGCGCTGCCCTCGGTGATGAACGCCGTGGTCGATGCGCTGGCCGAACACGGCGTCAGCCACATCGACATGCCGGCGACGCCGGAGAAGGTATGGCGGGTGCTCAACGGCAACTAGCTTTTGGTTTTGAGGATTCCGCCCGCAACATGCCTCTGCACTGGACCCTCGACCCCCAGGAACGATTGCTGACGGCCGAGGCGATCGGTGCCATCACCCGCGACGAGGCCGCTGCCTTCCTCGACGCCGTGGAGGCGGCCGGGATCGAGGCTATGACCTACCGCAAACTGTTTGATGGCAGCCGCGGGAACGCCGCGATGGGCGCCGACGACTTGCTGGCGCTGGGCTCGAGAATTCGCGGGTTCCATGCGCTGGGGCCCATGGGTCCGCTCGCGGTCGTCGTGCCTCTCGACAATGGGGAACTGATCGCCCGCGTACTCGGCATGCTCGCGGCCGCCGATCGGCCGATGCGTGTATTCCGTGAGGCCATGCCCGCACACCGGTGGATCAGGGCGCAGCCGAAATTCCTGACCGGCCGTCACCCCGTCAATTCGTAGCCGACCTTCGTCTCTATCTCGATCGTCCGCCGCACTGCCGGTCGCGCCATCATGCGCGCGTAGTGGGCCTCGATATTGGGGAATTCACCCGGCGCCGGCTCGAGCGAGTTGCGGAAGCGCCAGTAGAGACGGAACAGGTGAATATCGGCGATCGAATATCGCCCGCCCACCGCCCAGTCGTTCTTGCCCAGGCGCTTGTCGGCCACCGCGTAGACCTCGCGGGCGTGCTCCAGGCCCTGGCGCCGCGCCGGATGGATCGTCGAGGCGATGTAGGACATCCAGGAGACCACCTGGGCCTCGGCCTCGATGTCGTTCGGCAGCAACCCGGCCGTGGGAAACGCCCGCGCGAGATAGAACAGGATGCCCGCCACCTCGGTGAGCACGCGGCCGTCGATCAGCAGCACCGGCACCTTGCCGGCGGGATTGATCGCCAGGAACGCCGGCGTCCGCGTTTCCTTCTTTCCCAGTGACACCGGCCTCGCATCGAAGGATGCGCCAGTCTCGTGCAGGGCGATGTGCGGCGCCATCGAACTCGAGCCCGGGGAGAAATAGAACATGAGCATGGCGAATAGCCTCCTTGGCGCCCTCACCTTAGCGCCGGTATCGAACGCCGCCCATGGTGCCAAAGCGGCGACGCTGGTGTTTTGGCTGCCTGACTGGCAAATAACCCCGACAACCTGCGCAGAGGATTCCGCCTACAGCATGTCCCTCAACTGGACGATCGATACCGAAGCCCGGTTGATCGCGGCCGTCGCCGACGGCGATGTCACCCGCTGCGACATCGAAAATCTCCTCGATACGATGGCCGCCAGCGGGGCGATGACCTACCGCAAGCTGTTCGATGGTAGCAGGGGCGACACCAAGATGGGTCCCGATGACTTGCTGGCGCTGGGCGTACGCTTTCGCGCCTACCATGCGCTGGGGCGGATGGGACCTTTGGCCGTCGTCGTGCCCGAGGAGAAGGCCGAGCTGGTCGCCCGGGTGCTGGGCATGCTCGCCGTTGCCGACCGGCCGATGCGCGTCTTCCGCACCCCCGAGCCCGCGCTCCGCTGGCTCAAGTCCCTGGTGAAATAGCCGAAGCACGGACGGTCGGTCATTCGGGCTCTCCTTGGCGCCGAAGGTGCAATATCCCCGGCGACCCCGGTGCCGCTAGCGGACGGGCAGCGACTGCAGCTCGCGCTCGACCCGTCCGGCCACGATAGCCTGACCCTTGCGGCTCCAATGGCCGTCGAGCCTGCGATAGGTGCCGGCGATGCTCTCGAGGTCCTGCCGCAGATCGACGAACCGGATCTGCGTCCGAGCGAGCGCTGCGGCAAGCCGCGACTGACGTTCGTCACTCAGCCGGGCCCGCCTGTAGGCTCGCGGCCACGGCTTCCAGAATGCGGCATAGTCGGTGTCGACGCTGCCGACGAGCCAGGCCGCATCCTGCCGATTGCGGGCCACGTCGAAGTCGCTCGCGTCCCCTTTCATCAGGATGTCGATCATCCAGCCCGGCGGGAATTCCTGCTCGTCACTGCTCGACCCGGCCGCGCGCCAGTATCGGCCGTCGCCGCGCGACAGGATTTCGGCGACCTTCGATTCGGGGCGGTGCGGAGCACGGTGCTTCCTGACATGGTCGAAGAGGCGTCCGAGTTGCCCACCTTCAGGTGCCCGTACCGCTTCATCGATCGTGGCCTCTTCGGCCGGCAGTCCCGGCGGCCGGCCGCCGGCCGCGGAAGAACTCCGCCAGCTTCAGCCGGTTGACCAGTAGCCAGTTGGTGCACGGCATGATCCAGCCCAGGGCCGATCTGCCCGGCGATGCGTCGACCAAGCGCGGCTGCGCCGTGTAACCCTGCCGGGCGCCATGAATCCGTTGCCGGCATAGACGAACAGCAGGAGGACATCGGGCGAAAGGGCCAGCCCGACATCTCGGATGCGATGATAGTAGCTGCGCGAATTGGTGGCCGAGACGCCGAGATCGATCGCCTCGATCGGCCGGCCCGCCGCCGCCATGCCGCGTTCGACTGCCGCTGGCAGCGACAGCGGGGTGAAGCGCGATTCCACGAAGCTGTCGCCCACGAAGACGGCGCGGACGGCCCCCGCGGGCTTGGCGAGGGTCCGTTCGCGATCGCGCATGTCCCAGGGGTTCTGTGGCCCGCCCAGCACCGTTTGCGCCGTGGCCGGCTCGACGACGCGCAATGCGCGCGCCCGCCAGGACGGTGCGTGGAACGACGCCCCCGAACCTAACGGTCGAGCCAGACGTCCTCGAAACGCCAGCCGTTGTAGATGCTGTTGGTGTGGATCGTCACGCCCTTGACATGCGGCTGCCAGCAGCCGGCGGCCTTTCCGTTCGAGATGATCGGCCGGGCAATGTCCTCCTGCAGCTTGGTGTCGATCTCCCATACCATCTTCTGGCGCTTCTTCTGGTCGGTTTCACGCGATTGCGCCTCGAACAGCTTGGTCATCTCAGGATCGCAGTAGTTGTTGTAGTTGCGCAGGCTCCCACAGGCGTAGCCCTCGAAAAAAGTGACGTCGGGATCGTCGACCGCCGAGCCGGTGAGGTTCAGCGCCACCACATAGTCCTTCTTGAATACGCGGTTGTAATAGACCGTGGTGTCGATGATCTCGAGCTCGCCGTCGACATAGATCTGCTTGAGGTGGTCGATCAGGATTGTCGCCGGATCGCGGAACGTGGCGATATTGCGCGTACTGACCTTGATCTTCAGCCGTTTGTCCGGCCCGTAGCCGGCTTGCTTCATCAGCTCGCGCGCCTGACCGCGGCTCTTCTCGACGTCGCCGTATCCGCTGATGGTCTTCAGCATTTCCGGCGGCAGCCCCCACACGCCGTCCGGTGGCGCCAGCATGGCGCCGCCCATCGTGCTCTCGCCTTCGCTCAATATGTCGATGAAGGCCTTGCGGTCGAGCGTCAGTGCCAGCGCCCGCCGAACCTTCGGGTTGTCGAACGGCGGCACTTCGCGGTTGACGATAAGGTTGGTGCTGACGCCGGTCGCCCGCATGGTGCATTGCGCCTGCGGTGCGTCCTTGCGGATATTCTTCAACAGCGGCACCGTAACATCGGTCGGGAACGTCATGTCGAACTTGCCGGCGGTGAAGGACAGCATGCGAGTCGAGCGGTCTGCGATGATGGTGAATTCGATGCCATCGAGATAAGGCCGGCCCGGCTTCCAGTAGTCGGTGTTCTTGGTGAGCTTGATGCCTTCGTTCATCTTCAGTTCGACGAACTTGAACGGGCCGGTGCCGATCGGCCGTCGGCGCATCTCCGCCACCGGCACGTGGCAGGGATAGATCGGTGAATAGCCTGATGCCAGCAGCGCCAGCAGCGCAGGCTGCGGTGCCTTGAGGTGGAACGTGGCGTCGAAGTCGCTGTCGGCCGTCACCTTCTCGACGTTGCCGTACCAGGCCTGGCGCGGATTGCGCCGGAGCTTGTCGGTGCCGAGCAGCAGTTCGAACGTACATTGCACGTCCTTGGCCGTGAACGGTTTGCCGTCGTGCCATTTCACGCCCTGGCGGAGCTTGAAGGCGAGTTTCTTGCCGTCGCCGCTCCACGACCAGCTGGTGGCCAGGTCCGGTACGATCGACTCGAAGCTGTTCTTGGCGACGTTCTGGTCGAACATCACGAGGTTGTTGTAGAGCGACATGAACGGCACGGCGGTCGACACCGTCGCCTCCTCGTGGATCGAGGCGCTGGGTGGCGTGTCCATGTGCTGGATCTTGAGAACGCCGCCGGCTTTCTGGGCCCAGGCAGGGCCCATCGTTGCAGCTGTCAATGCTGTCACGCCTACAAACGCGAAACACGCCAACGCAAAGCAATCGGTTCGGCTTTTCATGGTGTGTCCTCCCAGTGACGTGTGACCGTGATGGGCGGCGCGCTGTTCGTTTCTGCTGCGGCTTGCGGCGCGCGGCCCAGGCCTTCGTGTTGGTCTCGATGTCTCCTTTTGTCGGAAGCAAGGAAGCCTAGCGTCCTTCCGCCGGCCGGACCAGCCGTTCCCGGGAGGCGTCGTCGGCGTGATTGAAGAGGCGCGGCGAGCAGGGTAAGCACTCGGGCCGCACGACGCCGGCGACCATGAGTAAGAAGTTTTTATGAAGCGCAAGACCAGCAAGGCATTCGTCTATCTCGGCCCCTCCGGCGTTCACGGCATCGGCTGCTTTGCCGACCAGGACATCAAAAATGGAGAGATCGTCCGCATCTGGGACGGCGAGGACAGCCGATGGGTGTCGAACCGGCAGGTCAACGCCTCGCGCCACGCCGCCCTCTACAAAAAGTTCGGCATTCGCAGCACCGGCGGCTACTGGGTGCCGCTCGATTTTCTGCGCATCTCGACCGGCTGGTACATGAATCACGCCGCCGATCCCAACCTGGGCTCCGATGACGGCGACGTGACCTATCATGCCGTGCGCGACATCGCGGCCGGCGAGGAACTCACGATCGACTACCGCCGCATGGACGACAAATACGACAACCTCCAGCGTGACGTCCTTGTTCCGCCGACCGCCCCCGGAAAGCGGCCGCGCGGTAAGGCGGGGCGGAAGCGGCGGGACGTCCGCTAGAACGCGGTCGAGCGGCCCGCAGGCGCCCAACGCCTTGCACACTTTTCCCCATCCTGCTGTCGCTGTGCGCTCTTGCGGCATTGAATTCGGGCGCTGCATGAGACAATAAAATCCGTCTCCGCCGGCAACCCCGCGCGAGGCGCTGTTGGCGTACATATCATCTGCAAGTCATTCGCAAAGGCGTTTGCACGTGCTGCGCTGGGCCGGCCTTCTCTTTCTGGTATTCGTGACGGCGGTCTGGAATGGGCAGCCGGCGCTTGCCCAGGCGCCCGACCGGGAGCCGCCGGTCGACCTGCGGCATCTCGTGATCTTCGAGCCCGATCCGGGCCAATTGATTTATTATCCAGGAAACGAGCACCGCACGCTGATGTATTTCCGCACCAAAGCCCACCCGGGGAGCGGCCGCTGCGAAGGTCGCTCCACCGAAGTCTGGGCAGTGTGGATTGCCGATTACGGCGCCGATGCCGCCGCCGCCCACCATGCCTATGTACAGTTTCTCGGTGCCTGGCGGCTGCTTCCCGGCGTGTCGCGCGAGACGTCGTTCGAGGCAGCAGACGAGGGCACGATCTTCGAGACCGATGCGCGCCAGGAAACGGCCGGCGCGACCTGCGGCAAGCACGGGCGCGACACGCTCTTCCGCATCGACGGCAAGGTCATCTTCACGTCTGAGGAGTGCTGGAACGAGGCACCTGTCGAACGACCGCACCTGGCACAGCGTCTCGGGTTGCTGCTCGGCGCGCGATAGGGGGGCGCCGAGGGCGTCTCGGCTCATGGGCTGAGGCCGAGTTTCTGCAATCCCTCCCCGGCCGATGCTCGTCCCGATCGATGCCCGGCGCGGGGTTGTCGTCGGCGGAGGCCTTCTCCTACGCGCGATGCCGGTCGGTATTGTGGGCAGGGCCGCGATCGAAGATCGCCTCCATTGCAGGTTGCCCCGGTTCAGGGTTCAGGCGCCGACCTACTTCTCGCCCAGCCACACCGGCCAAAGGCCGCGCCCGGCCTTTCGCGCTTCGGCCTCGGCTCCGGCATAGCGCTGGCCGGCCCTGGGTTCCCATGGCAGGGCCTCCTCGAGATGAGAGCCCCAGGCCAGGCCGCTCGCGATCAGGTAGCCGCCGAGATCGATCGGCGCCGGCGTGACCTCGACCATGCACTGCACCACCACGCGGCACTCGCGGTCCCATCGCGCCGTCCGGCATTTCACCTTGTGCCCGCCCTTGTCGAGCATGTCCTCGAGAGCTGCCCGCGCGCGCATGCCGGCGACCGTCTCCCGACCACTTTGCCTGTCGCGCAGCTCAGCTGCCTGCAGGCCCCACAGCCGGAGCGGTGGCTTCAAGCCGACGCCGCCCAGCGTGACGCCGTCCAGCGCGTAGGCTTCGCCGGTCCAGTCCTTGGGCAGCACGCCCATCGTGGCGGCGCAGTCGGGCGGCTTGTCGGCTCCCTTGTCGGTCTCTGGTGGCGGTTTGCGCTGCTGGGCATCGGCGGGGCCGGCGGCGGCAAGGAAGAGCAGGGCGAGGAACAGGGCTTTCATCGCCACAGGCTGTCGTCGTATTGCGGCAAGGGCAAGACCTCGGCTGCCCGCCTGGACACAGTGGCTCCGCACAATGACTATGACGGTTTGAGGTTCGGCCGTCGTAGCCCTCATGCTTATAGGGACCGCGACATGAGCGTTACCGCGACGATCATGAACGGCCGACAAATTTTCAGTCCGTCACGATCATTGTGCGGAGCTACTGTGGCGCTTTCGGCACGATCGGCAGCATGCGGTCGATTGCGGCGCGCCAGACCTCCTGGGCCGCCTCCATCGTGAGACCATAGTCGTCGCGCATCTGATGCCAGCTTTCGAAGCTGGTGAGCGCCCCCAGGGCAAACAGCAATTGGCCGCGCTCTGCCTCCGGTAAGGTCGAAAGTTCTGGCCCGTACATCAACCTGAGCCGCTCGAGGTTGGCCTGGCGAACCAGCCTCACACGGGCCTTGAGCGCGGCCAGCTGCTCCTGGGTCTCGATCATGGCCCGCCACAACGGCAGCCATTTCTCGCAAGCCAACGCCCGTGTCTTCACATGCGACCTGATCCGGGTCGGACGATCGCCATCGACATCGCGTGGTGCCGCCTCCGCCTGGCCGATCGCGATCGCATGATCCGTCGCCGCGAGGCCGAGTGCGCCGAGATCGGTGAAGCGTTCGAAGATGGACCGCACCGAATAGCCCGCCTGGGCGGCGATCTGAGACGCCGTCGGCGTTCGCACGTTCTGGGCCAGCAGCTCCAGATAGGCTTCGATGATCAGCTGTCGGGTCCGCTCGCTCCGCAGGCGGCGGCCGTCGAACCGGCGGCTCCTGGAAGCCGGTGCGGCCAGGACAGCGGCATGGACCATCTCTGATAGTGCTCCGGACCGGGGCCTAGAGATCGTTGGGCTTCAGCGCAGGTCTTCCGGATGCCCGCACCGGACATCGGAAATGCATTGCGCAGCTCCGGCGCTGTGACGGATTTTCCGCCGGTGTGCCAGCAGCCCCCTCCCGCGACGGATGCCCGCGCTGATGTCGGGCGACGGGCCGGGATCAGAGGCCGAGCCCGCGGGCGATGAGGTTGCGTTGGATCTCGGAGGTGCCTTCGCCGATGACGTAGACCAGCGCATCGCGATGGATCCGCCCGACGGGATACTCGCTCATGATGCCGGCGCCGCCGTGGATCCGGACGGCCGCCTCCGAGACGCGGACCGCGCATTCCGAGGCGACCAGCTTCACCTTGGCCGCCGTCGCCGCGTCCAGCGTACCTTGGTCGACGCGCCAGGCACCGTAGGTGACCAGCCAGCGCGCCGCCTCGATCTCCGCTGCCATGTCGGCAAGCTTGTGGGCAATCGCCTGGTATTGGCCGATCGTCTTGCCCCGCACCTGGCGCACCTTCGCGTATGCCAGCGCCGCGTCGAGCGCGCCCTGCGCCATGCCGAGCGCGTTGGCCGCGACGCCGACCCGGTTCTCCGAAAGACTGTCGAGGATGATCGGATAGGTGCCGGTTCGCCCGCCCAGCAGGCAGGCGTCGGGCACGAAGGCGTCGCTGATGTGGACCAGCCCGGTGTCGGAGGCGCGGATGCCTTCTTTCTTGAGCCGCGTGACGACGATGCCGGGATTGGGGAGTTCGACCAGGAAGAGGCTGATGGCCGCGGGCGTGAGGCCTGCCTCGGTGCGCGCCGCCAGGGTGAGGAAATCCGCGATCGGCGCGTTGGTGATGTAGAGCTTCGAGCCATTCAGCCGCCAGCCGCCCGGCACCTTCTCGGCCTTGGTACGCAGTGCCCGAATATCGGAGCCGCCGTCCGGCTCGGACAGCGCGAAGCCCGCAATGCGCTCGCCTGCCAGCGCAGGGCGGAAGAAGTCGGCTTTCTGAGCCTCCGTTCCCGCCCGCCAGATCGGCCAGATGCCGAGGTGGCTGTGCGCCGACCACGAGGAGGAGAACGACTGGCACACGCGCGACATCTCCTCGCGCACGATGCAGTCCGACACTTTGTCGAAGCCGGCGCCGCCGTCGGCTTCAGGATAGCGCACGCCGTTCAGGCCGAGTTCGCCGAAGCGCTTGAACAGGTGGCGCGGGAAGGTCTCGCTGTCTTCGGCGGCGCGGACCAGCGGCGCTAGTTCGCTTTCGGCGAACTTGCGTACCGTGCGGCGCAATTCCTCCTGCTCGGCGGTAAAGGCGAAATCCATGGCTTCTGTCGACCTCCAGCGGCGAAGGAGCCACCTTAGAGAGAACGCCGGTAAAACTCAGCATTCCCTGCTAGGGTGGCGCCGGTAACGCAGGAGTTCGTCATGGTTCGTCATATCGGCCTGATGTCGCTGGGTCTCGCGCTGGCCTCGGCCACGCTTTCCGCCCCAGCGCGCGCCGAGGTCTACTGTACGGCGGTCGGCGTGCCGAAGGGCTGCGTCGTCCGCCCTGGTGCCGTTGCCACGCCCGGTGTCGGGGCGCCCGGTGTCGGTGTCCGTCCCGGCGTGGGCGCCGGTGCCCCCGGCGTCGGCGTCGCACCCGGTGTCGGCGTGGGCGCGCCCGGTGCCGGCGTTGCGCCGGGAGCCGGCGCCGATGTGAACCTCGGCGGCCCGGTCAACCGCGCCGGTCGTCGCTAGGTCGCGCCAGAGCCCGGGGTCGGCGGCAGCATCCGGTCGATGGCCTTGATCCAGACTTCGCAGGCCGCCTCGACCGAGAGGCGGTGACGCTCGCGCATCCGTCCCCAGCTTTCGAAATCGGTCAGCGCCTCGAGGGCAATCAGGAGCTGCTTCCGCGCCGGCTTCGGGAGCGTCGCGAGCTCCGGCCGGTACATCAGCTGCAATCGCGCGATGATCGCTTCACGCATGTACTCGATCCGCTCCTTCAGCAGGTCCGATTCGTCCTGGTTGTGCAGCAGCACGCGCCACAGTGGCAGCCATCGTTCGCAGACCCGGGCACGCGTCTCGACCTGGGACCTGATCCGGGTCTGCCGGTCGGCGTCGACGTGCCGGGGCATGGCCTGGGCCGAGCCCTGGGCAAAGGCGTGATCGGCGACGGCAAGGCTCAACGTCAGCAGGTCGGCGAAGCGCTCGAACACCGACCGCACCGAGTAGCCGGCTCGGTCGGCGATCTGGGCCGCGGTCGGTACCTGTGGGCTCTCGCGCAGGAGATCGAGGTAGGCCTCGATGATCAGCAGCCGCGTCCGTTCGCTCCGCTGGCGGCGGCCGTCGACCAGGCGCTTCCTGGCAGGGGACCCGGACACAACGGGATCGTCGACCATGTCTGAAAGGGCTCCGGACCGGCGCGGGCAATCTTATCACTTTGACGGCCTTTGCCACGATGCGCCAGCACACCCAACGACGCAGGGTGGCGCCCCGCCCTAGAGGCACCTGAAGCGCGTCTGCAGATTGACCTTGTCCACGAGGTTGTCCTGCAGCGTCTGGTAGGGCCGCCCCTTGCAAGTCCGGTCCATGAACCGCCGGGCGACGTTCCATCCGCGCTCGCGCTCGGCCTCGGGGTCGGGATCGATCACCAGCGTCGCCCGCACCACCAGCATCCGGTACTCGTTCGGCACGTCGGTCGATGCGATACGGACCTCGAACAGCCGTCCATCGACCTTGACGAGTTCGACCTGCGATTGGTCGAGCGTGGCCTTGTCGTTGCAGGCGCCGAGCGCCAGCGCGGCGAGGATGAGAGGCGGGGCGAGCCGGGCGGGGAATCTCGTCATGTCGACCTTCGGGCAAACGGGCAGGGACGCGAAATCACCCCACTCAAGGACATGCGCCGGTCGGCTGCGTTGATATCGGTCAATCCGGCCCGCGGGCCGGGCGGCGCGCCAAAGGCGGGGCGGGACAGATATCGCTTGTTCGCGGGCCGAAGATCACTATCTCTTGTTCACTACTTTCGCGCGTGCGCTCAGCGTGTGCCCCAAACCCCGACATTTGAGAGAAACGCCATGAAATTCAGGCCGTTGCACGATCGCGTGGTGATTCGCCGGGTCGAGGAAGAGGGCAGGACCAAGGGCGGAATCCTGATTCCCGACACCGCCCGCGAGAAGCCGATGGAAGGCGAGGTCGTCGCTGTCGGCCCCGGCGCCCGCGATGAGACCGGCACCTTGGTTCCCCTCGACGTGCGGAAGGGCGACCGCATCCTGTTCGGCAAGTGGTCGGGGACCGAGATCAAGGTCGACGGCGAGGATCTGCTCGTCATGGCCGAATCCGACATCATGGGCGTTGTCGAAGGATCGGGCATCGCCAGGAAGAAAGCCGCCTGACGCCGATAGGTGTCGGCGTTTCAGAAGCATTTCAAACAAGGAAGAACAAACATGTCTGCGAAAGAAGTACGTTTTGGCGCCGACGCCCGAGCTCGCATGATCCGTGGCGTGGATATCCTCGCTGACTCGGTGAAGGTCACGCTTGGGCCCAAGGGTCGCAATGTCGTGCTCGACAAGTCCTATGGCGCGCCCCGCATCACCAAGGACGGCGTCACGGTCGCCAAGGAGATCGAGCTCGGCGACAAGTTCGAGAACATGGGCGCCCAGCTGGTGCGTGAGGTCGCGACCCGGACCTCCGACACCGCCGGCGACGGCACCACCACGGCGACCGTGCTCGCCCAGGCGATCGTGCGCGAAGGCGCCAAGTCGGTGGCCGCAGGCATGAACCCGATGGACCTCAAGCGCGGCATCGACATGGCCTGCGAATGGGTGATGGAGGATCTCAAGAGCCGCTCGAAGAAGGTCTCGACCAGCGAAGAGATCGCCCAGGTCGGCACCATTTCGGCCAACGGCGACAAGGCGATCGGCAGCATGATCGCCAAGGCGATGGACAAGGTCGGCAAGGAGGGCGTGATCACGGTCGAGGAGGCCAAGAGCCTCGACACCGAACTTGATGTCGTCGAGGGCATGCAATTCGACCGCGGTTATCTCTCGCCATACTTCATCACCAATGCGGAGAAGATGATCTGCGAGCTCGAGAACCCCTACATCCTGATCCACGAAAAGAAGCTCGCCAGCCTGCAGGCCGTACTGCCGCTGCTCGAGTCGATCGTGCAGACCGGCCGGCCGCTGCTGATCATCGCCGAGGACATCGAGGGCGAGGTGCTGGCCACCCTGGTCGTCAACAAGCTGCGCGGCGGCCTCAAGGTCGCGGCCGTCAAGGCGCCGGGCTTCGGCGATCGCCGCAAGGAAATGCTGGAGGACCTCGCGATCCTGACCGCCGGCCAGGTGATCAGCGAGGATCTCGGCACCAAGCTCGAGAACGTGACCGTTGCCATGCTGGGCACCGCCAAGCGGGTACGCATCGACAAGGACAACACCACGGTGATCGACGGCGCCGGAAAGAAGAAGGACATCGAAGGCCGGATCTCGCAACTCAAGAAGCAGGTCGAGGAAGTGACCTCGGACTATGACCGCGAGAAGCTCCAGGAGCGGCTGGCCAAGCTTGCCGGCGGCGTAGCCATCATCAGGGTCGGTGGCGCCACTGAGATCGAGGTCAAAGAGAAGAAGGACCGCGTCGACGATGCCATGCACGCCACCAAGGCCGCGGTCGAGGAAGGTGTCGTCGCCGGCGGCGGGGCGGCGTTGCTCTATGCGACCCGCGTGCTCGAGCACAAGCGCGGCGCCAACCACGACCAGCAGGTCGGCATCGAGATCGTGCGCCGGGCGCTGCAGGCGCCGGTGCGCCAGATCGCCGAGAACGCCGGCTTCGATGGTGCGGTGGTGGCCGGTCGAATGCTCGAGCAGAAGGACGTCAATTTCGGCTTCGACGCCCAGAAGGCCGAGTACGTCAACATGATCAAGTCAGGTGTCATCGACCCGACCAAGGTCGTCCGCACGGCGCTCCAGGGCGCGGTGTCGGTAGCCGGCCTCCTCATCACCACCGAAGCGATGGTGGCCGAAATCCCGAGCACGAACGGCGGCGGCATACCCGGTGGCGGCATGGGCGGCGGCATGGGCGGTATGGGCGGCGGAATGGGCTTCTAGGCTTAGCCCGCAGGGACGGAGGAGTGCCATGACGCTGCGTCCGGAATATGCGCTCGGCCATTCCCGGTACAACGCCTTCCTCTTCGCCGCCGTCGGCGAAGAGCGCCGGGGTGAAGAGGGGGATGGCCTTCAGCTTACGGTCCTCTCCGCCCTGACGCGCCTCGGACTCGACCCGTGGCAGGAGGCTGCCCGCTTGTCGGACTTGCCTCGGGACGCGGCGGCGCGGGCGCTGGCCGCCATCATCGCGAGACTGCCCGAGGGCGATTGGAAGGCCTCGGAATCGGGTGCCATCGCCACCCGTCTCGTCGATTGGCTGCCGGGACGGAGCGCTCCGGCCGTGCCCTCACCGAAAGCCAGGGCACCGGAAGATGGGACGGCGCAAGCCGGCTCCCTGACCGCCGGGCGATGGCTGGTCTGGGGCGTGCTTGCCGTCGCAGTCCTCTCCCTGACACTCTACCTGCAACCCGACAACAACCTCGAACCTGCTTCCGGCGCGCGCGTGTCGTCGCAGCGATAGCAGGTCCCGCGTCGACGGCATGAAGGCGCACAGGCGCGCGCGGCCGGCCGGCCGCCGTCGCTCTAGGCGGCGAACGTCGCGAGATAGGCCTCAGCATCCACCCGGTCCGATGCCGCGCCGGCGAAGCCGACATAGCCGTCGGGGCGGATCAGTCTCAACGCTTTGGCATGCGCGCCGCTCGCGGGCGCGGCTTGCACCAGTTTCGGAAACATCGCCGCCACTGCGGCCACGACATCGGCCGGGCCGATCGCCGTGAACTTGGCACCGCCGGCCCCGGCCGGAAGCCGGTCGGGCCAGCGCGCACCCGCCGCCGGTCCATTGACGGCGTAGGCACCGGTGGCCGTGAGCGGGCTTTCGGGATAGTCGATGTCGAGCTCCGAGAGCTGGTCGGCCACCTTGTGCTGGATCTGCGGGAAGCCCGCGGCGAACCTCACCACCGCGTTGCGCAGACTCTGGGCGATCGGATGGCGGAGCGTCGCCGCTTCCGTGAGCCGGCCCGCGTTCCTCAAGACCCGCTCGCCCACCGCGCTGCGCTCCCGGGAATAGCTGTCGAGCAGTGCCGGCCGGGCGCTGCCCTCGATCACCAGCGCGAGCTTCCAGGCGAGGTTGAAGGCATCCTGCATGCCGGTGTTCATGCCCTGGCCGCCGGCCGGGCTGTGGATGTGGGCGGCGTCGCCGGCCAGGAAGACCCGGCCCTTGGCATAGTCCTTCACCTTGCGTTCGTTGATGTGAAAGCAGGCGAGCCAGAACGGGTTCGTCATCACGATCCCGGGCGAGCCGCGGCGCGTCAGCAGCGTCTGGATCTCCTCCAGCGTCGGGTCGGTGTGGCGGCCGTCGCCCTCGGCCGGCCCGAGATCGGCGATCACGCGCCAGCGGTCACCGACGATCGGGAAGAAGGCCAGGATGCCGTCGCGGTGCCAGAAAATGTGCAGCTCGTCCGCGGGCTCCAGTCCCGAGATGTGGCCGTCGGCCAGCGCCCAGTCGCTCTGCAGCGTCGAGCCTTCGAAGGCGAAGCCCAGCCCGTGCCGCACGGTCGAATGGGCGCCGTCGCAGCCGACCAGCCAATCCACGGTCACCGATTCGGTCCCGCCGCCCGCCGTGGCGAGCGTGGCCTCGACCGACGATCCCTTGTCGGTGAAGCCCTTGAGTTCGATTGCGCGCTCCACCTTCACGCCCTGCGCGGCCAGCCGCTCCTCCAGCACGCGCTCGGTCTCGCTTTGCGCGATCATCAGCGCGTAGGCATAGCGGCTGTCGATCGAATCGAGCGATACCCTGGCCACGATCTCCGTGCCGGTCGAGATCTGCGCGCCATGCGCCGGCATGCCCGCCTGCAGGAATTCCTTCACGTAGCCCGCATCGTCGAACAGCTCGAGCGTGCGGCTCCACAGCACCAGCGCCTTGGACTTGTCGGTGCGCGCTGCCGCCTTGTCGACGATCCGCACTGGAATACCGTGCCGCGTGAGTTCGTTGGCGAGCGTAAGACCGACCGGCCCGCCGCCGGCGATGAGAACCTTCGGATTGCTGGCCATGTGATCTGCCTCCTGAAAGTCGCTTCGGCCCGGACCCTAAGGCCCGCGCCGCCTCTGTCCAGCCGCAGAATCGCATACATGCCCGCGCTTCCCGCCAAACCGCCGCACTTTTGCCCGCACGAAAGGCGTATAAGCGCCGCTTGGTCGACGGACCCAACAAGTATCGGAGGCCCCCATGGCGCAGAAGCCCGGCAAGCGGATGGAATACGTACTGTTCAACGTGACCTACGAGGACGGCAGCCAGCGCTCCAACCGTCGCGTGCCGCTCGACGCCTTGGGCGGCCTCGAAAAGGACGGGCCCGCCCGCGCCATCATCGAGGCGCAAGACCGCGAGGTTGCCGAGAAGTCAGGCAAGGCGCCTCTCGTCATCAAGACGCTGGCACGCGCGGACGAACGCTAGCCGCCGCGAACGCCGGCGGCACTCGGATCAGGGCTTCTGCGGATCGCCCGGCAGGCTCCTGATCCATTTGCGCGCCAGGCCGACCTCGCGGAAGAGGCGCATCGGCCGGTCGGCGGCGGCCAGTATGCCGAGCACACGGTCCACCGCCTCCACATGGTCGTCCGGTACGATCGCGGCCAGCGCGCCCATCGCGTGGCCTTCCTCGTGCGTGGCGCGCATGCGCGCGCCCAGCGCCAGCATCTCCTCGGGCGTCATGCGCGTGCGGGCGTGCTTGGCGTCGAACAGCTTGCGATAGGCGTAGGCGCCGGCATGGTCGATGGCATCGAGATAGGTCTCGACCTCGGCCCGCGTCACATCGCCTTCCGCGACCACGGTGACCAGTCTCTGCTGCGGATCGATCGTCCAGTGAAGTGGCATGTCCGGGCAACCTTGCCTGCGGCGCGGCCAAAGGGCCAGTCCCCGCCGTGCTTGCTTGATCCAGTCCTGCTTGACCCAGGTCAATGCCGGGAGCCGGCGGCTTTCTAGCCTCGATCCATGCGCGCCTGTCGTCGTCTCGTGGTCGCCGTCGCGTTGGTGTTGGCCGGCTTCACTGCTTCCGCGGTGGCTCAGACGGGGCCCCTGCCGCCGGGTCAGGTCGTCGTCGGCCCGGTCGTGCGCGGCCAGAGCTTTCCCCTGCCTGTCGGTGCCCCGGGACGACGGGGCACGTCGGTACCGTCGATCACCAATGGCCTCGAGGCCAACAATTTCCTGCTGCCCGCGATCATCACGCCGGCGACGCTGTCCTTCATCAATTCCACCGCCTCGTCCGCCGTCGCGATCCTGACCGCCGCGCCGACGCAATATGTCCGCTTCTACGACCCCGCCACCGGCTCCGGTCAGGTCGGCAACTTCATCGCGCCCTCGAACGCCGTGCGCGGACTGACGCCGGCGCAGATCCGTGACGTGCTGGCGCTGCCTTTCCAGCCGACAATGCAGACCCTGGTGAGGGTGCCGACGGGAACCTGCCTGCTGATCGGCACGGCGGGACCGATCGCCGGCTGGGGCAACGGCGGCGCGACGCAGGTCTACGTGATCGGCCGCGATCGCGGCGGCGGCTGCGGCTCGACCGCCCTGTTCCCGACGTTCATTCCGTTGGACAGCTATCTGCAGGGGCAGGGGATCGGTGCCCTGGCGCTGGTCTACGGACCGCGCGCGGGCGGCGGCAATGCCGGCGCCGTCGCGGCCGCGCTCGATCGCGGCCCTTTTCCGGCGCAGTTCAGCGGCATGGACACCCTCTACGGCAATCTCGATCTGCTGAACTACGGCGATGCCACGCAGCTGCGCGCCGCCCTCCTTCAGCTCGCCGGCGAGGTTCATGCCAGCACCCAGACGGCACTGCTGGGCGACAGCCTTTATCTGCGCCAGACGGTGCTGGGCCGGATGCGGCAGGCTTCCGCGCGGGCGAGCGCCGGCCCTGTGTCCGCGCTCGGCTACGGCGGCCCGATGCTGGCCTCCGCCGACGCCGGCACGCCGCGCCCGCGCGACGTGGCGTCCGATTTTGGCCCCGGCCTTGCCGATGCGCGGCCGCCGGTGAACGACGAACCGTTGCGCGACGCGGCGCCGGAGACCGAGTTCTGGCTGCAGGGCGTTGCCGCCTGGGGCCAGCTCCAGGGCATCGGCGATACCGCCGGCCTCAACCGCAATCTCGCCGGCTTCTTCGCCGGCGTCGATCGCCGCCTGGCGTCGCGGTGGTTCGCGGGTCTTGCCGGCGGCTACACCAGTTCATCGGTCGGCATCGGCGACCGTTCGAGCGCAGCGACGATCGGCAGCCTCCATGTCGCCGCCTACACCGGCGCCGCCTTCGGCGCGTGGGACCTGCGCGCCGGCGCCGCGGCGAGCTTCAATTCCCTCGCCACCAACCGGAACATCAATTTCGCCGGCTTCTCGGAGGCCGAGAGCGCGCGCTACGGCGCGACCACGACGCAGCTCTTCGCCGAGGCGGGCTACGGCATCGCGCTGGGCAGGCTCGCGGTCCAGCCGTTCGGCGGCTTTGCCGTCGTGCATCTCGACACCGACGGCTTTTCCGAAAACGGCACCCCCGGCGCGGCCAGCCTCACCGCCTCGGGCAGCAGCAACACCCTGGGCTTCTCCACCCTCGGCGTGCGCGCCGCCACCAGCTTCGAGCTCGGCGACGCCATGGTGCTGACGCCGCAGGCGTCGATCGGCTGGCAGCATGCCTACGGCAACACTGCGCCCACCTCGACGCTGGCCTTCCAGGCCAACGGTGCCACCTTCACCACCACGGCGCTGCCGCTGGCGCGCGACGTGGCGATCGTCGAGGCCGGCCTCGTCCTTCACCTCAACCGCCAGCTCGCCTTCCAGATGAGCTATTTCGGCCAGCTCGCCGCCGGCGTGCAGGACGCCTGGCTCACCGCCCGGTTGAGCCTGCAGTTCTGATCCTCCGGTTCTCCTTCCCCGGGGCGCTTTCGCCCCTCGCGTCTCCTGGCGTATGGATCGGGGGTGAGCGCGGGAAGCGGGGGAGCGAGCGGTGACGATGCCAGGCAACACCACGGGCGTGCGACTTCTGAAGATGGCGCTGGTCGCCCTGCTGGCGCTGGTGCTGGGCTACGCCGCGGCGCTCGGGATTGGCGTGGTCGCGTTCGACGTCTTCGCGGTCTCGCAACGCGAAGGCGCCAACGCGATGGCCCTGGTCTTCGTCATCTGCCCCTTCGTGGCGGTGCTCTCCGCCCTCGCCGCGGCGATCTGGTACTGGGTCTGGTCCGGCCGGCGCGCCAGGGCCGCCCGGACCGGGGACCAGAGCGCCGCGACGGCAGCGGCGTCCACCGGCATCGGCGCGCGTCTCCTACCGGTCGTCGTCGCCGCCGTCGTTGGCTGGCTCGCCGGCATGCTGCTGCAGTGGGGGCTGGCGGGCCGCTCCTACGAGACCTTCATCGTCGCGCTCGCCGTGTCGACGGCGCCGTGGATCGGCGCGATTGGTCTCGGCGGCGCGACGTGGTGGCTCGCGCGCGCCCGGCGGACGCCGACCTGACGATCGCCGACACGACGATCGAACAGCGCGCGGTTGACCCGGTCGTGCGCGACTGACACCGTTGCCGGCGTCGCCGAAAGGGGAGTCCATGAAAGTTCGCGCCGTCGCGGCGTTCCTCGCCCTCGCGTCGGGGACGGCCCTCGCCCAGTCTCCGCAGGAATGGTCCATCGTCATCGAGCACGCGCCGGGCAACGCCTCGACCTGCGCGCCCGGCACCGGCACCCCCACGATCCGGGCCGCCGACGGCGCCCTGTCGCTCAGGTTCGCGTCCTTCCCCCAGCCGATCTGGACGGTGAAGCTCGCGCCGGACGGCAGCTTCGATGCGGTGGTGCCGAGCTATGCCGATCCGAACGGCGCACGCATCACGGTGCCCGCCGGCACGGGCCCGCGCCCGATCGCCACGCTGCAGCAGAGCCATCCCTGCGGCTATCGCCTGGTCCCGAAATAGCCGCCGCGCCGCGCCGGACAAAGCGACAGCCACAGCAGCACGACGCGGCCCGGCAGCAGTGCTGCGAGCGATGGCCGCCAGGAGGAGGGGGCTTCGTCGACCCGCCGTGCGGTTCCGCTTTCGCCTCCGGGACAGGAGACTTTCGCGCCGCCGCAGGGGACAGTCGCCGCCGGGAGGGCTCGCCGGAGCGACGGCGCAATGAAAGCCTGAATGAACGGGAACAGGAAGAAGGCCGGGGAAGCAGCCGGGAAGACGGAGGCCTCGTTCCGGCACGCGCTCGGCGCCATTCCGATGGATTACTGGCGCCTGTGGTACGTCGGCATGGTCGTCACCACCGTGCGCTGGCTGGAGACGGTCGCCATGGGCATCGTCGTCTACGCCGGGACCGGCTCGGCCCTCGTCGTCGCCATGGTCACCATGCTCCGCCTGCTGCCCATGGGCCTGTTCGGCGCCTTCCTCGGCGCGCTCGCCGAACGGTTCGACCGCCGCCTGACGCTCGCCGGCATGGTCGGCGTGCTGGCCGTCACCTCGGCCGCACTCTCCGTCATCGCCTGGACGTCGACGCTCGAGGTCTGGCACCTCGCCGTCGCCAGCTTCATCAACGGCTGCGGCTGGGCCACCGACAATCCGCTGCGGCGGATGATGATGGGCGAGGTCATGGGCCGCGATCGCATGGCCACCGCCATGGCCTTCGACGTCGGCGCCGCCAATGCGAGCCGCGTCGTCGGCCCCGCCGTCGGCGGCCTGCTGCTGGCCGGCGTCGGCATCGGGGGCGCCTTCCTGTTGAGCGTGGGGATGTACGCGACCGCCGTCGCCGCCACGCTCGGGGTCCGGAGCCGCATCCCGTCCTCGCCCGGATCGGGTGCGGTGCTCGCCCGCACCTGGGAGAGCGTGGCCATCGTCTTCGCCGACCGGCGCCTCGGCGCCATCATGGCGGTGACCGTGATCTACAACGTCTTCGCCTGGCCCTTCACCAGCATGATCCCCGTGATCGGGCGCGACCGGCTGCTGCTCGGCCCGGAAGGCGTCGGCCTGCTGACCAGCGTCGACGGCGTCGGTGCCTTCGCCGGCGCGCTCGCGCTGGCGCTGTGGCTCGTGCCCGGCTGGCATGCCCGCGCCTATGTCGGCGGCGTGGCCGCCTACCTGGTCGGCCTGATCGCTTTTGCGCTGGCCCCCACGCCGCTGCTGGCCGGCGCCGCGCTGCTGCTGACCGGCCTCAGCGGCGCGGCCTTCGCCACGCTGCAGACGACGATCGTCTACCTCGCCGCCCCCGTCGACATGCGCTCGCGCATCCTGGGAGTCCTGTCCGTGTGCATCGGCACCGGGCCGATCGGCTTCGTCTGGCTGGGCTGGCTCGCCGATCGGATTGGTGCGCCCGAGGCCACCGCGATCACCGGCGCGATGGGCCTCCTGGCGCTCGCCGCGACCTGGCCGCTGTGGCGAAGGATCTGAAGCCGGCGCGCGGTGGGCAAGTCGTCGTGACTCGGCCGGCCGCAACTGTCAGGATTCGCGCGAGAGATGCCGGCTCCCGGGTCCAAAGATCGGGGCCGGAGATCGTCGCGCTGCGCTAGGCGTCGCGTTCCGCGCCTCGTGCGGCGCCGCGCGCGGGCATGGCGAGCGCCGCCGCGAACTCGCGCTCGAGCTCGTCGAGGGTCATCATGCCGGGCTTCGGCGGAAACTTGGCGACCGCCGCGTTGCGCCTGTTTTCGTCCGGCCACAGCGCCTGGCGCGCCCGGGAGCGGGCCTCGTTGGACTTGCCGCCGCGCAGGCTGGTGATCGCCGCGGCCAGGCACCTTCGTTCCCAATCGCCCAGCGGGCAGACACCGCTTTCGATGGCATCGAGGATCTGGCGGATGGCGGCGTGGGCCAGTTGTTTCGGGTCCTCCGGGGCGGGCCCTTCTGAGGCGGCGGCGAGGGACTTGCGGAGCGCGACGAGGGCGGGCGAATCGGACATGGCGGCAGCATAGCGTGAACGGATTGCGGCGTCGCCTGATGTGAACGGCCCCCCTCCGGGCAGGGCAATCGCATATGGCTCTCGTTCTCCTCCCTCGCGCTCTTGCGCGGGGGAGGTGCCCGTAGGGCGGAGG
>Ga0209514_10000920_pt1 | contig 55406 bp, 57 predicted proteins | sample Subgrocontami58m_FD_187452 | JGI IMG/M metagenome (GOLD analysis project Ga0209514, IMG submission 187452) | Subsurface groundwater microbial communities from S. Glens Falls, New York, USA - GMW37 contaminated, 5.8 m (SPAdes) (version 3) | ecosystem: Environmental > Aquatic > Deep subsurface >... | reverse complement strand
GCGCGCCTCCACGCACCCGTATCGAGCCGCAAGCGCCTTCGTCTCGCTGGTTCAGTGGTCACCGACCCCCGGCTCCCCTCCTCGCCCTTGGTTGCCGTGGAGTCCCGACGCTCCTGACCTGTCCCGTTAACTCTTAGTGAAACAAGCTCGTGTTTCAGTCAGGTTGACATTAGTGTAAGCTTTCCTGGTAGTCATTCAGCGAAGGTGCTCACTTGCCAATCAACAACCCTTACTTTGGGCTTTCAGCCGAGAATTGGCTTGCTAAAACAAATGAACTTATCGCAACTCATCCGATCCCATCGTCTAGCCTAGTCGAGATTACTAAAGAGGCATGGCGAGAGGTTTTTGCAACGAAGGTTGGCACCGCAGGCTATCAAATTGGGGTGGACATCCTCCCTCAACCGCAAATAATCGGTTTCTTACTCCACGAGCTAATCCCTTTACTCATTGCCGCTCGATATTCAGGCTGGCGCCGGGACGTTGGTGGGACGGAGAAAGATGTAGTGTGTGAATTCGATCCGTCCTACTCCATAGAGATCAAAACCTCATCGAATCTCCGGAATATCTTTGGAAATAGAAGTTATGCTCAACAGGGTGGGGATGCTCGTCGGGAGAAGGATGGTTACCTTTTGGCTGTGAACTTCCAAGGCTTTCGCGCTAGCCGATCCCCTGAGCTTGTCCGCATTCGATTTGGGTGGATAGACCATACGGATTGGGTAGGACAAACCGCCCAAACTGGTCAGCAAGCTCACCTATCGAGGGAAGCAAACCACTTAAAGCTTCTAGAACTCCTCAAGTAACTTGAGGAGTTCACCCTGACTAGCCTTCGCAAGGTGAGTCTTCACTCGTTGGTATGCTATATCTACGTAACTGTTGCTAAGTTCAAATCCCAAGGCGGTTCTTCCATTCTTTAAAGCGGCTTCCATGGTTGTTCCCGACCCCAAGAAGGGATCAAGAACTATATCGCCAGGATTGCTGCAAGCCTTAATGATTCGGTCAATAACCGCAATGGGGAATTGCGCAGGATGAGATGTGCGTTCAGGTGAAGCTCTTCGGCCTATCAGACCCTGGCCAGTGGTTACCTTAGGAATTTGCCACACATCGCTAGGATTCTTCCCCATGGGATTGACACGTATTTTCCCGTTTTTCTTTTGGTTAGGGTATTTGACGTCAGGGTCACGTATCTCATCAAGATTGAAGGTGTAATTAGCGATATCCTTCACATACCAGAGAAACTTCTCGTTTCTCGGTGACAGTACCCTCCTGCCGGCGACACCCGCACCATAGTTCCATACTACCTCTTGGACCATTGTGAAAGGACTCTTGTCCCATAGAAGATAGGAAAGCGGAAGCATGTGTGCCCGGCCTGGCATGGAAATATAACCAAGGTTAAGCCAGCAAGCGCCGGTAGGCGAAGTTACTCGGTAAATTTCAGTCATCCATTCAGAGCACCAAGACACATATTCGTCTATTGGTCTGACTGTTTCGTATGCCTTACCGATGTTGTACGGTGGACTAGTTACAGTGAGGTCGATAATTCCGGTTGGCAGCTTACGAAGAAGTTCGAGGCAATCGCCACAATAGCTCAGCGCCGATTCAAACTCATATTGCGGCTGGCCGAGAGATTCCCGAACCTGCTCCAATGATCGGCTATGAGTGATGAGAGTGTTTGTTGTCCGTTCAGCCATAATATGTTTTGAAGCTTGATTATGATTATTGGAAACATGTCCTTTAGTGATATCAGTAACTTGATCTTGCTCCTTTGCGTACACCCCGAGCATTGCAGCCACGCTCCTTTCTACAAGTTTCAATCCTTATGCCCGGAATATACACGGTTCCGTGTAAGCTGTCAATACATTTGTGCTACTTACTTGTAACACATCTCTGGAAAAAAGGAAACGGACACGTTGCAACGTGTCCGTAAGATTGAACTCTTGAACGATTCTGTCATCGCTTACTGGGCCGGCTTCAGCGGCCGGCCCAGCTCTGTCTCAAGCTCCGAGGGGAACTTGACGAAGTCCTGGTACTCCTCAAACGCCTTGCGCAGGCCGTGCAGCGTCAGCTCCTGAAGATAGATGTAGGTGGGCCTTCGGCCCACCTCGCCGGGTGAATGCGCATCAGACCCCTGCACCACCGGGTAGGGCTTGCTGAAATAGCGCATGGCGCCCTCCTCCCAGTTCTTCTTGTTGCGGGGATCGGTGATCTCTAGGCCGCCCAGGTAGTCGCTGCCGTGGATGCGCTGCTTGATGGAGCGGTCAAAGTAGCCCGCGGCAAAGCCGCGCGGCTCACGGTCAATGTGGGCGGCGATGGCCAGCCCACCAAAGGACTCCACTTTGTCGGCGCACTCGTCCAGCCAGAAGTGCGTGGAGTATGAACCGTTGCCGCGTTCCTCCATGGGATACTCCAGCGCGTCCAACAGCTCCGCCATGTAGTCCGTCGACGTATCCGTCTCAAAGAGGGCCAGCATATGGCCGCCTTCCGTGGTCAGTTCCATGCCGGGGAAGATGACCAGGCCAAGCTCTTTTGCCACGGCACGGATAGGGTCGATGTTGGCGACGGCGTTATGGTCACTAATGACCATGGCAGTGAGGCCGGAAGCCAGCGCCGCCCGAACTATGTCATCGGGAGTCGTGTGCAGGTTCAACTCCGTGTACATGTTGTCCTCGTAGCACAGCGATACCGGCGTATGTATGTGGAAGTCCATCTTCGCGAACCCGCCATATTCTTTCGGCAAGGCGAGGCCGTGAGCGTTATTATTCCCATGTTCAGTCATAAACGAGTTTTCCTTTACCAGGCATTCTGTGAGCAGTGTAACAAAGCCGTCTCTTATCTTGCAACCAGTTGCAGGTGACGTGGCGCTACAGACGGTGTTCCATTAGGTGGCCGGCACCTCACGCCGATAGCGGCCCAAGAGCTTCCAGCACAGACCGCAGAGCAGTATATACCCAAGAGCGGCGCTGGGAAAGCTGATCAGATATTCAGTCAACGTGTTGACCTGGATAAGCTCCAGTGCGACTCCGAGCACGACAAACCAGCGGAGCGGCATCTTTCGCTCAGCTAGAATGAGGAAGATGATGACCACACCGGGCATGACAAATTGGATATGGTCATATTCGATGAGCTGGCCGCCGATCATGAGCAGGGTCAGCATAAAGGCGAATTCCAGCGCAATGAACGGTTTCCGTGCCGTGCGCGAAATCTGAAGCGCACCTGCCAAGAACACTGCGAGAGAAAGGCCCCTTCCCACAACAGCCACGGCCAGATCGCCCGGTAAATGCAGGTCGCGAACCACCAGCGCCGCGACGCTGCCGGGAGACAGGTTCATATCGAAGGATGAGGCCGCAAATGCGGCGATGTACGGAGCGATCCTGAGATAGTCCAGACTGGCCTGCGGTCCGAACAGCATGATCGGGATGACGATCCCAATCGCGATGCCTGCCGCCAGCCAGGATAATACTCGGAAGTCTCGCGCCCGCAGCCACAGCACCGCCATAAGGACCGGATACGCCTTGGTGAGCACCGCTGCGGCGAGGAGCAGGCCAGCCCAAAACCGGCGGTCATGACGCCAGCAGAGGAATGCCGCTACCATTGCCAGGATCGTAATCCCATTCACCTGTCCTGAGTAGAGATTGTGGTGGAAGGTCGCCGTAGTCACCCATAGGGCCGTTAGCAACAGTCCCAGTCTGGGAGAAATGGCGGCAGTAACGCCTTCCCGCACCACGAGATAGAGGGTGGCCGGGAGCGCTGCCAAATATGCCGCCGCGTCCACGACTCTGAGAACGAAGAGGGCGGCATCCTCAGAAATGACCGTGAGTGGCGCGATGTAGCTAAGAGAGAAGGGTGGACGGGGATAACCCTGATATGGATAGTACGGACTGTCTCCATTGAGTCCACGTTGAGCCGCCAGATAGGTGAGCAGGAAGTCGCCCCCAGAAAACTTCGGATCGTACAACCAGATGGCCTGAAAAAGGGCAAGGAGCGCGTACTGGATGAGAAAAGGAAGAACAATCACCCAAAAACGCGAGGAGAAGACAGTCAACAAGCGCTGACGGTATCCTTTTGCCAGCGCATCATTGAACAGGGAGGCGAAACGGGAAACAGGAAAAACAACGCTCTTGTTATGAGAAGTTTAGCGGATCGTCATTGAACGCAAGCTCATCGAGGGCGTCGCGCGCCGCCTCCTGCAGTCGAGGGTCCGGTTGTGACAGACAGCGTTGCAACGCCTTGCGGGCGTCATCGCCGCCGATATCGCCAAGGGCCTCTATAGCCGCTTCTTGCACTTGGCTGTCGGGGTCGGCAATGAGTTCGACGAGGCCAGCGACCGCTCTTTCGTCTCCGAGCCCTCCACAGGCATGGGCCGCTTCATAGCGGAGCAAGGAGTCGGCGCTCTTCAGTTCTGTCAGCAGGACCGGTAGCCAGCCCTCGTCGCTGTGCTGTCCCATCGCGTAGAGGGCGCTGACTTTGAGCGGCGCCTCAGCGCTGTAGTATGCAGAGCGGATAATGTCATTGATATCCTCGGCCAGGCTGGGGCTGATAGCTTCGACCGCCCGCCCACGTACCGTAGGGTCTTCCAGAGGATTGGCGATGATACCCCGGAGCGCCGTTTCAACCTTTTTTAGCAACGCAGGGCGGAGCTCCTCAAAGACCCCGAGCTTCACAAACTTTTCAAGGGCGCCCGCCGCAACCGCGCGCACGCGAACCACCGGGTCCTCGGTTGCTATGGCGATAAGACGGTTCAGCAGCCACCGCTCCCGGCACTCCCATAGTCCCTCGATAGCCTTCACCCGAAGATCGGGCAGGTCGTCGCCGAGGGTAACCTGAAAGATTGTCTCAAAATCAGCCTCAGGGCTGTCCTCAGTCAACGCCACCAGTTGATCATGAAGCTTCAGTCGGCGGTCGGTAGGCGCTTCATCCCAGAATTTCTTGAATACGCCCGCCTCTTCTTCCGAGAGTCCGGAAAGGTTCAAGAGCTTCGAAGTCACGATGGGGGCCTCGGAGTCAAAGAGCTCTTTCAGATACAGTTCTGAGACCACAACCATCCTCCTGCGGAACGGCGAGGGGCATAACGTCTCGAGATGCGGCTAGACCTTTGAGGACACTGACACCCTATGGCAGGCGATGGGCGGCACAAGGAGCGTGCCATGAACCCATTGCGGCTCTTTGCCCACAGCCCGCACCTCTTTGAGGAGTTGGTAGATATTGCCTGCGACCATGGTGTCCTTGACTCGACCAACGACTCTGCCGTTTTCTATTTTATACCCTAAGAGCACATTGCCGCTGAAATCTCCACCCAAAACATTGCCCTGGGTAGAACCCAGCAGCTCCTCCACGACAAGCCCTTCGCTTATGTCGGCAACCATCTCGTCAAAGGTCACCTCGCCGGGCAGCATGGTGAGCACGCTGATCCCGGGGGCGGGCAAGCCGCCTACGGCGCGCGCCGCGTTGCCGGTTGAGACCGCGCCGGCAAGCCCGGCGGCATGGAGATCGTACAGGAAGTTGCGGACCACTCCTCGCTCAACCAGCGCAAGCGGCCTTGCTTTGACGCCTTCATCATCGAAGGCGCGGCTGCCGGGACAGAACGGGACGGTGGGATCATCGATCAACGTCAGCCGAGGGTCAAAGCTCTGTTGGCCCAACTGCTGGCCGAGTGGTGACGCGCCTTGCAGCACGGTCTTGCCGTTGAACGCCGCCGCAAGGGGAGCCACAAAGGTCTGGGCAAAACCACGGGGCGTAAAGACCACGGGCATCTCGCCGGAGGGCGCCTTGGCCGTTGATTTCGCAAGCTCAAGCTGGCGGATCGTCTCCCGCGCAAGGGAGGATAAATCCAGCACAGGATGGCAAGACGCAAGAGCATCTCCCACAAAGAGCATCTCAGTATCCCGCACCAGCGCGCCCTCGATGCGGGCGCTGAACACCGTCTTACTCCCTGCTGCCGCGGTTCCCGCCGAGTTCAGAATACGCACCGTGCTCACCCGCTTGACCAACACGGCCTCACAGAGCACGCCGGGTGAATGGCTGATGATCATATCAATGGCCGCCTGTCCGGCCTTCACCATCTGGTCAAGGGACACTGCGTTGAGCGCATCATCATAGACCGCCACCGCTGGATATGCGTCAGCAGGCATGAAGTGAAAGCTGGCCTTCGCGCCAAACTGGGCGGTCTCCAGGGCAATGTCGACCAAGTCCTGCGCGTGCTCCGGCCCCGCTGCGACTGCGAAGCCGATACGCCCATCTTTGATGATGCGCAGCGCGATGTTCCTACTCTGGCGCGTCATGATGCCCTTGAGGCGGTTGGCCTCGAAGGTGACCGGCGTCTCCTCCGACGTGACCATGTAGACCTCCGCTTCATCGGCGGCTTTGCGAGCAAGATCAAGGAGTTCTTCGTCAGTGAACGGCATGTGGTGCTCCATTGGATAGTCCTTTGATTAGCTGCCTATGCTTACGTAACAGGAGCTAACACAAACCCCATGGTTCTAAAGCTGCTATCAAAGCCAAATACAACATCGGCTCTGACGCGGCGCGCAATCACAAAGCTTGTGCAATCCACAAAAGAAAACGCGTGATCATCATATTCAGAAAACACCCGCCACGCCTCTTGATCTAATTCTGGCGACACCCATTCTATCTGAAGACGGCGAGCAGCCCGTGCTTCTTCTATAATTACATGAAACGCCTTTGCAAACTGAAGACCCGCGTCATAACGAAGCCGGGTGTAGGTCTCACTCAGAACATAGTTGGAAGACCAAAGGGAAGTCCTTGAGGCTGAAAGTTCCCGATAATATAGCGTTGCTGGCCGATAATAACGGTCATCCCGCACCATGAGGGCAATCCAGCCACCTGTGTCCACAAAGACACCGCTCACGGGCCCCGGAGTCCCTCATCACTGCCATAAAGATAGTAGTCGTGATTGATTGATGCATCCTCCTTGCCTAGGCCGGAGGGCACCAGCCCGATCAGCTTGAGAAGAGGATCCTCCTCGTTATCGATTATCGGTTTTTGTTCAGCGAGGTAGTCGTTCAAAGCACGCCGAATATGCTCGGCCTCGGACAAGTGTGTCTCGGCAGCCAGTTCTTTAAGCTGAATCTCCGCTTGGATATCTAAATAGATCTGTTTACGTTTCATGGAAATGCACCATACTATGATGTATACGTCATACCATAGCAATCTGTGACTTTACGTGCCCGCCTTCCCCCATCCGCCACCGCCGGGTGTGCAGATGATGAGCCGCTCGCCGGGGCCGACGTTCACGCTTGTTTTAGAGGGCAGTTCCTCCTGCCTGCCGTCGGCCCGCACCAGGATGTTCTGTCCCAGACCGCCCGGCTCGCCGCCCTGGAGGCCGTAGGGCGAAAATCGCCGCCGCTCCGAGAGGATGGTGACCTGCGCGGGACAGAGGAACTCGTAGACCCGCTCGATGCCCTCACCGCCTCGGAACCGCCCTGCGCCGCCCGTTCCCGCGCGGATGCTGTACTCCACCAGCCGGAAGGGATAGGTGTATTCCAGGGCTTCCACCGGGGTGTTCATGGTATTTGTCATGTGGGTATGCACGCCAGAGAGGCCGTCGCCGCCGGGGCCAGCGCCCGCGCCGCCGCCGATGGTCTCGTAGTAGGCGAAGGGGCGTCCCCGGAAGGGGTCATCGCCGCCGATGGTGACGTTGTTCATGGTGCCGGAGCTGGCCGCGGGGATGCGCCCCGGTAGCGCCTGGGCCAGCGCGCCCAGCACCAGGTCGGTGATGCGCTGGGAGGTCTCCACGTTGCCCGCCGCAACTGCCCGTGGCGGCCGCGGGTTCAGCACGCTGCCCTCGGGGGCAATGACCTGCACCGGACGGAAGCTCCCCTCGTTGGCGGGGACGTCCTCTCCCATGAGGCAGCGCACCACGTAGTAGGTGGCGGACTGGGTCACGGCCAGGACGGCGTTGACCGAGCCCATCTGCTCCGGCGCGCTGCCCGTGAAGTCGACCACAATGTCGCTCCTGCGCACCGTCACCGCCACCTTCAGCACAACGGGGTCGCCGCCGGCGCGGTCGTCATCCAGGAGGTCCTCGAAGGCATAGGTGCCGTCGGGGATTTCCCGGATCATCGCGCGGGTTGCAGCTTCGGTGTAGTCGATGACCCCCGCCATTGCTTCCCGGATCTTCTCGACTCCGTAGCGGGCGACGATATCGTTCAGCCGGGCCTCGCCGGTGCGATGGGCCGCCATCTGGGCGGCAAAATCGCCGGCGCGCTCCAGGGGAGTGCGTACGTTGCGGTAGATGAGCTGCAGCAGGCTCTCGTTGACGCGGCCGCCCTCCCGCAGCTTCAGGGGCGGGATGATGATGCCCTCCTGATAAAGCTCCGTAGAGATGGGCATAGAGCCAGCCGACATCCCACCGATGTCGGCCTGATGCGCGCGGCTCGCGAGGTACCCCAGCAGCTCCGCCTGCTGTCCCCCAAGGGTGACGAAGACCGGCGACACCATGGTGACGTCGGGCAGGTGGGTGCCGCCCAGATAGGGGTCGTTGAAGATAACCAGGTCGCCGGGCTCAAAGGTATGCCGCTCACGGGCAACCCGCACCGCGGCGGGCATGGCGCCCAGGTGTACCGGGATGTGGGCCGCCTGGGCCACCATGCGCCCTTCCGCATCGAAGACGGCGCAGGAGAAGTCCCGCCGCTCCTTGATGTTGGGCGAGTAGGCGGCGCGGCCCAAAGTGACGCCCATCTCCTCCGCGGCCGAGGCCAGGAGGTTGTTGAAAACGGTCAGCTCAATGGGGTCTAGGGGCATAATCTTAGGTCATTATCCCCACGGTTCAAGTATGGCTATATAAGCGGACGTTGCCCCTCGAATACGGGTTTCCGAACTATGATTGGTGGGTTACCAATGATTTGATTCCAGCGCAGTAAGTCAGGATCAGTTGTTTCGAGAATCGGAATGTGGTGAACTTCGCAAGTCGCAAGATGTATTGCATCGTGCGAACTCAGTTTGCGTTGTTGCGCTTTGCCTTGGCGAATCAATCTTCGAGCGGCGGCAGCTACCGGCTGGTCATAGGCTGCAACGACCACATATGATCGACTGAAGAATTCTTTGATTTTTGCTTCAGAATCCTCGTCTGAATACCCCACCAGATAAGCGGCCTCTACTTCTGCGATGGTAGAAACAAGAATTTCGCAATCTCCTTTTACTGCGGAATCGATGATCAGGTCACATTCCGTCTTAAAATCTGGGTATCCGGCTAGGTAGCCAATCACGATGCTGCTATCCCACGTTCTGCGAGGAATTGCCATCGAGCTATGCTCCTAACCGACACGCACCAAGCGAAGAAACGCAACAGGATCATGTGCTGCGTCACGATCTGGGATGGAGCCAAATTCTGCTTTAGGCAGACTAACATCAGGTGTGTAGTCATGAATAGCTTCTATCTTCGTAATCGCACGGGGCACTCCATTCCTGAAATAGTGAATCGTGCCTTGTACCAAGACTCTCTTTTCAAGTAGTTCCTTCACTCGGTTAATCCACTTGTGGTCTTTCGGGAAATAGCACCGGACTGGTGCTAAGCTGACGCGATCCCATACGGTGAAAGTCGATGCGCCGTGAAGATTAATGGCTTCAAGATCACCCTCAATAGAGCCGAGGTTCTGATAAGTTTCTGCGAGAATCTTATCGGCCTTTTCGCGAATATCCTCTCGGATCGTGGCAGTTTCTGTAGCATTCAGAGAGACAATAATAGCCCTCGCCCGATCTCTTCCTGAAAAAAGACGGTTCATTCGCCTCAGATCATCCAAAGCCGCCTCTGTAAAATACCGGGGTGGTTCAATAGCCCCCGCGGTAACAATTGCGATCCCTCTGGCAATAGCGTCAACAGATTCGGTATCTCCTAAGATGGGGCGAATATTCACCGTTGGCGCACTTGCGTGCAGCCCACTAATGATCCAGCGTCGTGGACTCTTATCGCGAGTTATGACATAGTCAACATCTCGGATAAGGCGCTCTATGTCCTCGATAGATTTCCGGAACAGGCTCAGGGAAGCAGATTCAGCATCCGGTTGAATGGTGAATGTCAGTCCCTCTGCCATTTGCGCTCCAGCCATGATCATGATTTCCTCCTGCAACCCTGCCTAGAGGTGTTGCAGAAACTCTCCTAGGGGTATGCACTAGATGTGTTAAAACGGCTAGCACATACTCTCTTCTGCCAACTCAAACTCGTAGCGGACGTTGTCCTTCACTACGAGGAAGGTGTCGCTGGTTTTTAGCTGTGCCATTAGAAACTTCCCTCCGATAGAAGTATAGCACTCTGGTCTTGGGGAGATTACCCGCGTTCCAGCACCAGGTTTCGCACGCCATCCACTTTCCCGGTCCAGCCGGGCGGCACCACGGTGGTGGCATCCATCTGCTCGATGAGGGCCGGACCTGGCGTCAGGTGGCCGGGCCGCAGGGCATCACGGCGGTAGACTTTGGTCTGCAGCGGCTCAAGCCGAAGGTACACCTGCCGCTCCTCAAGCACTGCGTCGGACGCATCCTCAGGGCCGGGCGGCTCCGGGGGAAAGGACGGGCGCTGCACTTGTCCGATCATCTTCAGGCGCAGGTTGACGATCTCGACGGGCTCACCGGGCATGCTGTAGCCAAAACGCTCGCGGTGGGCCGCGTGGAACCGGCCGTTCAGGTCGGAGGTTGAGGCGGCGTCGAAGGGCACCACCAGCTCGTAGGACTGGCCCGCGTAGCGCATGTCCAGAGCGGTGAGCACCTGCGCGGTCTCCCGTCCGTAGCCCTCATCGATGATCTCCTGCCAGCCGCGCGCGGCCAGACTGCGAAAGCCCATGGCGATCTGGCGCACAAAGCCGTCCTCCACCGCCGCCGGCACCGCCCACATCACCGTCTGAGAGTAGTCCTTCATAATATCCGCCGCCAGCATCCCCAGGGCGGAGAGCACGCCCGGATAGCGGGGGACCAGCACCCGGGGAATGCTCAGGGCATCGGCCAGGTCGCAGGCGTGGAGCGGGCCGGCGCCGCCAAAAGCCACCAGGGTAAAGCGCCGCGGGTCGAACCCGCGCTCCACAGAGATGACCCTGATGGCCTTCTCCATGCTGGCGTTGGCCACCCGCAGGATCCCCCACGCGGCGGCGATGGGATCGAGGCCCATCTGCTGCGCGAGAGTGCCAAGCCGGTCACGCGCCCTGCCTTCGTTCAGGGTCATGCGGCCGTCCAGAAAGCGCTCCGGATGGAGCCGGCCCAGCAGGAGGTGCGCGTCGGTGACCGTGACCTGGTCGCCCTTGCCGTAGCAGGCAGGGCCGGGGTCTGCGCCCGCGCTCTCCGGCCCGACCCGCAGCGCGCCGCCCGCATCGACTCTTGCGATGGACCCGCCGCCTGCGCCCACAGTGTGGATATCCAGCATGGGCAGGCGGATTGGCGCGCCGCCGATGACGGTCTCGGTGGTCTCCCGCATGCGGCCCGCCACCAGGGACACGTCCGTGGAAGTGCCCCCCATATCGAAGGAGATAGCGTCCAGGTAGCCGGAGATGCCGGCCATGTACGCAGCGCCCACCACGCCCGCCGCCGGCCCTGAGAGCACCGTACGGGCCGCCGCCGCTTTTGCTGTTTCGGTGCTGATGAGGCCCCCGTTGGACTGCATGATGCGCAACGGCCCGGCCTGCTCCGGTAGGCGCTCTTCAAGCTGGGCAAGATAGCGCTCCAGCACCGGCGAGACATAGGCATTGACCACCGTGGTGCTGGTGCGCTCATACTCCCGGAACTCCGGCAGGACCACGGAGGAAGCAGAAACGGAAAAACCAGCGTCTCGCAGGAGCTGCGCTATGGTTCGCTCATGACCGTCGTAGAGAAAGGAAAAGAGCAGACTCACCGCCACAGACTCCACGTTACGGCGGCGCAGCTCGTCGATGATGCCCGGCAGCGAGCCTTCGTCCAGCGGCGTCAGGACATTGCCCAGGTGGTCCACCCGCTCGTCCACTTCAAAACGAAGTTCTTGGGGCGCCAGCGGCGCCAGTCTGCGCGGTTCAAGGGCGTAGATGTCCGGCCGCGTCTGACGGCCAATCTCCAGCACGTCGCGGAAACCCCTGGTGGTGATCAGCGCGGTGCGCGCGCCCTTTCGCTCAAGGAGCGCGTTGGTGGCCACCGTGGTCCCATGCACGATGGGGGTTCTGAGCGCGGCTTCCCCCAGGTCCGAGACGCCCTGAAGGAACGCCTCCGCGATGTCGTGAGGCGTTGAGGGGAGCTTGTGGATGACCAGCCGGCCATCCTGTATCAGGACAAAGTCGGTGAAGGTGCCGCCGATGTCGATGCCGAGGGGCATGTGGTTTCAGAGATTCCCGTCAGAGTTTGAGCACGCGCTTTGCGTTCTCACCCAGGATCATTCGCTTCTCCTGGTCGGTCATGGGTAGCTGCTGGATGCGGCGAATGTCGGGCATGGGGTCACGAAAGGCCCAGTCGCTGCCAAACATGATGCGGTCGACGCCGATCCTTCGGAAGAGGTTGACCACGCCTTCATCGGACAGCTTGCCGGGTTCCGGGTTATTGCTGCCGTCGACCACGCCGGTGCAGTCGTAGTAGACGTTCGGGTAGCGGCTGGCTAGCTCGACTGCTTCATCATAGAACTGCTGGCCGCCGCAGTGCGCCAGCACAAGGGTCAGGTTGGGAAAGTCCCTGGCGGCGTCCTCAAAGAGCTTCGGCCTGGACTGATCGAAGTCGATGCCGCCGAAAGGCCCGCAGTGGGACAGGACCGCCATCCCCAGCCGTTGCAGGGTCTCATAGCCCGGCCAGAGGCCGCGGTTGTTGGGGGCCACTCGCTGCACGCAGGTGTGGAGCTTGATCCCTTTTGCGCCGCGCTGGTGGCAGGTCTCCAGGTCTTTCGCCATGGTGTCCGCGTCTTCCACGGGATCAATGCCTACGTAGGCCACAATCTTGTCGGGATGCTGCTGGGCAACTTCACATGTCCATTCGTTGCGGCGGATGATGCGGCCCACCAGCTCCTGACGGATCTGTTCCTCCGCTTCAGCGCGTTGTGCAGGGGTATCATCTGCCGGAAGACGCCGCAGCAGCGCCTGCTGCATGTCCCACACCGGCGTGAAGTTCACCTGAATGATCTTCTCAACGCCGTTCTGCTCCATGAAGGGAAGCAGCTCTTCTATCGTCCCGCTCCATCCCTGGGGAGTACGGGCTGCACCACCCATAGCTTGCAGACCCGTACGCGAGTCCCGATGGGTGTGGACGTGGACATCAATCACCATAGGCTCTGCCATTGGACGTCTCCTTTGCATTAAACACAGACACTGGGAGTAGGGCTATTGTAACGATGCCCCTAGTGAAAGGCAATGTGAGAACGTTGATTTCAATTGCAGTTATTTCATGGCCGGTGCGGGAAGGTGTTTATTCTTCGAGCGAAGCGAGAAGTCTCGCATCCGCTTCAGTGCTCGCTAGGTTCGAACCGTAACGGATTTCCTGCGACCACTATGATATGAAAAGGTGGCCTCGACATTTTGTTCTTGACGCTTGCAAAAGGGCGTTGCTATCATCAGGTAACTTATGGCGACAGCGCTCGACTTCCATGGGCCACTTTTCGCTGTTTGTCTTGAGGAACTGCCTTATCTCATACAAGTCATGCAAGCCTTATCCATGCGCGTTGTAAGGTGCAACGCGCATGGATAAGGCCAGATTAGTCAGGGCGATGGAACACTCACCATGAACTTTGAGGAAAAACTCCAGGAAGCCTCCAGGCGCAATAAGAGCATGCTCTGCGTTGGTCTCGACGTCGATCTCGACCTCATGGGGGAGCGAGATGTTGTCCGCTTCTGCCAGAACGTCATCGACGCGACATCAGACCTCGTATGCGCCTACAAGCCGAACTGGTCTTTTTACGAGGCTCTAGGGCTGGAAGGCTTTGACGCACTCATCAAGATTCGGGAGTACGTTCCGTCTCATATCCCGATCATTGGGGATGTGAAACGCGGCGATATTGGCAACACCTCCGCCATGTCCGCCAGGGCAATGTTTGACGTCTTTGGCTTTGACGCGGTGACTGTCAACCCTTACCTCGGCTACGACGCGATCGAACCATACATAGCCTATCGCGACAAGGGCGTTTTTGTGCTATGCCGCACCTCCAACCCGGGCGCAGCCGACTTTCAGTCACTGCTGGTAAAAGACGGAAAGGGCGAAGACAAGTACCTCTATGAAGTGGTGGCGGAAAAAGCCCTGGAGTGGAACCGCTACGGCAACGTGGGCGTCGTGGTTGGAGCCACCTATCCGGAGGAGCTCAAGCGGGTGAGAGCCATTTGCCTTGAACAAAACATCCTCATACCCGGCGTGGGCGCGCAGGGCGGCGATCTGGAGACGGCAGTACGGAACGGCGTGGACAGCAGGGGCCAGAAGGCCATCATCAACGCATCGAGGCAGGTGCTTTACGCATCCCGCAGCGAGGACTATGCTGAAGCGGCAAGGTTGTCTGCCCAACGTTTGAGGGACGCCATGAATCGCGCGCTTGTGTAAGTACGACGCGCTAAAATCAAGCTGGCACAGAAAGGACTAACCGATGGCAGAGCTGGCTGAAGGGAAGCTCATCATGTACTCCATGGAGTTCTGCCCGACGTGCAACACGGCGAAAGACGTCCTCAACAAGGAAGGCGTGGCGTACGAAGAGCGTATCGTCGACGACAGCGAGGAATGGCAGGAGGACGTCCTCAAGTACACTATGCAGACGTCCGTCCCGGTGTTTCTTCATCCTGACGGCACCTGGGAAGTTGGTTTTCGCGGGGAAGTCGGCTGAGAGTTCATGTAAGCGTCGCCGGCGGCGATGCTCTCCGCGTGATGGCGCAGTTGTGAGAAGACAGGTGACCGCGTGTTAGAGATCAGTCTGGGCGATGTCTTCACGCTCCGCAAGCCGCATCCCTGCGGCGGCGATACCTGGGTCGTCGTCAGGCTGGGTGCAGACATTGGTCTTGAATGTGCGACCTGCAAACGCCATGTTCTGTTGGAGCGTAGAATCCTTGAGAGGCGTATGAAGAGCCGCCCCTCACCCACCCCAATACTGAAGACGGGCAACCCGATGGCCGATGTTTCGCCCATTCACGGGGACGGAGGAGCATGAACCCACCCACTGCTGGGGGCCTCGCTCACCTCCTTTCAAACCGACAGTTCCTCTACCTCTGGCTGGCCCAGGCTCTTTCCCAAACCGCACTGAACGCCTTGGTGTACACTCTTCTGGTCAGAGTAGAAGAGTGGACGGGTTCTTCCACTGCCCTTGGATTGCTGATCCTCTCTTTTATTCTGCCTTCTGTGGTGATGGGAGCGGCCGCGGGTGTCTTTGTAGACAGATGGCGCAAGAAACGGGTGCTTATAATCACCAATCTGCTGCGCGCGCTGATACTGGTGGGATTCCTGGTCCTATCGCAAAGTTTCATCCTCGTCCTCATCGTTAACCTGGCCTTTGCCATTGTCACCCAGTTCTTTGCGCCCGCTGAGCTGTCCGCCATCCCGGCGATTGTGCCCAAAGAGCAGCTCCTGGTGGCCAATGGCCTGTTTAACCTCACGCTCAACAGCGCACAGCTCATGGGGTTTGTTATTCTTGGCCCAATTCTTGCAAAAAGCCTCAGTGGGACAGAAGTCTTCATCGTGCTGTCCGCGCTCTACCTGATTTGCGCAATCTTCATCTGGCTGATGCAACTGAACGAGCCTCCGATTACGAAGGATGCGCTGCATCTACGGAACGGCTGGATAGATACGATGCTCACTGAGCTGAAGGAAGGGTGGCGTCTCCTGACGAGCGACAACTCTATCTCCGTCTCAATCTTGCATCTCACGCTGGTAAACTCCCTGATCTTGATGATAGGTATGCTTGCTCCCGGCTTCGTCTCGCGGGTGCTGGGTGTCCGGGCGGCAGACGCGGTGTTCGTTATGGCGCCCGCGGGCATTGGCATGCTGTGCGGCTTGTTTGCGCTGCCGTCCATGGCAAGGACCTGGACGAAGGAACGCATCGCAAATGGTGGCATCCTGCTCATTTCCGCTACGCTAATTTTGTTCGGACTCGTAGGACAGATTGGGCCAGCGGTCTTGCCCACCAGCACAGCCCTGCATCTCGGGGATATACTGCTGCCCGAGAAGACTCCCCTTATTACCCTTGTGATGATGCTGGCCTTTGTGCTAGGTCTGAGCTACGCATTCGTCAATATTTCTGCCCAGACGCTGGTGCAGGAGCGCGTCCCATTTGATTTGCGCGGGCGTATCTTTGCGGCACAGTTTGCCCTTGCGAATGCCGCTGCCATTGTGCCGCTCCTTTTCTTAGGGGGATTGGCTGACCTCATTGGCATCAACGTAGTCACCTACGTTGGCGCCGGGATCGTGTTTAGCAGCGGCGTGTTCAGCATCTTCCACACGCGTCGCACAGAAGGGGCATTGTGAGGAATTCGTGCTTTTCTGTGTGAGCGAGAGAGATAACCCATGAGCGACGGTATCCCGGTGCTGCGGTCCGATCTCCTTGGCAAATTCGCCGCGCACGGGTTCTCCACCCGGAAGGGCGGTGTGAGCACGGGCAGGTTCACCAGCCTCAACGTCAGCGCGCGCGTCGGAGACGATCCCCAGTCCGTTCAGGAAAACCGCCGCCGTCTTCTAGCGGTAGTTGGCTGCGACCTCAACATGGGGGTTGCAGTTTCCCAGGTGCACGGCAACCGCGTGGTTGCCGCGACCCGCGGGGACGGAGGCCAAGGCCTCATCACTGCGGCCCCTGAGCCTGAGGAAGCCGACGCGCTTATCACCAGTGAAACCGACCTGGCTCTCATGGTAGTTGCTGCAGACTGTGTTCCCATCTTATTTGCGGATCCTCAGCGCCACGCCATCGGCGCCGCTCATGCCGGTTGGCGCGGCACGGTAGCGGGCGTTGCTCAACAAACGGTGCTCAAGATGGCCGCGGACCTTGGCTCCAGGCCAGAGGACGTGTATGTGTGTATTGGCCCAGCAATCGGAGCCTGCTGCTATGAGGTTGACACGCCAGTGGTTGACGCGTTCTCACGCGCCTTTCCACACCATGCCGCCCAGGTGACACAACCGGCCCGCCCCGGCCACTGGATGCTGGACTTGCACAAAGCAAACGTTCTGCAACTCAGAGAGATTGGCATTTTGCCGGATCACATTGAGACGCTGGATCTGTGCACCTCCTGCCGCACTGACATGCTCTACTCAGAGCGGCGCGAAGGAAGGCCATCTGGACGGTTTGCCGGGGTCATTGCTCTGCGGGCCTAGCCGTGTGCGCGGGCGCACCGCAGGTGCGCAAGATTGACAGCGTAGGTACCCGCCTCTACAATCAATCCAGAGTAATAGAACAGTGGTCACCATTATAAGGAGACGTCGCTATGGTTGAAATGACCATTGAGAGCGTCCGAGTCAGTTTACAGAACTACCAGCGCGTCGTCATCCTCAAAGAGAAGTTGACCGACCGCTACCTACCGATCTTCATCGGCCCCGCGGAAGCAGAGGCCATTGCAGTCCAGCTTCAAGAGGTGCCGGTCGCTCGGCCGTTGACTCATGACCTGCTGAACTCAGTGATAGGTAGTCTCGGCGGCGCCGTGCAATCCATAGTGGTCAACGACCTGAATAACGACACGTTCTACGCGCGCATAATCGTCCAGGTAGACGGGCGCAATCTGGAAATAGACTCTCGTCCCAGTGACGCGCTGGCTCTGGCAGTGCGCGTCCACGTGCCTATTTTTGCCGAAGAGTCGGTGCTGGACAAAGCGGGGGTCATGCTGAACCCCGAGACCGGCAAGCTCCAGACCAACCAAGCGGAAACCGCCCCCCAGGTCAATGCAGAAGAGAAAGCGCGCATGTCGGCGTTTTCTGAGTTCATCAATAACCTGGACTTAGACGATTTTGACAAGCGTCGTCCGTGATACAGTTCGGTTGGTCCCACTTGGCCTCGTTGGCTCGGCCTGAAGTGTAAGAAAAGCTCCTGATCCTTCCGGAGCTTTTTCTTAGTTTATGTCTGCTGCCCTTTTACTTGCCCCCCTCGCCGCCCTGGTGATAACGCTCGCAGCAACGCCGGTCATGCGCTTGCTGGCCGTGCGCTTTGGATTCACCGACCGCCCAAACCCACGCAGGAATACGGTACTGAAACCCCGTTTAGGTGGGGTGGCCATCTTCATGGGATTCGCCGGAGCCGTGCTCCTTTTTTACCCCGCCATGGAGGGGCGGACGGCGGAGGAGATGCTCAAGGTTTCCGGGTTGTTCGCAGGAGGTGCCGTGGTGCTACTTGGCGGCGTGCTGGATGACCGGTTTGACCTCTCGGCGGGAGTGCAGCTTCTCTTCCAGCTTCTCGGCGCGGCCATCGCCATGAGCAGCGGCATTCTGATTCAGATCGTCACCAACCCTCTGGGCACTGAGACGTCCAACAGCCTGCTGCAATTTCCCGTCTGGTTCTCCATAGGGTTCACGCTCTTTTGGCTTGCCGGCGCGATGAACACGGTGAACTTTCTGGACGGCATTGATGGTCTTGCAGCCGGCATTGTTGCTGTTGCTGCGCTGATCCTTGCGGTGCACAGCGTGATTCTCGGCCAGTTCACCATAGCCCTGCTGCCGTTAGCCTTACTGGGGGCATGCCTGGGCTTTCTCCCGTACAACTTCTATCCTTCCCGAATCACCATGGGAACGTCCGGCTCGGTCTTTCTTGGCTATGGGCTGGCGACACTGGCCGTGATAGGTGGCACAAAGGCAGCGACACTGCTGCTCGTCCTGGGCCTGCCACTGGTGGACACGGGCTGGACTATCCTACGGAGGCTTGCCAGCGGACGCTCGCCGTTTTCTGGCGACCGCGGCCACCTGCATCACATGCTTATAGAGATCGGCCTCAGTCCACGGCAGATCGTGCTCCTCATGTACGGGAGCTCCTTGGGATTGGGCGTGCTGGCATTGATCCTTTCGACAAGATTGTCCAAATTGCTGGCTCTTGGTATTATGACCGCCGTGACGCTCCTCTTGGTGGGAGCATTGACCTATGCAGGACGAAGGCGCTTGGCAGCCAAATAGCAAAGTGTTGCTCCGCTAATTTGGCATGTGCTATACTTCACAAAGTTTTGGAGGGGTGGCGCTGTGAGGAAAGACCTCCGAGTCTTCCGTCTGTTGGGACTCGGATGGTACGTGGCCCTCTGCCTGGTCATTGGGGTTGCCGGCGGGGTGTGGCTTGACCGACAACTGCAACTCAGTCCTCTCTTTTTGTTGCTGGGACTCGCGCTGGGGCTTATCCTTGCTTTCGTTGGCCTTATGCGCATGGTGCAAGAGTCAGTGGACGAGTCTGAAGAAAACGGTAGTGGGAGTAACGGGAGTGGATAAGCTCTCCGGAAAAGTCCTCATCGGCATTATTCTTGCCTTGCTCGTTGCGGGCTTCTTTGTGCGCGTGCCGAAGCCGGAGATCTTTGTCCCGGCAGAAGCGGTCGTCACCGTCAGTGGCTTTGTGGTTACAAACACGCTCCTGGCTGCATGGGTCAGCATCATCTTTCTCATGCTGCTGTTCCGGGCAGTCACCATCAACATGCAGCTTGTCCCCCGGGGCGTGCAGAACGTCATGGAAGTGGCAGTGGATGGCCTGTACAGCTTTGTACTGAGCGTGGCAGGGGAGCGTTACGCCCGTCGCTTTTTCCCATTGGTGGCGACAATCTTTTTCTTTGTGATTACCAACTCCTGGCTCAGCCTTCTCCCTGGATATGGGACCATCGGCATCGTGCACGTTGGCGAGCACGAAGGCGTGGTATTCCAGAAGGCAGGACCGTTGGCATTGATCATGCCGGGGGCTGAGACGGTAGCGGAGGGTGCGCACGCTCCAGAGGGAGCCACCATCGGCATGCTGGCGCCCATTCTCCGGGGGGCCAACACTGACCTCAATTTCACGCTTGCCATGGCCCTGATTGCCATGTTCTCTGTGGAGATGTGGGGGATACGCGCTAACGGCTTCTTTGGATATGGGAGCAAGTTTATCAACCTGAAAGAAGGCCCCATCTACTTTTTTGTTGGGCTTCTGGAAATTATCTCGGAGCTATCGCGTATTATCTCGTTCACCTTCCGGCTTTTTGGCAACATGTTTGCCGGAGAGGTGCTACTTGCCGTCATTGTCTTTCTGGTGCCCTGGGCCTTGGTGCTCGTCTTTTACACGCTGGAAATCTTCGTTGGGTTCGTCCAGGCATTGGTCTTCGCCGGTCTGACCCTTGTGTTCACCACCATGGCCGTGGCAGGGCACGGAGAAGAGCACCATGAAGGGGCAGAGGCGCATCACTCATAACCCCAGCAAGCAGGTAATTCAAGTAGTAGATAAAAGGAGGTCATAGAATGCCCGACAGTCCTGAAGCGGTGAAGTTATTGGCTGCCGGCCTTGCCATGGGGCTGGGCGCCATTGGGCCTGGCATTGGCATTGGGCTGCTGGCCGGGAAGGCCATGGAGGCCATCGGCAGGAACCCGGAGGCGCGGGCCTATATCCAGCAGAACATGATCCTGGCGCTCGCCTTCTGCGAAGCTATCGGCATCTACGCGCTGGTGATGGCCTTGATCCTCAAGTTTGTCTAACAAGCTTGAGCCAGCCATTCCTGTTTTCCCTGGAGGGTGTTTCATAGGGAGAAATGCTGGGCAGGAGGAAAGATTTTGGAAGCCCTAGGTATTAATGTGCCCGGCCTGTTGGCGCAGATTGTCAACATCGGTCTCTTGTTCATGTTGCTTTCCAAGTTTGCTTTCAAGCCGATCTTGAATATGCTTGACGAGCGCGCCATGCGCATCAAGGAAAGCCTTGACGCTGCAGAGCGGGCGCGGCAGGGCGCCACGCAGGCGGAGGCGAACATACAGGCGCAGTTGGATGCGGCACGGCGTGAAGGTCAGGTGCTCATTGAGCAAGCGTCAAAGGCTGCTGAGATGGTGCGCGTGGAGATCGAGCAAACCGCCCGCCGCGAAGCCGAAGCCATCATCGAGCGGGCCAAGGTGGACTTTGAGTTGGAGAAGCAGAAGGCTATTGCGGACCTGCGAGGCCAGTTCGCAGACCTCACCATTCTGGCTGCAGGGAAAGTGATTAATGAATCGTTGGACACCGCTCGGCACCAGCGCTTGATACAAGAAGTCCTGGAACAGAGCCGGATCAATTAACATAATACGAGACATAATGAAGCGCAGAGGTCATCCGTGCTTCTTTATGTCTAGGCAGGCGAGTAATTTATGGCGATAGCTGCTTCAGCTAGAAGATACGCTCAGGCGGCCTTTGAGATTGCCCGAGAGCAAAACGCCTTTGACCGTTGGCGAACGGATATGGCAAAGCTCGCGGCGCTCGCCGAAGACCCTGGGTTCCAGATGATCATGGACAGCCCTCGCGTCCATCTCGACCAGAAAACAGCCATTTTGCAGGAAAGCCTGACGGATGTTGACCCGCTGGTGCTGAACCTGGCCCGGCTCCTGGTGCAAAAACGGCGAGCGGAGCTGATCCCGGGCTTGCTGGAAGAGTTCAATCGGCTGGTGGACCAGCATAACGGTATTGAGCATGCAAGGGTAACCACGGCCGTGCCGCTTGATGCGGCTGCGCAGGAAACGCTGACCAGTCAGCTTTCTCAGCTCACCGGCAAGCAAGTTGTACTCACGGTGGACGTCGACCCCTCCATAATGGGCGGGCTCGTGGCGCGCATTGGCGATAAGCTCATTGATGGGAGCACGCGCGGGCGTCTGGAGACCCTCAGGCGGGAACTGACGAGAGCGTAGCGGGCGTCCAGGGAGGGACAGTTTTTGACACTAGCACCAACGGGGGTGCCCCACTCAAGACAACTCAACTCAAGAGTTACAGAGTATTATCACTATACTCAGGACCCGAGGCTGACCCTCATCAACGACACTGGCAGGATCTTCTGGCCTGCTCCGTTTATCTGGTACACACCTGATCGGTACGACGATCGTAACGCTGCGCAACAGTTCCTTGCTCTTCCCAAGCAAGCTACCCATCGCGTAGGCCCAATCTCTGAAGACCGCCTCCCTCATCTAATTATTGCGCTGCGGCGGGTACAGCCAAACTTCGGCCAACCCGGCGATGGCTGGGAGATTGTAGTGGGAGCGCCGGTTTATTTATCGAGAATCCAGACACTACGGTAGGGGGAGGAGGTAGAAAATGGCTGGCATCGATGTGCCTGCTCCTGAGCAATGGGAAAAAGAAGGCGCGGCTTGGGCTTGGCGAGCTATATTAGATGAGGTAAAAATCTCTGCGATGCGCGTGTTCGTCGAAAAGCGGATAGCCGTCAAGGAGTGGCGGGATTTCCGTTGGGATATGCCAGATGTTTCTGCCTCCTGGGACACACTTGATAAGGCGGAGGCCAACCTGCATGTATGGATATCCGGAGAGAGGCCCACATACACATTGGGGACGGAAGGTAACAAATGGCGTGACCAGCTTACGAAACGTCGGTTTAAGAACATCCCTGGCCAAGACGTGGAGGTCTACTGGGACAGTCAAGATGAACCCCCAGACTTAACAAAGCTGCAATGGGTACTGGCTGAGGTAGTGGACAAGACGTTATCCGCAGAACTCAACAATGGGTCAGAGTACGATCTAGCCTCTTAGGCGAGGTGTAGAGTACTAATTTGGAGGTAACATATGACAATTCGGGCAGAAGACATTACGTCCATTCTGAAACAGCAGATAGAGCAGTTCGGCGCGGCTATCACGGCAGTTGATACCGGCACTGTGGTAGCGGTAGGCGACGGCATTGCCCGCATCCACGGCCTCAATAATGTGCGCGCCAGCGAGCTGTTGGAGTTCCCCGGAGGGGTCATGGGCATGGCCCTGAACCTGGAAGAGGAGAGCGTTGGCGCCATTATCATGGGCGACTACTCGCACATCAAAGAGGGAGATGAGGTTCGTCTCACCGGACGTATCGTCGAGGTTCCCGTGGGCGAGGCCCTCATTGGCCGCGTGGTGAATGCTCTTGGCCAGCCTATAGACGGCAAAGGCCCGCTGGGAACCTCCAAAACCCGGCCTATCGAAATCGTTGCCCCCAACGTCGTCACACGAAAGTCGGTGGACACGCCGGTGCAGACGGGCATCAAGGCCATCGACAGCATGATCGCCATTGGCCGCGGCCAGCGCGAGCTCATCATCGGCGACCGCTCCACAGGCAAGAGCGCCATCGCCATAGACACCATCATCAATCAGAAGGGCGGCGACCTCGTCTGTATCTATGTGGCCATCGGGCAGAAGGCGGCAAAGGTTGCCCAGACTGTGGCCATACTCGAGGAACACGGAGCGATGGCGCACACCATCGTGGTTGCGGCCACGGCCTCAGACTCCGCCGCACTACAGTACATCGCTCCCTATGCTGGCTGCGCCATGGGTGAGGAGTTCATGGGGCAGGGCAAAGAGGGTCTGATCGTGTACGATGACCTCTCCAAGCATGCCTGGGCGTACCGCGAGGTTTCTCTGCTCCTGCGCCGACCGCCAGGACGCGAGGCTTACCCTGGCGACGTCTTCTACCTGCATAGCCGCCTTTTGGAGCGAGCCGCCAAGCTGGCCCCAGAGTATGGCGGTGGTTCCCTCACGGCGCTGCCCATCATCGAAACTCAGGCGGGCGACGTCTCCGCCTATATTCCCACCAACGTCATCTCCATCACGGACGGTCAGATATTCCTGGAGTCCGACCTGTTTAATGCAGGCACAAGGCCGGCCGTGAACGTCGGAATCTCCGTGTCGCGCGTGGGCGGCGCCGCCCAGCGGCGTCCGATGCGTCAGGTGGCAGGCCGCCTGCGGCTGGACATGGCCCAGTTCCGCGAGCTGGCCGCCTTCGCCCAGTTTGGCACAAGCGACCTTGACCCGGCAACTCGCAGGCAGTTGGAGCGTGGCCAGCGTTTGTCGGAGATCCTCAAGCAGCCGCAGTACGAGCCGCTGAGCGTGGAAAAGCAGGTGTCCATTATCTTTGCGGGCATCAACGGACTGCTGGACGACGTTGCTGTGGAGAAAGTTGCGGCCTGGGAGACCGGCTTCCATCGATACATGGACCAGACGCACCCGGATCTCCTTCAGGAGATCCGGGATAACTGCAACGCCCAGAAAAACATGCCCGATGACCTGCAGGACCGCTTGCGCAAAGCCGTCTCGGATTACAAGAGCGTCGCCAACGTCTAAGCGCGGTTCCAATGTTCCGTTGGAACGGCACGGGGAACGCAGAGCTGGAGCGCTAGCTCATGACCGTCCTAACAACGGTTGACAGTCGTTTCGCCTCCTGGGAGGGAGAGCAGGCCTTTCTGGAAATCTATCAGGAGATGGAGCGGGAAGTCACTTCAGTCGCAGGGTGTCTGGAGTATCGGGTTTACAGGGGGCCTGACCGGCTCTATCTCTTTTTTGTGGTGTGGGAAGACAGGGACGCCGTGAACAGGTGTGTGGAGAACGCTTTCCACCAAACACAACTCATGGCAAACTTCCGGAAGTGGTGCAAGGAGGGGTGGTTCGGATATTGGGACCCCTCCGACGAGAGACCGCGGGCGCGCAAATGCATGAGCTGCGGCCGCTGGACACAGGGGGACCCGGGCTGGTCTGAGAAACAACCCGGCGTGTGCCGCAACTGCGGCGAGTCCATTCTACCCGGAGAGCACTAGGAAGGTCGGCAACGGTAGCATCAATGGCAGAAGTTGAAATCCTGGAGTATTTGCGGCAGGGAGTTGCCCAGAGCCCCATCTGGAAGTGGTTCGAGATCAGGGTGGAGCGCGCAGAGGAGGGCTTTTGCCGGCTGGCAATGCCCATCAGCAAACAGATGATCAATCTTGATGACAACACGCTCCATGGCGGCGTCATCGCAACGCTGGTGGACGAAGCGGTGGGCGCGGCAATGTCCACTTATTTGATGAAGGACACCGCCGTCATCGGCAACACCACCATAGAGCTGAACGTCAGCTACCTTGAGGGCGTGCTCACGCCGGAGGTCTACGCGGAGGGCCGCATCCTGAGAAAGGGACGCACATTGGTGGTGGGCCAGGCCGATATTTTGGACGGCAACGGCAAGCTCTGCGCCCGGGGCAGAGCGACCTATATGACATTCAGGTAATCTCGAAGAAACAAGAGAGTCCAGCGATGCCAAACATCCGACAAATCCGGCGGAGAATTCGCAGCGTACAGAGCACAGCAAAGATCACCAATGCTATGTCCATGATCGCCGCCTCCCGGATGCGCCGCACGCAGCAGCGCAGCATCCAGGGACGGCCCTATGCCGAGCAGATAACCGGCGTTCTGGGGCACCTTGCCGCATTGCCGCAGAGCGGCGAAGCGCTGCATCCCCTGTTGCAGCAACGGCCTGTTCAGCGCATCGCGTACATCCACATCACCGCCGACCGTGGCCTCTGCGGTCCGCTGAACGGCAACATGAACCGGGCAGGCCACCAGTTTATCGAATCGCAAACATCGCCGGTGACGGTGGTTCCTGTGGGACGCCGTGGTCGGGATTTCATGTCCAGAACAGGTCGAGACCTCCGCGCCGTGTTCTTGGAGCTGGGAGACAGGCCCAGTCTGTTGGATACGCTGTCAATTTCTCAGGTGGTCGTTGAAGATTTTCAGAATGGTTACGTGGACCAGGTCTACATTGGCTACAGCGATTTTGTGAACACGGTCATCCAGCGGCCGGTGATTAAGAAGCTCATACCGGTGGAACCTGCGCCGCTTGACCCGCTGTATAACGTGGAATACATCTATGAGCCGTCTTCCGGCGACGTGCTGGACGCCCTCCTGCCGCGCTATGTAGAGATGCTGGTGTTTCACGCCATCCTGGAGCACATCGCCAGCGAGCAGTCCGCTCGAATGGTGGCCATGCGCAACGCCTCTGAGGCAGCCAAGGACATGATCCAGGACCTGACCCTCACCTACAACAAGGCGCGCCAGGAGATGATCACCAAAGAGATACTGGACCTGGTGGGTGGCGCAGCGGCGCTGGAGGGGTAGCGTGTGCCTGTCCCGCGTGATGTTTTCGAGAGCGATGGGATTGACTGGCGTCAGCGAGTATTGTGGGTTCTCAATAGAGACCGATCACAAGCATACCCTGAAGAGGAATTGCTGTCAGAAGTCCGGCCTCGGCCATCGATGGAGGTACTGCAGGAAACTCTCCAAGGTCTCGTAGATGATGGCTTTGTGGTGCGTAATGTGCATAATGGAATCACTTACTACTATCATTACTTGAGAGGATACTAGCCGAGTTCCTAAAGCTAGAATTAGGAGTGGCCAAAATGCCAATCGCACGCAGGCAATTTGAGGCGGGGATTGATGCGAAGACTGAAGAATGGATGCGAGCTATCTATCAGCACTTAGACAGTAACACCAATCTAGCATTCTCGCTCCAAGAACTGGGGAGAGCTCTCGGCCTTTCAGGTTTTCCAGATTACAGAAATCCTGTAGAGGTAGCTCTAGCGGACCCCCGAATTCGTCTCAACGAAGAAGAGCAAAGGTTTGTCTTTGCCCTCGTTCGCCTTGTTGAATTAGGAGTTGCAAGTGAACGGGACGTCGCGGGCGTTGCTTATTACGCAACCGGGCGTTATGCCCTACCCGAGATACTAGAGCCAGAGAGCAAAGCATCTTAAGCAGGAGTTAGCAATGGCAGAAGGTAGAATCGCCCAGATCATCGGCACCGTCATAGACGTGGAGTTCCCGCCCGACGAGCTTCCGGCGCTGTTCAACGCCATCGAAATTCCGCAGGAGGGCAGGACCCTGGTTGCGGAGGTGCAGCAGCACGTGGGCAACAACTGGGTGCGCTGCCTCGCCATGGACATCACCGACGGCCTGCGTCGCGGCGACCGCGCCATCGACACCGGCAAGCCCATCAGCGTACCCGTCGGTCCGTCCACCCTGGGCCGCCTCTTCAACGTCCTCGGCCAGCCGCTGGACAACCTGGGCGACGTGAAGGGCGAGGATTCCTGGGCCATTCACCGTCCCTCCCCCAAGTATGAGGAGCAGGAGACCAAGGCCCAGATACTCGAAACGGGCATCAAGGTCATCGACCTCATCGCTCCCCTGGCCCGTGGTGGGAAGGTCGGCCTCTTCGGGGGCGCCGGCGTGGGCAAGACCGTGGTGAATACCGAGCTTATCCGGAACCTGGCGGAAGAGCACGGCGGCCTCTCCGTGTTCGCCGGCGTGGGTGAGCGCTCTCGTGAGGGCAACGACCTCTGGAATGAGATGCGGGAGTCCGGGGTGCTCAGCAAGACCACGCTGGTCTTCGGGCAGATGAACGAGCCGCCCGGCGTGCGTCTGCGGATCGCGCTCACCGGCCTCACCATGGCCGAGTATTTCCGCGACGTTGAGGGCCGCGACACCCTCCTCTTCATCGATAATATCTACCGCTATACCCTGGCCGGCATGGAGGTGTCCGCGCTCCTGGGCCGCATGCCCTCCGCCGTGGGCTATCAGCCGACGCTGGCCACGGAAATGGGCGAGCTGGAAGAGCGCATTACCTCAACCAAGAAGGGGTCCATCACCTCCTTCCAGGCCATCTACGTGCCCGCGGACGACTACACCGACCCTGGCGTGGCGACCACCTTCGGCCACCTGGACGCCGTGGTCGCCCTGGACCGCTCCATCGCCGAGCAGGGCCTCTACCCGGCCATGGACCCGCTGGTCTCCTTCAGCCGCATCCTTGACCCGCACGTCATCGGAGACGATCATTACAACACCGCCCGCGAGGTGCAGCGGGTGCTCCAGCGGTACAAGGACCTCCAGGACATCATCGCTATCCTGGGCATCGACGAACTTTCTGAGGAGGACAAGCAGACGGTGGCGCGCGCGCGCAAGATCCAGCGTTTCCTGTCGCAGCCCTTCTTTGTGGCCGAGACCTTCACGGGAATTTCCGGGCAGTACGTGCCCGTTCGCGAGACGGTGCGCGGGTTCAAAGAGATCCTAGAGGGCAAGCACGACGATCTGCCGGAGCAGGCCTTCTACATGGTGGGCACCATCGAGATGGCTCGGGAGGCCGCGGAGCGCATGGCCCGTCAGACGTAGCACGGAGCGTGGTGTACAAGACCGCTCACCACGAGCGGTTTTAACTGGTGCAGGCCGATGTATGGAGCCCGAAATTGAGCAACAGAAATGAAAACAAAACACCTGCTGCCTCTTAAAGATGCCTATGCATTGGGGGTTCAACAAGGTTTAGGCAATGAAATCGCAGATATATCAGCCTTGGAGCGTGAAGAGGCTGATCACGATACAAGCCGTACACGCCGTAGGCACGTTGCTCGACTCTTTAGGGAGAAAGGATTGCTGTCACTCTTCCTCGAAGCTTACTGGCCAGAGGGGGAACGATATGTCAAGAAATATCTTGCTTAGAAGTATGGATAAGATTACTTCTTAGTAGGCTCTTGTCAGCTAACTCTGACGCAGGAGAGCGGAAACAGAGCAGCCTGTGAACAAAAAGAAGCGCCCAGTGCCCCGCCAGTTCAGTTTTCACTGGGGCAGCGGCCAGATAGTGGAAGAAGCCTGCTATACTGGGAGATGGCATGAACCTGCACTGCAGCTTCTGCAATACGAGGATGGTTCGCAGGGCATCCGTTTCTGCTTCTACAACCATCGCGGTCAGTTTCAGCGTTCACCGCTCGTTTTGAGTGACGATGAGATAGACGGACTCAAGCAGGAACTCGACGATCAGCCGAGACTGAAAGCACTGCTCATTAAACTGGTACACTGAGACCAGATGTTTTTTAACCACACGAGGACGAGCTTATGCCCTTTCAACTAGAAGTGGTCACTGCCGAGCACTCCGTCTATTCTGACGAAGTCGATATGGTCACCGTGCCCGGCATCGATGGTGAGCTGGGTATTCTGCCGCACCACGCGCCGCTGCTCACAACCCTCTCCTTCGGAGAGCTTGTCATCCAGAAAGGGAGAGAGGAGACCATTGTCGCCATCGGCGGCGGTTTCCTGGAGGTGCGGCAGGATAAGGTCGTGGTTCTGGCCGACATGGCGGAGCGCGCCGAGGAGATCGACGTTTCCCGCGCAGAGGAAGCGCGCAGGCGGGCACAAGAACAGTTGGCCCTGCCGACGATGCAAGTGGACCTCCTGCGGGCCGAGTCCGCGCTGCGCCGTGCTGAGACCCGCCTCAGAGTCGCCAGGCGCCGCAGAGGCATGGGCGCTCCCTCCTTAGACTCGACCCCCGACGTTTAGCGCTGGCAGGCCTACCCTCATGCCAAATACGCGCGAAGAGGAGCGTTTCTCCATACGGGGAGGTGTTCCTCTTTCTGGGATGGTGTGTATCAGCGGCGCAAAGAATGCGGTGCTCCCGGCCATGGCCGCTGCACTGCTCACCGCCGACGAATGTATTCTTGAGAACGTCCCAGAAATCGCCGATATCGAGATCATGGCCGGTGTGCTGAGAGCTATGGGCGCGCAGGTTGAATGGATCGGTAAGGGCAAAGTCAGGCTGAGCGCGGCAAATATTCACACCACTGTGGCTCCCAGCGAGTGGGTGGTGAAGAATCGGGCAAGTTTCCTGGTGATGGGACCCCTTCTCGGTCGTTTCCACGAGGCCGCATCCTGCCCCCCAGGCGGCGATGTGATTGGCCAGCGGCCCATCGATGTGCATCTGGCGGGCTTTCAGGCATTGGGCGCGACGATCACCCGCCAGGACGACAAGTATCACGCGACCGCCTCTCAGTTGCGGGGCGCACGGGTTTTTATGGATTATCCCAGCAATATGGGAACGGAGAACCTGATGCTCGCGGCCGTGCTGGCACAGGGGCACACCACTATCAAGAATGCTGCGGCAGAACCAGAGATTGGCTGTCTTGCTGACCTGCTGAACGCAATGGGCGCACGCATCTCCGGCACCGGCAACAACACGTTGGAAATAGAGGGTGTTGCGGAGTTGCATGGCGCCCAGCACACCATCATCCCGGACCGTATCGAGGCTGGCACCTTCGCCCTTGCCGCGGCAATGACCGGCGGCGACATCACCCTCACCGCAGTGAACTGTGATCATCTTGATGCCCTCATCTGGAAGCTTCAGGAAGCGGGGGCCGAGGTCACGGCCACACAAGATACGATGCGCGTGCGCAGCCGCGATCATCTGGACGCGGTGAACGTGCAGGCGTTACCGTATCCGGGTTTTGCGACAGACCTTCAATCCTCCATGGGCACGGTGCTCACCCAGGCCAAGGGCGTAAGTGTGCTCCATGAGCGCGTCTATGACAACCGCCTGCTCTACGTCAGCGAGCTCCGCAAGATGGGCGCTGAGATTGTTGTGGCCGGTCAGACCGCTATCATCAGCGGGCCAACGCACCTAATTGGCACACGAGTGCGGGCGCTGGACATCCGCTGTGGCGCCGCTCTGGTGCTCGCGGGCCTGCGCGCCGAAGGAGTGACTGAAGTGGATGATATTTGGCATCTGAGCCGTGGCTACGAGCGCATCGACGAAAAGCTGCGCGGCCTCGGCGGGCAGATTACACGAGTGGGCGGCAACTAAGGAGAGACCTGGTGTTTGAAAAGCAGATCGGTATCGACCTTGGCACAGCCAACGTCCTCGTCTACGAGAAGGGCAAGGGGGTTGTCGTCAACGAGCCGTCAGTGGTGGCGCTGGCCGTGCGGGAGAACCGCATTGAAGCAGTGGGGAGCGAGGCCCTGGCCATGCTGGGACGCACTCCCAGCGGTATCTCCATCATCAGGCCCATGCGTGACGGCGTTATCGCAGACTACACCATTACTGAAGCGATGCTCCGATACTTCATCACCAAAGTTTGCGGGCGCTACCGTCTGGTGAAGCCGGAAGTCATGATCTGCATACCCGCTGGCTGCACCAGCGTGGAGCAGCGCGCGGTGCGGGACGCCGCCGAGCAGGCGGGGGCACGTCGCCCAGCCCACCTGATTCCAGAGCCGCTGGCCGCGGCCATCGGGGCACAGCTACCCGTTGCCTCTCCCAAAGGCAACATGCTGGTGAACATCGGCGGAGGGCGCACCGAAGCCGCGGTCATCTCCATGTATGGCATTGTCGTGAGCCAGTCCGTTCGGGTTGCCGGCGATAAGCTTGACGACACCATTGCCGCGTACATTCGGCGCAGACACAACCTGGCAATTGGAGAGCGAATGGCGGAAGAGGTCAAGAAAGAGGTGGGGAGTGCGCTGCCCCTGGACGACGAGTTGAAATGCGAGGTGCGGGGCAGGGACCAGGTCACCGGGCTGCCACGGACCATAACCGTCACATCTACGGAGATTTCTCAAGCCATCTCGGACACCATAGGCCAGATCATCATGACGGTAAAGTCAGTGCTGGAACGAACACCACCTGAACTGTCGTCAGATGTCATTGATCAGGGGATAGTGCTGGTGGGAGGCGGCGCGCTGCTGCGCCGGTTGGACGAACTCATTTCCCAGGAGACCGGCGTTCCGTGCTATCTGGCGCCTGACCCAATGAAGTGTGTTGCGGTGGGTTCCGGCATGGCGCTTGAGTACCTTGACCTCATCAAGCGCAATCTGCCCTCAGAGGAAGAGTCGCTCATCGGGACGTACTAGAGAGCGCTGGTTCTCCAAAGCGGCCTTCGCGCCTACATCAGAACGCAGATCCGCCCTGACGCTATGAGGCCTCTGGTCGACGGCGGTTGCTGCGGGCCATTGCTGGAGGGAGATCCTCCGCAGACTTGAGGTGGTAGGTCATGCTTTGGAGCGCGACCACCGGGTCGATGTCACGTATCCACACGCCGTTTGGTACCCGGGGCTGCGCGGGCGCATAGTTGAGGATTGCCTTGATACCCTGCGCAACAAGCAGGTTGATCACGTCCTGACAGTATTCGGCAGGCACTGCCACAATGCCGATATCTATCTTGTGGGCTTTCACCACGTCAGGAAGCTGGCTGATATCCTGCACAACCACATTCCCGATCCGCTGGCCTGTCCTGGATTTATCGGAGTCGAAGGCGGCTATCATGTTGAAGCCCTGCGGCGCAAAGCCATCGTAGCTCAGCACGGCGCGACCAAGCCGGCCGACACCCACCAGGATGACCGACCAGTGCCGCTCCAACCCGAGTATGTTGCGCAGCTCTTTCAGCAGCCCGCTGACGCGATAGCCTCGCCCCTGTTTGCCAAAACGACCAAAGTAGCTGAGGTCTTTGCGTATCTGTGCGGGCGTGGACTGCAACAGGTTGCCCAATGTTTGCGAGCTCACCACGTCGGTGCCTTGAGCCTCGAGTCCAGCCAGGACTCGGGCATACAACGGCAGACGAAGGATAACCACCTCAGGGATATCACTGATCATGTTCTCGGCTCCCTTCTAACGCACTCCCACGTGCAGAGCAATTGTCGAAAAACTTAATGTCCGGTATGTGACGGAGGAGAAGCCTGCCGCCTGCATGATCTCTCGGAGTTCCTCAGGACTTCGGAAACCCATGACAGATGCAGAAAGGTACTGATAAGCCTCCGGGTCCTTGCTGACTAACCCGCCCAATAGCGGGATGACCTTCGTCAAGTAGAGTTCGTATCCTTTGCCGACGAGACCGGACCCAGGACGCATAATCTCCAGGGAGACTACCCGGCCCCCGTGGCGTGTGACACGGCGCATCTCTCGAAATGCCGCCACCAAGTCCGCCATATTGCGAACGCCAAACGCGACGGTGGCACAGTCGAAGCTTTCATCGGCAAAGGGAAGGGAGAGAGCATCCGCCTGACAAAGCGTGATGCGGCCGTTTGCGCCTGCCTGTCGGATTTTCTCTTTTGCGGGCGCAAGCATGGGTGCACAGAGGTCCACACCAACGACTCGCTGGGTTTTCTCTGCCAGTGCCATGGCAAGGTCTCCGGTGCCGGTCGCTATGTCAAGAGCAATTCCATGCCCGGAAGGGGCTGCGTAGGCCACCGCCAACCGCCGCCAGGACTGGTCCTGGCCCGCAGACATCAAACGGTTGACCAGGTCATAGGTCGGCACGATACGCGCAAACATCCTGCTCACCTGGGTTGCCTTTTCTGTCGCGTTAACCGTCATCATCATGTCCTGAATACGCGCCAACCTCGTAACCTTGCCGTTGCAAGAAAGCCAATCCGCTGCGGACTGAAAGTCCTGTAGGGACTGGCTTACCTGACGCCTTCTCCATACTGCATTGTGGACGGCAGCGCCTTGTCCACTCCAAGAGCCACCAACAAGCGGCCGACAATGTGGTCTACTATCTCCTCGACCCGCTCAGGCCGCGCATAGAAGTGCGGCATGGGCGGAACTACCTTGACGCCCAACTCCGCTACGGTCAGCAGATTCCTCAGATGAATCACCGAGAGGGGGGTTTCCCGGGGCACGACAACCAGCGGTCGACCTTCTTTCAGCGTGACGTCCACAGCGCGTTCAAGCAAGTTTCCGGAGAGGCCGTGGGCCATGGCCGCCAGCGTATTCATGCTGCAGGGTACGACAACCATGCCGCCGGTCGGGTAGGTGCCGCTTGCGATGGGTGCGGCAATATCGTTGATCCCGTAGGCGGTAACGTACCGCGCGTGCCGCACCCATTCTTTGAAAGGCTCTCCTTGCTCCTGCTGCCACACCATCGCGCCGGCCTGGGTGCACACGACAATGCATTCCCGCTCGCGCGCCGCCAACGCTTCTATGCAGCGCTTCGCCAGAACTGCGCCGCTGGCGCCCGTGATGCCTACTATGATGGGTGTCTCCACAGTGGCCTCTTCGTGATTGTATTCACAACTATTGTACTCTGGCTTGCCAACATTGCAACTGCCCTGGTCCGCACACAGCCCTACGGGCTCTGCTAAGGCAAGCGACTGCGCGTCTGGGGGCATCAGGGAATATTCTATGTACCATTTGGCATGCTTTTGTCAAGGTTCTTCGAATACGAGCGGGCCGTGATCCGTGACACATTGGAGTCGGAAATAATCGCGGGTGGCGTGGGAAACTCGTCCATTTGGCCGAGGCAACGGGAGGCATGTTCCGTCCGATGGCCGATGGTGGGATAGTTTACCAGGATGCATCCTTGAGGTGTGACAAATGTCACACGAGGAGGAGCGTTATGAAAAGTATGGTGACGCTATACAAGGAGTACCTTGAGGCATTGGAAACCGGCGCCTTGCGCAAAGCGGAAGCGACCATCCAAGAGGGCCTCAGTGAAGGTGCGGATCCCGAGATGATCTACCTGCAAGTAATGGGACCCGCCATTGAGCAAATTGGAAACCTGCGCAAACTGGGTCTGGCAGATCAAAACCAGGAAATACTTGCGATTACCATCACGAACCACATAATGCATTGTATTCAGGGCCGATTTGAGCCCGCCTCCGCACGTGATGACCCACCAACTCTCCTTGCCGCATGCCTCGGAGAAGAGACGCACGATATTGGCCTGCGGATGGTGATCGATATCTTCCGGCGCGACGGTTGGAGGGTGTTGGATATGGGCAAAGAGGTGCCGCCGGAACTGGTGGTTGCGCTGGCTCAAGAAAGCACCCCCGAGCTTCTTGTGTTCTCAGCCACCCTTGACTCCACTGTGTGGCAGGTGAAAGCAACCATCCAAATACTGCGCGCGGCTGGTGTTGACACACCGGTGGCGGTTGGCGGTCTCCCGTTCAACGCGGTGCAGGGCCTGTGGCGTCGTGTTGGCGCCAACTTCTGCTTCCAAGATCCACGCTTTGTCCTGTGCGCCGCCAACCATGCCGTAGCCAAGCGGGAGAAGCTTGCCGTGGCCGCGTAGTTACCCCCGCCGCTACTCGAGAGAAAACCGTATGTTGTCGGAGCGAGGATACGGCTTTTCCATTTTCTTGAGGCTTAATGCGTGGGAAGCAGGCCAGTGTATAATAACCCAAGGTTACTGACCTGCATCCGCGCAAAGCGCGCATATCCACACACGAGAAGCCTCCTTGTCCTTGCAATTTCGCGCTCTCATACAGTTGCCGAGCCGCATTTTTTATGGCTGGTGGATCGCGCTCTCATGCGCCGCCATCATAGGCGCCGCCGCGGGTGTCTCCTTCTGGTCTTTTGGGGTGCTCATCCTACCCCTGGAGAAGGAGTTCGGCTGGCCACGAGGGGAGATTGCCGGGGCATTCAGCATCAGTTGGATGGTTGGAGGACTGCTCTCCCCCTTCGTTGGGCGGGCGGTAGACCACTTTGGCGCGCGTCCCATGATCCTGATGGGGACCGCGGCCACGGGCGCAAGCTTCCTGCTCCTCACCACCACGCAGACCCTCTGGCAGTTCTACGCATTGCACGTGTTCATGGTCTTCTGTCGGTCTTGGATGTTCTTCATTCCGTTGAGCGCTCTTATCACCCGCTGGTTCGTCAGGCGGCGCAGCTTGGCGCTGGCTATCTTTACGTGCGGGTTTCCGGTGAGCGGCGTGGTCTTCGTCCCCGTGCTGACGTTTCTTGCAAACTCTTTCGGCTGGAGAGAGACCTACATCTTCTGCGGCTTGGCCCTCTGGATCATCGTGCTTCCGCTCGCCCTCTGGGTCCTCAGCAGCCGTCCTCAAGATCGGGGTCTCATGCCGGACGGCGATCCTCAAGTGCTGCCTGTTGCTTCCTCGCAGGAGAGCCACCATCTGTCCGCAGAATCGCAGCCGGTCCATCAGTGGACCGTCCGGGAGGCTCTGGGAACGAGAGCATTCTGGCTGATAGCCGTCGGTTTCGGACTCACCTTCTTAGCCCAAATATCCTTCAGCGTGCACTCCATCCCGTTCTTTGTCTCGCGAGGGATCCCGCCCGAGGCCGCTGCCGGCCTGGTGAGCGCTTCCAACGCGCTGGTTGTCCTGCTCCGCATCCCTTACGGCTCACTGGTTGACCGAATCCCCGACACACGACGGCTGGCTCTTCTTGCGCTGAGCACCCAATTTGCGTCCTTCTCGGTCGTGCTGTTCTCGGTGGAATCTCCCGCACTCTGGGCCTTCGTCCTGTTTCAGGGTCTGACCGGCAGCGGCATGCCCCTCATTGAGTCCTCCTTTGTCTTCCGAACTTTTGGAGACCGCCATTACGGCGCCCTGCTGGGCACCCTGGGGCTGGTGGGAACCGCCGGCACATTGCTGGGACCGGTGCTGGCCGGGGTCATCTTTGACACCACCGGCAGCTACACTCCCGCGTTAATCATGTTCTTGGGGACGAGTGTCATGGCCTTTCTTTGTTTCGTCTCCTTCCGCCCGCCGAAGCCGCGCGTCACGCCCGTCTCTACGACATGACGGGTCTACCGGCAACGCCATAAACCGCAGGACATGGGGGTATGATACATGGCTGAAATACAATCACATTACGAAGAGGCGCTGCTCCTCACCGGCGCGTGCAACGCCGCGTTGCGCCTTATGCCGCAGTACACGCCTCACCCGCTGCCGGGCGACCGTCCCCACTACGCCCCGGACAAGGTGGCGCGCATCGAGCACATTGGGTTGGACATCGCGCTGGATGTCGCCAACAAGCGGGTCTCCGGTGTGTGCGCCACCACGCTCATCGCCATAAACGATGGACTCGCAGCGGTGGACTTCGATGCCGTTGAGATGACCATCGAATCCGTCACTCTGGCCGATGGCACGGCTCTCGCCCACGAGTATGAGAACGAAAGGCTGCGGGTTCACTTCCCATCACCTCAGGCAGCGGGCGCGCCCTTCACCCTTGCGGTTCGCTACGCAGCGGCCCCGCGGCGAGGGCTTTACTTTGTGGCCCCGGACGACGCTTACCCGGATAAGCCGGTGCAGGTCTGGAGCCAGGGACAGGACGAGGACTCACGTCACTACTTCCCCTGCGTCTACGACTTCCCGAACCAGAAGGCTACCAGCGAGATGCGTGTGACCGTGCCGGAGGAATTCTATGTGCTCTCCAACGGCACGTTGCAGGGCACGCAGGAGGACCTCGTCGCCAAGACAAAAACGTATCACTGGCGCATGGATGTGCCCCACTCGTGCTACCTCATGAGCCTGGCCGCGGGCGACTTCTCCGAGGTGCGCGCCGACGCGGACGGAGTGCCGGTGCTTTATTACGCGCAGAAGGGACGGGAAGAGGAAGTTCGCCGCACTCTGGCCAATACCCCGGACATGGTCAGGTTTTTCGGCGAGAAACTTGGTGTGCCCTACCCGTACAGCCAGTACGCGCAGGTCTTTGTGGCCGACTTCATCTTCGGCGGCATGGAGAATACCTCGGCCACCACCCTTACCGACACCGTCCTGCACGACGAGCGGGCCCACATCGACTACTCTGCCGATTCTCTCGTCGCCCATGAGCTGGCGCACCAATGGTTCGGTGACCTGGTCACGACACGTGACTGGGCGCATGCCTGGCTCAACGAGGGGTTTGCCACCTACTTCGACGCGCTGTACAAGGAGCACCACGAGGGCGAGGACGAGTTCCGCTACTGGATGCAGGGCGTCGCTCAGACCTACTTCTCGGAAGACCCGGGCCGTTACCGCCGGCCTCTGGTGAGCAACGTCTACCATGAGCCCATTGACCTCTTTGACCGGCATCTGTATGAAAAGGGGGCGCTGGTCCTGCACATGGTCCGATATCTCCTGGGCGACGCCCTCTTCTGGAAGAGCATGAACCACTATCTGACCAAGCACCGCGCTCAGAACGTGGTCACCCTGGACTTCGTGCGGGCCATTGAGGAGGCGACGGGGCACAATCTTGAAGGGTTCTTCCAGCAATGGGTCTTCAGCGCCGGCTACCCGGAGTTCAAGGTGGACTACTCCTGGGACGACTCCCTCAAAGCGGCAAAGCTGACCGTGAAGCAGACCCAGTCCCAGGAGCAGCAGACCCCCATCTTCAACACGCCCATAGAGGTGGAGTTCCTGCTGGAGAGCGGCGCAGTCATCCAGAGGGTGGAGGTCTCCGAGAAGGAGCATACCTTCTACTTCCCGCTGCCAGACCGGCCCAAGACGGTGCGGTTCGACCCCAGGGGTTGGGTGCTCAAGAAGCTGGATTTCTCCAGACCAAAAGAGATGCTGTTGCATCAGCTCGGGCACTCCCCCGACGCCCTTGGGCGTATAGAAGCGGCACAGGGGCTGGGTAAGCTCGGCCATTCTGACGCCATTGCCGCGCTGGGAGATGCGTTGCGCCACGATGGTTTCTGGGGCGTGCAGGCGGAAGCGGCAAAAGCCCTCGGCTCCATCCGCTCTCAGGCTGCCCTGGACGCGCTGTTGGACGGCGCAATGACGCACCACCCAAAGGCCCGGCGGGCAGTGGTGCAGGCCCTCGGGGAGTTCCGTGACTCCGCCGCCGCGGAAGCCCTTGTCATGCTCGTGGAGAAGGGCGATGCCAGCTACTTTGTGGAAGCCGAAGCGGGGAGGTCTCTTGGCAAGACCCGCTCAGAGACGTCATTGAAGACGTTGGAGCAGCTCCTGGAGCGTCCCTCCCACGGCGAGGTCATCCGCGTCCTCGCGCTTGAAGGTCTTGCCGAGTTGGGCGACGCGCGCGGCATCGCGATAGCGCGGGACTGGACAAAGTATGGGAAGCCGCAGCAAGCCAGGGCTGCCGCCTGCATCGCGCTGGGGCGCCTGGCCAAGCACGGCGACGAAAAAGATAGGGAGGCCATACGCGATACGCTGGTCCAGCTCCTGCAGGACGCATGGCTCAGGGTCAAGCTGAGCGCGATCAGCGCCCTTGAAGAGTTGAAAGACGCGAAAGCGGTGTCGTCCCTGGAGCGGCTGGCGCAATCGGACTTGGATGGACGGGTGCAGCGGCGCGCCCGCGAAGCCGCCGACGCGCTCCGGCGAGGCGCACACCGTGATGATGACGTCAAGAAGCTGCGCGATGACCTTGACCAGGCGGTGAAAGAGAACCGCGAGCTACGAGACCGTCTGGACAGGCTGGAACTGAAGGTAAATGGGAGCTGACAGGGGAGAAACTCCCTGCCATCCAATGGGCTCGCTGCAGTAGATAGGGAGCGCGCCTGACGGATGTTACTCCCCAATCGGCACAAAGGCTTGGGCCCATATACCGTCTCTTTGCTGGGCGCCTTTCTGCTCGCCGCCGCTGCGTGTTCCGGCGCACCGACAGCGTCATCAACGGAACAAACAGCGTCGCCCGCGTCCGCCGGCGCGACGACCGTTGGGACGACACCAAGCGCAACCACTGCCGCTGTCTCTGCGACGCCGTCTCAAACTGTGCCACCGACCACGTCCCCAACTGTCACATCGACCTCGCTGCCCACGCCAACGCCCGCTCCAACAGCGACGCCCCCGCCACCACGCCCTCAAGCGGCGCGCGTTGAGCGAGCGTTCCCCGCGCTTGGCTTTCAGAACATGACCGGGCTATATGACCCCGGAGACGGCACCAACCGGCTGTTCGTCCTGGAGCAGCCGGGGCGCATCAGGGTCTTTGAGAATCAGGAGGGCGTCCAATCGGCGCAGGTCTTTCTGGACATCACCAGCAGACTGAACTCCAGAGGCAATGAGGAGGGGCTGCTGGGTCTGGCCTTTGCGCCGGATTTCCCCATGTCGGGGCATTTTTTCCTTGACTACACCGCCGCGAACCCCCGCCGCACCGTGATCTCTCGATTCACGGTGGCCGCGCCGCGTGCCGGCGTTGCAGACCCGTCCAGCGAGCTTGTAGTGCTGGAAATCGACCAGCCGTACGAAAATCACAACGGCGGCCAGATCGCCTTTGGGCCGGACGGCTACCTTTACATCGGCATGGGAGATGGCGGCTCAGCCTTCGATCCTCAGAAAAACGGGCAGAACCTGGGCGTGCTCCTGGGCAAGCTGCTGCGCATTGATGTCTCCCAGAGTGAGGGTGAGCGCCGCTATCGCATTCCCCCGGACAACCCCTTTGTCGGCCAGCAGGGCGCACGGGGGGAGATATGGGCGTACGGTTTCCGCAACCCCTGGCGCTTCTCCTTTGACCGGCCCAGCGGCGCGCTGTGGCTGGCCGACGTCGGCCAGAACGCCCGTGAGGAGATTGACCTCATTATTAGGGGCGGGAACTATGGCTGGTCCCGCATGGAAGGCACGCTGTGCGTCCCGGCGTCCGTTTCGACATGCGACAGGACCGGGCTCACGTTGCCAATTCTGGACTACCCGACGAGAGACGGCAATTGCGCGATCACGGGCGGCTTTGTCTATCGCGGTAATGCGGCCCCGTCCGTGAGAGGATCGTACATTTACGGGGACTTCTGCAGCGGGCGCATCTGGGCGCTGCAGTATAACGGATCTCAGGTCGTGGAGAACACACTGTTGGTGGACAGCACCCTGAGCATCACCTCCTTTGGCGTGGACAGCAGGGGCGAGCTCTACGTCCTGGACCGCGGCAACAGGAGCGGCATTTACCGGCTGACGCAGTAGGCTTCAGAGGTTCATCAGCAACTGCCCGAACCGGGGCGTTGCGGGAGTCATGGTGGTGTCCTGGTCAAAGCCGAAGCTCTCCCCCAGATCGGCGACCACTCGCGCTATGGCCTCAGTGTAGTGTTCGGTATTGTGGTCTCCCCGATAATGCTGTTTGTACTGCGCGGCGAGGTGAGGATATTGCTCGCGTAGGTAGGGGAATGTCCATTCTCTGCCCCCGGGTTTGAGAAACGGCACGTAGCACCACAACTGCTGTGCACCGCTGTTTCGCGCCCGTTGCAGCAGCTCTTCCAGGTGGTCGGAGCGGTCGTTGAGGTCCGGCAGCACCGGCGCCACCAAAACACCGGCGGGCACGCCGGCCTGCACCAGCCGCGCCAGCATCTGCAGCCGCTTCTCCGGCGGCGCGGCCTCCGGCTCCACATGGCGGCTTATCGCGTCGGACAGAGTGCATATCCGAACGTAGACTTGCAGCAACTTCAACGAGACCAGGCGGCGCAAAAGGTCGATGTCTCGCAAGAGAAGCGTGGACTTTGTGGTGAGGCACAAGGGCTGCCCAAGCTCAAGACATAGCTCCAGCATCCGCCGGGTTATCCGGTATTTGAGTTCAGCGGCCTGATAGGGATCGCAGCCGGCGCCGAGGATGATGCACTCATGGGTCCAGGACAAAGACCGCAACTGTTCCCGCAGCGCCTCTGCAGCGTTGATTTTCACGATGACGCGCTGCTCCATATCCTGACCGCCCTCGTGCCCACGATAGCGGTGGCTGCCTCGCGCATAGCAGTACGCGCACGGGTGTTTGCACCCCATGTAAGGATTTGCTGCCCAGCGATATGGGAAGCCCGCAATATGAAGCCGCTGCAGCACACGTTTTGCGCGGATTTCCTCATAGAATACCGTTGCCACACGTATCCCCAGAACTGAAGGGTGTGGATATTGTAGTAATGGAACGTATGTTCTGTCAAATATAGCGCGTTTTCATCTTTACCCAAAGCTGACGTTCGCGGTAAAATCTGAATAACACATATTGTGAAAGCATGCACGAAGAGACCGAAGGAGGCCACGCAATGGAGTTGCGCATCCCAGGACCTACCCCAGTACCGCCGGAAGTGTTGCAGGCTGGCGCCCAGCCAATGATCAACCACCGAGGGCAGGAGTTCGCCGAGCTGATACGGCGCATCACGGCCCGCATGAAGACCATGTTCATGACAAAGAGCGACCTCTTTCTTCTCACCGGATCTGGCACCGGCGCGTTGGAAGCCAGCGTGGTGAATATGCTGTCTCCCGGTGACAAGGTCCTATCGGTCATCATTGGGGAGTTCGGTGAGCGCTACGCTGAGATTGCCAAGGTTTTTGGCGCAAACGTGGTGCCTCTGAATTACGAATATGGCATGCCCGCCGATCCCGACGATATCCGCAAGGCCCTGCGTGCAGACTCTGGTTTCAAAGCGGTCATGGTGACCCACAATGAGACCTCCACCGGCGTGACCAACGATATCAAGACCATTTTCCAGGTCGTCCAGGAGTTCGGCCTCCTCCTGCTCGTCGACTCGGTGAGCGGCATCGGCTCCCTCCGCTACCCCGTGGACGAATGGGGCGGCGACGTGGTGTCCACTGGATCGCAGAAAGGCTGGATGGCCCCTCCAGGCATCGCGATGGTGAGCATCAGCGAGAAGGGGTGGGAAGCTCACAAGTCCGCAAAGATGCCTCGCGCTTACTGGGACTTCACGGCAGCCAAGAAGTACTTGGAGCGAGACCAGACTCCCTGGACTCCGGCGCTGTCAGTGCTCTTTGCCCTGGATAAGGGGCTGGAGATCCTCGAGAAAGAGGGTTTGGAGAATGTCCAGGCCCGCCATGCCCGCGTGGCAGGCATAGTGCGTGACGGTGCGCGTGCGCTGGGGCTCAAGCTGCTGGTCAAGGATGAGCGCTATGCCTCCAACACGGTGACCGCTATTTGGCCGCCCGATGGCGTGGACGCAAATCAACTGGTGAAAGCGGTGCGCGTCGAGAGCGACATTGAGCTTGCGGGAGGGCAAGGCCCCCTCACCGGCAAGATCTTCCGTGTTGGACACCTGGGATGGGTATCAGAAAAAGACGCGCAGAACGTGATTGACAGCTTGCGCATCGTGCTTCCCAAGCTTGGTTTTAAGACCCCTGCTGCGGCCAGTCGATGACGCACAGGATCCTCATTACTGACCCCATTGCCGGGGATGGCGTAGAAGTCTTACAGCGCCACGCCCTGGTTGACGTGCGCCTTGGCTTGAAAGGCCAAGACCTCATGGATGCCATCAAGGACTATGAGGCGCTCGTTGTCCGCAGCGAAACAAAGGTCACTGCCGAGGTGATTAGGGCTGGTTCCAAACTGCAGGTCATTGGCCGGGCTGGCGTCGGTGTCGACAACATTGATGTTGAAGCTGCCACTGAGCGAGGCATCGTCGTCGTCAATGCACCCACCGGCAACACCATTTCGGCGGCAGAGTTGACCATTGGCCTCATGTTTGCCCTGGCCCGCAACATCCCTCAGGCGCACATGTCCCTGAAACGCGGGGAATGGCGGCGCAGCGCCCTCGTGGGCGTAGAGCTGCGCAACAAGACCCTGGGCATCATCGGCATGGGCAGGGTGGGCACCGCCGTGGCCAGACGCACCATTGAGATGGAAATGAAGGTGCTCGGCCACGATCCCTTCGTTTCGGAAGAATTTGCCCGCAACCTCGGCGTTGAGATGGTCTCTTTTGAGGACATCCTGAAGCGGTGCGATGTCATCACCGTTCATGTGCCGCTGACGACCTCCACCCAGAGCCTCATTGGGCCCAAAGAGATCGCGCTGTGCAAGCCCGGCGTACGGCTGATCAACGTAGCCCGAGGGGGTATCATTGACGAGCAGGCGCTATACGAGGCAGTAGAGTCGGGACATGTGGCTGGCGCTGCAGTGGACGTTTTCAACGAGGAGCCCGTGAAGGACAGTCCGCTGCTCAAGAGCGACAGGATCATCGTGACGCCGCACCTGGGAGCATCCACCGCAGAGGCACAGACCAACGTCGCGGTCGACGTTGCCAATGAGGTGGCCGCGGTGCTCCAGGGGATGCCGGCGCGATATGCCGTGAACGTGCCCCTGGTGACACCCGAGGCCATGACCTTCATTGCGCCCTTCATCCCGGTCGCGAGCCTCATCGGCGATGTGGCGACCCAGCTTTGTGAGGGCCAGCTCAGCGAGATCAGCGTCACATACGAGGGTGAGTTGGCAGAACAGGACGTTACCCCGCTAAAAGCAGCTATCGTAGGCGGCATGCTCAGGTCCATCAGTGAAGAGCGGGTTACCCTGGTGAATGCCAGCCTCATTGCCCAGAGCCGTGGCCTGCGTATAATCGAGCAGAAGGGGCCGGGGCGAGAGAACTACACAAACCTGATTACTGTGGAAGCCCACACCTCTTCAGGCAAGACCGTCGTCTCCGGCACACTGATGCGGGGAGAGCCCCACATCGTCCAGGTCAATGACTACTGGCTCGACCTAGAAGGGAAGACGGCTCCTTACCTTCTTTTCTGCGAGAACAACGACCAGCCCGGACGTATTGGCGCAGTGGGCACGCTTCTGGGCAACTCTGATATCAATATCGCCTTCATGCAGGTTGGCCGGACGCAACCCAGAGGCATGGCGCTCATGGTCCTGGGCCTGGATGAGCCTATCCAGGACGCGCAGCGTGAAGCGATCCTGGCCATACCTGGCGTCTTGGATGTGAAACTGGTGAAGGTGTAGTTCACTGCCTGGAAAGGTTGGAGCCATCTCCTCTGCCCAGGATTTGCTCATGTATCGCGGGATGTGGGGCGCTGCTTCACCACGGCCACATGATTCCCGTTGCCACGATGTTTGTCGGCGCGTAGGGAGCACGCATGATTGAAATCAACCTGGACCCCAACCTGCTGCACCTTGGGCCATTGCTCATCACGTGGCACGGGTTTTTCAGCGCGGTAGGGCTGGGCATAGGCCTATGGTTAACCATCGCGCTGGCCAGCGAGAGCAGCATCACGGCTGACGACATTTACACCATCGCACTGGCGGCTGTGCCCGGTGGCATCGTCGGCGCGCGGCTGCTCTTTGCCATTGAGAACTGGCACATCTTCGTCAACAACCCACTAGGCGTCCTTGCCATCAATGAAGGGGGGATTTCAATTTATGGCGCGGTTATTGGCGGGAGCTTGGCCGGCCTGATCTTCGCGCGATTCACAAAGCGTCCCGTGCCTTTTATTGCCGATAGGGGGGCCATCGCCCTCATTGTGGGACAGGGCATCGGGCGTATCGGCGACATCATCAACGGCGAGCACCACGGACTGGAAGCCTCAGACCTTCCCTGGAGCGTGACCTATACCAACCCCAATACGCTGGCCGAACTGGGCATCCCCGTCCACCTGGCGGTGGGTTACGAGATGGTCTACGACCTGGTGGCCGGACTGATCCTATATTGGGTCTTGCGCAGGCAGCCGCGGGAGGGTATGACCTACGTGGCCTATCTCTTCTTATACGGGCTGGGTCGTCTCTGGGTTGGCTTCTACCGCAAGGACGTGGACGTGTTTATGACGTTGGGAATGGCCCAGACGCTCGGACTCATCTCGATGGTTGTAGGGGGGATATGGTTCCTTGCCCTATGGCAGGGCAAGGCCAAGACAAGCACCAGGGCGCAGCGCCGCAGAGGCGCCGCGTAGCTCTATCATAGGCTCTAACTAAGCCGAAGGAGATGGGACATGCCTACTATTGACGTGCTTTTGCAGGGGTTCAGCCTCGGCACCGACCAGGGCAACATCGCATTCTGCGGCGTGACCCTGATTCGCGGCGCCAAGAACATCCTGGTGGACTCGGCCCACAACGGGCGGCGCCAGCTTCTGCTCCAGCGGCTGGCAGAGCGCGGCCTCACGCCTGCCGACATCGACTACGTGTTCCTGACCCACGCCCACTGGGATCATGTCCTCAACGTGGACCTGTTCCCCCAGGCCAAAGTGCTCATCCACCCCGTGGAACGTGACTACTGCAAGAACCCTAAAGAGGGCGACTGGGCCACGCCGGCGTACACGACCCTGATCCTGGAGTCACGACAGCTTCAGGAGGTGCGGGAAGGCGAGGAGATTGACGATGGCGTCACGGTGCTGGAGACGCCCGGGCACAGCAAGGGCAGCATGGCGCTGCTGGTGCGAAACGGCGACAACGTTTCGGCCATAAGCGGGGATGCGCTGCCCAACGGCTGGTCCGCCACCGCGGGCGTGCCCAGGATTATCTTCTGGGACGTGGAGCAGGCAAAGAGCAGCATCCGCAAGCTCATGGACCGGGCCGGGTCCTTCTACCCCGGCCATGACCGTCCCTTCCGCCTTCACAACGGCCGGGTGGCCTATCTGGAGCCGACCAGCGTGCGCGTCTTCGGTTGGCCCGATCTGGGCGAAGGCGAGGGCGAGCCAGTGGTGCAGTACGACCTCGGGCCGACCCGGGAGCCGCGCGTGTTTGTGTAGAGGGGACTTTTGTTCCCTCTCCCCTGTGGGGGAGAGGGATAGGCCGTTGCAGGTCGTTCGACTCTGAGAGTCTCAGACTCGATGAGCTCTGTAAGAGGTGAGGGGGTTCCAGTGCAGACGAAACGCTATTCTGTTTTTAGACAGCAGAGACTCCCTAACTGTGTCCTACGTAGTAAGTGAGATGTCCGTGCCATACCTTGAAGAGTGGCTTGCTGGGAGAGCCCAAGAAGACCAGCGCCTCTATGAGCAATACGGGAAGCCGCTGGAACAAGAGCATACAGGCAAATTTGTCGCCATAGGTTCAGACGGTCAGTGCATTCTGGATAGCGACGAGCTAGCACTCGCTGTCCAGGCCCTCAGCCGATTTGGCCGAGGCAACTTCGCCCTTCGCCGCATCGGCTATGACGCTGAGATCCGATGGCGTCGTAGTATTCTATGACGGCTGCTCCCTATCCCTACTTGGCCGTCCGATTTCGGGTTCAAGATTACATTGCTGAAGAACCGGCCCTGGTTGACACCGGTTTCGATGGTCACTTGGCCATCCCAGAAGCTCTGGCCGCCACCTTACCTCCGCCGCTCTACCTTCGGCGGATACGCACTGCCAGCGGCCAAGTGGTCCGGGTTCCGGCCTATCTGGGGACGGTGGAATTTGTGGATCAACCAGGCCCTTTTGATGCCCTGGTTATCGCCCAGGGCGATGAATTTCTCATCGGGCTTCCGATGGTGAACCGCTTCAGAGTGACCTTTGATCACGGCCAGAGAGTGCTAGTGGAGCCGTAGCTGCACTACGGCAGCGTCACAATAAGCAAGTGAAGATTTCTCTCATTGTTTTGGCTGTTGAGTGAATCATCAGGGGCTGCTCTTGAGAGCAGCCCCTGATGATTGTACGGCTAGTTCTTACGGACGCCTTCAACGTCGATGCTGATCTTGACGTTGTCGCCTACCAGGAAGCCTCCCGACTCCAGGGGCGCGTTCCAGTGCAGATCGAAGTCCTTGCGGTTGATGGTGGTCGCCGCGCTGAAGCCGACGCGCTCTCCACCCCAGGGGTCCGCGCCCTTACCCGTGAACTCAGCGTCCATGGCAACCTCTTTGGTAACGCCGTGGATGGTGAGATCGCCGACGACCATGTACTGGTTCTGGCGCCCGTTCAGCTCCACGCGCTTGCTCTTGAAGACCAGCTCCGGGTAATGCTCCGCATCAAAGAAATCGGAGGTGCGGAGGTGGTCATCCCGCTTGGAATCGCCAGTGTTGATGCTCGTGACCTCTGCGTTGGCGACCACCTTGGCGCTGGTGGGGTCTGACTCCTCGAACTCTATGGAGCCGCCGATTTTCTGAAAGCGTCCCTTCACTGTGGAGAACAAGTGTTTCACACCAAATTCTGCCTGGGAATGGGAAGCGTCAATTTCGTAGGTAGCCATGTAAATCCTCTCCTGCTGTGAGCGACAGTTAGTATAGTTTGCGTAGTCACTATGGTCATGATAGAATAGCAGGAAGGCATTGTCAATAGTGTGTTTGTACTATTTCTGAAGCGGAAAGGAGAAATCGCCGCTGGGAAGGGTTCAGGGGGTGGAGGCGGGCACGCTCGGTCATAGTCCGGAACGGTCCGCGCGGCTAGGGCTTGGGCGCTTGAGAGTGAAGCGTGGATAATTCTGCTTACCAGTCCCGGACGCCGTCTGAGTCGAACCTATCACCTCCCAACCCTGGGATCCAAGCACGTTGAGGATGGCCTCAATCTGGTGGATATGGTATGCGCTCTCTCCCGCAATTTTCTCCTCGCGGACCCAGGTGTGTCGCAGAGTGATATACATATACTCCCACTGCTGCATGGCGTGGCCCCTTCCTTCCAGTGCGATCCCTTCCGTAAGCTACAAAAAGATTACTGTTCGAAGCCGAAGGCTGAGAACCCTTCGACGTACAAGGACATGCTTCTCGCTTCGAGCGAAGCGTAAGCCTACGGGCATGTAACCCTTTGCACTCCCGCCGACCGTTCTGAACGACAGATTCCCTCTCCCAGAGGGAGAGGGAATATCTAAGAGGTCAGCGCCGCGAACCGCTCCCAGAAGTCAGGAAAGGTCTTGCTGACGCAGTCCGGGTCTTTGATGCGAAGGCCGGGGAGCCGCAGGCCGGTGACGGCAAAGCTCATGGCCATGCGGTGGTCGTCATAGGTCTCGATGTCTGCTGGATGGACGGGGCCAGGATGGATTGTCAGGCCGTCCGGCCGTTCCTCCACCCGGAGTCCCAGCCGGCGCAGCTCCGTCGCCACGGCGGCAACGCGGTCAGTCTCCTTCACCCGCACGTGGGCGATGCCGCGGATGGTCACCGGGCCATCGGCAAAGGGGGCGATGGCGGCCAGCGTCTGGGCGGTGTCGGAGATGTCTCCCATGTCCACATCCACGCCCCGTAGCTGACGCGGCCCGATGACCTCGGTAAAATCCTCGGTGCGGACAACCGCGCAGCCCATGCGCTCCAGTATGTCCACAAAGTGTAAGTCGCCCTGGGCGGAGCTTTTTCCGAGATGCTCCACGCGGACCTTTCCGCCAGTGACCGCGGCGGCGGCCAGGAAGTAGGAGGCTCCGGACGCGTCCGGCTCGATGTCGTAGCTGCGGGCGCGGTAGCGCTGTCCGCCGGCCACCTCAAAACGGCGGTAGTCGTGGTTCACCATCTCTGCGCCAAACGCGCGCATGGTGCTGCCCGTCATATCCAGGTAGGGCTTGGAGACCAGGTCACCGATGACGTCCAGCGTGACGCCTTTCTGGGAGAGGGGCGCGGCCATGAGGATGGCGGTGAAATACTGGCTGCTGGTATCGCCGTGGATAGCGGCAACGCCGCCGGGGAATCCGTTTGACTCGACGATCACCGGCGGACAGCCGTTGCCGTCCCGTGAGTAGGCTCTGACGCCTAGCTGCGTCAGGCCATCCAGCAGGGGCTGAATCGGGCGTTGATGCATGCGGTCGACGCCGTCGACCACATAGGTTCCGTGGCCCAGCGCCAGGAACGCGGTGAGGAAACGAGCGGTCGTGCCAGAGTTGCCTATGAAGACCTCGGCGCGAACGGCGGGAATCCGGCCCCCTGCGCCAAAAATACGGAACTGCTCCGTCTCCCGGTCCTCATCGACCGTGATGCCCAGCGTGCGGAGGGCGCCGGCCATGTAGTCGGTGTCGTCACTGAAGAGGGCCTGGCGCAGGAGAGACTCGCCCTCCGCCATGGCCGCAACGATGAGCGCGCGGTTGGTGTAGCTCTTGGAGCCGGGCAGGGTAACCGTGGCATTGACCGGCCCGGCGGCTGGTCTCACTTCCAAAATCGCCTTATTCACCAGTACATCTTCCTTTGTACGGGCCGAGCGCGAGTTTCTCGCATGTCGTGCCTCTGGTGTCAGTATACTCTTGAGCAAAGTGAGGGGTAGCGGGGGGGAGGAGAACGATCCGCTTTTTGTGCAACCTGTATGATGATAGTACACGCGGATTTCCGTATGATACTCTCACGGGAATTCAGACTTTCCCTGGGGTGCTTCGTGCAGATAAGCAGCAGACGAGGACTGCTCGTCTCAGGGTTGATACTAGCGGCTGCTCTGGCATGCACCGCGGCGCCTGCCAGCCAGCCTGATGACACCTCGTCTGCGGCAACGAGGGAGATCGTGGTGTTCGCTGCGTCGTCCCTGACCGATGCGTTCAATGAGATCGGCGCGGCATACCAGAAGACGGCCACTGGGACCAAAGTATCGTTCAACTTTGCGGCATCGACGCAGCTTCGTACCCAACTGGAGCTGGGAGCGAAGGCCGACGTCTTTGCATCGGCAAACCAGGCGGAGATGGACAAAGCGAAGCAATCCAATTCCATAGGGGGAGCCGATAGAACCTTCGCTCGAAATCGGCTGGCCGTCATCTTCCCCAAAAACAACCCTGCCAACATCATGGAGTTGAAGGACCTGGCCCGTCCGGGGCTGAAGTTCGTGGCCGCAGCGCCCGAAGTGCCCATAGGCGTGTATACTCAGGATATGCTGGATAAGATGGCGAGGGACCCGACGTTCGGCTCTGATATCAAGGATAAAGTGAACGCAAACATTGTCTCCCGCGAGCCGAACGTGCGCCAGGTTGTGGCTAAGATTGCTCTCGGCGAGGCTGACGCCGCCGTAGTCTACTCGACGGACGTGGCACCTGATGTGACGGTACGCATTGCCAAGCTCGATATACCTGACCGGCTCAACACCCTGGCCGCTTATCCGATTGCAGTCGTGAAGAATCCGCCCAACCCACCCGCCGCCGAAGCCTTCGTCGCATACGTCCTGGGCAAGGACGGCCAGGATATCCTGAAGAAATGGGGGTTCCTCTCACCCTGAACCGCGTCGGCAGAACCGCGCTCATCCTCGCGGTCGTAATTTTCAGCGGGTTCGTTGTCCTGCCCGTCGCTGTCATATTTCTGCGCGTTGCAGGCAGCGAGAGCTGGCTCCAAGCCCTGGGCAAGCCGGTGGTGACAGAGGGACTGCGCATTTCGTTGTTGACCACCGTGCTGGCGCTGGCGATCACCCTTGGCCTCGGAACGCCCACTGCCTGGCTGCTCGCGCGGAGAACGTTCCCTGGCAAGACCCTCTTGGACAGCGTCATCGAGTTGCCGATGGTGCTGCCACCCGCCGTGGCGGGCATCGGCCTGCTCATGGCCTTCGGACGGCGCGGTCTGCTCGGCCCGCCCCTGGAATCAGTGGGAATCACCATCGGCTTCACGACCGTGGCAGTAGTCATGGCGCAGACCTTTGTCTCTGCGCCATTCTACGTGCGAGCCGCGCGTGCGGGGTTCCTCGCGGTCGATCAAGAGCTGGAGACAGTGTCGTATACGCTGGGGGTTTCGCCGTGGTTGACCTTCTGGCGAGTGACCGTTCCGGTCGCGCTGCCCTTCTTGGTGAGCGGCGCCGCAATGTGCTGGGCCAGAGCGCTGGGGGAGTTCGGCGCGACCATCATGTTCGCAGGCAGCTTCCAGGGCAGGACTCAGACCATGCCCCTGGCAATCTACACCGCGCTTGAGAGCGATCTTGATTCGGCGCTGGCGCTCTCTGCAATATTAGTGGTGGCATCCTTCGTGCTGTTGATTGGACTGCGGCTGGGCGTTGGCCGCCTCAACGGAGGATCGGGTGCTTGATGTCGCCATCGTCAAGCGGTTCAGTGGCTTCACCCTGGATGTCGCCTTCACTGCAACTGAGCCGCTGACGGCGCTGCTCGGCCCATCAGGATCGGGGAAAAGCCTGACCATCAAGGCAATCGTCGGCGCGCTGCGACCCGACGCCGGGCATATCAGCATCGATGGGGAGACGCTGTTTGATGCCGAACGGGAGATCGACGCTCCTCCCCAGGTCCGTAGAATGGGCTACGTGCCCCAGCACTACGCGCTCTTTCCTCACCTGAACGTGACGGGCAACATCGGCTTTGGGCTGAAAGACCGTGGTAACACCGAGGGACGGCAGCGCGTCTCAGAGATGGTGGAGCGAGTGGGTCTCCTCGGCTTGGAGCGACACATGCCCAGAGAGCTCTCGGGCGGGCAGCAGCAGCGGGTGGCTCTGGCAAGGGCGCTCATTCTGCGACCGCGGCTCCTGCTCTTGGACGAACCCTTCTCGGCCTTGGACGCGACGGTGCGGGTTGGCCTTCGGGACGGCCTCCTGGATCTGCAACGAAGCCTCGATTTTCGCATTCTGCTGGTCACCCATGACCCGGAGGACGCTGCGCTGGCCGGAGCGTGCTTTACCTTTGAGCAGGGGCATCTGGTGCGCGGTTAGAAACTATCTCAAAAGGCGCCGAGGGCACTGGTTCGTTCGAGGACGTTTGCCACCCTCTCCTCGGCGAGTCGCCTTCGGAGACCTGGCCCTCTCCCATCGAGGGAGAGGGGAAGAAGGAGCTTCCTCTCCCCTGGTGGGAGAGGATTGAGGAGAGGGGGAAATCATACGAATTACCACCGTCTTACACCCGTTTTGAGATAGTTACTTAGCAGCCAGCCAGCACATTGCCCTCTCTATCGAAGTCGTACCACCACCGTAAAACCATTGCATAGCTCAAAACTATTCGATCATGCTATACTGTCGCTGGCCTCGGCGCCCGAGTGCGCAAGGCGGGCTCATACGTGGGGCTGCCAGGCACCGTGGACGCTAAGAGGTACAAAACATAGGGAGTTATTGTCATGCGGATATTCACCATTCTTGCGATTATCGTGACCGGGCTGCTCGCCAGCGTAGCGCCGCTGGCTGCTGCCCCCCCCCGCAGGAGCTCTCGGCCGGGGGCCACATATTGCTGATTCGCCACGCCAGCACTGACAGAACTCAAGCCGACAAAAACCCTGGTGATTTGAAGGAATGCTCCACGCAACGCAATCTGACCGACAACGGGCGTCTTGAATCGCAGGGCATTGGCGCCGGCATACGGGCTCGCAAGATCCCCATTGGACAGGTCTTACACGGCGCATATTGCAGAACCACTCAGACCGCGCTCCTTGCCTTTGGGCGCGGGGAGGTATCGGAGGCGCTCCTAGCCGGAGGCTTCACCCCCGCAGCAGGCCTCCCAACTCCCACGCCCCCGGAGCAGCGGATAGCCACTCTCAAGCAAATGCTCGGAACAGCGCCTCCGGCCGGCGTGAACACGGTGTTGGTAACCCACAGCGAAGTCATTCGGAATGCCGTCGGCCTTAACGACCTTGAGGAAGGCGAAACCCTCATCTACAAACCGGACGGAAAGGGCGGATTTAGTCTGACCGGAAGGGTGCTCGCCGCAGAATGGCCTGTTGCTGCCGCTCCGGTCCCCGCTCCCCCCGCCCCGTCGACTCCCGCCTCCCCGACGCGATTACCCGTTACCGGAGAGAGCATTTCGTGGCTCCCTGTTGTCACTGCGCTTTGGGGGGCCCTGCTGGTGGTCGTCGGAGTGAGAGTACGCAAGCTGAAGGCATAGGGAAACCAAGGCTGGTACCATAGGAGTGGTTGCCGAGTACGTACAGCAAGCACAAAGACTTGCTGTACGTACTCTCACGCGATGAGGTGCAAGAACCAGTCTCTCCCCAGCGCTGCCGGAGATCGACAGCAGCACACGGAATGTGCTATCACAAGGAGCGTCTGCGTTTCCAGAAAGGGGATGGCAACCATGGGGATCGAGATAGGCGTGCTGGCGGTCCGGCGCAGCGTCCTCATCCACACGCCGCCAGCGCGAGTGTGGGAGGAGTTCACCAGCTTCGAACGGCTGTGAAGCTGGTTCGGCATGGGCCACAGGCTGCTGGCGTACGAGCCGCAGATTGGGGGCGAGGTGACGCTGGAGGTGGATATCGGGGGCAGCGCGATGCAGTTCGGCGGCAAGGTAGTTGTATACGAGCCAGGGCAGGAGCTGACCTTCGACAACGATTGGATGCCGAACCAGGGATGGGCAGCGCCCACGTATGTTACGCTTCGGCTGACCCCCGCACTGGGGGGCACATTGGTGGAGCTCTTCCATCATGGCTTTGAGCGCACCGGCGGTGACGTGGCCGCTGAGCACATTGGGTACGAGGAGGGCTGGGGCATGCGGCACCTTGTGGGACTGAAGAAGATTGTGGAGGGATGAAGTTCGGAGTATGGATCAGGTTTCTGATTCTCCGGAATCCCCGGTTCCCCATTCGCTCTTGATGCAGGCGGTACGTCCGGGTTTGGTCACGCCTGCCATCACGGTCTCCCTGCAGACCCCCGTGAGCGCGCTTCTTCATGCCATCGACGGCAACCGGGACTGCCAGACAATCGCCGTGGTGGACGCTGCCGGCATTTTGGCGGGAATCATCCCGGTTGATACTGTCCTGGAGGACCTGCTGTTGCGCGCCCTGCCGGAAGAGTTTCTCTCGGATGTCCGCGACATGGAGCGAGTGGCGGAGCTTATGAAGGAGCAGCAGGCTAAAACGGCGGGGGATCTGATGCGCCCTTCAGCTTCCGTTGAAGCCGGAGCGACGGTGCGGGAAGCCTTCCATGCCATTCATCGAGCCGGCGTGAGAGGTCTACCCGTGGTTGACGAACACGGGCACGTGTCGGGATACGTCGGCTTGTTCCAACTTTTGCTCGCCTGGCTGGAAGGCCAACCTCCGACGTCCCCTTCGAATTGAACAGCTCATTCGTATTCCCACTCAGGAGTAGCCATTGGATCCACTAGTCCTTGGGACGGGTGTGTTTGTCGTCAGCTATGCCGCCATCATCACCGAGCGGGTCCATAAGACCGTGGTAGCCCTTCTGGGCGGGTCACTGGTGATAGTGCTCAAGCTTCTTGACCAGGATCAGGCCTTTGAAGCCATCGACTTCAACGTCATCTTCCTCCTGGCCGGCATGATGATCCTGGCAAACACCCTGGCCAAGACCGGCGTGTTTCAGTGGCTGGCCATTCGTGCGGCAAAGCTGGCCCGGGGAAGGCCCTTCTGGATCATGGTGCTTCTCTCCTCCCTTACCTTTGTGCTTTCTGCCCTGCTTGACAACGTGACCACCGTGGTGCTCATAGCCCCCGTCACGTTGTTCCTGGCCTCGGTCCTGGGGACGGACCCAAGGCCCTTCCTTATTACCGAGATCATGGCCTCGAATATCGGCGGCACCGCCACGCTTATTGGCGACCCTCCCAACATCCTCATAGGAAGCGCTGCGGACCTGGACTTTGTGGCGTTTCTCACCAACCTCGGGCCGGTGACGGTCATCATCTTTCCCATCTGTCTGCTCCTGGGGTGGTTCCTCTACCGAAAACGGTTGCACGTTACTGAAGAGGTGCGGGCAGCCGTGATGCGCATGGACGAGAATGAGGCCCTGACAGATCGCGACCTGCTCATGAAAGGGCTGGTCGTCCTGTTTCTTACCATGATGGGCTTCTTGTTCCACGGCCCCCTGGGGTACGAGCCCGCCACGGTGGCCCTTTTGGGAGCTTCCCTGCTTCTGCTGGTGGGAAAGCAGGACCCGCATGAGGCCCTGAGGGAGGTGGAATGGACCACTCTGTTCTTCTTTGTGGGCCTTTTCATCATTGTGGGTGCGGTTGTGCACGTGGGGTTGATCAAGCTGCTGGCCCAGGGAGCGCTAGAACTCTCAGGCCACAACCTGGGCTTCACGGCTATACTCCTCCTGTGGATGAGCGCTCTCCTGTCCGGCGTCATAGACAATATCCCGTATACGGCCAGCATGATCCCACTGGTGCAGGAATTGGGGGCTTACATGCCGGTGGAGCCGCTGTGGTGGTCCCTGGCGCTGGGGGCTTGCCTTGGCGGCAACCTCACGGTAATCGCCGCATCCGCCAACGTGACCGTGGTGCACCTGGCAGAGCGCAGCGGCTACCCCATCAGCTTTCGAGACTTCCTGCTGCCCGGCTCTCTGGTCACCTTGATTTCGGTTCTCATCTCAACCCTGTACGTCTGGCTCAGATACCTGTAGGCGTCAGGACGAGGAGACACATCCCCGTCATTGCGAGCCCTGCCAGAGACGGGGCGTGGCAATCCGTGCGGGGAGGTTCTCACCGAGCGCCGTCGGTCGCTCACGTCCGACGGTGCCCACTTCTTGTCCTCATGTCACCTTGAACCCGACGAGAACCTCCGGATAAACTCTGGGAAGGGTCCGGCCGGAGTGTCCTCCTCCCCCAGATTGCCACGGCCCGTGGCCTCGCAATGACGAGGGGCCGCTCATCTCTTACAGAGCCTGGAGGTAACTACTCAGTCTTCGGGTGTTACACCAGTCCTCAAACCACGTTTGGAGTGCAAATACGTTAGGTCCAGGCACAAAATGGCTGACTTGGAAAGGGTAGGACTCATTTCG
>Ga0209514_10000919_pt1 | contig 55437 bp, 37 predicted proteins | sample Subgrocontami58m_FD_187452 | JGI IMG/M metagenome (GOLD analysis project Ga0209514, IMG submission 187452) | Subsurface groundwater microbial communities from S. Glens Falls, New York, USA - GMW37 contaminated, 5.8 m (SPAdes) (version 3) | ecosystem: Environmental > Aquatic > Deep subsurface >... | reverse complement strand
GATTTATAAATACTTACGTCCTTTCTCCCATGTCAGACGAAGACTCGTAGTTGTTTAGCCTGAAAATAGATTCTTATACCCATATGTGACCATTTTAGGCCATAAATGTTTCATTTGACCCAGTCTGGGAGCAGGCCCATCAATATCTAAATCTGGTGGATTCGCTCACGCTCAATCCACCCTACACTAAGGAATTTGTATTAGTTTTTGAAAGGCCATTTCATCGAGAATATGAACGTTCAATTCTCTGGCCTTGTCCAGCTTGGAACCAGGGTCTTCACCCACGACAAGGTAATCTGTTTTTTTACTCACGCCGGACAGGACGCGTCCACCCAGGCTCTTGATGAGCGTTTCAGCTTCCTTGCGAGAGTATTTATGTAATGTACCGGTAACAACAAAAGATTTTCCAGAGATTTTTGGGTTCTTTCCTGATTTTTGAGTTGCAAGCTTTCTGGTATTAACTCCACCTGCTTTTAGTTTTTCAATGATTTCTTGTGTATGTTTGTTTTGAAAAAACCTTAAAATGCTTTTTGCAACGACAGGCCCGATTTCGTAAATTCCTTCCAGTTCTTCTTGTGTTGTATTTGACAGTTTATCCAGGGTATCAAAGCGCTCGGCCAGTACCTCTGCGGTATGTGAGCCAACATTCAGTATACCAAGGGCGCAGATCAGGCGGTCCAAATCCCGATGTTTGCTTTCTTCGATAGCTTGTATCAGGTTCGACGAGGACTTTTCTCCCATTAAATGATTCTTCGGGGTTTCCTGTGGGTAAGTTTTTTTTAAAAGGAGACGGTTAAGTCTTTTTATATTATTTTGCTCAGCATTGTTTAAAAAAGAGAAGCTCTTATTTCTATAATCTTTAGTTTTATCAACTAGATCCTTTATATTTTTGGAAAAACTAATATTAGGCTTTTTTATAAGTAAAATATCATAGAAATTAGAAACTTTCAAAAGTTCGTTAAGCCAGTCTATGGTATTAATAGTCGTTTTTAAAGTAAAGTCGTAGCTGTCATCGTTAATTACTTTACAAAGTTTTTCTATAGTCAATGGTGGTATAAATTCACCCACACTAAAGTCTTTTAAATTTACCAGATCATCATACTTAATATAATAAATATCAGCATAATCTTTTATAAAACCTTTGTCAACCAATTGTTCGACAAGCGCCGGGCCCAGTCCCTCTATATCCATAGCATCCCGGCTTGCAAAGTATTGGATGCGTCTTTTCACCTGTGCCTGACAGAATGGATTGTGGCAGCGTAGGTACACCTCCGTGTCGTATCTGACAACCTTTTCTTTGCATTCCGGGCAGGTGGAAGGCTCTGTAAAAGGTATTTCAGTTCCTTTCCTTTTTTCTTTTAATACGCTGACAACTTGAGGAATGATCTCACCTGCCTTTTGCAATACGACGTGGTCTCCTTTTCGTATATCCTTTCTTCGAATCTCATCGAAGTTGTGGAGGGTGGCACGACTGACGGTAGTTCCTGCAAGAAGGACGGGGGTAAGGTTGGCTACTGGCGTAAGCGTGCCAGTCTTTCCCACCTGCACAACAATCTCTTCTATTTTTGTAACAGCCTGTTCTGGCTGAAATTTAAAGGAGATTACCCAACGAGGCGCCTTGCTCGTAGCGCCTAATTGATCATGGAGGTCGAGAGAATTGACCTTTATGACCATTCCATCAACCATGTAATCCAGTTCTCTCCGGCGTTTGTCCCACTCATTGCAATAACGAATAACCTCTTCAATATTTTTGCATAATCGAGTATAAGGATTTACCGGGAGCCCAAATCCACGTATGAATTCCAAACACTGAATATGTGTCTTCAGTTCAAGCCCTTCGGAATATCCAATTGCATAAGCAAAGAGGCGCAGTCGCCTTTGTGCTGTAATGCGCGGGTCGAGTAGTTTCAGCGAACCTGCGGCGGCATTCCTGGGATTGGCAAATTGAGGTTCGCCTTCTTCTTCCCTTTCTTCGTTCAGTCTTTGAAACTCACTATTTGGTAAATAAATTTCGCCCCTGATTTCTATGACGGGCGGAATTTTATGTTTTTTATCTGAGAGCTCTAATATCAAAGGAATTTGACGAAGAGTCCTGAGGTTTGCAGATACATCGTCTCCCTTGAAACCATCGCCACGCGTAGCTCCTCGTACAAAGAGACCATTTTCGTAACAGAGGGTAATTGCCACACCATCAATCTTCAACTCAACAACGTACTCAATATCTTGATGAGTTTCGATTTCCGCCATGCGTTTTATACGCTGGTCAAATTCTCTCAACTCTTCGTCAGAGTAAGTATTGTCGATGCTCAACATAGGGATTCTGTGTTCTATGGTAGAGAATTGAGCAAGGGGTTCGCCGCTAACTCGCTGGGTGGGGGAGTCGGGTGTAACAAACTCCGGGTGTAATTCTTCAAGATGGTGTAGTTCTTTTAAAAGCAGGTCATATTCATAGTCGGTAATTTCCGGATTATTTTCTACATAATACTTTCGGTCATGGTATCGAATGGTATCGCGAAGTTTTTGGATCTTTTCTTTGATGGTTGACGACATATTTCAGTGTGTTTGAAGCTGATTTTTTATAAAAACATGCAGAAAAAGCATAACCGCAAGATTGAAAATGGACTTAGTATATCACAATTTGTACGAGTGTCAACGTATTCTGCTTTAAGGATATTAATCACTTGACTTTATGCTATATATATTATAAACTCTGCGAAAAAGGATGCTTGGTACAATTCCCATTATTGGAAATTCTTATGAATTTAATAAAAACATCCTAAGAATGGAGCGAAAAAATTATGACAAAAGGAAGCGATTCGAGGGAGTTTTTCGAGATATTTAAACAGACAGAGAAGGCGGAGGATATTCAAAAAAAGGAGGTTCCTCCTCAGGATGTTCGCCCGCAGACGCCAAGTCCATCCATTCCGGAAATTAAACCAGTTACCAGTCCAACCAGTCCGCGTGTAGATCCATTGGGATGGATAAAGAATACAACACGGGCGGAAGAACCCGTGTTTAAAGGGAAAATAGAAACATCAATAACGTCTCAACCCGTTTCTGCTCCGCCTGCTAAACAGGAACGGATTCCGCGTAAAGACGAGGTAACATTACGGCAGGAGACGTTGATTATTGGCGCAATTGCGGCAACATTTCTGTCCATCGCATGTTTCTTTGTTGGATACAAAGTTGGTTTTAACAAGGGATCATTGAATCAGGCAGAAGAATGGTTGGAGACGATAGAGCCGCAGGACACGAAAAAGTCTACCTTTGGGCAAAAGCCTGAGGAACCGCCTCAGGTGCCTCGAAAGGCTGCAAGCAAAGGCGATCAGCCATTAGTTATTACGAAGGAGAAACAAACTGAGCAGCACAAGCCGATTATCAGAGACAAGTGGACATTACGCGTAGTTTCTTACAAAAATACCAAAGAAAATCTTGAAAAGGCAAAAGAGTTAGCCAAAACATTGCAGAATTCGTTAGGCTATGATTCCTTTATTGTAAATGTTGGGAAGGAACTTTATATCTGCGTGGGTGAATTTGAAACAAATGATAGCGCAGATTTAATCGAGGCACAGAAGAAGTTGGCCGAATTTAAATATGAGAACAAGAAACAATTTGATAGTTGTTATCCCATACGTATGAGATAGAATTTAGGAGGAGAAATGAGTATTGACAAGAGTTTGAAAATGAAGGGTAAATTGGTGAGACCCAGAAACGTATTTACGAGGGTCGAGCGTATCAAGATACTTAAGGAGGAAGGCAAATGGGAGCCAACAATGTCTGTTTTTGGTATTCCCAAAGTAAAATCAGTTAAGATAAAACGAAAAGGAAAGTCCGAGAAGAAGGCAGCAAAAGCGGAAGCAGCAGCAGAAGCAACACCAGTCGCAGCGGCAACACCAGCCGCAGCGCCTGCCGCAGGGAAGGTAAAGGCAAAGAAATAATGATTGCCCACAGGATGTCTAAACTGGACTCCTCTGGCATCAGAAAGGTCTTTGACCTTGCGCAAAAAATGCAAAATCCGGTGAACCTGAGCATAGGTCAGCCGGATTTTGACGTTCCTGGGGAGATCAAAACAGAGGCCATCAAGGCTATCAATGACGGTGCGAATAAATATACCGTAACGCAAGGGATACCAGAACTCCGCGATGCATTACTCAAGCGGCTTCAGAAGGAGCGAGGCGTAAATGCCGAAAGCATCGTGATTACATCCGGGGTCTCGGGTGCTTTGACTCTGGCTTTTATGGTATTGGTCAATCCTGAAGATGAGGTTCTTATTCCCGACCCTGCCTTTGTCAGCTATAAACATTTGACCAATTTCTGCGGCGGTAAACCTGTATTTGTGGATACCTATCCCGATTTTAAACTAACGGCTTCACATATCCAGCCTCACATTACAAAAAAAACCAAAATACTTATTATCAACAGCCCAGCCAATCCAACCGGGGCAATGTGCACTACCCAGGAGTTGAAAGAGATTGCTGAATTGGCGGGGAAACACAACCTGCTTATCGTTTCAGATGAAATATATCACGACTATGATTACGAACACCATTTTGATAGCATTGGCAGGTATTATGAAAGGACCCTGATTCTAGATGGGTTTTCAAAGTCATTCGCTATGACAGGCTGGCGGATGGGCTATGCGGCTGGTCCTGCCAGCATTGTCAGTGAGATGATCAAACTACAACAATACACATTTGTCTGTGCGCCTTCTTTTGCCCAGTATGCCGTATCCAGGTCATTGGGGACGGATTTAAGCAAACACATCTCAAGCTATAAAAAGAAAAGAGAGTTGATGTATGACGGATTAAAAGACAAATATCAGATTATAAAACCCGGCGGTGCGTTTTACCTCTTTCCACAAGTACCATGGGGCATTGATGAGGAGTTTGTCACCTCGGCCATCCAGAAGAATCTGCTCATTATTCCAGGCAGCGTTTTTTCAGAACGTCATACCCATTTCCGCATTTCTTACGCCGCCACAGAAGGAACCATCAAGCGCGGCATTGATATTCTCAATAACTTAGCTAAACAGTAAAAAGCCATACCAAATATTACAACTGTTTGTCTGCCATAGCGATCGTTTTATACAATTAACTCAACCAAACGCAGAAAATCACTCTCGCCTAGTATCCGAATACGCTGTCCCTCAGCGATCAGTTGTTCAGCTTTTCGATGCTTGGAACTCTTTTCGTGACCAGCCAAATTTCGTATATCTTGATCGCCTACAACGAGAAGAGTAGTAGTTTTCTTCACAGAAGCTCCAACTTCGCAACCAGCATTAGCAGCTAATTGAGACGCCTCTCTTCTAGTTATAGATAATGCTCCAGTAAATACAACGACTTCTCCATATAACGGACCATCAGGGTTACCTTCCATGGTTATCGACGAAGGGCTAATTGGACGTTTAAGTCGCTCTAACCAATCACTGACAGTCAGTCTAGTCTCATGTATCGCATGAACGAGAATCTCGCCAGCGGCGCGAGCATCATCTTCGGCATTATGATGCATAAATTCAATACCGAGTTTGTCAGCAACATTTTTGAGTCCGTAACCTCTTTGTGAAAACTCTGGCCAGGTGCGATGGACCACCTTTGCGGTATCGAGCCATGTACATGTACAATCGAATTTCTCTAAGTCATACTTTTCAAGAACGCGTGCAACAGCAACACGATCGAAAAACGTATGACTTGCTACTACACTGCCCACTAACCGCTTCTTAACCGTCTCAAATATTTTAGGAAAAGTAGGTGCCAGTTTAACAGCACATTCGTCAATTGTGTGAATTGAGACGTTAATGCCGTCAAAATAATCTTCCGGGTTCACGAGGCTCTGCCAAGAGTCTTTCACGCTTCCGTTCTCAAAAGCAACAATACCGATCTGGCATATGCTTGCAAGATCAGGATTGGCTGTTTCGACATCGATGGCTACGAAATCCATTTTGTTCCTCTCTTCTTGTCGACTAACATTGTGCTTACCGGTGAACGTTAGCGAGAGTCCGTGTAAAGAGTATGGCTAGGTCTTAACAGGTTGTCCGAGAATGCGGTCTTATACTTTCTTAGTCGTGTATAAGGTTGGGTAGAGCGTAAGCAAAACCCAACATCAACTATTCATAGCGTTTACGGAAATATTGGGTTTCGTTCCTCAACCCAACCTTATAATGCTGGTTCAAGATGGGTGAACCTTCATTGATAAAATGTAGCACCGATACCTTGTGGTTGGCATTTGGCGGGGGACAAACCACCCGCGCTACTCTTCCAACTCGTTCGGATGGGGTAGTTTATTCTTACTTCTTTAACAATTCTCCAAGCTCATCTTCGAATTCTTTTTCCGATACGAAGCCGATGTGCTTATTGGCTTCTTTACCGTTTTTCCCGTAAATGATGGTGGTTGGATACGCCTGTAAATCGTAAGATTGGGCGATATCGCCGCCATCAAGGTAAACGGGATAATTGATTCCCATTTTCTTAATGAATGGGGGGACTACTTCAACACCGTTTTCATCAAAGGCAATACCAATAATCTCAACACCGTTTCCCCTGTATTTATTGTAAAGGCTTATGAAACCGGGTATCTCTTTTCTGCAGGGGGGACACCACGTTGCCCACAGGTCAAGAATTACTACCTTGCCTTTATTGTTCTCCAACACTGTCTTCAATTCCGAAAGTGTTATCTTTTTGATGCTATCATTTGCATGAGAGTTTGTTGAAAACAAAAACAAAGTTAGTGTCACCAGGAAGGCAAGGCATATATATTTAAATTTCTGCTTATTCATTACTTGCTCCAATTTAAAAAAGACCAATCGGTGTTCATTCATAATAAGTAACAGTTCACCCCCTCCCCTAACCCCTCCCACCAGGGGCGGGGAATGCTCATTGTCCCCTTGTATTCCTCCCCCTTGATGGGGGAGGTTTAGGTGGGGGTGATCTGTTACCATAATAAAAATATAAAATTGTGCATTTGTACTTATAGTGAACGTATTAAATAAGTTGACATTAAACGTCATTGCGAGCGACAGCGAAGCAATCCCTGTTTTGAGATTGCTTCGTCGTTCCTCCTCGCAATGACAACTTTCTTTTAACGTTTACTATAATATGGTGTCAGATTAATCAAGGATGTATAACCATTGATAATTTTAATTCTTCAGGCTTTTCTGTGGGTATATCAATTAGCCTTCCCCGCCCTTGATGGGAGGGGTTAGGGGAGGGTGAGACAAACAATGTTTTCTTATTACTTCCCATACTCCCTGAATATTTTTCAAAACTTCATTGTTCCAGAATCTTAAGACTTTAAAACCTCGCCCTTCAAACCACTTATCCCTCTCACTATCTTTTTCCCCGCAATGCAGACTTCCGTCAACTTCCACGATGATTCTATTTTCATAACATACAAAATCCGCTACATAGGTACCAATGGGTTCTTGCCTTCTAAATTTAAAACCTTCTAATCGTTTTCCCCTCAAATGTCTCCACATGATTATTTCTGCATCAGTAGGTCGCTTTCTGATAATTTTTGCTATATGCTGCAGTTCATTTTTCACTTCTGAGACACCCCCACCCTACCCTCCCCCATCAAGGGGGAGGAATTTATATAGTATAGCCTCTTTCCACACCATTTCCTGAAGACTCATAATCTTTTGCTGCTTCAACAAGGTTGGTTTTTGCTGGATTATTTATAATGTAATTCATTTTTTCCTGAAATTCTTTGGTGTCTCTGATTATTCTATCATAATTTTCATCCAGCCATACTCTTGGTGGCACAGGCATCTTGCCTGTGTTTTTATGCATTTTGTTGATTTGATTAGCAGAGTAATTTTTTATCTTCTGTAAATTCTAAATTCTTTCACAGTCTGGAAGCCTGTGCCACCAGATTCCATATTTTATTCCTATAATATCCTATATAGCTGTTGGTTCACTTGTGGAGAAGACGACCTTTCCATTTCTCATATCAGCGCTAATTTCCGATCCCTCTATGAACGTTCCTTCCAATATCTTAATAGAAAGTGGATTCTCAATCATTTGCTGGATTGCACGCTTCAATGGCCTGGCGCCGAAGTGCGGGTCAAAACCTTTCTCTGTTAATTTTTCCTTTACCTTATTGGTGACCGTTAACCGATAGTTATGTTTGGCCAAGCGCTTTTGGAGTTCTTTCAATTGTATATCAGCAATCTGTTTTATAAATTCTTTCGACAAACCATGGAATATGATCGTTTCGTCTATACGGTTGAGGAACTCTGGCCTAAATGCCTCTTTTAATGCTTGTTTAACGTGACTCCTCAGTTCTTCCTCATTTTCAGGGCCAGTAAGGTCCTGTATCCACTGACTGGCAATGTTGGAAGTCATCACAATAATGGTATTTTTAAAGTCCACCGTGCGGCCATGTCCATCTGTCAATCGACCGTCATCGAAGACTTGCAATAATATATTAAACACGTCCCGATGTGCCTTTTCTATCTCATCAAACAGGATTACCGAATAAGGTCTCCTTCGGATTGCCTCGGTCAGGCGACCGCCTTCTTCATAACCCACATATCCGGGCGGCGCGCCGATAAGCCTGGCCACTGAGTGCTGTTCCATAAATTCAGACATATCGATGCGCACCATGGCGTTTTCATTGTCAAACAGGAATGCGGCCAGCGCTTTGCAGAGTTCTGTTTTGCCAACTCCAGTGGGCCCGAGGAATAAGAATGTACCAATAGGGCGGTTGGGGTCCTGGAGCCCTGCACGGGCGCGGCGAATACCGTTAGAAACAGCCCCGATAGCCTCCTCCTGACCAACGACCCTTTCCCTGAGCCGGTCTTCCATCTTCAAGAGTTTTTCCTTTTCGCCTTCCAGCATGCGTGTCACGGGAATTCCCGTCCATTTGGAGACAACCATGGCAATATCGTCGGCATCAACTTCTTCGTTGAGAAGGGAATTGTCTTTTTGTAATTCCTGTAGTTCCTTATGCTTTTGTTTCAGTTTTTGTTCGCATTCCCTGATGAGTCCATAACGTATCTCAGCCACCTTCTCCAAATTTCCTTCCCTTTGCGCTGCTTGCTCTTCGATACGGGCATGATCTATTTTCGCATTAATGTCCTGAATCTCTTTGATGATCTTTTTCTCGTTTTCCCACTGGACACGGAGAGCACCCGATCCTTCTCTCAAGTCTGACAATTGTTTTTCGATTTTTTCCATTCGCTGTTTCGAGGCGGTGTCCTTTTCCTTTTTGAGGGCTTCTTTTTCTATTTCCAACTGCATGATTTTACGCTCAATTTCATCCAGTTCGACGGGCATACTGTCAATCTCGATCCTGAGTTTTGAGGCGGCTTCATCAATCAGGTCGATTGCCTTATCAGGTAAAAATCGATCAGCGATGTATCGGTGCGAAAGTGTTGCGGCAGCGACAATAGCTGCGTCTTTGATACGCACCCCATGATGCAATTCGTATCGTTCTTTTAATCCTCTCAGAATTGCAATGGTATCTTCTACGGACGGTTCACCGACATAAACCGGCTGGAATCGTCTTTCCAATGCGGCATCTTTTTCAATATGCTTCCTGTATTCATCCAGTGTTGTGGCCCCTACGCAGCGCAACTCGCCGCGGGCTAAAGCGGGTTTCAAAAGATTGGATGCGTCCACGGCGCCCTCGGCTGCGCCGGCGCCCACGACCGTATGCAACTCATCGATAAAGAGGATGATTTGACCTTCTTTTTCACTCACTTCTTTCAGTACCGCTTTAAGACGGTCTTCAAACTCACCACGGTATTTTGTGCCTGCAATCAGAGCGCCCATATCCAGGGACATAACCCGCTTATTTTTCAGGCTCTCCGGAATATCTCCGTTGACGATACGCTGCGCCAGACCTTCTACGATGGCCGTCTTTCCCACGCCAGGTTCGCCTATCAGGACGGGGTTGTTCTTTGTCCTGCGTGATAGAACCTGTATTACTCTCCTTATCTCGTCGTCACGTCCAATAACAGGGTCCAATTTTCCCCTTCGTGCCAACTCAACCAGGTCTTTGCTATAGCGTTCAAGGGCTTGATACTTTTCTTCAGGATTTTGATCGGTGACGCGCTGGCTACCCCTGATTTCCTTCAATGCCATATAGATATTTTCTTTTTGAACGCCAGCTTCGTTTAATATCCTGCCAGCAGTAGTATTTCTTAATCCTACCAGCGCTAACAGCAGGTGTTCGGTGCTTACGTATTCGTCTTTCAGTTTACTGGCTTCTTCCCAGGCCATGTTGAACGTATCGCGCAATTCTGCGCTTACATAAGCCTGGCCAGGCGCACCTGAGCCGCTTATTTGGGGTAGCTTGTTAACAGCTGCCATAGTCTTGTCAAGAATGACTGTGGTGTCAATTCCCAATTTTTTCAAAAGGGGTACAACAATGCCCTGTTCCTGGGTTAGCAAGACTTCCAGTAAATGGACGGCGAGTATTTGCTGCTGCCTCTTGGATTCAGCTAATTCCTGGGCTTCGTGTACGGCCTCTTGTGCCTTGATGGTAAATTTGTCAAACCTCATGGTTTTGTTATTTATAACCCTTTTTTAATTAAGATTCAATGGTAGGGGTTGAAAATCTTCAACCCCCACTTCGGAATCTTTTGTGAAATTGAAAATTTATTAACGTTAAAATGAACAGCCCCTGGCACACTGCATTTTCAGTGAGTCAGGGGTTTTTGTGATATTAATAGAACATGAAATACTTATGGTTGTATCGAAAGAACATCTGACATACTGTACATCCCTGGGGGTTTTTGTGCGATAAACTTCGCTGCACGGATGGCGCCGCGCACAAAGGTATCTCTGGTATGTGCCTTATGAGTTATCTCGATGCGTTCTCCTAAACTCCCAAAGACGACCGTATGGTCACCTATGACGTCCCCGCTTCGGACTGCATGCATACCTATTTGATTTGCCGGTCTCTCGCCCGTAATCCCATGCCGGCCGTAGATAACGTCTTTATCTAACTTTCTGCCTGTGGCTTCACAAATATTTTCGGCAAGCTTCAAGGCTGTACCGCTGGGTGAATCTTTTTTAAAGCGGTGGTGAGTTTCTATAATTTCTATATCAAATTCCTTTCCGAGCATTTGTGCCATTTGCGCCGCCAGGTTGAACATAACATTAACGCCTACACTCATGTTGGGAGATATTAAACAGGGTATCTGTGTTGAAAAGGATTTTATCCTTTCGAGCTGCTGTGGGTTTAATCCTGTCGTACCAACAATAAGACCAATGTTCTTTTTTGCACAAACCTCGGCGATAGCTACCGTAGATTCAGGTGATGAGAAATCAATTAAGACGTCTGCCTGCGTATTCAAAGTCGAGGTAACCTTGATATCCGTTTCTCCACATCCGGCAATTGTACCCACGTCTTTATCGAGAGATGGATGTCCATGTCTTTCCAGTGCGGCGACCAATTTTAATTGTGAGTCTTCAAAGACCAGGGCGGCAATCCTGGCTCCCATTCTGCCGCATACACCATTTACTGCGATCTTAAGCATTATCTAAACCAAAATGATTGAAGTTTTATTAGAATTTAATCTTTATTTTTTTTATATATCTTACTGGCACTCTTGAGGAAGTTGCGTTCCCTGCGCGTCAGGTTTCGTAAGCCTTCACGATTCACCTTATCAAGGATTTCGTCTACCCTTGTACGTACTTCCTGCTCTTTCATTGTCTCTTTCTCCTGGTGGTGAATCTGCCACTTTTTGAGATACCCTGCTACCCGATAAGAATATCGGACAAACAAAAATCCGTAAACCAGACCACCCAGATGAGCAAAGTGAGCAATATTTCCTGACTTGGGTACTATACAGTTGAAGATGGTAATGCCGGCAAAGATCATAACCAGATACTTTGCCTTCAATGGAAAGAAATAGAAAATGACGGTACTATTGGGGAAATACATGGCAAAAGCCACTTCAATGGCGAAGATGGCACCTGAAGCCCCTACAATGGGAGTCCATGGCGTAAAGATACAGCAGCATATCCCGGCAAATATACCTGCAGTAAAATAGAGCGTTAGAAACCGTTTGGTTCCAAGTACCCGTTCAACCTCACTCCCAAACATCCAGAGTACCAGCATATTAAAGATCAGGTGCCACGGATCGGTCGTACTGTGCAGGAACATGTACGTAAGGAATTGCCACAGCCATAAATGCCCCAGTGTATCTGGCGGATAGAGCCAGAACAACTTTGTGAATTTATCAGAAGCCGGATAATACCACGGCTGCGCTGATGTATAGCCCGTTTGTTCACCAGTCAGGATATTCAATGACTGTGGAAACCATTGGGAACTTATCGTCGAGAATAACAATTGAAGCATAAACACGCTGACATTGGCGATGATGAGAACCATGATCACGCGTGTCCATTTACTTCCAATATTTATTCCGAAAATGAGTTTGTTATTGCGCATTTACGTTAAGGTAATTCAATGTACAGGAATTTCAATCTTTTAAAAAGAGATGCTTCACTCCGTTCAGCATGCCAACGTGCCATTCTGAGCGAAGCGAAGAATCTAATTTAACTCTAAAATATACTAATTCATTTTCAATAAAAGTCAAGACTGTTATATGGTGAGTTTATGTGGTGTAAAGTTTTCTGAAAATAAACATCCCACCAATAAAAAGGATAATATTTGCACCCCATAAAGCAGGTACCACTGGCATTATGGAGTTTTCTGCCAGTACGATTCCCGTTACCACCAGTGGGTAGTATAAAAACAGGATCACTAAAAAACTGGCGCCAAATCCAATCATGAGATGCCCGCTGCGCAACTTGATGCCGAGCGGGATACCAATAATGATAAAAGTTATACAGGAAAGGGCTTGTGATAAGCGTTTGTGTATGGAAATATCATTTTTCCGTATGAGTTCTTCTTTGTTGGCAATAGTTAAATCTGTCTCAACGGTGTTGCTTTTGTTGAGGAGCGCTTCTCGTTGTGCATTAATTTCAGAAAGTGTCCGTGTGAGTGAATCAATATTTTCCCGTTCATCACTCTGTACTTTCTTTGCGGCAGCAATTTTTTGTTCAATGCTGTAAATCCTTTGCTTTTCTTTTTCGATGGTTTCTTTAATTTGCATAATTTTTCTACCTGTGTCTTCAATGGAAGCGCCTGATTTATTTTCTTTTTTCACCTGAATCAAATTTTCGTTGGCAACCAGGATGTAATTCTTGGCTATTTTGCACTCATTTGCCAATCCTTCAATCTTTGATTTTTGCCGTGCTAAATTTTCATTCGCTCGTTTTAGTTCCGTCAAGAGTTTCTCGCGTTTTCTGGATAGACTACTGAGGTCTTGCTTGTATTTACCAAGTTCTTTGGCCAATTCATCGTTATCTTTTTTTGAATTTGACGGTGTATTTGTTATGCCGGACAATTCATCCTTAATTTCGCTGTTGCATTTGCAAAGCTGGAATACAGTCAAATATTTTGTGGAGGACTCTCGTTTCTTTTCTTTGAGAGAAATCTCGAATGTTGTTTCATTAAACGCTCCTACACGGGGGATTTCTCCTGATTTTTTGTAATTGGGTTTAATGAATTCTCCGCGATATAACGTGAGGAGTATCTTATTTGCAGATTCGTCCATTTTGATAGTTCCCTCCTCGGCAAGGATAACGTCCGTTACATAGTCGTTTGCATATTCAATCACTGCAATGTCCTTATTAACATTGTCTTCTACGCTTCCGATGTAAATTTGGTACGGGTATAGATCTATTTTTTTCTGAAAAGAAGCCAGGCTGCCCGCCAGTACATTATTTATCGCGCGTTCCTGGAGTAATATTATTTTATAACAAGACCGGGGTAAAACTTCTGCGGATAATGCCAGCGTTATTATACTAAATACAACCCCAATCACCAAGATTGGTGTAATTATTTTGTGGATATGCACACCACTTGCCTGAATAGCAATAATTTCATGATCGGCGCTCATTCGTCCATACGTCATCGCTGTGGCAGTAAGCAGTGCCGATGGTATGGAATAAGGAGAGGCCTGAATAAGGATGTGGGGGATGAGCGCCCTGAGGGCAACGATATCTAATCCTTTATGCAACAGTTGAATGGCAAACCCCAAAAATATTAAAAATTCGAAACACACGAAGGACGGTAAAAACGTCCGGAACCATTCTCGCACAAGGTAACGTTGTAATATTTTGCTAGTAAATATAGGAGGCATTTTTAGGGTGTTAAATAACATTTATATTGTGTATATCGTGTTAAATGTGAATGGTTATCCTAAAAAGCTCCTGATCTTTCCCGCGGCGATCATGTTTTCAGTAATAGTATCTTCTTTCCTGGAAATAGCGGCTTGAATGATTTGAGTGGTGTATTCGCTATGAAGCAGGTTCTCCGTGTGTTTTACCAAGCCTAATACTTTCTCGAGATCCTTTGCAATCTTCGGAGATATTAATTTTGTGACATCTTTATTGTAATAAGAAGCAACCAGTGAAATATCCTCTAAAAAGCTAGGGTATGCAACCTTGAGAAACGATAAATCCTTTTCAGTCAGACAATGTAATCCCAGGAGTTCTGGCGGCAAACCAATCGAATAGAGTGAAGCGCAAAAAGAAATTACCCTTGGCAAGGTGGTTCCTCCCACGTTTCTTGAATAACCAAAAAGACCAATATGTAATTTACGCATCCTCCGCCGGGGAACAAATCGGGCTATTTCGTTAATCAAAGGGGCGAGTTCTTTAATCTGCTCTCTGTAAGCCGACGCCAGTCTTTCGGTAATATCTAAGGCTATTTCCTCATCGATAATAGTTGGAACTGTTCTCGTGTGATTATTAATTTTTTCGATAGCCTTTCTTACCAGCCCCTCATCATAATCGTATTTGAATGCCGATTGAATGGTAAAGGTTTGAACACTGGGAAATTCATTTAGACATTCGTTTACATTCAGCGGTGTCAAGTTACCACGGAAAAGGTTCGTGCCTAATCCCAAGATAGGATAGATTGGAACCTTAATTCTTTCTTGCAGTGCATGCAGTCTCTGCAAAGCAATTTTGACTACCAGTATGGCTGGAAGCAAGCCGTAGTTCAATGCAGGGTCAGAGCGACCGAGAAATACCCGCTGGTATGGGAATTGTTTATCCTTCAGGTAATTCTGCACCATGGTGTCAGCAGAGAGCATGTACGGGATGTCCTCGAATAGCGGGATAACCTCTAAGGTTTCAGGTTTAAACTCACCAATCCATTCCTTTATAGTAATGTCATTTTCAAAGCATTTTTTATGTTGTTTACCAACCACAAAGTCGCGGTAATAATAATACACGCGATTTATTGACTCTGTATTGGTGGTCATGGGAAGGATGACTTCAAAGATGGGAGGTATGTTATCATCTCCGTAAAACAGGCTTGCAGTATCGTATGAACGTGGTGCACTTTCCAATGTCTCCAGAAGAATCTTAGCCTCGTTTTTTTCCACCATAGGATTGGGTACCCGTAAAGTAATAAAGAGATCCTTGCCGATTCTGCGGTTTTTGAAAAAATTGTCGTAACGTGTCAGTAACTTCTTAATAACAAACTCATCGACTTCCTTTCCCTCACAGTCCCACATTTGTTCCTCACATCGCAAATGTGAAAATACATAATATGCCTCTTTAATTTCGTCTTCTCCAAAAAAGGACGTCCCCTCGGTAAAGAATGGCATAGTCACATTATCAGGATGCTGCGTGCTCATTGTCCGTGGTACTTTTCTCATGCCTCTGACCTCTTGCCTCAAAAGTATTTCATTAAGTATTTGTATTAAAGTAATTACTAAGAACCATAAATTATATAAAAAAACACCTTACTTTCATTAAATTATTTAAAAATAATTTAAGAGTATAAGATATGTAAATCATGTTTTATTGTATAATCGTAGTTAATAACCTTGTTGTGATATTATCATACCATACCTTAAAAATGTCTTGAATATCAGTGTTAACCAACAAGCAACAGCATTATATCCATCACATTCGTCCTGGTAGAACCTGTGATTACGAGGTCATTCAGCCCTTTGAAGAAAGAATACGAGTTGTTATCATCAAGATATGTTTCCGGATTTATTTTTATTCTCTTTGCACGCATAACGGTAGAACCGTCTGCGATAGCGCCAGCGGCATCGGTGTTCCCATCTATACCATCCGTACCGGCGCTCAGAATGACCGTATTTTCCAATCCGTCAATTTCCATCGCCGCAGACAAAACAAGTTCCTGGTTTCTGCCGCCCATGCCATTCCCACGGACTCTGACCGTAGTTTCGCCGCCGGCAATAATACAAGCAGGCCTTTTGACTGGATCTCCATAATGATGAATTTCCCTGGCAATGGCGCCAAATACCCTGGCTACCTCTCGTGCCTCGCCTTTTATATAAGAAGAGAGTATGGACGTGTTATATCCCAACTCTATCGCTTTTTGGTAAGAGGCTTTTAGCGCTGTACGGTTGTTTCCGATTATTATATTATGAACCTTATCAAATATTTTATCAGTTGATTTTGATGTTTCTTTAACGGTACCGTTCAGACCATTTTGGATATGTTTTTTAATAGATATGGGAATTTTGTGAAACAAGTCATATTTCATTAAGATCATTTTGCAATCCAGGAAAGTGCTGGCATCCGGCGATGTAGGCCCGGATGCAATATCACTGAGTGCGTCGTTTACCACATCAGATAATATCAGGGCTATGATTTCAGCCTTGCACATCTTAACTAATCGACCTCCCTTCACCTGTGAAATGTGCTTACGTATGGTATTGATTTCGTCAATACGTGCCCCGCTGTTGAGAAGCAATAGGGTTATTTTCTGAATATCATCCAGAGATATACCGTCAACTGGCAACTCAAACAAGGCTGAACCACCGCCAGATATCAGGCAAAATACAAGGTCGTTTTTCTCAACATCTTTTATTAGCCGAGCTATTTCCAGTGTGCCTTTTATACCGGCCTCGTCGGGAATCGGATGTCCTGCCGCGTTAACTTTAATAATCTTGCACGGTGCAGCATAACCATTTCGTACATTGACTATACCTGCCTTTATCCTTTCCATGAGCAGTTCTTCAAGTGTTGCAGCCATAAAGCCACTTGCTTTACCAAATCCGACAATATAAATATTTTTATATTTGTCGAGATTATAAATCCTGTCTTCAATCTTTAATAAATTACCTTCAAGAAGAAATAACTTTCGAATGAGAATATCAGGATCTGCAGCTTTTAAACCCGCAAAGAATATTTCTAATGCGTTTTTCTTTAAAATATTTAATGTATTCACGTGTTTGTCCTGGAATAATCCAATATTAAAATATTGTTTTCTATAACAGTCGTTATACATTGTCAAGCTTAATCTTATTTCTTACTTTCCTTATGAGTAAAATAGTTTTATAATATGTGATTGAGTATTTAGGCTTTCAACAAGACTCTATTTATCCATAGGAATGTAATAGGAGAATGTGCATGTCCAATGAGCGTGTTATAAATGGGAATAAGCTCGATACGAACGAACTGATGTCCCTTGTTAGTGCAGAGCAGTATGATAAGCTTGAAGAAGCGTGGCTGGGAATTGTCGAATCCAACAACAAGAATCTCCAGGCTCTTTTTGATGTGATTGACCTCCTTATAAAACGAGAGGAAAGAAAACGAGCGCATGAATTCCTGATGATGCTTGTACCTTATTACAAACAAAAAGGGCTTTATCAGGAGGTTTTAAAGGTGTTAAAAAGGGTGTTGGAATGTAATCCAAAAGAAAAAGGATTGGCAAATGAGATCGCTGAGTGTTATTCAAGTATATATAAAGATAGACCGTATGCGAAGGATCTGGTCGAAAAGACTGGTATAGCTGCAGGACTTGATATTCAGGGCGCTATGAAAAAGCTAGAGAAATATTTTTATTTGGATCGCGGCGATTATGTCTATCACAAGAGTTGGGGAGTAGGGGAGGTTGTCTCTGTTGACGCAGACAGCGAAAAGGTAAATATAAATTTTGAAAAGAAGAGTAACCATAGTATTGCTATGGATATTGCCCCGGAAATATTACAGAAACTGGAAAAGGATGATTTACTGGCAATGATCTATGCCCAAAAAGAAGTATTGAATAAAATGATTAAAGAAGATCCTGTGGGCTTGACTAAACTAACTTTAAAATATTTTAAAGGAAAGGCTTCGATATCTCAGGTAAAAAACCGCCTCATATCAGGTGTCATGCCAGCGGAGGAATGGAGCAAGTGGTGGACAAGCACAAAAAAATTGCTCAAAAAAGACCCTTATATAAAACTCACCGATGGTACTCCTACTACCTCCTTTATTGAGTTCCGTCCTTCACCAATGACACACCACCAAGAGATACTCGAAAAATTAACCCATTTCCATGAAATCAGCAAAAAGATAGAAATTGCAAAAAAGTATATTTCCGAAACGAAAGGTACCGAACTATGCAAAGAAACCTTGAATGAAATTACCAATCTTTTCGTTAAAGAGGCTGATAAATTATATGGGACACAGCTTTCACTGGCTATCGAATGCCTTTTACTTCTTGAAGAGGTACAGGGTTATCTCAATGAAGAATCAGGAAAATACATAAACAATGTCGAGGCATTTGTCCGTGCAGAGGAGAATCTTTCAGAACTCGTTAATAATATGAGTATATTAGAATACAGAAAACAAGTTCTCGGTATAATTAAAAAGGTCAAGCCGGAAAAATGGCAAGATGAATTCATTTCCATATTTTTTGTCAATAGCGGAAACCTCTGGGAATTCATTGTCAAAGACCTTATTGCAGAAAACAAGCAGCACTCCATAGAAGAAATAGCCTTAAAGGTAGCCAACCATTTCAATGCATATCCGGAACATTACATCTGGTTTTGTAAAAATGGAATGCAGGGGCGATATACCGAACTTTATAAAAATGTCGATTCCGCTACCATGTTTAATCGGTTAATTGAATTATCAGACAACATTTATTTTAAGATTCAGAAAGGACGTGATGGAGATTTAAAGACCATCTTCAATAAGATCGTAAATCTTCTGGAGGACAAAGGTACCGGCTACGCCATAAATATCCTGAGTGACGCAAATGCAGAAAGTATATTTGACATAGTCTCAAGCAGTAAGGGTTTAGAAGATTGGTTCAAGGTTTCTATCGAAAATGCAATTCGTGACCGTTTTCCTGATCTATTTGAAGAACCAGGCATACCAACATTGGATGAAAATAAAATTTATGTCACGAAAGAAGGGTATGAAAAGAAAAAGGGTGAATTTGATCATCTCATGAATGAAGAATTTGCGGAGAATGCACGCGATCTTGGGGAAGCCATCAGTCGCGGTGACCTCAGAGAAAATGCAGAATATAAGGCAGCCAGGGAAAAACAGGCAATGCTTGTAGGAAAGGCAGAACGCATGAAAGCAGAATTACAGAAGGTTGTCATTATTGAACCACACTCCGTTAACTCCGACATTGTGTCTCCTGGTACCAGAGTTACCTTAAGGCATGAGGGAAAGACAGAATTAGAAACATATACAATATTAGGTCCATGGAATGTCGATATCGAAAAGAACATTATTTCTTATTTGTCGCCAGTCGGAAAAGGACTGCTGAACAGAACAGTAGGAGAGATAATAAAAATCAAGCTTCCCGAAGGGGAAGCTACGTATGAGATTATTAAAATTGAAAAGGCGTTATAAACAAATTAGACCATTTATTCTGAATAACCTGACGAAAGTATCTCGTTATTAAAAACTTTAAAAAGGAATATTTTAATTGACAGCATTTGGCATAAGGCTATAATACGCAAATAGATAACTAGAAAACAGAATTCTTGCACATTTAAAATGCTTTAAGAATGTTTTTTATTTGATTCAAGATTTTCGCTGTAGATTCAGAGATTATCTTATATGATCAAGTGGACAAAAAGCAGTCTATTTCTCTTCCTGTATGCAGGTATTTTACAAAGCTTTTTTAATGTAGATTCTTCCACCATTCTCGCCCAAGGCACAGAAACGACTCACCTTACTCAGACCTCTTCAAGTCGGGAATGATTTGCCGTTTGTGGCAGAACACAAGGGCAATTTCTGGGTAAATGTACATTACTGGAAGTATATCACACCAATCTGAGCATATTTGTCAGCGGGAGACGTTCAAGGGAAGAGGGTGATACAAGAGATGACCTGCCAGCTTACGCCTTACTGAATTTTTCTGTTCTTGGGAAAGGTTTTTTCAAGACCATGGAAATACAGGGAACGGTATATAACCTGCTAGACAAGGATTACAGCGACCCAGGGCCTGTTTCCATACCGGAAGACCTCCCCGGACCGGGAAGGCGTTTTTTGTTGGATTAAGCTACCAGTTTTAGCGCATCGCACAAAATACCTCTTTTTTCATTAAATTATATGTTCAATAATACGGAATTGGCTCGGATTTTGTTGTTAATAACAAAATTATGTAAACCTCTGTGCCATCGTGTGTATATGTGCTCAGATTCCATCGGAAATGCTGTATGTTGCTATTTTGTAATTTCCGATTTTACTTTCAATTCTGGTTAATAGGTGGCCTTTTATGGTTGTAAGAATGACAAAAATGAACTGTTTGTTATTCTTGTCTTTGCTCATATTACTTATAGTCATCATTCCTTTTGTCTCATCCACAATCTTTGCTGAAGACACGGATACCTCACATCTCACCGAGACATCATCCCGTGATGACGAAAACCAACCATACAGAACGAGTACTATAACAGAAGAATGTTTAACAGAAACCCTCTGGTTTGGATTTGATGAAGAGGTGACCATTGCGACACGGCATGAGACCCAAATAAGCAAGGCGCCCAGCATTGTCACAGTGATTACAGCCGAAGAAATTAAGAATTTAGGGTATCGTACTTTTGTTGAAATATTAAGGATAGTGCCTGGATTTGAAATTTTAAAGAGCGGTGACACGGGGGTTGTAGTCCCAGCCGTACGGGGTATTACAAGTTCAAACAAAGTAAGGTTGATGCTTAATGGCCATTTTGTTAACTCACCCTTTACGGGTTCAGCTTTCGGCAGATTTGACGATTTCCCGGTAGAAAACATAAAAAAGATAGAAATCATTCGAGGTCCTGGTTCTGCCATGTACGGTGAAAATGCATTTACGGCGGTTATTAATATCATTACCAAAGATGCGAAGGATATTGATGGTGTGAAGGTGAGCAGTGGTTATGGGAGTTTTGATACTTATGAGGAAAATGTTGTGTTTGGTAAGACTTACGGGAAAGTTGATATCTCAGGAATGCTGCATTACCGGCAGACCAGCGGTTTTGACGGCATTGTTGAAAGTGATAGACAAACGATACTTGAAACAACCTTTCTTCGTTTGGGTATCCTGCAGTTTCACAGGCTCCAGGGAGCGTACATGACGGCAGGCAGGAATACGATATGAATCTTAAAGTAGCGTATAAGGACTTTTACTTTGAAGGTTTGTACATTAATAAAAATATTAGTCCTTTTATTGGCGGTCCCCAATATGCCTTAACTGACGAATCTCAAATTGGGGATAATTATGTATTTGGCGAGGTTGGATATAAAAAGAAATATGAGGAAAAATTCACGATTAAACCCAGGCTCTATTACGATCAGTTTGACCTCGACAATTATATCGAATCCTTGCCAGAGGATACGACAGTGCCGTTTGATACCGATGGAGATGGAAATTACGACACGCTGAATACATACCCTGACGGATTTATTGGTAACGGCAAGGTAACTCAAAAGATTGTTGGCACAGAAATTCCATTTGATTATGAGCTATTTGATGGCAATATTATTACCCTGGGTTTTGAATATCGCCTGATCAATCAAACGAATATAGGATTTTCGAGTAACTTCCATCCGGCAACATATGATGTACTGGATTCCGTCCAGGACTTTTCAGATACCTATCCATTTTTGAAGGAAGCGACTCGAAGGATATGGTCGGTTTATCTGCAGGATACGTGGGATATTACCGATACCTTGAACCTCACCCTGGGGGCCAGACATGATCACTATAACGATTTTGGTGGTGCAACCAGTCCTCGTTCAGCCTTAACATGGGTGTTCATGAAGGATGCATCGCTAAAGCTTCTGTATGGTGAGGCATTCCGCGCTCCCAATTTTGTAGAAATGTTTACTACCAATCAACCCGCCATCCAGGGAAATGAGGACTTAGACCCTGAAACCATTAGAACCTATGAGGTTGGGCTAAGTTACAGGTTTAATAAATACGTAACGAGCGGTATTAATTATTTTAATAACGATATAAAAGACCTTATTGTCAGGCGCACCTTGGAATCTAACCAGAATACATCACGATATGAAAATTTTGGAGATGCCCATATACAGGGTGTAGAGATGGAGACAAAGGTGGATATAGCAAAAGGTAATTACGTTTTTATGAATTATACCTTTCAGGATCCGAAAGACGACGATGGGGATGACCTGCCATTTGTAGCAAGACACAAGGGCAATTTGGGAGTGAACGTACACTACTGGAAGTATATTAATACCAATCTGAGTACCTTTGTCAGTGGGAAGCGAACCAGGGACGAGGCCGACACACGGGACGATCTGCCTGCATATGCACTGCTGAATCTTTCGGTTATTGGGAAGGAGTTTTTCAAGACCATGGAAGTGTACGGGACGGTGTATAACCTGCTAGACAAGGACTATAGCGACCCAGGGCCTATTTCCATACCGGAAGACCTTCCCAGGCCGGGAAGGTCGTTTTTTGTTGGGCTAAGCTACCAATTTTAAAGCATACCATAAATTGGTATCGATTTTTGTAATGAATTACTTCATAAAACGGCTTAAAAATGCCCGCGTCCGATCATTTTGGGGGTTGTAAAATATATCCTTTGGACTGCCAAATTCCACAATCTCACCCTTCTCCAGAAAGACCACATCTGTTGAAACATCCCTAGCGAAGCCCATTTCATGAGTTGCAATCACCGTAGTCATTCCTTCCGATACCAAGTCCTTAATAACTGAGAGCACCTCTTCAATCATCTCAGGGTCGAGGGAAGATGTCGGCTCGTCAAAGAGCATTGCTTCAGGCTTCATTGCGAGGGATCGGGCGATTGCTACACGTTGCTGTTCTCCGCCAGATAGCTGTCCAGGGTAACTATGCGCCTTTTCTTCCAGATGTACCTTCTGTAGCAGGGAAATGGCGTTTAATTCTGCCTCGGCCTGACTAATGCCCAATACATGGGTTGGCGACTCAGTTATATTATGCAAAACTGTCATGTGTGGGAAGAGGTTGAATTGCTGGAAAACCATCCCTAACTTCCGGCGTATATTTTTTAAAGTAAGAGGTACTTGTGCTTTATTGTAGTTTTGTTCATGAATGCCGTAGAGTATTTGCCCATTGACCGAAAGGTATCCATCCTGAAATGTTTCCAATCCGTTAATACAACGGAGAAGCGTGCTCTTACCGCTTCCTGACGGCCCTATCAGGGTAACGACATTTCCCTTTGCTATGTTTAGGTACAAACCTTTAAAGAGAAATTTGTTGCCGTACTGTTTGGACAGATTATGAATTTCTATCATATGATCTTAATTTTTTCTCAAGTTTTCTGGCATAGAGAGAGAGTGGATAACTCATGCAGAAATAAAGGAGGGCTGTAATGATTCCCAATGTGAAGAAATTCATTGAGGCAGATGCCATGATACTATAACTCTTTGTGAGTTCTACTATGGCAATTACGGAAACCAAAGACGAGTCTTTAAACAGGGCAATAAAATCATTGGTCATGGGTGGTACCGCAATACGCAATGCCTGCGGCAGGATAATTCGTTTTAACGCCAGTCGTTTCGACATGCCGAGAGAAAGCGCAGCCTCGGTTTGTCCTTTGTGTATAGATTGTATGCCTGCACGATAAATTTCTGCTTCATAAGCGGCATAGTTCATGCCTAATCCAAGTACAGCGGCAGCAAATGCACTCAAGGTAATACCGATGTTAGGTAAACCGTAGTACAAAATATACAACTGAATAAGCAATGGTGTACCACGGTAAATTTCAATATAAGCCGTGGAAATCTTTTGCAGCCATGTGTTACCGTATAATCTCATAATTGCCAGCACCAGACCTAGACTAACAGCCAGTATCATGGACAGAATTGAAATACCAATGGTGACCAACGCACCTTTCAGCAAAGTAGGTAAAAATTTTAATACTGCAGGAGATACCTTTTCAGAAACAGACGAGGGGCTTTCTGTATTCTTTTGTAAAACCTCTTCATGTAAAAAAAGCTTTTCTTGCGAGGCATTCCACAACCCCCACCGGTCATAAATCTTCTTTAATTCCCCCGTTCTTGAGATTTTCCCAATGATTTTATTCAACTCCTCCGCCAGCGCAGTATCTTCTTTTCGCACAGCGATACCATAATATCCTTCTCCTGCAGGTTTGCCCACCAGACGCAGTTGTGGATTGGGCACGGCGTAATAAGAAGCGATGGGGGAATCCACAAAGACGGCGTCAATGCGGCTTAATGAGAGGTCCTTGAAAGGCTCCACCTGCCCGCTGTATGTGCTTATCGCAATGCCTCCCATCTCTTCCAGCATTCTCTTGGCTACCGTATTATAAAGAGTACCAACCTTCTTTCCGTGAAGGTCTTCGAGGCGATGGATGCGGTTATCCGAGTCCCTGATAACAATTCGCTCGGTGTATACATAGTATGGGCGGGTAAACTGTATGGCCTGTTCCCTATCGGGGGTTATCTCAATGCCATTCAGCGCAATATCAAAATCTCCACGCTGGAGGGAAAGCAGGATGCTGTCCCAGGCATTTTGGAAGTGCTGTACCTTTACTCCCAATTCTCTGGCAACGGCTTCAACAAGTTCCACCTCAAAACCAATAAGTTTGGATGGGTGTTTCAGGTCGTGGAATACATACGGGGCGCCTCCATCTGCATCAAATCCCCAAATTAATACCCCAGAACTTTTTATCTTTTCGAGGGTATTTTGATAGGCAAATGCATCTGTCAGCGACAGACATATTACAGAAAAACATATCTGTAAAAACACCATACATCGAATTAAATGAAACACCCGAATTCTCCTCTGTTTATCCTTTGGTAATAGAGGCGTTGCTAAGTTACCTTTTTGGCAATTCTTCTTTTTATCAAACCAGTTATCTTCCCATTTGGCAAGAAAATAAACCTCAATACAGCGGAAATTTTCAGTCAATAGGGGCTGTCCAAAATAATTCTCTTGACAAACGGCATTTTATTCTAATAGTATCGCAAAATTAAAGATCATTTCCTTGAAGCGTCAACAAGGGGATTAAGATGATAAAAATTGCTGTAATCGGAGCTGGTACTGGTGGAAGCGCACTTCTCGATGTATTTCACACCAATGGTAATGTAGAGATAGTTGGTATAACTGACAAAGATAAAAATGCGCCAGGACTAAATCTTGCAAAAGAATGGGGAGTCTTTATTGCTGAGGATATAAAGCAATTTTACAGTCTTAAGCCGGATATTGTAATAAACGTTACTGGTAAGCCAGAAGTGAGCGAATTTATCAAAGAGTCATTTCCTTATCCTATAGAGGTTGTAGATGGTCTCGGAACGAAACTCCTCTGGGAATTAGTCAGCAAACAGCAAAAGGCAAAAACGGATATGGAAACCCTGTACCAAAATGGACTTATTATTGCCAGGGCAAAAAACCTGAAAGACGCCCTGAATGAAGTTCTCAGGTCCGCCATGGAACTTACTGAGACACCCGCCGGGAGTATTACCCTTCTTGAAGGTGACGAGATGGTCATGGTCACCCAGAGAGGCTTCAGCCAGGATTTCTCGAAAATACTCCGATGGAAACTACGCGAAGGGGGTCTCACTTGCCATATATTGAAACAAATGGCTCCCGTTGAACTTCAAGTCACAGAAAACGACCCCATTTTTGAAAATATTATGCGGCAAAACGAGGGGATAAAATCCCTCCTTGCCTCCCCCCTTCTCCTTGAAGAAGGCGCAGTCGGCATTCTCTATTTGAATGATTTCAAACCACGGGAATTCACAGAGAGACACAAGCGCCTTCTACGACTCTTTTCCACGCTGGCAGCCCAGACTATAGAAAAGTATAAGCTGCTCCATGACCTTGAAGAATCTCTAATTTATCTACAGGGCGTGCTAAATGATTCACAGGATATGATCATCACCACCGATCGTGAAGGCAGGATTGTAAAATACTCAAAGGGTGGAGAAAGAATTTTGGGTTTTCGGGCTGACGAAGTTATACGCAGTACGGTATCGGAATTTTATGTTAATAAAAATGAAAGGGCAAATATCCTCAAAACCCTTCATGAAAAAGGAGCCATATACAACTACGAAACAAAACTCCTCAAAAAAGATGGTTCTCCCGTTGATATAAGCCTTACCATATCCGTACTACGTGATAAAACAGGGTGTATTATAGGTACGGTGGGTATAAGCAAAGACATTACAGAAGAAAAACGCTTAAGAGAAGAGCTTAAGCAGAAAAATAAAGAACTGGAAGAACTTTCCATTATGGACAGTTTGACAAATGTGTATAACCAGCGTTATGCTTATCAGGCATTAGAGAGCGAATTTAATCGGGCAAAAAGATACAAAACCCCACTTTCCTGTTTGTTAATCGATGCTGATCACTTTAAAAAGATAAATGATCAGTATGGACACCTGTTCGGAGACAAGGTGCTTGTAAATTTTGCATCCCTATTGCAGAAAATAACACGAACTACAGATATAGTTTCACGGTTTGGTGGTGAAGAATTTCTTGTTATCCTGCCCGATATTGATATGAAAGGCGCTGCAGATTTTGCCGAAAGGCTGAGGGAAACTATCTCCAAACTAAAGATAGAAGATAAAGAAAAGAATATATGTGCTGTTTTAACTATCAGCATTGGCACGAGTTCATTTACAGAAAATACCGCTAATATAACGGAGTTACTCCACCAAGCAGACATAGCCTTATACGAAGCAAAACGGCTGGGAAGGGATAGTGTTTGTTGTTACAAGCCTCCTTTAAAATAGTTGGTTTTAATATCTTTGCAAAGAGGATAAAAATCACAGAATAGTTAAAAACAGGTTACACACCCCTTTTATTCACGTTCTTGATTCCAATTCGGGTTTGTTGTTAAAAGCTACTTCTCCAACCCATACGTCCATGCCAGAATACTCCCATCCATATACTTCACATTACTAATTCCTGCATTTTTCAAGATGCGATAGGCTTGCGCGGCACGCAGCCCGGCGCGGCAGTATGTGATAATTTCTTTTGATTTATTAAGTTCATGAACACGTGATGCCAGTTTATCCAATGGAATGTGTTGGCTTCCCTTAATGTGCCCGCTCTGGTATTCCATTTCTGTCCTTACATCGAGTAATATAAAATCCTCGCCCCGGTCACGCTTTTCAGCAACCCTCTGTGGCAGGACACCGACCGTTTTCCCTGATAATTTGTTGCCTAGAACGTTAGCAGCGACAATCACAGCGTCCATGGACATGGCATAGGGCGGTGCATAGGCCAGATCGAGTTTAGAAACTTGGTCAACCGTTGCGCCAAAGGTCAGCGCCGTTGCAATAATATCGATACGTTTGTCGACTACACCCGTTCCAACGATCTCGGCGCCTAGAAGCTTTCTCGTTGGCACATCTGCAATAAGTTTAATGATAATGTCCTTTGCACCGGGATAATAATGGGCAACATCAGACGCAGGAACGATAGTAGACTCTATTTTAAACCCCTCTTTAATAGCTTCCCGTTCAGAAAGTCCGGCTTTTCCAATGTTCATCTCAAAAACTTTTACGATTAATGTCCCCAAAACACCTTTAAAGGTGTCGATGCCGCCAGTGGCGTTAATGGCGGCGACACGCCCCATTTTGGCCGCTGTAGAACCCAGTGCAATCCACGCTGGTTTTCCCGTTACTAAATGGATGCTTTCAGCACAATCGCCAACGGCATATATATCAGGGATATTTGTCTCCATCCGATCGTTGACCTTTATCGCACGAGTAGCACCAATCTCTATGCCGGCTTCCTGGGCTAATTTTGTATTGGGCTTGATTCCGATAGAGAGAATGACCATGTCGGCTGGTAACTGTCTTTTGCCTGTTATTACTCTGGTTACGTAATTATCTCCATTTCCCTCAAATGATTTTACACCGTCAGATGTGATGACCTCGACACCCTTCTCTAACAGGTGATTTTGGACAATTTGGGCCATATCTTTGTCCAATGGAGGCAAGATTTGATCGAGAAGCTCGACAACCGCTACCTTGATACCCCTGAGAACGAGATTTTCTGCCATTTCTAAACCAATAAGCCCGCCGCCAACAATAACGGCATTTTTAACCTTTCCACTATCCACAAATGACTTAATCCTTACAGCATCATTAATAGTTCTCAGGGTGAAGATATTACCTAAAGAAATGCCAGGTAACGGAGGAAGAATGGGCTGTGCCCCTGTGGCAAGAATAAGCTTGTCATAATTGAAGATTAGGCCTTGGCCATTTTCAAGATTCTTAACCTTGACCTGTTTTGATTTGATGTCTATGGCTATAGCCTGATGCCGGGTAAGAACGTCAATGTTATGCATATTTTTAAAATAGGGGGGTTCTCTGACAAGGAGCTTTTTGGAATCCTTGATGACGTCTCCGATAAAATAAGGCATGCCACATCCTGCATATGAAATATATTGTTCATCAGTCACCACGGTAATCTTCATGGTGGGCGACTCACGCCGTGCCTTGGCAGCCGCCTTCATACCTGCTGCAACACCACCTATAATTACAAGATGTTTACTCTCATATGTCATAATAGTTACCTTATATTATAAGTATGGTAACAGTTCAGCCCAGGCGCAAAGGACGCAAAGAAAAAAAACTTTAAACCTGTAGAGACTACCTTTGCGCTCTTTGCTTTGCGGTGAACTATTAATAAATATGTAAATGCGGATTTATCTTATCAAAAAAGTATAAATAAACAAGTGCGAAAAATTTGCATTTAATTATTCTTGACAATTTGCCTGGTAAGACTAAAATACTGTTTAATTTGCGCATTATCTTAAGGCATTAGAGGATAAGAACATGAAAAACCCGTCTCTGAATGAAGTTTTGTTTCCTATCAAATCGGTTTGCAGCGTTATAACCTTTTCGGCCTTTGTTCTTATTATTATCTGTTGCGGATGTGGCAAAGAAGAAGAGGCTGAAAAAGCTGTGGAATTTAAGGAACTCATTTCAACAACTGCTGTAAGCCAGGCGCCAAAGGCCGCTGTGGAAGCACCCCCAATTGCGGCTAAACAGGCCGAACCTGCAGCACCTGCTCAACCAATACAACAAGGACAACCAGCACAACCAGTTCAACCAGAGGTTGTTAAGCCAATTACTGCACAAGACCTTTATAATAAGGGTGTAGAATGTTTTAACCAGGGACAGTTAGAAGACGCCGTTGAAGCGTTTAACAGGGCGACAGACATGGATTCCACGATGGTCGATGCCTATAAGAAGAAGGCCATTGCCTGCAGTAAACTTGGCATAATGAATGAGGCAATTATTTCCTTTAAGAAGGTAGTTGAGTTGAATCCAAACGATGCTGAGTCGTACTTTAGCCTAGGGACTTTTTATGCTAAGAGGCGGCTGACTGACGACGCTATCTGGGCATTTGAAAGATACGTGTCATTGAATCCAAATAATGCCAGAATTTATTATAATCTGGGTTGTCTTTATGGTGAAAGGAAACTAGCTGATAAGGCAATAGGAGCATATCAACAGGCATTAAAAATCAATCCAAATTATGCCGATGCGTCATATAATCTTGGTGTTGCTTACAATGATAAGCAAATGTTTGACGAGGCAATCGAGGTCTTTAAGAAAATTTTAACTTTAAAACCCGAAAACAACGAAGCTCGGTATAATCTTGCGTTTGCGTATAGCCAAAAAGGCGAGTATAACGAAGCCGCTGCCATGTGTGAAAAAATTTTAGAGCTAAAACCTGGCGATGCTAATGCACATTTGCTGCTGGGTGATACCTATAGCAAGCTTGGTAAAACGAAAGAGGCACAGGAAGAGTACGAAACGTATAAAAAATTAATATTCATTAAATGAGTCAAGTTTTTATGTGTAACAACAGAAGACACAGATTGCACAGATTATTGGTATCTTTTTTCGTATCCGTTCACCCCCCTCCCCTAACCCCTCCCACCAGGGGCGGGGGAAAAACGTTTCCTCCCCCTCGATGGGGGAGGTCAGGTGGGGGTGCTGAACTGTTGTCTTTTTTCTGTGTAATCTGAGGAATCTGTGGTTTCCATGTTTTTTCGGTATGAGGCTTCGCCTCGTTAGGAATATAACCGTGAGAAAGCTATTTATAGTTTTATATTTATTATTTGCAATAACTGTCACATTTACTTCCTTTTCTGTTCAAGCTCAGGAAGTCCAGACAAATCCACCGAGGACAGCTACACAAGCTCAATCAACACAATCCGCACAAGCTCCTCTTCCAGAAATTCCACCTACCCCACGATCAAAACTCGAAATCATTCAATACATCTTACTTCCCTTCGCCATCGGTGCTTCCATATGGCTGATTCTCCGCCTGGAAAAGATGGAACAGGAAGAAACGAAGGAAAACAAAGAAGAATAGGCGTTTCTATATCCAACATCGACTGTTTTATGTCGATGTTTTGTAAAAGCAAACCAAGTTGGATTATACATTTATTACCGCTTTTAGGCGGTATAATTCATGTTAATCCTTATAATGTGACAATAGAATAGATTAATATTCTGAGTAAGAAAGATAATTTTGTTTGAACGAATATTAAAACGTTGCCGTGAAAGGATTCGTAGTCAACAGTATGTGATGACGCATCATGCAAGAAAAGAGATGAATGACGATGATTTAACAATCTATGATGTCGAACATGGCATTCTTACTGGTAAAATATTGGAACGCCAAATGGATAGAGTAACGGGTGAGTGGAAATATCGTATCAGAGGAGAAACACTGGAAGATGACAAACTCGAGGTAATTGTAAAACTAAGCCCGACTGGGAAATTGGTTATTATTACTGTGTACAGTTTATGAAGGGAGTAAATAATAAAATGGTGTGTGATATTTGTGGGGAAGAGGGTGCCCGCATCCGTAAAATTACTGATGTTTATGGGAAAGGCAAGCATTTGTTGGTAATAGAAAATATTCCCATGGTAAGTTGTTCCAAGTGTGGGGAGAGTTACTTTACAGCAGAAACACTCCATGAAATTGAGCGTATTAAAATTCACCGCACAACTTTAGCTATAAAACGACCTACAGAGGTGGTTAGTTTTTAGGTAAAAGTATAAGGGGTTATATTTTATTTGTCTCTCATATTAGGCATTTGAAACATGAAGGTGACCCTTTACGCTTCAAACCTTATTTCAAATCAAGCTCCGTCCAGTGCAAATTTACAATTTCACTCATCCTCAATCCATGCCGATACGTAACCAAGATCATCGTTGAGTCTTTATAACCGTATCACCTCACCTTCCTTGCGCTCGCTAATGAGCTTATCTATGCTCACCACTTGACAAATATTCTCTGCTTCTGCATTCTTTATTTTTTTGTTTTACCGGCGGCTTATTCATCATGAACTTTCCAGAACAAAAGCATTTTAAAAAAAGTTTATGTCTTGAAAATTATCAACGACAAATTACATAATACAAAAGTATTTCATTTGACATTATTAGCTATAAGTGGTAGATAACTGGATTAAATGGGGATCAATCTAGGATTTACAACTCAAAAGAAATAAACTTTCACAAAGATAGTATGGAGTACCAAAATGAAAAAATACCCATGTAAATCAAAACTCAGAATTGTCATATTTACTTTTATATTAACATTATTACAACTTTGCACTCACCATCAAATCGAAGCAGACATCCTTGAAAATCTTTCTTATACAGTTGTCTTACTGCACAGCACAAAGTCCGATGGAACACTTACGGTAGGTACTGGTTTCTTTTTGGCTACAGACTTATTCTTGTATATTATCACTGCGGAACACGGGGAAGACGAGACGGCATGAACGGTAACGCGGGAGAACCAGAGGAAAAGCAAGCCCCATAACCTAAAATCACTGTACCTGTTTCTACTCTACCGGCGAACTGAACTGTTACGGTAATCTTAGATAATTCACAAACAGTGAACCATGCAACGTCCCATTGTTTTTGTTACCCTCTTGTTTATATGCGGCATATACCTGGGTTCTCTTACAGAGATTCCTATTTATCTTACCTTAGTGATTTGTTTTTTACTGTGGGTGATTTGTTTTGTATGTTTATATTTTTTATTCCAATGCAAGCAGTACTTGATTCCATGTTTATCTACCTTCCTTATTGCTGTATCAATAGCATATTATGATTGTCAGACTGATTCCCTCCCTATCAATCATATTGAACACATACTGACTACTCATAAATCTTTTCAACGCATTTCGGGAATAATCATAAATCCTCCCATTATATTGGACGAGAATACATTGGATAGAAGATTACATCGATTGCAATCAGGACTTGGTTCAAGAAAATCCAATTGCAAAATATCCTTTACAATTCGTGCAGAAGAGATAGAGACTGCTTTGGGATGGGAAAATATATCCGGCGTTATAAAGGTAAATTTATATCCTTCAAAACAGGACATTTTTAACACAAATGATATTTTGGCAATTTTGCATAAATTAATGTATGGGCAGAAGGTAGAACTTTTCGGGTATGCATTCCTTCCAAAATCCCCCACGAATCCATGCGAATTTGATTACAAAAGCTACTTGCGAAGACAATTGCCGTCAGTTCGATGTTTGATGACAGTCGTAGATACAAACAATATAAAAATCAGAGGGGCGTACCATAACAACTGGATGTATCGTTTCATATATGCTTTAAGCAATATATTAAACAACACCATTTACACGCATACGTTTAGTAACAGCGCCCCCTTGATCAGCAGTATGTTGTTGGGAAACAGGGTTGATCTCTCGAATGAGACGATTGATAATTTTATGAAAACGGGAATTATCCATTTTATTGCCATTAGTGGTTTTAATGTAGGGATTGTAGTCTTTACTGTACTTTTACCGTTACGCTTGTTCGGGATAAATCAAACATTGTCAACAAGCATCATCTTGCTTGTCGTCGCCCTATACGCCTTTTTAACAGGACTGAACCCACCCGTGCTTCGTGCAAGCATAATGGTTTTTATTTTCTTTTGCGGTTTCCTTGTGCGCAGACAGTGGGATATTACCAGCGGTATTTTTGCGGCTATATTTTTTATCCTTGCCAGGAATCCAGCCGATATTTTCAATATCGGGTTTCAGCTATCGGTATTGGCGACAATGGGGATTGTTTATGGAGCATCAAAGATAGAGGGCGCTTTATTCAAAACGGCCTTGTTTATAGAATCGTTACAAGTAAAGGCCGAACGGGGGCGGCTCTTTTTCTTTAAAAAATATCTCCGCAAGTCCTTCTGTATTTCCCTTGCCGCATGGCTGGCCACATTTCCTCTAACAGCCTATTATTTCCATCTCCTTACTCCCTTTATATTCATTACGAATATTATTGTGTTCCCACTATTCTGGATCATTATTGTCAGTGGCATCGTGTTATTAACACTTGGAACGGTATGCCCGCAGATGGCTGTGGCTGCTGCGTGGTTAGCCTCTAATGCAGATATTGTATTAGAAGCGCTAGTTTCAAGACATGCCTCCATACCATATTCGTATTTTTATGTCATTGGGCCATCGCATACAGAAATCATTATTTATTATTTATTCATTTTGTTACTTTTGTATCGTAATTATCTGTCCTTAGATCTTAATCGCATTGCAATATGCGGTCTACTCAGCGCTAATATTTTGATTTTTTCAAATATCCTTAAATTTCCAAATCGTTCCGCTTCGACAGGCTCAGGACAGGCTTTAATGATAACTTGTTTAGACGTGGGGCATGGTTGTGCCGTGTTTATTCAATTTCCCAATGGGAAAAATATTTTATATGACGTGGGTTCATGGAAGAATTATGATGTTGGAAAATATATCGTGGCTCCATTTTTATGGAGTCAGAAGATTAAAAAGATTGACCTGGTAATACTCTCCCATGAGCACGAAGATCACTGGAATGGTTTGGTATCTCTCATTGAACGATTTTCTATAAAATCTGTCTTTTCACAACATTACTTTTTTGCATCGAACACAGGCAAAAATATACTCTCAGTCCTTTATAATAAAGGCATCAGCGCCGCTGCCCTTTCTTATGGTGAAATCTTAAAGGGATTTGAACCAGCAGTGGTAAAGATATTGCATCCGCCTTCATTTGCTTCTGATATAACTACAACGAATGATAATTCATGTGTTTTAAAAATTGATTACTGTGGGCATTCCTTACTTCTCTGTGCCGACATCGAGGAAAAGGGGATAGCGTCGGCATTGTTAAAACCTTCTGAAATCAGGTCAAATATAATTCAGATACCTCATCATGGCTCACTTATAAATAACCTGGAAGCATTTATTAATGCTGTGCAACCTGCGTACGCCTTTATTAATTCAAGTGATAGTATTGTATCCAATAAGACCACTGATATTTTGCAGGGCTATAATATTATAACCTTACAGCCACATAGAGAAGGGGCTGTAACATTTACCATAGATAAAAACGGAATAACGTACACTACCTTTGTTAAATAAAACCTTAACATGAAGTTTTTACAACTACATTTACTTTGCTTATTTTCATTTATATTGTATAATTATTGTCAATCTTCCATATATACATAGCAGATAAGTATTTACATTGCTTCTATAAATAAACAAATCTTATGTCTCTTCCAATTTGGATACTCACAGGTCCAACGGCTTGCGGTAAAACGGATATAGCTATAAAAATTTCGGAAAATATCGATGCAGAAATAGTCTCGGCTGATTCTATGCTGGTATATCGAGGTATGGACATCGGAACAGAGAAACCACCTCGTGAAATAAGAAATAAAATTCCACATCATTTGATAGATATTGTAGAACCCTGGGAAGAATATAATGTGGGGCAGTATGTGAAAGATTTCGACCAGGTTATTCATAATATTTATAAACGAGGGAAACCATTCATTGTCGTTGGTGGTACGGCTCTCTATTTAAAGGCAATTGTGGACGGCTTATTTGAAGGTCCACCTGCGGATTGGGAATATCGCAACTATCTGAAGTCTATAGCTAGTGAACAAGGTCCGAACTGCTTGCATAGAATGCTTGCCGAAGTTGACCCAGAAACAGCCGATAAATTACATTACAATGACCAAAAAAGGATTATTCGGGCACTGGAAGTGTTTAAAAAAACAGGGGCGAGCATTTCCTCCTTTCAAACTCAATTTGGCCGCAAAAATCCTAAATATAATTGCGTAATTGTTGCTATTGAATACGACCGTGATATTTTATATAAGCGGATAGAATCACGTATAGACCGAATGTTTCAGCGTGGGTTAATAGACGAAGTGCGCACTTTGTTAAATAATCCATTAGGATTAAGCAAGCAGGCTTCGCAAGCGCTTGGATACAAAGAAATCATTGACTTTTTCAACGGAAAGTATACACTTTCTGAGGTTACCGGCATAATTAAACTGAGGACACGCAGATTTGCAAAAAGGCAGATGACATGGTTTAGAAGTTTTTCGAATATTTATTGGATTCGTGCTTATGCAGATGATGATACAACACGACCTTCAGAAAAGGCTCTCGAATGGTTTTCGCAAAATAAACCCTTATTAAAAGAAATGGTATGATAAAATTCCGCCAATTGCGTATTGCTCCTAAAATACGTGGTTTTGACACCCAAAAACTATCACAAGCATTAAAACAATACAGGGCAAAAACTGCGTGGGGCTTGGATATTGGAGGTCAAGCTTTAAAGGCGGTAAAGATTACGCAGACATCAGGTGGGTTATTGATTGAAGACATGGATATCCTGGAATATCCTGCCCTTAAACCTGATGTAAATTTTTTGCAATCCACATATATTAAAGAAGCTATTCAAGCTTTTCTGGCGAAGCATCATATTACCAAGACCGACAATGTATTGGTATCTATTCCAGGACAATTCGTATTGTCAAGGTTTACCACCGTCCCCCCTGTGGATAAGAAACAATTAAAAGAGATTGTTACTTATGAAGCAAAACAGCAAATCCCCTTCGATCTCAAAGATATTGTATGGGACTACCAACAGTTATCTGAGCAAGTTCCAGCGACGGAGGGGATAGAGATTGGGCTTTTTGCCTCAAAAAGAGGGACGCTTGACCATATATTGTCAAATATAGCATCCCTTAAGCCCAGGCTGACTGCATTACAGGTTTCGCCTCTTGCAATTTCCAATTTTATATTTTTTGACCGGCAGGTGGATGGTCCAGCCATTATTATCAATATAGAAACTGAAAATACTGATATAGTTATTCTTGATGGTTTACATCTCTGGCTTAGAAGTATCACACTTCCCACTGTAGACGCCGATCTTGTGAAGGAAATTCAGAGATCGATGGAATATTATAAGTCCTTAACGAAAGAAGAAGTTAATTTTAAAAACATTTTATTAATAGGTAACAGGTTTAAAGACCCAAGTAACGTGAAATTTATATCTGACAATTTTACGTATGAGGTAAAAGTTCTTAAAACCATAAACAATCTGAAATTATCCGATAAGATTAATCCCGACTTCTTAAACGAAAATCTTGCGAATTTAAGTGTTGCTTTGGGGCTTGCAGTTCAGGGTTTGGGGTTAGGCAGGATAAATATAAATTTGTTACCGCCGGAACAAATCAAAGCGGCAGAAATATCAAGGAAAAAGCCTTATGCCATAGCCACTCTTGGTTGCTTAGCTCTGTTACTTGTCACTCAATACTGTGGATTACGTATTCAGATCAATCATCTTCGTGATTCCAACAATTACCATCAAAATGTATTGCAAAACATAAAGGAATTGGAAAAGAAGTATAAAAGCGCTGAAACCCTTGCACAAACAAACAAATCTGCGCTTGATCTTGTTTCTTCTATTGATTCTTCCCGTTTTTTATGGATGGAAGCGTTAGATAAATTATTATCTTTTATACCCAACAATGTAGCCTTAACAAGTATCAACTCTTCGTGGATAAATGCAGATACCTTACAAACCAAAAGTACGGAGAAACAAACATCTAAATCGAATTTTTTCCAGGCAAAAATGACAAGCGATCCGACAAAACTTAGTAGTTCAAAAAAATTACTCCTTATGGGAATAAAGGGAGAAAGCAGAGAGCCAAGTATGGGTTTTATAGAAGAGAATATTCTAAAGCCTATTCAAACATTAACCCTCTTTGATCAGAAGGTTCCTGCATTCAAAAACGTGGAAATTGTACCTGGCTCATGCCGTCAAGTAGATAGTAAAAATAGCGGAGAAGGATGCATTAGTTTCGAGATACGCTGGATTGTAAAGTCGCAGGACGAAATACAATCAGAAACCCAATCGTTAATACCTGGGACTTCAACTCCAGCCGTAAAATCTTGAACAGGGGTATTGAAAGGTTAATGTATGGATATCGGTAAAGAATTAAATTTCTCAAAACTCAGGAATAAGTTAACAGGTTTCTTTACTGGAATACTGGGTTTCTGGACATCCATTGGTGCTATTTTTCTCATTCAGTTGATTCTCTTTTTTGTATTTATTTTTCCACTTTCAAACCAATATGCCAAAACTTACAAAGACCTAGACGATTTAACAACCCCACTTGAAAATTATGCCTTAAAAGTAAAAAATATTTATAACGACAAATGGATTACGTCAAAAAAACTGGAAGCCGACCTGTATGAGAAAGAGCTTGAAAAGTGCAAGTCCTTCCTGAAGGAAAAGGATAATCGTCTGGAATCTGTCTTCCTCATAGAGGATTCAGAAAAAGGTTTGATTAAAATTGAGGATGAGGCGCTCTGGAAGAATGAATACGTAAGAAGGGTTTCCGAATTATTAACAAAACTGGAGGCAAGTAATATCGCTCTCGGTGAAGGCGCTTTACCTTTTCATGACTGGGGTTCTGATATTCCGACCTGGGATACTATTCTGCCTGTACAAAAAAAGTTCTGGATATTAGAAGCGCTTACCAACATAGCTTTAAACAATGCCAGGATAACGAAACTTGAAAAGATTACATTTCGGGAATCGTCCTTTATATATGATCCTTCCTTTGCACAGCATTACACCGTTATACCTCTTACCATTAAAGTTGAATTACAGGCGGATCGCATAAAATTCCTATTACACGAAATTCTTAAATCGGATATTCCGTTTGTTATCGAAGGTTTCAATATTTTGAGTACTGATAAAACTTTTAATTCAAATTCATTAATGGAAAATGTAAATATTTTAGCGAATGATACCGATAATCGTATCCCGAAACCGATTATTGACGTTACCCTGGAAGTGCACGTTATTGATTATAAGACATAAAGTATTACTATTTTATTTTAAAATATAAAAATGAACTTTAAAAATTTTGTATTCAAACATGTTGAGAAAATTGTTCTCGGCATTACGATTTGTTATCTCATCTATACAACAGTTCATGCTTTTATGATATTGAATTTGGCAGTACATAGGACGGATACAAAATTATTATCCCTATCGAGCACAATTGAGAGAAAGATTAAAACAAGTGTTCCTCCAATTGTAGATACGGAACTAAAAAATGATGAACAATTGGCGTTGCGTCTAACATCACCACCTTCTGCGAGTCCATTACCCAGACCTTACATCTTTGGTAAATTCATAAAAGAAAAAACAGCGTCAGATATCACAACCAAGGATTTGATAAAAAAGCCAGAATTACAACCTGCAGCGCGTTTAGAGGGCATCATACCGGGTGAAATAGAATTTGTTTTTAAAGGGGGAACTGCAGATATGGCATTGGTTCAGGTCAGAAAATTATATAAAGACAAATGGTGGACAGAAAGCTTCACTATAGAAAAAGGGGAAACTATTGGTGAAAAGAAAATAATAGGTAAGGAAACTGTGGATTTTGATACATATTGTAAATTGATAGAAATTTTTCCTCAAGCACAAAAACCGTTTATTATTAAGAAAACCACTGTTATTCAAAACGAAAAAGGTGAATTTTTGGGGAGCTCTTTTACTGAAGAAACGCACATGATTTCCTCTTCAAAGATTATATTTGTGGATAAGAAAGGAGAATCTTACAATTCGTGGATAGGAGAATTGGTAAAGGTAGGAACTGATACTGTTACTACTTGTCCATTAACGAACGCCTCATCAACTAACTAAGAGACATCTTTTTAATTTAATGTCAGAGATTATGTGAAATCTTTGATATTCAGTAATTTTCTGCGTTTTCTATGTTTAAGTTTTGACTATACTTTTTAAAAGGGGGGTACATGAAAAACATATCAACCCTAATCTCAATTTTTATCTTAAGCTTATTCCTATTACTTTTTGCGCAGTATGAGTCTTTATCGCAAAACAAAGATGTTTCAGAAGCAGAACCCTCCGCTACAAATAATTATTATTTTAATACCGCCAAGATATTTTTTGAACAAAAAGACTATACCAAGGCCGTTGATGCCCTCGAACTGGCTATCTTGCTAGAACCAAATAATGAAGAGGTTCTGGCGTTACTCAAACAATCCAGACAACTTCTGGAGGAAATAAATAAGTCAATTGGAATGCCAGACAAGACAGGTGAAACCAAGGAAACAAAAGCTGCACATCCTGAAGATATATCTCAGTTAATTCAAAACGCATATACCGCTGTAAAAGAGGCACGATATGACGATACCGCAAAGATTGTAGATTTAATACTTACAAGGGATCCTGCCAACAAAGAGGCATTATATATTAAAGAAAAGGTAACCGACGTAAAACACAAACATACTACTGAGAATTTAAAAGCCGTTCACGTCCAGGAGAAATTAAAAAGCCATGAATATCTCAAAGAGGTATCCGTTCCCTATCAGGATACCATAAGGTTCCCTAAAAAAGAACAATGGGAAGATATTTCAAAACGTACGCTTCCACAGTTAGACAAAATTATAGAAGAAAATAAGATAAAAACAGAACAACTCCGACTGATTCCAAATCCCGCAGAAGGATTGTTTCCAAAAGTTATTGAAGATGCCCTGAATACGATTATTTCATTTGAATTTTTAGATACACCCTTAAGAGACGTTGTTATCTTTATAAGGGAAAAAACAAATGTTAATATGATCATCGATTCAGAAGCGGGAAGTGCTCCCATTACATTAAAGCTTAAGGACGTACCATTTAGAACCGCCTTCAAGTATATCCTGCCTAAAGGGTATGAATATGTGATCGAGGGGGATATTATTCATTTTTATAAACAAAAAATGGAAATGCGGGTTTATGATGTGAGGGATGTATTAATTAATCTGGATGATAAAGAACCACTTAAATTTGATATTACAGCTGCTGCTACCTCTCAAATGGGCTTGAGTAAAGGAGCAGAGACAGTAAAAACAAAAGATGCTTCTGAACGTGTATTAGACTTGATTGAATTAATTGTTACCACCGTTGAGCCGTCATCATGGTCAAACCGCACGAGTGTTATCGGGGCTTCTGCAACAGGAGGCCAACGAAGTATTAATGTTTCTGGACAAGGTGAAGGAAGTATTATTGCAAGGACGGGGCAACCAGGCGATTTAGTGGTAGTCAATAGCAAATATGTTCATAAGCAAATTGAAGATCTGTTGGCTTCTTTAAGGTCTTCACAAAACCTCCAGGTGAGCATCGAAGCCCGTTTTATTGAAGTTACAGATAAATTTCTGGAGGAAATCGGGAGCAATATTAGTAAATTTTTTAGCAAAAATACGTCAGTAAATACTGGCGGTGGAACAGGTGAAATACTTGGTGAAACTTTATCTGGCAAAGGACTTGAACTCAATTATTCCATTTTAAACAACTCTATGCTAAAAGGATTCTTAAGCGCCGTTCAGGAAAGTAAAGACTCTGAGATTCTTACATCACCGCGAATAACATTATCCAATACCCAGCGCGGGAATATTGCTGTTGTTAAAACTATAAACTATGTTCAGAGTACGTCTGTCTCTGAGGGTATTGTAACTCCTGTTATTGGTACAATACCGGAGGGTACGACTTTTGATGTAAGACCTATTGTGAGCGCGGACAGAAAGTATATCTATCTGGAAGTGACTCCTTCTGTATTTCAAGTCGAAGAGATCACATCTTTTACTTTTAGTGGATTATCCACTGATGCCACGGTTGGCGGTGGGGGTGCTGGAACTTCTATCAATGTCCCTCCAGAACAAACAGTCCAATTACCCAAGGTAAATGTTTCGCAGGTATCTGTCACAGTTTGTGTGCCAGATAAAGGTACGCTTATGATAGGGGGGTTGGGTTCTATCAACAAATCTAACTTAACAACCGGCATTCCAATCCTCTCTAAAATACCAGTATTAAAGAGGTTGTTTTCCAGTGACCAGAAGAATAACAAAAAATCAAATCTTGTTATCCTTATAAAACCTACAATTATTATTATGGAAGAGCAAGAAGCAAATTTTCTAAGTTTATCAAACAAAAAACTCGACACATTCAAATAATAATAAGAATTAGTGCTGGTTTACTACGGGCAGGCAATAAATACGTTATTATCGAACCAGGGGGGAATTACCATGCGCAAAATATATCGTACGAATACAATCTTACTCATTGTCGTTTCTTTGTTACTCGCCATACTTATTTTTAAGAATTCAGCAAATTATGTTATTGCACAAGGAGATGGAAATGCACGACATGTCTTTGGTCTCGTGGGAGAACGGCAGGGTAGCAGACAGCCGTTTTACCTGATAGATACCGAAGAACAGGCCATTATGGTTTATGAATATTTTCAAGGAGGCGGATTAGGACTTGTGGCTGCCCGAAATTATAAATACGACAAAAAATTGCAAGAGCACGGCAGACCTTATGGCTTATCCATAGAAGATGTAAAGGCTGAGCTCTTAAAGGCACAAACAAAATAATGTGAGCAAAATTCTGCTATAATTCTTTGTGATTGCTCGATTTTGAAGCAATTTGCAGAAGTCGTGTCTTAAGTTCTGTGAATGGGAAATTTTTACCGGGACAAGCTGTCGCCTTTTGATGCACATGTTTATGTTCTAATATATTGGATGAAGGAATATTGTATTTTCTGGAAAGATGTTGAACAAGGCTGACCAATGATTCAAATTGGTTTTCCTTTGGAGCTTCTCCATTTTCAAAGTCACCTACTAAACAAATTCCAATCGCTACGCGATTGCAATTCATATTTGCCGTATGGGCCCCATGAATTTGCTTCTTCCATCGATTTCCAACCTCAATTTCACCATCTCCTGAAAAAGATCCGTTTCCAATGACAAAGTGATAAGCTAGGCCGTATTCCCACCCCTTCTTTTTCTTATGGTATTGATCAAATCGAGCGGCATTACCCTTTGCGGTAGCACTATGGTGAATAACAATATATTCCCACCGTCTTTCTTTTACATCAGAACGGCAAAGATTATCTAAGTTTGGCATACAAGAGACGCTTTCATGCCTATTAAGTTTTTCAACCTTCGCACTCTTAAAAAATGGTATGGAAATAAATAGGCCTGATGCAATTACAATCATAGATAACGAAAGGCATCGAATAATTCCTTCATGTTTATTCATGTGTTGTTTGAGAAAAAACATTTGCGCACCTCCTAAAATAGACCTCTTTCATCGGATTTAGCTTTAAACGTGATTTTTTGCAAAATTTTACTAAAGAATTTTCGTTTTCTGCCGATAATATACTTTAACGATTCTTATTTCCCGGTTTGTGTTGCTGTATATCTAGGCTAATCAAGAAAGTTGGCATTAGTAAAAAAATACAAATGCCTGTTAGTGAAGGCTTACAGACGAAATCAGCAAGCTGAAAGGATTATTCCTGACTTTCGAGGCAGATGGAAATCGATGGCCATCCTTTTATTTTTATATTCTTATGCGTGTAAATGAGGAATTAACCTTCAGTTGCCAAAGCAATACTGTTCTGGGTGGTTAACCCATAACAAACAAAAAAAGCCTTACAGCGAAAATAGTCTATTTGAACATACCTTCGGCAGTAAGGCTATCTTTACAACTTCCCTGTTTGATTGCTTCAAGCACATATGTGCATATCGGCATATTTAAAGACCCTGTTACTTTGCGCCCCCCGATCACTCGAGGTTTGCCTTTATCGTATATACATTATAATTTTTAATACCGTATTGTCAATAAATAAATTGATAGATTGTTTTTTATAACATTATAATTCACGGTGGCTTATCAGTTGTTTTTAATTTGTCTATGGCTTCGGATATTTCTTTTGCCATAGGTTGCTGAGGGTCTAATCTTAGCGTTTCGTTCAGATGAAACAATGCCTTGGAGGGGTTATTCAGGTAATTTGCATAAATAACACCAAGCATCTTATGGGCTAATGGATTATTGATTTGATAGTGAACCGATTGATTAAGGGTGTATACGGCATCATCATATTGCCCTTTCCTGTAAAAGGCGTTTCCGAGGTAGTAATATATCTCTCCATCCGTAGGATTATATGTAATGGCCTCTTTAAACTCAGAAATGGCTTCATCCACAAGATTTTTTGAAGTATAAGCATTTCCTAGGTTACAGTGGGCATTGCTATCTTTGGGATTAAATTTTAAGGCCAGTTTGAGTTCTACTATCGCATTATCCGTTAACCCCTTTGTGAGATACACCCCCGCCAAATTATTGTGTACATCCGCATTGTCAAATCCAAGTGCCACTGCGTTGTTCAATTCATCGATTGCTTTATCGCGGTCACCCTTTTTTGCATGGGCAATACCGAGGTTATTATGTACGTTTGCAAGTTTTGAGTCAAGTCGAATTGCCGTTTCAAATTCTTTAATAGCCTCTTCAAGTTGTCCTATATTGGTATAAACAATTCCCAAGTTATTGTGGAAGTCGGCGGTAGCAGGGTCTAATTCAATTGCTGTTTTGTATTCAGTCATGGCATTCTTAATATTTCCCATTTCCTTGTACGTATTTCCAAGGTGATTATGTGTAGAGGGTAATTCTGAGTTTATTTTTAATGACCTTGCAAATTCAGTAACAGCTTCTTTGTATAGCTTTTTTTCATGATAGGTAAGTCCAAGATTATTATAGTAATGGGGATTAAAAGGATTACATTGGATTGCTTTCTTATAGTGTTCGATGGCCTTGTCTAAGAGTTGTTTTTTTTTGTATATGCTGCCAAGGTTATTATAGGCATCTGAATAATAAGGATTGTGCCGTATTACTTCTTGATATTCTTTGATCGCATTTTCTAACATGCCTTTCCTTTCATAAGCATTCCCCAGATTATAATGCGCTTCGATATCTTTTGGATTGATTTCCAGGGTCTTTTTGTACTCTAACTCGGCATATTCATAGTAGCCTTTAGCACTATGTACTACCCCGATATTATGATGCGCACGGGCGCTGTTAGGTTCGCGAATAGCGGTTGAATACCACAAAGCGAGTTCATCACGCCATATCCCATTCCGATAAATACACATGACACCTAAGATAAAAATAACAATCGTAAAACATATCGCGACTAAGGGTTTTTTAAAGTCAAAATTTTGGGCCAAAATGCCGATAATTCCACAGAACCCCATAATAGGGATGTAGAGGTATCGCTCTGCCATAATATTTCCTATAGGAATGATATTCGATACCGGCAGAAGTGTAATGAAAAACCACGAAATAAAGAACCAGTACTTTTTGTTATTTTTGCACAGACGAATGGTAATGATGGTTACCGTTATTACTAAAAGTACGGAAATTATAAAAGAGATAATGCCCGTTGTTATAGGTGGAATTACATAGTCTGCATTAAGATTGAAGGGAAGAAACAAGAGCTTTATATACGATGCAAGGACTTTAATCATGACAAATAAACTTTGTCTGGTTTGATCTAACCTGATATATACATGTCGAAATACCACGAACTGAATAAATAGATAAAAGGCGGTGACTGAAAAGTATCCGATATAAATGCCGTTTAATTTTTTTATAAGCGCTTGAAGTGGTTTACCCGGCGGCAAATAAAAAATATCGAATAATATCAACAGGATGGGGAATGTAATCGCCATCTCTTTTGAGAAGAGAGCCAGGAGATACGAGAATAAAGAGCCCAGGTAATATAGTAAGAATTTACTTTTATTAAAAAATGTTTTGTTAATTTTTAGGTACAAAATAAAGGCGATTAAGAAAAAGAGTGCGGTGAGAAGATCCTCGCGGTAGCTAATGGAATTAACCGTTTCGGTGAGAATCGGATGGGTGGTAAATAATAATGTCGAGAAGAAGGCTAACGTGGTTATCTTCGTTACTCGTTTAAGAAAAATATAAAATAATATTGTATTTATCGTCTGAAGAAGGATATTTGTGAGGTGAAAACCAGTAGAATTCAAGCCCCAGAGGGAATAATCGATGAAATATGTTAGCGTAGCGATGGGACGGTAACTCAACTCGCCGGAGAGTATAAAATAATTAAATGAAAAAAGGGTATGGAAATTCTTCCAGCTTTTAATAAGGTTATTCTTGACGATAGTTACAGAATCGTCGTAAACAAAGGTATTATCCAGAGTATTGCAAAAAACAATAACCGATATTATGGACAGAATAATATAAGGGGCTATACCTTTAAGATATTTGTTCATGATTGAAAACATCTAAGGTCGAACTTTTTCAGCCAATTTATTTCTTCTGAAAGAGAGTAAGATAAATACGTTGTTACGGAACAATCGCTGAGCCTAATCAACAGGATGGTCTATAAATGTAATTTTATGTCGCATTGATTATAATGAAAATCTGGTATAAATGAACGAAATTTTAGGAGAAAAATTTATGAAGGGGAAAAGTATCTGGTATTACAGAGTGAGTATTGTAAATTATTAAGGCGTGTTCTCTTGTGATGTCAGTTTATTAATGGTTTTCTTCATCTCCTCTGCCTGTTTGTGTTTGGGGTTGAGCCGCAGGGCTTCCTTTATATGGTGTAATGCCTTTTCTTTATCATGGAGATGGTCCAGATATACAACGCCCATACTGATGTGGACGTCGGCATTTGTTGGGTCTAATTGATAAGACTCCAGAAGTTTATTGTAGGCCTCGTTTATTTGTCCCTTTTTAAAGTAAACTACAGCTATGTTATAATGTGCAAGGGCAAAATTCCTTCGTATTTTTACGGCCTTTTCTATTTCAGAGAGTGCCTCGTCCAACCTTCCCTGATCAATTAATGCGCTTCCCAGGTTGTTGTGTGCGTCTGCATAATAGGGATTAACCTTCAGCGCCTCAATATACTCATTGACTGCTTCATTGAGCATGCCTTTTCTTCTATAAAGAATACCCAGATTGTTATGTGCCTCAGGGTACTGATTCCTTAATTGGATTGCAACCTTGAGTTCTTCTATTGCCTCATCGCTGAGACCTTTCAAGGAATATGCAGCGCCCAGATTGCAATGCGCCTTGGGTTGATTATACCGTATTCTTATGGAATCTTTAAATGCCTGAATAGCTGCGTCATTCAGCCCCTTGTGGTAGTAAAAAAATCCCAGGTCGTTGTATATCCTGAAACTTGCCGGTGAACGGCGTATAGTCTCCGTGCTAAACGTGAATTCATTTAACCATATCCTATTCCTGCTTACCGTACCCCATATAAATAATGGGCAAACTATGGCGAGCAATCCTATACGAAATAGTTTATAGATGCCATGCTCTGAAATTCTATGAGTCAATATCGAACCAAATAGCATCGTGAATCCTATGCCCGGAATATAGAGGTATCGCTCCGCCATGATGTTATTTATCGGGATAATATTTAATACGGGTAGAAGTGTAACAAAGAACCAGATGGTTGAAAAAATCCATATCCTTGAAAGGCGGCATTTTTTAACTAAAAGGATAGCCGTGATTATCAATAATATAACACTTACAATAAAAGCAGCGTCAGCAGGAGAGTAAGTAAGGGGTGTAACATAATCTGCGTTAAGCGGAGTAGGAATAAACAATAGCTTTATATAATAACCGAGCACCTTTGTCATCATAATAAAATTTACAAAAACACTATTGCCGGGATATCCGACTGATTCACTGGGATTACGAAATAAATAAAATCGTAAAAAAAGATAAAAACCACCTGTGGCAATGTAACCCGCATAATTTGCTACCAGGCGTCTTATACGATTATGGAAGTTTACGATATGATTTTTCTGAAAGATGAGATCGTATGAGAGTACCAAGAAGGGGAGAACGACCGCTGTTTCTTTCGATAACATGGCTAAAAGATACGAAAGTAACGAAAGTGTGTACCGGATAATGAAAGACCTTCCGGTCGGATTTTGGCTGTACTTAACAAACAGGATAAAGGCTACCAGCAGAAAGGTGGCAGATAAAAGGTCTTCCCGGTAGCTAACGGCATTTACTGCCTCTGAAAAAATAGGGTGTATCGAAAAAAGCAGACAGGAAATGAATGCCGTTATACGATTCTTAAAAAGGTGATATGCTGTAAAATAGACCAGATAGGCATTGAGGGTATGGATTATTAAATTGGTAAGATGGTAACCACACGGTCGTAATTGCCAGATGGCATAATCCACAAAATAGGAGAGAGTAACGATAGGTCGGTAAGTTAGCTCGTTGGAAATTGCAAAGTATTTTTGGTTAAAGAATGCAGAAAGGTACCTCCACTCCCGAATGAAATAATTGTTGGTTATCGTAAGATAATCATCATAAACGAAGGTATTTCCCAGTGAATTCAGGTAAATTAATAAGGGCAATACCGCGATGAGTGAGAATAATATTAAGCGGATCTTCTTGTTCAACGTGTTCTAATCTTAAAGTATATAGATAAAGGAATCAGAATTATTATACTGGTAAGGCTGATAACCATGCCAATGGTAAAGGATTTCGGTTCGTAAACAAATTTTACAACATGTTCTCCCTTTTCAAGGAAGACAGATCTCATGACATAGTCGGTCTTCAAAATCTTACTCTTCTTCCCATCAACATACGCATTCCAGCCTGGATAAAAGGTATCTCCCAGGACAAGATACCCATCCTCAAATAAAGTTGCCTTTATTGTAACTCTATTTGGTGAATATTCAACGATTGTCGGGTTGGGTTCTTGCTGATAATTCTCGCTGCTTATACTCCTTGTGAGCTTGGATGGTTCTTCCAGAATAACGCATTTTAACGGATTAAATTCACTGCTGGCGAGTTCTTTAAATGTGGTATCCCTCCCATGCAGAGTTTTTGCCTCATGGACGATAAAGGTACGCGGTATTGCCTGTGTATTATCAAAAAGGGCATATTTCGAGTTGTTGAAGACCCGTTTGATAGCGGGGTGTTCTATCATTACATTAGCGGGAAGAAGTATGTATTTTAAATTAAGCAGATTGGTCAGCTTCGAAATTTGCCTGACCTCCATAACAATGTTTGGTGTATCTAAGGGTTTACCGTCCGAGAGGTTTATAAATTCGCTGTATTCTTTAATGACGTTTGCATCGTATCCCCCGATATTAGAAATGTCGTGCGCCATACCCTGGTTTAACTCAAAATGACCGACTGTCGTAATGCGAGACGTCGCAGGATTATCTTTCATGATGCTTGTCACTTCCTTGTCCCAAAAACATTGTCTGGAATCAAAGGTTACCATATATTGGTTTCCAAAAAACCAGAGGTCTCCGAATATCAGGGCCAGGGTGATGGGGATTATAATCTGCCTTTTTAACCTGCCGTTTATCCATAAGCCTATGACAAGCAGGCTTAATATCATAAGGATAATGAATTTTACGGCGCTCTTTGTTGCAATGGCAAATGTTGCACGTAAAAACTCAGGGTCTTTCAAATTGGGCAATGTGCTATATCGGTCACCCAGTAAATAAATTTTGTTTATGATGCCATGCCAAGTTCCATAACCTGTCCTGAACAAAAAGAAGATTAACAGGAATAGGCTTATCGCAGCAACAATGCCACTGGTAATATAAAAGAAAGTAGAAATCTTTTTTTTGGTAAAAATAGTATTTCGCAGATATTCTGCCCCAATGCCTGAAAGGACAGAAAGGGAGAAGGCAATAATAAATATAAATTTGGAGTTCCCCCGAAACATATTGAATCCGGGTACAACGCTATAGAGGACTTTAAAAAGGGGCGTGAACTTGCCTAGCGCAAGGATCGTGGTGATTAATGCCATAATAAGGAAGGTTTTTGTGAATGTATTTCTGTTATAAAATGAGGCAAGCAAACATAACATTAAGGGAAGGATACCAATATAGAGCGACATCTCCCAGAGGTAGTACCTCCCCCAGTACGGTGTTTTGAGTGAATCCCCGAAGAATTCGGGAATGAAAAGGGTGATAAAATTTTCTGGCGCAAATGAAAATTGCCCCACCCATTCGTATGAAAGCGTTTGCCGGGTAGAATGTTTGATCATTTCAAAGGCCGGCAATAATTGAATGGCTGTAAGCAAGACGCCTATTGTGTATATAATGAATATGCCTGCTGCATGATAACCGACATATTTCCAATGCCTGTGTTCTCGGAACTCCTGGATAATGCGTATGATAAAATATGCAACTATCGCAATGGCAGTGTAAAAAAAGTATTGAGGGTGTCCCGCCAATATATTAAACGCTACCGCAGCCCCTCCAAAGAATGCATATAAAAAATTTCTGCTACGGATAAACAGCTCTGAGAATAAAAGGATGAGGGGCATCCATATCATCGTACACAGATTGGGTAAGTGACCTGGATAGACGTGAAATATCTGGGGTGCACAGAACATGAAAATTATAGCTGCAACTATACAACTCGAACGGGAAAGCCTGTCCGTATAAAATTTCGGATTTCGGACTTCGTCGTGAGCGCTCAGTCGAACGATTTCGGATTTCGGGCTTAACTTTATAAATCTGAGATAGAGATAGGTAAAGACTCCGGATAAGAAAACATGGAGGATGATACTATAATTGATAGCTACATGAATAGGGAATATAAGATAAATTAGATTGAGGGGATAAAATATGGCGGATTGCAATCCACCTACAAAGGGTGTTCCGCCGTAAATGTAAGGATTCCAGAGGGGTATTATCCCTTTGGCTAAGGTATTAAAACCAAAATATCTCCAGTAAAATAGCTGGTGCCTGGTGTCCGTGTTCTGGTCGCTCAGTACACTCGAACCGTCAGGGATAACAACGTTATAGAAGTACGCCAGTGTAAGGAGAAATAAGGTTAGTATGGCGAACCAATCGTATTTAGACCATGCCTCTTGCCGGATTATAGTAGCATTTGAAGTGGAATAATTATGGAGGTTTTTATTTCGTATTTGTTTCATGCATAATATTGCTTGTTATTAAATTTTGCCGAATATTTTTAGTGTAAATAGTATAATATGATAAAACTTGAAGTAAAGTCAGTAAAGCTTAGTTTACCCTTTTCATAAGGCATTTCAAATAAAAAACATGCGAAACAAAACGGACTACGCATTAGTATTTCTGTGCATTGCGGCTATTGGTTGTTACGCAACCATTGCCCAGGTGATATTGATTCGTGAGTTCCTGAATATCTTTTATGGCAATGAATTGTGCCTGGGTATCGTTTTTGGCGCATGGTTTCTTGGCATTGCGACCGGCGCCTATGCAGGAGCTAAGATCAAATATACCTTTAAACACGCATTCACGGTTTTCGTGATTACGTTGATGGTTATGTGTTTTGTATTACCCGTACAAATTATTTTTGTACGTGGTGTACGCGGTCTTTTGAGTGTCGGAATTGGTGAATACATTTCTATCCTGCCATTAATTCTTACCTCTATCGGACTAATCCTTCCTTTTAGCTTTATCATTGGTTTCGTCTTTCCGTTCTCATCAAAGGTTATATTAGGCGCTACCCGCGATGCCGCTGTGGACGTTGGAGTCGTTTACATTATAGAATCCCTGGGCAGTCTCTTTGGAGGACTCGTATTTTCATTTTTCCTGGTCTCAAGATTTCATCCATTTAAAATTATCACACTGCTGAATACAGGCTTGTTTGTTCTTTTAATCTTTTTACTTTTCGATTTTCACAGAAAGGGACAGGTCTATTCCCGTGGAGAAGAGGATAAGGAGACAAAAAGGGTTTTGGGTTTTCTTTCCATAGGTATGGCATTGGTTATGATAGTGGTTTGGTTTTCGCCAATCCCTGACAATGCCGAGGTATTGTCAGCAAAAATGCGATGGAATACATTGAATCCCCATATTGAACTGGTGGCCTCGGCAGACTCAAAATACCAACATATCGACATAGGCAGACAGGCCGAACAATATAACATTTATCTCAATGGACAATACGCCTCTGTCTTTCCCAATGAGTATGAATACGCACAGATTGCTCATCTTGTGATGACCCAGCATCCATCGCCGAAACACGTGCTCTTGATTGGTTCGGGATTAGGCGGACTTGTTTCAGAAATGCTTCGACACCCTGTTGAATCTCTCGATTACGTGGAACTCGACCAGCGTCTCTTGCAAATTTCTGACAAGTATCTTTCTCCTTTGGATAGGCAGGCGCTTTCAGACAGTCGGGTAACAATAATTCATCAGGACGGTCGTTATTACGTAAAAAACACCTCAAAAAGACAGTACTATGACATCATTCTGGTAAATACCCCAGACCCCTCAACTGCCTTCCTCAACCGTTTCTATACCTTAGAATTTTTTAGAGAGGTCCAGAAAATTTTAAAGTCTGACGGTGTCTTGATCGCCTCGGTTAGCTCGGCGGTTACCTATATTGGCAAGGAAGTCGGGAGTTATACGGGTTCTCTCTATCGTACCCTGCATGAAGCCTTTCAAAAGGTATTGGTGACACCTGGTCAAACCAATTTCTATTTTGCATGCAACAAGGACGGCATCATTACCCTGGATATCGAAATACTTATGGAGAGATACAGGAAACAGCAAGTAAAGTCAGATTACTTTACCGAATATCTTTTTTACACCCTGCTTCAGCCAGAGCAGGTTAAATTCATTGAAAGTCGACTGAGCCACAGAAAGGATTTGCTTGTCAATACGGATGCACGACCCGTTACCTATTTTTTGAATCTTGTATTATGGGATTCACTTACTGGTGGGCGTTTGCATGGATTATTTCACGGTTTAAAAGATGTGAAATTACAATGGTTCCTCATCCCAATAGTAATTGCACTTGCAGGCAGAATAATCTATGTTGTTTTAAGACAATTTAAACTAAATATAAATCAACCTGCGTCTGTTGAAGAATTTAACCCTTATTACACCAAACAACTAAAGACTAATTGCCTCATTGCCCTTGCCACAACGGGGTTTACCGGTATTGCCCTGGAAATTGTGCTTCTCTACGCCTTCCAAAATATCTACGGGTACATCTATGAAAGAATGGGTGTTATTGTTGCCGTATTTATGGTGGGACTTGCACTCGGCGGGTACATTACAAACCGAATTATTCAAAAGAGGAATTTTACGTGGATAAATGTCCTGATGGTCTTTGAAGGGGTTGTTGGATTATTTGCCCTTATTTTGCCGTTTATAATTTACGTATTATCTTTTTACTCAATTGCAGCAGAGGTGGGATTGACTTTATTTATTGGTATTGCAGGGGTATTGACGGGCTTGGAATTTCCACTGATCAACAAGCTATTTATGCAAAGCAACAAAGATATGGCAGTATCCGCAGGGGTGACATACAGCGCCGATCACATCGGCGCCATTTTAGGGGCGATACTGACAGGGGTAATCTTCGTCCCGCTTCTGGGCGTATTCGGGACTTGTCTGATCCTGGCTGTACTTAAGATATCAAGCTTAGTTTTGATAGCTTTTTCAATATTTTTGCGTAAAAGAATTCGAGGAAAATTGCTATAATATTTGGAAATATTAACGTAGGGGCAGGTTTCAAACCTGCCCCTACACGGATGTTCTTTGTGGTTATCGCTGGTTCAATCGCCCTCGATTGAACCTAAACATTTGTTTTTTTGTTGCTGATATTTATTAAAAGCCCTTAGCCCTGTTCGAAATAAGAAAAGCCTGAAGAACCTTTAAAATAAAGCATTTTATGGAGTATAGATAAAGAAATATGAAAAAGATAATTGCGATTATAATGATATCCATCTGGATGGGATGCTTATTATGTTATGCTGAAAATCAAAATAACCAAACACAGTCCTTGTTCAAAGAAACGCAACAAGCCGCAGTATTCTATCTGGATAATGGCATGGAAGTTATTCTCGTTGAAAATCACGCCAATCCAATGATCGCTGCGGTTACTATCGTCAAGACCGGCAGCCGCAATGAAGACGCTGCCAGTAATGGGTCAGCCCATTTCCTCGAACACCTCTTGTTCAACGGCACAAAAACACGCACACAGAAACAGATTTACGATGAAATGGATTATTACGGCGGCTACAACAACGCCCATACCGGCCCGGATTATACCAACTACATGATCCTCATGCCGTACGAGTATATCGCTCAGGGGATGGATATTCAAGCGGATATGCTCTTCAATTCTACCCTGCCTGATGAAAAGTTCGAAAAGGAACGCGGTATCGTTATAGAAGAGATTGGAAAGGGTGCAGACCGGCCAGAACATCAGGTCAGCAATCACTTCCTGAAGGTATTTTACGCCGGGACGCCATACGAACGCCCGGTGCTTGGGACGGTTTCCACCATTTCACATTTAAAACGCGAACGTGTATGGGATTATTACAAGACCTGGTATGTGCCGAATAATATGACCTTAATGGTGATAGGTGATTTTTCAAACTCTGAAATGATTGAATTGGTGAAAAAAAAGTACGGCCCATATCCAGCAGGACAAATACCTGAGCACCGAACCATAAAACTGAATCCACCGGAAAGATTGCGTATTATCAAGGCAAACGGTATGGGTAAATTCCCCAAGGATCGCCAATATCTGACCATGGGTTATCTGTTGCCGCCGCCAGTTTCTGATGATTTTCAGCCGCTGGTATTGCTGTCAGAATTTTTAGGTGGCAGAGATAATTCTGTCCTGAAAACGTTATTCATGCAGGAACAAAACAAAGACCTTGTTATTGATATTGGTACAAGCGTAGATTTCAATAGCGACTTTTCTACATTACAAATATCAGCAGAACTCCCCATAAACATCGATGTAGAACATGTGGTGGAATTGATTATTCAGGCGGTACGGGATATGAAGAAGAACCCTGTCCAGGCAAGCGAAGTGCAATCAACGCTGATAGCCAGGGCAACGCATGAGATTTATTTGCAGGAGAGTTTACATTACTACGGCATGATGAAATCCGGTTATCTGGCGGCGGGTGGATATGCCTTCCTCCGTGATTATATGGACGGTTTGATGAAGGTAACGCCGCAATCAATACAGAAGGCAGCGGCACAATATCTAAGCGCACAGATGCCTGTGGTCACACTCATGTCTCCTTCGGTCGAGAAAACAGCAGGCGAAACCGCCAGTCGGTCACCCAACCAATACTCCATGGAAAAGCTGGAAAATGGCCTCACCGTGGTAATAAAGGAAAACCAGGAAAGCAGGGTTATAGGAATACACTTGCTGGCAAAGGAACGCAGCCTGAGTGAAGGCAAAGAGAAGTGGGGTTTGACGGAGATATTGCAGCGAATGCTTTCTGAGGGTGGTACGGCCGAACACCCCGATAAGGCACTCTACCAAACATTAGAATCCATGGGCGCTGAATTGAAACTCTATGACGACCCCTCCCTCCCGTTTGACGATTATTACAATACTCCACGCTTTGCGTACATGCGTTTGAAACTGGTGGACACCTTTTTTGAGCAGGGATTAAAACTCCTTGCAGAAATGGTAAGACAGCCCAATCTCTCAGAAAAGGCATACAATGAGGCAAAGAAGCAGGTCATGATACTCTCTGATAACGACACGATGAGCACTTCCAGGGTTGCAGATAGAATATTATACGATAATCTGCTCAAAAATAATCCCGGCTTCGGCTGGTTGTCCGGCAAGAAAGAACAACTGGAAAAGATTCAACTGGAAGATGTGAGAGCCTTTTATAGTAAGTTTTACAATCCTTTAAACCTTATTCTGGCTGTCTCCGGTAATATTTCCATTGATAAAGCTCTGGCAATGGTAAAGCAAAACTTTGGCGGTGTTTGGGGCGATGCAGGCTGGCAGCCACCCGCATTTACACCGGAATTCAAGGCGCTTGGTACTACAGTCCGTGAAAAGGTCGGTAAACAGCAATCATATATCTCTGTGGCAAATACATGTGATGTGAGCGAGGAAGATCAACCGGCGCTTTACGTAATGGAAACTATCTTTGGCGACAGACTCGCTTTCAACCTGCGTGAAAAGCAGGGTCTTGCCTACAGTATCGGCGTTTCCTTCCATAAATACCGGGGTGTTCAGTGGTATCGTATCTCAATGGGTA
>Ga0209514_10000918_pt1 | contig 55451 bp, 57 predicted proteins | sample Subgrocontami58m_FD_187452 | JGI IMG/M metagenome (GOLD analysis project Ga0209514, IMG submission 187452) | Subsurface groundwater microbial communities from S. Glens Falls, New York, USA - GMW37 contaminated, 5.8 m (SPAdes) (version 3) | ecosystem: Environmental > Aquatic > Deep subsurface >... | reverse complement strand
TTATGGAAGTAGAGCCGCTTGCCGGCAAAAGACATGTGGTTGTCACGGAGCGTCGCACCAAAAAGGATTGGGCGAGGCAGATCAAACAGATGCTTGATGAGCGGTACCCGAACGCAATCAAGGTACGTCTGGTTATGGATAATCTGAACACCCACGGCATTGCCTCACTCTATGACACATTCCCGCCAAAGGAAGCCAGGAGGTTGGCGAAGCGACTTGATCTACATTACACGCCCAAACACGGTAGCTGGTTGAACACGGCGGAGATTGAACTCAGCGTCCTGAAGGGACAGTGCCTTGAACGCCGGATTGCCGACATGGCGACCATGCAAACCGAAGTGGCCGCATGGGAAAAAGCCCGAAACAACTGCACAAGAAAAATTGTCTGGCAATTCACTACAGCGGACGCTCGGATCAAGCTGAAGCGCCTTTATCCGCAACTTTGATGGTTACATGGTACTAGCGTCACATAAAATGTAGAGAGTCAATACGAGAGATTGACAGCGCAATACATCAATCCCCCTTGCCCCTTTACCAAAGGACGGTGAAGGGAGATTTCGTAAGATATGCTTCAGGCGCCGCAGGTAAGTGGGGTGATGCGGGAGTCCATGTCGAGGGGATTCGATACCTGGATCACTTCACGCGAGGGGAGGATCAGACAGGTCAGCTTGTTACCATAGACGCAGGCCGTATCGATGCCGATCCGGTCGTCCTCCATCAGGACTTCTCGCATCGGCGTATGTCCAAACACGACCGTTTTGGGGAATCGCCCTGGATACGCGTAGAACTCCTCGCGAATCCACAGGATGTCGCTCTCATCTTGCTCCTGCAGTGGAATCGCGGGTCTGATCCCGGCGTGGACGAAGAGATAGTCCTCCGTCTCATCGTACGGCCTTAAGCGGTCCAGAAAAGCCAGGTGAGTCGCTGGGATCCGGCGGAGTCCACCGTAGCTTTCCAACGTCGCGGTCCCGCCATTATACAGAAACAGCGCCCGCTCTTTTCCCTGAAGAAAGTCAAGAAACATGCGCTCATGATTGCCCATGAGGAAGGTGTACCGGCCCTGGAGGGTCAGCAGGTACTCAACCACCCCCTTTGAATCCGGTCCCCGGTCAATGTAATCTCCCAGGAAGACCACCTCGTCCGCCTCGGACAGACGAAGCTGAGCCATAAGGCGGCGTAGCGGCTCCAGACAGCCGTGTATATCGCCGATCACGTAGATCATGTGTAACTACTCAGAGACAAGGTGGATAGGCTGAAGGCTGAAGGCTTTTAGGGGTAAAGCAGTGATCATATAAAAACTTCTGGCATGTGAGTTGGCTGATGACGTCGCAATGTGTCGAAGCGGTTGGGCTTCTTGCCTAATGAGGATTCCTCTCTGGTAGAACCAAAGATCGCGAAACCGAAAAGATCTTGAATGGTTTGATTCGTGCCTTGCGAGATAATGTATAGCCTTCAGCCTTCAGTCTAAACGCCCAATTGCGTCGATTGCGTCCATGGCGTCATTGCGGCGGTGAGCAGTCTGCGAGTGGCGTGCTGTTTGGTCAGGGGCTGACGGCTGATCGCTAACCGCTGACGGCCGGGTGTTCTATTTGTGGCCGATAGCATCCAGGACGCGCGCGATCTCTTCCTTGACGTGGGTGTTAATCTTGAGCCGTGCAAGAATATCCGGCTGGTGTTCAGCGAGGTATTGAATGATGGCAGTTCCGTCGAGCGGGGACCCGTGGGGTTGACTATCAAGGATCCAATCGCTGAGGGCATCCTTAGACGCCCGGTGTGCGCCCGAATCACGATACAAGATATCCAAAATGTCCTGAGCCAATGACGCGCGCATTGCACCACCTTTATGCTAGATTACAAGTTTAATATAACACTTCCTCGTTCAATCCACAAGAGAGAAACCTTACTGGAGCCAGAATGGTTCTTCCGGGTTTTCCGTGGGTACCATGACCTTCCAGCATCCCCTCTGAATATCCCTTCCCCCCTTGCGGGGGAAGGCAAGGATGGGGGGTAGTGGGTGTGTGCCATGCACGCGATGTCAGCGTGTGACACGCACACGCCCACAAGCCTCCCCGTTCACCCCCACCTGAATCCTCCCCCTTCAAGGGGGAGGAGCACAGGAACGGCTCTCTCCTCTGAAGGGGAGAATGAAAGCTCTTGTACTCACGCTCATTCCGGAAGCACCGAAAGAATTGTATCACCTGACACGCTGAGAGAGCGACATGCGTCATCAGTCGATCTCAAACTCGCTGATCTCTTTTGGGAAGCTGGTCAGATTCTGGCACCCTGTCGCAGTGACGACCACGAGATCCTCAATCCGAATGGCCCCTGTATCCAGATAGTAGAGCCCGGGCTCAACTGTTACCACGTAGCCACTTCTCAGAACGCCACCTGTCTTGCCGATACGGGGGGGTTCATGGATATCGAGGCCAACCCCGTGACCAGTGCCGTGGAAGAACCCTTGCATCCGCCCGCCGAGCATGCAGGTGGTGAATCCATCCTTCTCTAATACAGCATTTACTTCGGCGTGTATAGCCCTTCCGTCGGCTTCGTCTCTGATTAGCTCTATCCCGCGTTCCTGGGCGCGCAGCACCGCCCTGTACATGGCTCGAAGCTTCGGCGATGCCTTCCCTTTCACGACGGTCCGGCTCATGTCGGCAAAGTAACGGCTACGCTCTGACCTCGGAAAGACGTCGATGACAATCGACTCGTTTGCCCTGATTGGCCCGTTTCCATGATGGTGAGGATCGACTCCCTGCAGACCGGGCGCCACAATCGTATGTTGGGCCACGCACTCGTGTTCCATCAACTTCACGTGTATGATCTTCTTGAGCACCTCGGAGGTCAACTGCTCGCCGTCGAGGTACAGGAGCCCGTCGCTCTCCACCTTGGCTGCCCGAACCGCCGAGATCGCCGCGCCCATGGCCTCTTCGGTGGCGCGCTGGGTCGCGGCAATCGCCTCGACCTCTGCGTCGCTCTTCACCAGCCGCGCCTCGAAGAACGGCTCACGTTTTACGGAGAGTGTGTAACCCCTTGCCCGCAGACCATCGGCATACTCGACGCCGAGGTTGCCAGGGACCAGCAGATGGTGAGCGCCTCGCTCCTGCAGCACGAGGTCCAGGACATCCAGCAAGGCAGGCGCATCGGCGCCCTTCTGCCTCGCCCTGCGCTCATAGGCACTATAGGAGAGAACCGTGTCTACGCTCGCCTGGCTCTTGGCCCGATCCAGCTCCAGGTCGCTCATCACGACGATTTTCTCTGCCCCCGCCTGGACAAAGATAAATGGGTCCGGCACGGCAAACCGGGTCGCGTAGTACAGGTTCGCATCGATCTCACTGGTTGAGATCATGACCGTCGCGTCACATCCGGTCAGCTCTTCCATCACCCCCGCCCCCCTCACCTTCATCCTCTCCCCCCTGCTGGAGGGAGAGGAGATTTTATTCTTATCCCTTGCCCATGGGTGCGGAATTGCGTCTTTTTACCCCTCGCCCCCCCCCTGTAGAGGGAGAGGGTGTGGGTGAGGGGAACTATGGCTTACGGATACCTTGTAGCTCGCCAAGATGCGACGAGATCTTCATCGAGCAGAACTTCGGGCCGCACATCGAGCAAAACTCGGTGCTCTTGAACTCCTCGTTGGGCAGGGCCTCATCATGCCTGGCGCGGGCCGTCTCCGGGTCGATCGCCAGTGCGAACTGGCCCTCCCAGTCGAAGTTAAACCTGGCACGAGAGATCGCATCGTCGCGGTCGCGCGCGCCTTTCCGGCCTCTGGCAATATCGGCCGCATGGGCGGCAATCTTGTACGCGATGCATCCCTGCTTCACATCTTCCAGCGTCGGTAGGCCGAGGTGCTCTTTCGGTGTCACATAGCAAAGCAGCGAGGCGCCGTACCATCCGGCCATCGCGGCGCCGATCGCTGACGTGATGTGATCGTACCCCGGCGCGATGTCGGTTACCAGAGGGCCCAGCGTGTAAAACGGCGCCTCCTGGCAGATCTCCTGCTCCATCCGCACGTTCATTTCGATCTGGTCCATCGGCACGTGCCCTGGTCCTTCGATCATCACCTGGACATCGTGGGCCCATGCTACCCGTGTAAGCTCGCCCAAGGTTCGAAGCTCGGCGAACTGAGCTGCATCGGAGGCGTCTGCGGTACAGCCCGGTCTCAGGCCGTCGCCCAGGCTAAAGCTGACGTCGTATTTTCGGAAGATCTGGCAGAGCGTCTCAAAATGTGTGTACAGCGGATTCTGCTGCTGGTGGGCGAGCATCCATCGCGCCATGAGGGCGCCCCCTCGGCTCACAATCCCGGTGATCCGAGACTGCACGAGCGGCAGGTGTTCACGCAGGACGCCGGCATGAATCGTCATGTAGTCCACACCTTGCCTGGCTTGGTGCGCAATCATGTCGATCATATCGTCAGCGCTGAGGTCTTCCACCTGTTCCACGCTCGCGACCGCCTGATAGAGAGGGACGGTGCCGACTGGAACCGGGCTGGCTGCGATCATCGCGAGGCGAATGTCGTCGATGCTGCCGCCTGTGCTCAGGTCCATGACCGTATCGGCCCCGTACTGTATGGCCAGCATCAGCTTACACAGCTCCTCATCGATCTCGGAGGTCAGGGCAGAGTTGCCGATATTGGCGTTGATCTTGACAGTGGCCACCGTCCCGATCCCCATCGGCTCGAGGTTTCTGTGATGAATATTACAGGGAATAATGAGTCGGCCACGGGCCACCTCGGCCCGGATGACCTCGGCGTCGAGGCCTTCCCGCTCGGCGACGTAGGTCATTTCCGGCGTGATGATCCCCTTGCGGGCATAGTACAACTGCGTCACGCAGTCCCCATTGAGGTGAGTCGTCCGTGCAACCATGCGAGGCTCCTTCTCAGAAACACAAAAACGCCGACAAGACGCTGCCAGCGCTACACATCGACGTTTTCAGGATGCTCCCTACGCTGGCATGACCCAGATCAGGTCCAACGGTCGGCGACGGTCTCAGTCGCCCTCTCAGCCTGCTCCCGCAGACTCCCGTACCCGCTTCCTATTACTTTCTAATCTACCCCCAATCAACAGGAGTGTCAAGAATCCGCCAAAAGATGGTCTATCTGGTCATTTGGTCTATCTGGTCTATCTGGTCATTTGGTCATTTGGTCATTTGGTCGGTGACGAGATAGACGAAATAGACCAAATAGACGAAATGACCAGATTTATTCTGCCTTATCGCTATCGAATGCGGTCAAGGCGCGGGGCGCTTGATCAATTGGTTGCAGTTCCTGGATCTCCTTCTTGCCGCCGGCTCCGAGCGCCTGAAACTTTCGGGCCGTGGGGAAGACGCGACTCTCAAACGAGGCAACTGCGGCGTTATATGAATCCACGGCCTTGCCAATGGCCCCACCGACCTTGAGGAGGTGCTCGGCAAGTATCCCCATCCGGTCGGCGAGTTCCTGGCCCAGGGCACAGATGCGCTGGGCGCTCTCCGCAACAAGTTCCTGTCGCCACCCATAGGCGATGGCCCGGAGCAGGGCGATAAAGGTCGTGGGCGTGGCGATGACTACCTTCTTCGAGATTGCCGATTCAACCAGAGTCGGATCCTTCTCGGCGGCTGCGGCGAGAAAGGAGTCGTTCGGGATGAAGAGTACGACGAACTCCGGAGCGGCCGCGAACTGATCCCAGTACTCTTTCGAGGCCAGCTTCACGACGTGCTGGTTCACCTGTGCCGCATGCTTGAGGAGGGCCGCTTCGCGATCCTCATCCGTTTTGGCTTCCAACGCCTCGAGGAATCCGCCCAGTGGGACCTTGGAGTCCACCACTACCTCGCGCCCGGCCGGAAGCTTGACGATCATATCGGGACGGACGCGCCCCTCATCGGTTGTCACGCTCTCCTGTTCCACGAAATCGCAGTGGGGCGACATCCCGGCGAGCTCAGCCGTTTTCCGAAGCGCGATCTCCCCCCACCGGCCGCGAACCTGTGGGGATCTCAGGGCGTTGACCAGCTTGGCGGTCTCACTCTGAAGGGTTGTCTGACTCAGGGCTACTGCACGGAGTTGTTCCCCCACTGTGCTGTACTCTCTGAGCCGTTTCTCTTCGAGCGCTTTTGTCTCTTGCTGATAGACGGAGAGAGTTTCGCTGAGTGGATGAATAATCGTCTCGATCGCTTTTCTACGAGCCTCCAAATCGACAGCCGCTTCATCCTTCAGCGCCTTGAACTTCTCCTCGGCGAGGATGAGAAATCCTGTGTTGTTGCCGGCCAGCGCTTCAGCCGCAAGCGACTTGAATGTATCAGTCAGCCGGGTCTTTGCATCTTCCAGGAGGGCTTTCTGTTCAGCAAGGTTCTTTTCGGTCTCGACGACTCTGGTTTCGGCGGTAGCCCTGGCTGTCTCAGCCTGTCGTAAATCCTCGCGCAGCGCATCGAAGTCCTGCCTGGCCGCGGCGAGCTGGCTGCGAATCTCCTCAACTCGCGCCTCTGCGGCGGCAGTTCGCGCCTCCTGATCTCGGAGGATGGAGCCCGCTGCTGCCTTAGTCCGGGCCGCGCTGATCACCCATCCAAGCCCGGCGCCGATCGCGAGCCCCAACAGCAGGATCATCCATTCTGTCATGTTGCGTCCATGGCGTTGATTGCGTCTGTTGCGTCTGTTGCGTTCATGGCGTTGATTGCGTCCATTGCGTTCATGGCGTCCATTGCGTTGATTGCGTCTGTTGCGTTGATTGCGTTACGCGGCACGCGGCACGCTGCACGCGTTATCGCGTTTATGGTCCTCAGCCTTTGATGACGCCCATGGGGCGGAGGCGGGCGACCATTTTGGAGAGGCCGGCGCGGTGAACAACCATCACTACTTGGGTCACATCCTTATACGCCTCGGGCATCTCCTCCGCCAACGACTCCCGGCCGGACGCCTTGACAATGATCCCCTGGTCCTCAAGCTCGCGGTGTATGGCGCGACCCTTGGCGGCTCTGATGGCGGCATGGCGGCTCATGACCCTGCCAGCACCGTGACAGGTGCTCCCGAAGGTCTGCTCCATGGCGCCAGTTCCCACCAGCACAAAGGAGGCCCGGCCCATGTCACCAGGGATCAGCACAGGTTGGCCGATGGCCTGGTAGCGAGCCGGCAGCTCCGGGTGCCCAGGCGGGAACGCCCGGGTCGCCCCTTTGCGATGGACCGCCAGTTTGAGCCGCCTGCCCTCGACCTCGTGTTCCTCCACCTTGACGATGTTGTGGGCGACATCATAGACCGTGGAGAGCCCCAATGTCCCTGGGGAGATGCCAAAGACCCTCAGGAATACCTCCTGCGCCCAGTGGGCCAGACACTGGCGATTGATCCAGGCAAAGTTGGCGGCGGCCCGCATGGCGCCAAGGTACTGCGTGGCCTCGGGCGACTTCCAGGGCGTGCAGGCGAGCTGCCTGTCTGGGAGCTCTATCCCATACTTCCTCACTGCCCGCTCCATCTCGACGAGAGAATCTGTGCAGACTTGATGCCCCAAGCCTCGAGAGCCGGTATGGATCATCACGGTCACTTGGCCCTCGAACAGGCCGAGGACCTCGGCGGCCTGGGGATCGTAGATCTCCGCGACGGCTTGGATCTCCAGGAAGTGATTGCCTGAACCTAACGTTCCAAGCTGGCTGCTCCCCCGCTCAAGGGCTTTATGGCTGACGGCATCCGGATCAGCGTCCGGAAGACAGCCGCCGGATTCGATACAGGTAAGGTCTGCCGGCTCTCCGTACCCCTGCTTGACAGCCCAGGCCGCGCCTTTGAGCAGGGGGGCCTCCATCTCCTTCCTGCTCAGGCGGATCCGGCCCCGCGATCCGACGCCGGTTGGGATTTCGCTGAACAGGGCGAGAACCAACTCCTTGAGCTTTGGCCGCACCTCCTCTTTTGTCAGCTCCGTGCGAAGTAATCGAACCCCACAATTGATGTCGTACCCGACTGCGCCTGGAGACACGACGCCATCGGTGATGTCGGTGGCCACCACCCCACCGACCGGAAGACCGTACCCCTGATGGATGTCGGGCATGGCAAAGGAGGCCTTGACGATTCCTGGCAGGAAGGCGCCATTCGCCACCTGTTCCAGGGAGAGGTCCTTCATGATCGCTTCCATCAGGACCTCATCGGCATAGATGATCCCCGGAACGCGCATCCCGGGTTTATAGTCTTGCGGGAGTAGCCATCGATAGTCATCGAGCTTTTGTACGGCCTTGCTCATCGTTCACCCTTACCCTGCTGTGCTGTACGTTTCGGTTGTTCTTCTGCAGGGGCAGGGCTTGCCCTGCCCTCATGGGCGCAGCAAGCAGCGCCCCTACAAAGGAGATTACTCCAAGAGCTGATACCGTGAGTTTCGACGCTTTGGAGCGAAACCCGCGTCGGCAATGTTTCGTCGGATTTCATCGAGAGGCATAAGCTGCGCCGTGACGGCGGTCCGCACAACATTCTCCTCAAGGACGGTGCTCCCGAAGTCGTTGACACCGTACTGCAGCGAGAGCTGTCCGATCTTTGGGCCCATCGTCAGCCAGGATGCCTGGATATGCTTGACATTGTCCAGCATGATCCTGGACACGGCCACAGTCCGAAGATAGCCGTAGCCACTGCCGCCGCGCCCTCGGAGCGCGTCGCCATTGGGTTGATAGCTCCAGGGGATGAAGGCTGTGAAGCCGCCGGTCCGATCCTGTAGATCTCGAATCTTGACAAGATGCTCAATGCGCTGGGCCAGCGTCTCGTCTACCCCGTACATCATCGTGGCCGTGCTGGGTATTCCAAGACCGTGGGCGATCCGCATGAGGTTCAGCCAGTCAGACGCGCTCTCCTTCAATGGTGAGACCCGCTCTCTCACCTCATCGACCAACAGTTCAGCCCCGGCCCCTGGGATCGAATCGAGGCCCGCCGCCTTGAGCCGCTTCAACGTGTCCTTGAGGGATATCTTGGAACTATTTGATATATAGCCTATTTCTACAGTAGAGAGCGCGTGGAGATGAACCGGAAAGCGCGCCTTGATTGAGGCGAGCAGATCCTCGTAATAGTCGATCTTCAGGCTAGGATTCAGTCCCCCTTGCAGCAGGACCTCCGTCCCACCAAGCTCGATTAGCTCTTCGATTTTCTGAAAGATCTCCTCCTTGGACAGGAGATACCCTTCCGTAGAGCCCGGCATCCGATAGAAGGCGCAGAACGAACATTGGACCCAGCAGATGTTCGTATAGTTGATGGTGCGGCCGATGACATATGTCACAACCGGCTCGGGATGCAAGCGCCAGCGTACGCAGTCAGCCAAGGCGGACAGCTCCAGCAGCGTCGCGCGTTCGAAAAGCTCGACCCCGTCATCGAAGCTGAGCCGCTCCCCCGCCTCGACCTTCTCAGTGATCGCCTCAATGCGCTCGTTCGTACTCATCATACCTTAGATTCCTCGCCATTACTCTCATTCAGACGTGCCCGCCAAGTCCCACTCACGCACGAAAGATGAAATAGACCGCGCCGAGCAGGCAGAGGGCCGCCCAGAGATAATCGAGCTTCACGGGCTCATCCATGTAGAGGACAGCAAACGGCGCAAACACGGATAAGGCGATGACTTCCTGCATGATCTTCAACTGCGAAATGCTGAGCTGTGTATACCCGATGCGGTTGGCCGGCACTTGGAGCAAATACTCGAACAGCGCGATCCCCCAACTGACCAACGCCGCAATGTACCAGTTACGGTCATTCAGGTTTTTCAGATGACCATACCAGGCAAATGTCATAAAGACATTCGACAGCACCAGCAACAACCCCGTGCGGAGAATAACAGACATTCAGACATACCTCTCATGTGATTATGAAATGATGATTCGCGTTCATACGAACATCCGCTCAACGAAGAGGCCGAGCGCAGCGCCATGAGTATATTCAGTCCATAAGGCGCGGCCACCTGTCTGCCGCAGCCCACTACCCAAGAACAGCGACAGAAAGTTGTCATTGCGAACGAAGTGAAGCAATCTCGCATTCCTGCGCCGAGATTGCCACGCACCCTACGGGTGCTCGCAATGACGGGAAGAATCAAGTGATTGCGAAGTCTATCGCTGTTCTTGGGCACTATAAGCCGATTGCAACCTGACACGTTACGTGTTACACCTCTCCGTCTGCTGAAGGGCGAGCGAAAAGGAACATGGGCTGTGAGCGTGAGTGGGAACTGGCGTATCACGTTCGCGTTCTCAGGTCCCGATGTTGTTGTCGATGTCGATTATGAGGATTACCACTGAGGTGCCCCTATGAAGATGCACAATCCGCCTCATCCTGGTGAGGTACTTCGCGATCTCTGCTTTCAGCCCCTCGGTTTGACCGTGACCGAGGCTGCCGAGGCGCTCGGGGTCAGTCGCAAGACGCTCTCAAGCATCCTGAACTGCCGCGCTGGTATTAGCCCTGAGATGGCGGTCCGTCTATCGATCGCCTTCAGTACCACTGCGGAGAGCTGGCTCAGCCAGCAACTCCACTACGATCTGGCGAAGGCAGAGGCCAAACGTCGATCGCTTCGCGTCAAGAAGTTCGCGGCGGCTTGACCCCCATTCCGGCTAACGAGGCAATAAGCTGTGGGTGAGGTCTCGGCATTGGACCGTCTACCAGCCTATAACGGTCAACTTCATTACCTGGTTCGACTATTTCAGATCTCCTTGGACTATGCCACGATGGCTTTACCGACAGCCTTGGAATAGAGCGTTTCCGGGGCAATATCGACACCGTGTTCCCACGAGATAACTCCAAGCTCTTTATCAATTCTAAAGTTCTTGAAGTATTCTATGTCGTTAAATTTGGAGAATACTCCGCCTCGACTACGATATTGAGAAAAATCAACGATCCCCTTTGCGCCATCTTCAAATTCAAGCTCAAGCTCATAATCCCGAATATGCCGCGCTGAAACCACGTCAAGTATCATGATGCGCCTCCTATCGAAGTGGTTCAATCTTCTGTGGTTGTTTATTCTGAATCACTTGTTCCCAATTCGCAAATAGTTCATCTCTGTGCTGTGATGCCCACTCAATGACCAACCCCAGTACCCTGGGTGGTAAAGATCCTTCCAATACACGTAACGAATCGATTTCGATAGACGCCTTGTCGCCTCCATAACGAGCATGAAAGTGAGGTGGATTATGCTCGTCGAAGAACATTGCGATGATTATTCCGAAGAATCTCGAAATCTCCGGCATCTTTTATGTTTTCCCTTCTTCCCTTTTAGAGTCGAATGTCAGCGTTGAGGCGCGCGGCTTACCGCGTCGCCTCCGACGCTTGGCTCGACCCTTCTGTTTTCTCTTCCGGATCGCTTCGTAATCCCGCTTCCTCGATTCTGTCCGCCGCCGTCCGAATCCAGTCCAACAGGGCGTCTGTTTCCTTATCGGTTAGGGCACGATTGATCGAACACTTCAACTCATTTCCTGCGGGAGTGAAGAGTCCTGTGGTCTTCGCCTTGTCTGCAAGTTCACTGGCGATTGCTTCACCGGTGTTCACACGGGTGAGAAAAGCAGAGTCGAACAGACGGGTATAGATCGACTGGCCATAGACAGAGTGGGGAGGATAGCCATAGCAGAACTTGAAACGTGTTCCATCAGGATTCACGTTCACGGAGAACCCACGAGAACCCCAGTGAATCGGAAGCCGCCGTTCCTCGGCGACTGCGAGAATCTTCGAGAACACGGGCATTCCGTTGGTGTCGAGGGACTTCATAAACTGCTCGCGTGTGGTCTTCCCTCTGGATGCGACAACAACCGGTTTATCGCTCCGGGATCGGTCGGCAACGACCGTATCGCCTGACAGAAGACGCTTCCCGTCCTCGGTTCGGAAGAACGAGAACTCAAGGCAGGTGATCCGAAGGCCCTTGTCGTTGAGGAATCCGGCAGTCTCTCGAATCTCCGGCGTGATGGTTTCCCCAACGATGACGATGCGCTGGTTCTTGTTGAAGGAAACTCCTTCCTCCGCCCCCAGCACGAAGTAATGCCGATGGGCTTCAGCAAGGCTTAGCCCGTCGTCGTCCTGATATTCGCGAGCGAGCGTCTCAATCTGCATGTAGTCGAGTTGGGCAGCGTAGGCCGCGTATTCAAGAGCTTGGGCTATTGTCTCTCGCGGCGTCCGACCTCTTTTCAGTTCGAGTATGACGAGATCGCCCCATTGGTCCAGCGCAAGGAGATCAATGATGCCGCCAAGCTTCGCTTGAACCTGCCGACCGATGATCAGGAGCTTGCTGTCTCCGATAATCCCGTCGGGATTGTTCTCAAGCCAGTCTTCAAGCATGGCCTCCTGATGCTCATTCCCGAATCCGGTTTTCACGTACTCGGCGAAGTCACCGTCTTTGGATACTCCAAACAGCCGCATGTGTCTTCTTTATCCTCTTGTCGAACTCAAATTAGACTGACCGACCTAATCTGTTTAGGGCCGACGGGCTCGCCGCGTGGCTGCGAGGGTTTTGATGCAAGGTGGGGCAGCCTTGTTATCGAAACCGGCTGGGAGCATCAGCATCGTAGGTCGGGTTAGCGCAGCGTAACCCGACAATCCGACTCCATCACTCATGCCCCACTCCCTCGAAATTCATCGTACCCTGTCCCCAATCCGCCAGGTACAGCCCCGCCTCAACATACCGACGAAAGCTGGAATACGGCCACTCCATCGCCGATGATACAAGCCCGTGTTTGACCGGGTTGAAATGCATGCTCGCCGGTATCGCATGTGCTTCGTCGGGTTACGCTACGCTAACCCGACCTACTCGACTCCCCATGGCATATCCTCCAACGGGCGGCCTATCGTGTCGGGTTACGCTACGCTAACCCGACCTGCTCGACTCCCCTCGAGGTGACCAGAGGAATGGGAGTGGAGGGGGTTGTAGAGCGCGTCGCGCTCGACTGGGTGGCGGCCTGCCTCGTGGATCATGGCGAGAAGTTCGGCGTGAGCAAGCTCTTGATGATGGGAGGTGTCACCCAGGGCGTGGGTAATCTCATAATGGGTGACGGTTCCATCGAGGTCATCCGCCCCGTACCAGAGGGCGATTTGCGCCACCGCCGGCGTGGTCATGATCCAGAACGCCTTGATGTGCGGGACATTGTCCAGCAGGAGCCTCGCAATCGCGATCTCGCGAAGGTTGGCATACCCTGTCGTGATCGGGAGATGGCTGAGCTCGGTATTGGCCGGATCGAACGCCAGCGGGATAAAGCACATCAAGCCGCCCGTTTCGTCCTGCAGATCGCGGATATGCAGCAGGTGCGTGACCTTTTCCTCCACCGTTTCGATGTGGCCATAGAGCATCGTGGCGTTTGAACGGATACCGGCCCGATGTACGGCCCTGGCCACGTCGAACCATTCGTCGTTGTCCAGCTTGGCCCGGAACAGCTCTTCGTGGACGCGGTCACTGAACACCTCTGCCCCGCCGCCAGGGCAACAATCGAGCCCCGCCGCCTTCAGGTCGGCCAACACCTCTTCCATCGGCTTGTTGGCCACTCGCTGGATCTGCGCCAGTTCGATCATGGTGAACGCCTTGACCTGGATGCCCGGTCTGACATCCTTCACTGCCCTAACGAGGTCAAGGTAGTACTGGTACGGCAGCTTCGGATTGATCCCGGCCACGATGTGGATCTCCCGGATGGGAACCTCGTCGTGCTTGCGGATCTGATCCTGGATATCCTGGATGCTCAGCACATACCCTCGTGGGTCACTGGGCGGGGCATAAAACGAGCAAAACTTGCACCCCTTGTTGCAGATGTTTGTGTAGTTGATGTGCAGGTTGCGGACGAAATAGGTGAGGTCGCCGTTCAGGCGCTCGCGCACCAGGTTGGCGAGAAATGCCACTGAGGTCAAGTCGCGCGTCTGATAGAGCGCCAGCCCGTCACAGAAGTCCAGGCGGGTGCCATGCAGTATCTTCTGATATACCTTGTCCAGGCCCGAGGCTGCGAGCCGAGACTCCATAAGGCGGCTCATCGGCTCGATTTTCCTCTGGGCTCTACGTCTCCGCTTGCCTGTTGCACGCCGATGCCGTCGATCTGTTTGAGGAGGGCAATCGCTCTCAGTTCATAGCTATGGCGCGCCTGCTCATAGTCTTCGAGGCTCAGCTTCCCAGCCTGGTGATCGAACTCAAGCTCCTTAATTGCGGCGTAAACCATCTGCTTCTCGGCCAGGAGATCCTCCAACTCGGTCTGTTCTGACCCCAGTGGAGATCCCTCAGACGATCTGAAGAATGGAATGAGAACCGGCAAAAGGGCGAGAACAACAAGCAGAGTGATAATCAGGATTTCCACGTCGTCAGCGTTCCGATTCCTTGAGTTCCGCTTCGAGCTGACTGGTGTAGCTGGGGTCAAGGGGGTGCGATGCATCCGCGTTTGGCCCGTGACCTCTCCCAATCGCGCGACGGATCCTGAGAATGATGATCCCAGCTCCGACCAGGATGACGACGAATGGCAGCAGCCACGCGATCCAGTTAAAACCCTTACGCGTCGGCGCGAGCAAAATCCACTCGCCATAGCGGCTCACGAAGTAGCCTCGAATCTGCTCCGGGCTCTCACCGTTCTTGAGTTTCTCGAAGATTACCTCGCGCATCTGGATCGCCATCTCTGAGGGCGAGTCGGCTACCGAGAGGTTCTGACACACCGGGCAGCGCAACTCGGCAGCCAGTAGGTGGGTCTGCTCCTCGATGCTGCCGGCAAGTATGACGGATGGCCATACCCCAAGCGCAATCGTCAGAAGCAGGCACACGGCCAAGGACTGCTTTCTATTATTCACGTACTGCACAGCTCTACCCGCACCTCGCACTGGGCGCAGCCAGCAGCGCCCCTACACACTTCACGCCCCTACCAGATTTAGAGCATCTCCTCGATCTTTGCCTTCAGCAGCTTCGCGTCGAGGGCTCCGACGTGCTTGTAATGAATCGTGCCATCCTTCCTGATGAAGAAGGTCTCCGGCACGCCATAGATGCCATAGTCAATGGAGATCTTTCCCTGCGGGTCGGGACCGTTTGGAAAGCTGAGTTTGAGCCGCTCGATGAACGCCTTTGCCTCAGTATCCCGGTCCTGCATATCCACCCCGATGACCATCACCCCTCGATCCCGGTAGGTCTGCCAGGCGGCCTCCAGGTGCGGCGCTTCTTCGTAGCAGGCCGGGTAGCACCAGGAGGCCCAAAAGTTCAGGACCACGACCTTCCCGCGGAGCGCCTCCAGGCTGTTACTGCTTCCATCAAACATGGAAAGAGCGAACGGGGGCGCCTGGTGTCCCACCAGCGGCGATGGCACATCCCTCGGGTTGGTCTTGAAGCCATAGGCCAGGAGTAGCAGGAGCGGGATAATACTGAGCAGCAGGCTTAGCTTCTTCCAGGTTGCCATGCCATGCGCTCCTCTACCTGGTCTGTAGCGAGGGCCCGTCTCCGGTCGGGCCAGATTGCGATCAGCGAACCCAGGACCATCACCCAGCCACCAAACCAGATCCACATTACCAGCGGGCGAACCAGTGCCTTCACGGTGGCGGTAGTTCCATCCTGTGCAAACGACGAAAGGACCAGGTAGATATCCTCCCGTGCCGTCGAGCGGACATCGACGGTGCCGATAGGCTGCTGCTCTGCCGGGTAGAACCGCTTGGCAGGTCGCATCTCGGCTACCTTATGGTTCGAGTTGAAGACCGTAAAGCTCCCCTGCACCACAAAGCGATGTGGCTCCTGCCAGGCGCTGAGTTCGTCAAATCGAACCTGGTACCGACCAAGCTGGAGCGACTCGCCTTTCTTCAGGGTGACCTCCTGCTCCAGTTTGAAGACCGACGAGGCGGTAATGCCGACCACGACGAGCGCTACCCCCAGATGGACGATGAGGCCGCCATAGCGCCGTCGGCCCCGGCTGGTGAGTTTCGAGAGTGCGATCAGATACCCCTCTCCTGTGTTCCGGCGTCGCGTCATGGCGCCACCGGCAAACTCCTGAATGACGGTGATCGCGGTAAATAGGCTGAGGGCAAAGGCCAGGAGCGGATATAATCCACGCACCCCAAGGAACCAGCAGATGCCCGCGCCCAGGATGGTGAGATATAAGGGCCTGATAAAGGTCCGGCGCAGGCTATCGAGCGAGGCGTGTCGCCAGGCGATCAGCGGCCCGATAGCCATGAGGAAGATCAGGCCCAGGCCGATGGGGACGTTCACCGCGTTGAAGAACGGCTCGCCCACGCTGACCTTTACCCCGCGAACTGCCTCGGACAGGAGGGGAAACAGCGTGCCTAGCAGAACCGCAAACGCGAATCCCAGCAGCAGCAGATTGTTCGCCAGGAAGGCGCTCTCGCGGGACACCAGCGAATCGATATCACTCTCCGCCTGTAACTTGTCGCTCCGGTACACCAGGAGACCGAAGGAGAAAAACAGGATCAGGCCTATGAAGACCAGAAACAACGGCCCGACGGTCGAGTCAGAGAAGGCGTGAACGGACGAAAGGATGCCGCTTCGCGTGAGAAAGGTGCCGAAGATGGTCAGCGCGAAGGTGATAATGACCAGCGCCACGTTCCAGTTCTTCAGCATCTTTCGTCGTTCCTGGATCATAATCGAATGGAGAAATGCCGTTCCGGTGAGCCAGGGCAGCAGCGAGGCGTTCTCCACCGGGTCCCAGGCCCAGTAGCCGCCCCACCCCAACACCTCGTAGGACCACCGCCCTCCGACGATGATGCCGACCGTCAGGAAGGCCCAGGATACGATCGACCAGCGACGTACGGTTCTGATCCATCCCTCGCCGAGCCGGCCGGTGATCAGGGCGGCTATTCCGAAGGCATACGGAATGGACCATCCGACATAACCGGCGTACAAGCCCGGGGGGTGAATCGCCATCAGGGGATGATTTTGCAGGAGCGGATTCGGCCCGCGTCCGTCAAGTGGCACCGGAAGCATCGTCGTAAAGGGACTGGCCGGAAAGGTCACCAGGAGGAGGAAAAACGCCGAAATGCACAGCAGGACAGCCGTCACGTACGGAATCAATTCGGGCTGCCGCTTCCCATCGATCATCACCGTAAGGAGGGTCATCAGGGCCAGTAGCCAGACCCAGAGCAGGATTGAGCCCTCGAGCGCTCCCCACAGTGCGATGATCGTGTAGAACAGCGGTGTATCAAGGCTGGCATTCCGGGCCACGTACTCAAGGCTAAAATCCCGGCCAACCAGCCCAGCCTCCATCAGTAGAACTGCGAAGGTGGTGAGGCCAAAGATGGCGAAGACCGCCCCTTGACCGCTCTCGATCAGGGCCGGCCGACGTCTCCGTACTCCCAGGAGGGAGACGAACGCGCCGTAGATCGCGATGGCGAAGGCCAACCAAAGGCTGAACCGGCCGAGCGTCGCAATCATGGTCGCGCAGCCGGCGGCTTCACCAGTGTTCGGTAGTGATCCTTCGCCGTGGCCTGACCCTCCTCAGGCGGCCGGTACTCCTCAGAGTGCTTGGCCAGGATCGTATCCGCCCGAAAGAGACCGTTCATATACTTCCCCTCCACAATCGCGCCGGCTCCCTCCTTGAACAGGTCAGGTGGCGAGCCCACGTACTCGACCGCTACCTGCTCTTTGTCATCGCTCAAGCTGAAGGCCAGCTTCAGAGTCTGCGGATCCCAGCGGCGCGATCCAGACACCACCATCCCGCCCAGGCGGAAAGCTCTATCCGTCGTCGCTGGTCCCTTTGCCTTCAGTTCCGTCGGTGTGATGTAGTAGACGGCGGCCTCTTTGATTCCGCCAACGATCAGATAGCCGATGGTCGACGCGATGACGACCGCCCCCAGAAGCAATTTAGTCTTTTTCGTCAATTGGCCATGTCCTTCCACTGGTGCTTGAGGGCCATGATCTGCGCCCTCACTGCCTTCATACGCCTCCCGACCGAGACGAGATACCAGAGCAGGCCCACGGCGGACAGCAGATACGCCGCCAGATTATAGGACCACGGATTCACCCGAGTAGCTCCATCCTCAGGTTAAACAGCTCTTCCTTCGCCCCCTCAAGCCGAAGTCGCTTGGCCAGAAGATATCCGTACAACAGCACAAAGGCAGCGAGGTTCGTCAGGAGCGCCATCAGCATGTCCGGGGCCACCGTCCATAGACCGGATTTCAGAAGCGACGCGGGTTGGTGCAGGGTGCGCCACCACACGACGGACATGTGGATGATCGGAATATCGAGAAAGCCGATAATCCCAAGGACGGCGCAGAAGACGGCCCCTCGCGACTCATCCTCCATCAGCGCCCGAAGCATCAGATAGCCGAGGAAGATCAGCAGCAGGATAGCGGTCGCAGTCAGCCGCGCGTCCCACGTCCACCAGGCCCCCCACGTCGGTCGCCCCCATATTGAGCCGGTCGCGATCGCCAGGGCGGTGAAGAGCGTGCCGATCTCGGCGGACGAATGCGCGATCGCATCGTACTGCCGGCGACGACGCCACAGATACAGGATGCTCGCCACGAACACGACAAAAAAGGCCAGGTAGCTGACGAGGATCAAGGGGACGTGCAGGTACATCAACCGCTGTACGTCTCCCTGCACCGCATCGGGCGGCGCATAGATCAACCCTATGTACAGGCCGATCAGTAATCCAAGGGCGGTACACACACCCAGCACCTGTTCGATCCGTTGCAAGGTCATTGTCTCATTCCTCAACCAGAAACTCGAATGTCAACAGCGACCCCACAAGGAATAGCAGATCAAACGCCGCCATCAGCTTGAGCCAGGGCATGGCAAGTTCGAATGACTCGTGCCGCAGAACGACTTCCGTCCCCCTGACGGCAGCCAGGATCAAGGGGATCGTCATGGGAAACAGGAGGAACGGCAGCATGGCCTCCCGCGCCCTCAGGCCCGCTGTCATGGTAGACAACAGGGTACCTGCCGCGGCGAATCCGAGCGTCGCCGGCACCGTGATTAACAGGAGCTTGGGCAGTTGCGGCCAGAGGTCCATATTGTACAGGATCGCAAAAATGGGAAAACTTATCAGCTCTACCAGGAGAATGACGCTGAAGTTGCCCAACAGTTTTCCCAGGTAAATCGCCTCCCGCTCGGCAGGATACAGGAGCAGGCCATCTAAACAGTCATTCGCCAGTTCGCTCTGAACTGATCGAGCCAGACCAAGCACGCCGGTGAATGCAAACGCCAACCACAACAGGCCGGATGAGGCTCCCCGGATAAGCGTCTGATCCCCGTTGAGCGCGAAGCTGAAGAGGAACAGAACCAGGAAGGCGAAAAAACACATGGCGGTGATGCTTTCCCGATCTCGCCATTCTGCGACCAGATCCTTCCACGCGATCGCCAGGACCCTTCGAGCAAAGGTCATTCGACCTCCCACAACTCCCCATGAAGCGCAAATTGGGAGCGTAACGATTCCAGGCTCACATCATCCCGTCGGGCGTCAAAGACCAACCGCCCCTGCCGCAAGATAGCCATGCGGTCCGCCAGGGCAAACCCTATTGCCAGGTTGTGGGTGGCCAATACGGTCGTTGCACCGGTGATTTTTGAGGTCATGAGGAATTCCTCCAGCAGCTTGGTCGCCTGGAGGTCAAGATTGGTGAATGGCTCGTCGAGCAGCATAATCTTTGGCTCGTGGAGCATCAGCTTTGCCAGGGCAAGGCGCCGCTTCATCCCACTGGAGAAGGTCCTGACCCGACCCTCTGCCGCTTTCTCTAGTCCGACCTTCTCCAGAACCTTTGCTACTCGTTCGGCGTGACGATCCAGTCCCAGCATGGTCGCCGCGAAGAGAAGGTTTTCTCGCCCGGTCAGAGCCTCATACAGTTGGTGACCGCTAGCAAGTACACCGATAACCCGCCTTACACTATCGCCATCCCTGCCCACATCGAGCCCGGCGACCTGCGCCGATCCGGCAGTGGGTCGCATCAGTCCGGCCAGGATTCTCAGCAGGGTGCTTTTGCCCGCTCCGTTCGGGCCAAACAGAGCCAGGATCTCTCCCTTGGCAACGGAAAGGTTAATGCCACGCAGGGCTGGATGCGCGCCAAACCACTTGACCAAACCCCTGGTCTCAACGGCTGGCGCAACCCCATGGAGCCCCGCTGCTCCATCAGTCCTCACCGTTCGAGACTCTGAGTATGGGAAGCTACGGCACCATCAACGCCCCCGTCACATAAGACGCGGAGCCGCAACTGCTCTGCCAACGTCAGCATTGCCATCATCTGCTTGCAGAGAGGAGCGCTACAGGGAGACGTTCTGACGGACAATCACGCATCGTTGACAGGGCGCCTGATCCCAACCACGGATTCACGCGGATGGCGAAAATGGAGTCGAATACGCGTTCGAATCCTGTTCTCAAGACAGGCTTAGTCTAGCAGAGATTATATGGAGGAACAACCTAAAATGGCCGACAGGGCACCAAGCTACAGCCGCCTGCGACGTACCTTCTCCAAGCCCATCAGGACCTCACCAGACTGCAGCAAGCTGATAAACTGCTCTATTAACCTGGGGTCGCATGAACCCTTCTCTGATGCCTGCCGCATGATCGAAAAGACCTCGCAGGTCTCGAGTGAGGGCTTATAGGGGCGGGCCGTCATGAGCGCATCGTAGATATCAACGGTCTGAATGATCCTGGCCGAGAGAGGAATCTCCTGTCCATTCAAGCCATCGGGATACCCGCTTCCGTCCCATCGTTCATGGTGGTGGCGAATGATGGGAAGAACCAATTTCAGCGACTTAAGCGGCCTGCAAATCCGCTCCCCGATTATCGGGTGTTCCCGCATGCTCCGCCTTTCTTCATCGGTCAATCCCGTCTTTTTATTCAGGATCGACTCCGGTACAGCAATCTTGCCGACGTCGTGCAGGTAGCCTCCACGGTGTAGCGCCGTCAACTGCTCACGGGTAAGGCCCAGGCGCCGGCCAAGGGCAACCGAGTAAAGGGATAATCGCTCGCAGTGTCCGTCGGTGTACGCATCCTTGGCCTCGACGCTCAGGGCCAACGTAAATAGGACGTCCTCCGCATTTTCCAACTCATCGGTAAACTGCTTGAGCTTCAGCAGGGATCGGACTCGCGCGCTCAACTCCGCCGAGTGAAAAGGCTTGCTCAAAAAGTCGTCTGCCCCAACCTCGATCCCACGGATTTTATCTTTCGGAGAGTTCAGAGAGGTCAGCATCACGATGGGCACAAGTCGGGTTCGTTCGTCCTCCTTGAGCCGAGCGCAGACGTCGAACCCGTTCTCGCCAGGCATCATGATGTCAAGCAGGATAAGATCCGGAGGCTGGGCTGCCACCAGTTCGATGGCCTGTTCCCCATTCGATGCCGCGATAATCGTATAACCCTGCGGGGCCAGGATGGCCCGAACCAACACGATGTTGACTTCCTGATCGTCGACGACCAAAATCGTCTGGAGGGGTGGGCGTTCCGGGTCGATCAACTCGCGCCTCGAACGATAGCTGGTCCGCCCCTCTCGATTATGCCTGCCTGGCTCCTCAAACGGAAAAGTTCAGGCAGCGACGTAGGCAGAAGAGACGCCCAGAACACAACCTCGAAACGTTCGATAAGAGCTGCCATCACTTCACGAACGGAGATTGGACGAGACAACTCCTGTGTCATGCTTGTCGTCCTGGCGCCCTGGATACCGCACGGAACAATCAGCTCAAACGGCGCCAGATCCATATTGACGTTCAGCGCAAAGCCATGACGGGTGACCCACCGGCTGACATGAATGCCTAGTGAGGCAATCTTCTCGTCGCCCACCCAGACGCCCGTCCTACCGAGTGAGCGACCAGCAGTGATTCCGAAGCCCGATAGGGTCATGATCAGCACCTCTTCGAGCTGTCGAAGGTATCGATGCAGGTCACGACCATGTTCAACCAGATTGAGGATCGGGTATCCGACTAACTGGCCAGGGCCGTGATAGGTCATGTCGCCACCGCGCTCCACTTCGAAAAACTCGATCCCCAGCGCGGTCAAGGAGGGTTCCGGTACGCGAAGGTGAGCCATCCGCCCGGCTCGCCCTAGGGTGATAACCGGCGGGTGTTCGACGAGGAGCAGGACGTCCCCCAGGCGATCATCAACCCGAAGCGTCGCCAGCCGTCGTTGCAGCATTAACGACTCGTCGTATGGCACGAGCCCAAGGTCGATCAGGCTACACGTCTTCTTCGTTGCCGACGGAAGTACGTTGGGCGGATCAGAGATGGATTTCGCGGCCAAGCGCGGCAAGGGCGGCCTCTCCCATCGCCTCGGAAAGGGTTGGGTGGGCATGAATCGACCTGGCAATCTCCTCCGGGGTGGCCTCCAATGCGATCGCCATGCCGGCCTCGGCGATCAGTTCGGTGGCATGGGCGCCCATGATGTGCACGCCAAGGATTTCTCCATGCGTCGCATCGGCGATCACCTTGACCATCCCCTCAGTCTCGCCGAGGGTAATCGCCATCCCGCTCGCACTGAAGGGGAACCGGCCGACGCGTATCGTGTATCCTTCGGCCTTCGCCTTCGCCTCTGTCAAACCGATGCTGGCGACAGCCGGGTGACAGTAGGTGCAGCTCGGGATCCTCCTGGAATCCACCGGTGTCACGTCATCCAGTTTGGCCATCTTTTCGACCGCAACGATTCCTTCATGAGAAGCCTTGTGGGCCAAGAGCGGCGCACCAACAAGATCGCCGATGGCGTAGATTCCGGCAACGCTGGACTCCATCCACTCGTTGACCGCAACATATCCATTCTCCATCGCGACGCCCAGCTCTTTCAGGCCGCCCACCTCGGAGTTCGCTACCCTGCCTACGGCCACCAGCACTGTCTCGCCATGAAGCTCTTGACTTCCGCCATTGTTCGAGACCCTAACCGTGGCCTTCCCCGCCTCAACGACCACCTGCTCAACCCTCGTCCCGGTAAGGATCTTGATCCCCTTTTTGGTCAAAGAACGGCGCAGTAGCGCCGTGATCTCCTCGTCCTCATAGGGAAGGATCGTCGGCAGCAGCTCAACGAGTGTCACAGCCGTTCCATAGGCGTGATAGATATCGGCAAACTCCACACCGATCGCCCCACCCCCAATGATGACCATAGAGGCGGGCGCCTGGCTACGCAGCATGGCCTCGGTGCTGGTGAGCACGACCTGACCATCGATCGTCACGTCCGGCAGCAGCCTGGGTCGCGACCCGGTTGCTAAGAGAATCCGTTCAGCGCGGATCGACCCATTCGTCTTTCCACCCCTGTCCGCGATCTCGAGTTCCTTGGCGGAGGTAAAGCGGGCTTCCCCCATGAAGACGGAGACTTTGTTCTTACGCAACAGGTGCTCAATGCCCTTGGACAGCCGCTCGGCCTTCTCGCGGCTCCGCTTTACGGCAACGCCGAAGTCCGCCCGGAGGTTCTCCGCGTGAATCCCGAACTCCTCGGCACGGCGTAGGAGGGAAAGGAGATGCGAGCTCTGAAGCAATGCCTTCGTCGGAATGCAGCCCCAGTTAAGACAGATCCCGCCCAGGCGATCACGCTCGACGAGAGCCACCCGCATCCCGAGTTGGGCGGCGCGGATCGATGCGACGTATCCGCCAGGGCCCGCCCCAACCACCGCCAAATCAAACGTTCGCTCGTCCTGCCCCATCGCATCTACCGCTATAGAATGAGGTCGAGCGGATGTTCAAGTAGCCGCTTGACCTCTTGGAGGAATATCGCCCCAGTCATGCCATCCACCGCCCGATGATCGCACGAAAGCGTCATCCGCATTCGTTGACCGATCTGCACTCCTCCATCTACCACGACTGGCTTGCTCTGGATCCTGCCGATTGCCAGGATGGCGGCCTCGGGCGGGTTGATGATGGCGGTGAACTCTTCTATCTCATACATGCCCAGGTTCGAAAGGGTAAAGGTCGCCCCGGCGTACTCTTCAGGCCTCAACTTCTGAGCTCTGGCTCGCTCGACCAAGCTCTTCGTCTCCCTGGCGATCTGTGCCAGACTTTTCCGACCACAGTCGCGCAACACCGGGTTGATCAATCCCTCTTCAAGGGCCACCGCAATGCCGATATTGGCTTGGGAGTAGACGCGAATCTGTTCTCCCACGAATGATGCATTGACCGCCGGATGCCGCCCGAGCGCAATGGCCACAGCTTTGATGATGATGTCGGTGAAGGTTACCTTGAGGTCTGACGTCTGCGACTGTATCGACTCACGCAACTCCGTGGCCTTATCCATGGCCACCTCAACCGTCAGGTAAAAGTGCGGTACGGTTGTCATGCTCTGGGCCACGCGCTTCGCAATCGCCCTACGCATTGGGGAGAGATCCCGGTCCTCAAACTCTACCGATGGCGTGGGTGAGCCGGCCGCGACAGCTCGTTTTGCAACCGACGGCGCCGGCGAGATCGATGGCGCCCGCTGACCGGATGCCGCAGCCGATGGAATCAGAGCAGTCACATCCCGGAGGATTACCCTTCCACCAGGGCCGGACCCGTTCACCATCGACAGATCGACCTTCTGCTCTCGTGCGAACCTCTTCGCCAGGGGTGAAGCCTTGACGCGCCCGGAGGCGACCGCCTGAAGAATGGGAAGATCCGGCGCAGGAGCGCCTGGACGAGTTGGCGACGCGGATTGAACGGCTAAGCCCATAACAGGAGGTAGTAGTGTCGAAATATCCTCATCCTCCTCGGCAATCACGCCGATCAGGCGACCGACCGGCACTGACTCGCCAGCCCCGATGAGAATTGTTCGAAGGGTGCCTGACCCAAAGGCCTCCATCTCGATGTCGGCCTTGTCGGTCTGGATCTCGGCGATGATGTCACCCCCCTCTACCCGATCCCCCTCTTGCTTCAGCCATCGAAGGATCTTCCCCTCCTCCATGGTGTCGCTCAATCGGGGCATGACCACAGAAATGGCCATTGTGCGTATGTCTCCTCTTCTTATTCTTGTGAGTACTATCTGGTCTGTGACGAAATAGACTGAACCCACTGGGGGCTCATTCCCCGCAGCTTGCCGCAAGCTCGTCATACCGGCGAAAGCCGGTATCCAGAGGGCCAGACTGGATTCCGTGTCAAGCACGGAATGACGGGCCAGAACAGAAGACGATACCCCGCAGCTTGCTGCGGGGGAGTTCATTAGACGAGAAGGACGGAATAGACCTAAATTGCTAAGACCTTCTTTACTGCTGCGATGACCCGTTCTTTGCTCGGGGCCTTGGCACGCTCAAGATTCTTCGCATATGGCGTCGGGGCGTTGGCGCCGGTTACTCGCTCCACCGGCGCGTCCAGATAATCAAAGGCCTGTTCGGAAATGATGGCCCCGATCACCGTCGCAATCCCGGCGAATCCGGCGCCGGACTCCATGACCACAGCACGGTTGGTCTTCTTGACCGACTCGATGATGATCTCGGTATCCAGCGGGCGGAGCGTACGCGGATCCACCACCTCCGCGGAGATCCCCTCCTTCTCCAGATCCTCTGCCACCTGCAAGGCCAGTAGGAGCATCGTAGAGTAGGCCACGATGGTGACATCGCGCCCTTCCCGCTTAATTTCGCCGACCCCAAACGGGATGGTGTACTCGCCATCCGGCACCTCGCCCTTGGTCCCGTACAGCAGCTCTGACTCGATGAAGATGACCGGGTCATCGTCCCGAATCGCACTCTTGAGGAGTCCCTTCGCATCCTTGGGCGTCCCCGGACGCACGATCTTAAGACCGGGAACATGATAGAAGTACGACTCCATGCTCTGCGAGTGCTGGGCCGCCAATTGATGCGCCGGGCCGCCAGGACCGCGAATGACCAGTGGAACATTATACTGGCCGCCGGACATGTACAGGATCTTCGCCGCTTGATTGACGATTTGATCGATCGCCACCAGCGCGAAGTTAAAGGTCATCATCTCCACAATCGGCCGTAAGCCGACCATTGCCGCACCAATGCCGACGCCGGTGAACCCGGCCTCGCTGATCGGGGTATCGATGACCCGCTTCGAGCCAAACTCCTCAAGCAGGCCTTGACTGACCTTATAGGCCCCCTGATAGAGGGCCACCTCCTCCCCCATGAGGAACACGCGAGGATCCCGGCGCATCTCTTCACGGAGCGCCTGATTCAGAGCCTCTCGATAGGTGATAATTGCCATGCTCTCGCTCCCTCCCTCAGCGCTCTGAGACGTAGACGTCGGTGTGCAGCCACTCCACTGGTGGTTCCGGGGAGGCATCGGCGTAGCGGACCGCCTCCTCGACCGTGGCTCGGATCTCCTTCTCCAGCGCCTTCCAATCCGACTCCTTAATCACCGCCTCGGCCATGAGGTGGTTCCGAAACGTCACGAGGGGGTCCCGTTGCTTTTCTCGTTCGACCTCCTCTTTCGTTCTGTAGGTGCCAGGATCAGCCATCGAGTGCCCCCGGAATCGATACGTCTTGGCCTCGATCAAAGAAGGGATGCGTTCTCGTCGCGCCCGCTCTACCGCTAATCCAACGCACTCCCGAACGGCCAGGACGTCCATCCCGTCTACCGCCTCGCCGGGCATCCCATACGCCTCGGCCCGCCGGTACAGATCCTTGACCGAGGTGGCGCGCTCTACGGCGGTCCCCATCCCGTACCGGTTATTCTCGCAGATATAGACGATCGGCAGATGCCACAGGGTTGCGAGATTGAGCGCCTCGTGGAACACCCCCTGGTTGACGGCGGCGTCCCCAAAGAAGCAGAGCGTGACCTGATCCTTTCCCTCGTACTGGCTCGCGAAGGCGGCCCCGGTCCCGATCGGAATCTGCCCCGCCACGATCGCATGGCCCCCCAGGAAGTTGCGGGTCTTGTCGAACAGGTGCATCGAGCCACCCTTGCCTTTACAGAGACCATCCGCCCGACCGAACAGCTCCGCCATTATCTTCCGTGGATCGCAGCCCTTGGCCAAGGCATGGCCGTGTTCCCGGTAGCTGGCAATCACATAGTCGTCCGGTCGCAACACAGAGATGGCGCCTGTCGCCACCGCCTCCTGGCCGATATACAGATGCAGGAAACCGCCGATCTTGCCTATCGCGTACATCTCCGCGCACTTTTCCTCGAACCGGCGCATCAGGAGCATTTGCCGGAGAAGATCCACCAGCTCCTTCTGCTCTAGCTTCTGCATAGTTCAGTCCTCCCGCTCTCACGCTTCCGGCTGACTTCCTCAGCTTGGCCGCGGGCATGATACGAGCTCCGGACCAAGGGCCCGGACTCTACGTGTTTAAACCCCATCCTTTCCCCAATCACCTTCAACTCCTTAAACTCCTCCGGGGTATAGTATTTCATAATCGGCAGGTGTGCGTAGCTTGGCCGCAGGTACTGTCCCAGCGTCAGGATATCGCAATCGACCGCCCTGAGGTCTGCCATCGTCTGGAGCAACTCCTGCCATACCTCCCCGAATCCCACAATGATCCCTGACTTGGTTACTAACTCCGGCGCCAATCGTCGCGCCATAGCCAGAAGATCGAGTGACCGCTCATAGTGCGATCCAGGACGGACCTCCCGGTATAACCGGGGAATAGTTTCCACGTTGTGGTTCAGGATAGCGGGTCCGGCATCAACCACCGCTCTCAGGGCGGCCTTGCTACCACGGAAATCAGGAATGAGCACCTCAACGCTACAGCCAGGAGCAAGCCCCCTTACTCTGCGAATCACGGCCGCAAAGACACTCGCCCCCCCATCGGTCAGGTCATCGCGATTGGCGGAGGTCACCACCGCATGGGCCAGCCCCAGTGCACTGATCGCCCTGGCTACCCGCTCCGGCTCGGTCAGATCAAGTTCTGTCGGCTTGCCCTGTTTGACCGCACAGAAGCTGCAATTACGGGTGCAGGTATCGCCCAGGATGAGGAAGGTTGCGGTACGCTGCTCCCAGCATTCGCCGATGTTGGGACAATGCGCCTCTTCGCAGATAGTCTGAAGCTGCCGCTCCTGGAGGAGCCGTTTCAGCCGAAGATAATTGGGTGATCCTGGCGCTTTGACCTTCAGCCAAGGTGGCTTGGGTGAGCCGAAAATCTCGGAAAGCGAATTAAGCGGCGCTACCTTAGCCGGTTGGAGCACACATGCCTCGTTTGAGCCCGTATAAATGATTGGTCAGGTCGCCGTTTGGGAAGGCGGCACACAGGCCTACTCGCCAATTCTTCTACCATAGTCTTGACCCGATTGTCAACCTGAGAAGGACGCAGTTCACCTGATCTGGACGATCACCCGCCGCTGACGTGGACCGTCAAACTCCACGAGCATCAGGCTCTGCCAGGTTCCCAGCGCCAGCCTCCTGTCCTTCACCGGCACCATTTCACTCGGGCCGAGAATGGCCGCCTTGATGTGGGCCGCGGCATTGCCATCGATCCGATCGTGACGCCAGACCCCCTCGGGGATCAGCTTCGCCAGCGCATCATGGAGATCCTCGCCGATGTTGGGGTCGGCATTCTCGTTGATTGTGACAGCCGCGGTCGCATGAGGCACAAAGATGCAGCACAGTCCGATCGTCGAGCCGTCCTGCTCTACGATGTCCTGGACCCTCGGCGTGATGTCAATCACCTGATATTTTCGAGCCGTCTTGACGAAGAACTCTTTCATCTGTTGACCTGTCCCGCCTGGTCTCGAGGAATACCGCTACCCTCTGCCACCTTTACAGCTATTCCCGATGGCACGGGAGGCAGATACGGCGGCGAGCAACTGTTCGAACCTTGCCTCTGGCACCGCTGACCTGCCAAGTCCGCTTGACCGGAGCCCAGGAGTGCCATGGTAGTCAGAGCCACCGACTGCCAATAGATCGTATTTCAGGCATGCTCGCTCGTAACGGAATAGCGATTCGGTATCGTGCTCCAGGTGATACACCTCCAGTCCCATAAGTCCCTGCTGGACGAGGGATGGAATGATCTCGTCGTGACTGTACTGCCCTGGGTGTGCGAGAGATGGCACACCTCCAGCCCCCTTGATGGCACGTATCGCCAGGGCGACAGGAATTCTGGCGCGTTCCACGTAGCCTGGCTTACCCAGAGACAGGTACCGGTCAAAGGCCTCCTTCAGCGACGTCACATAGCCGCGATTGATCATCGCCTGCGCCACATGGGGGCGCCCAACTGAGGAGCCTCGCGCCAAGCGTAAGACCTCATCAGCGTCCAGCGGGAGACCAAGAGTCCAGAGCTTCCCGATCATCCGATGAGCCCTCTCGATTCGGTCGTTGCGGGAGGAGGCGAGGAATTCGGCGAGCCGGTTATCGTCCGGATCGATGAAATGCCCCAGGATGTGAACCTCCAGATCCCCCACGTGCGCGGTAATCTCGACGCCTGCAACGACCTGCAGGCCCACCTGCACGGCCTCCTCCATCGCCACGGGGAGGCCCTCCAGGGTGTCATGATCGGTGACGGCCAGGACTGAGATATTGCAATCCTTGGCAAAGCGAATCAATTGTTGCGGGGAGAGGACGCCGTCAGAAGCAGTCGTGTGGGTGTGCAGATCGATAAGGCGCATCGCGTGAGCTGTCAGCTATTCGCTGTCAGTTGTTGGATGTGGGACAGGCTGCTGGTCGCCACCCGCTGTGGAAGCAGACGCTCGGGGTGGCTATAGACATTAAACCCTTCGCCCCGGCAGTAGCCGATCACGGTAATGCCGAAGCGCTTGGCCGCGGCAATAGCGAGGCTGGTGGGCGAGGTTCGAGAGATGACAATTGGGGTCCGCATGTGGGCCCCCTTACGAAGCATCTCAGACGAGATGCGACCGGTGGAGAGGAGGATCTTGCCGGCAGTCGTCATCCCCTGCTGAAGTGCTTCGCCGTGGATCTTGTCCAGGGCGTTATGCCGGCCGACGTCCTCGGCGACAAGTAGCAGGCTCTTGCCGTCGCTCAGGGCGGCGGCGTGAATGCCACGCGACTCCCGGTAGAGATACGCCTCGGCATACAACCGTTTCATGAGATCGAACGGTTGCTCCGGGCGCAGGGTCGCCTCCTCCGGGAATGTTTTAAACCCCTCCATCGGCATGCCGAATGTGATGCCTCCGGTGCACCCAGAGGTCAAGATGCGGTGACTCGGTGGGGTGAACGCCTTGGTCAGTCTGACGTCTGCCACCGCCTCCTCCGGAAAGACCTCCAGCGAGTCGACCTCGTCGAGCGCCTGGATGATCCCCTCAAAACTCAAAAAACCCAGGACCAGACAATCGAGCTTCACCGGCGTGCACAGCAACGTAGCCAGCTCCCGCCCGTTGACAAAGATCGTGAGGGGATGCTCCGCCACCACTGGAATCTCTACCGTCTCGCACGATCCACCGCGATACCGAACGATCCGATGCATGGACATCTTAGTCCCAGAGGGCACTGAGGAAGTGCCCGATGCCATACCCTGCAACCGTGACTAAGAGCCCGATCCCCACCATCTCGAGCCCGCTGCTCCACCAGGCTTTCTTTGTCAGGAGGGTTTTACCAGCCCCGGTTGCAAAGAGGGCCACCGCGGCCATGGCGACCGAGGCCGTGAACGCCCATCTGAGTTCGAGGAAGAAGTAAGGGAGGATCGGGAGGAAGGCCCCAACAAAGGAGGAGGCCCCAATCAGCAGGCCGACCTTGAGCGGGTCGTCGAATCGCTTCTCGATCAGCCCCAACTCCTCCATCATCATCTCCTTGAGCCACAGTTCCTTGTTCGCAGTCACGCGCGCGACCACCATCTCGACCTCATCTTCAGGAAAGCCCTTGCTCCGGTAGACCTGGCGCATCTCGTCGCGTTCCTTCTCCGGCGCCGTCTCGATTTCCAACCGTTCCCGAGCAATCTCCCGCTGATAGAACTCTCGTTCCGATTTGGTCGAGAGATAGGCCCCGAATCCCATCGAAAGCGTTTGGGCAAAGGCCTCCGCCAAGCCGGAAATAACAATCACGCGTAAGCTGGCGTTTGCAGCATTGACCCCGGACAGAAAACCAATCGTCGTGATGAGGCCATCGTGCATCCCAAAGACGACCTCGCGAACGGCCCGTCCCTTCGGAGAATGCCAGCTCTCCTCAATGACAGCACTCCCGGCGCTAGCCTCGTTCATTCTCTCTCCGCTCGCGCGGGGTCCGACACCAACCCCCTTATTCGGCCAGTACCTGGAGTTGGATCTGCCGCTCTCTCGGTCCGTCCAGCTCAGCAAAGATAATCGACTCAAAGGTACCGAGGCTCATCTCCCCATCCACCACTGGAATCGAAAGCTGCCGGCCAAGCAGGAGGGAGCGAAGGTGCGAGTCGGCGTTGCTCCGATCACAATCAGAGTAATTTGGATCGTTGTGGCGATAGCCGTCATGCTCATTGATCAGGCGGTCCAGCAGGAGCTGGATGTCATGAAGGAGAGCCTCCTGCCACTCATTGATGAACAGTGCAGTCGTCGTGTGAAGGGAACTGAGGGTGAGCAACCCCTGTTTGATCTCATACCGCTGCAGAAGATCTCTCACACGCTTTGTCAGATCCGTGAACTGGAGTCGCTCCTCCGTAGCCACCGTAAAGGTTTCGTGCCTGATCACCATGCATCCCTCCGTTGATTTGTCGGACTCTTCACGCAGATGTCTGTCGCTGAGGATAGCGGCTTCCCAGCCTCCTCAAGCCCAGACACACACCACTTTCGATTGTGAACGCCATGCCTCCGCACTGGACTTACCCCCCGCTCGCTTTGACTCAGCTACCAGTCAGCGTGGAGGTCAGGCCGCTGCTTCATCGCCTCCGCTAGTGGCATCATCAGGCGATCCTTTCCGTACACGAAGCCACCCCTGTTGTAGGAGGCAAGCTCGTACTGTTTCCCCAGTACAATCGCCTCCTCCGGACAGGCCTCTTCACAGTAGCCGCAAAAGATGCAGCGCAACATGTGGATCTTGTACACCTTCGCGTAGCGCTCACCCTTGGAGTGACGCTCTTGCTCGGTGTTCTCGGCTGCCTCAACATAGATCGCATCGGCAGGGCAGGCGACAGCGCACAGCTCGCAGCCCACGCACCGCTCCATCCCGTCCTCGCCCACTACGAGCATGTGTAGGCCACGGTAGCGAGGCGCAAGTGGAAGCCGCTCTTCCGGATAGGAGACCGTCACCGGCTTCCGAAAGATATGCTTGAACGTCGTCGCCATCCCCTTGAGAATCTCGGCAATCATCGTAGCCGCTCCTGACGCAACATGCGCAACTTCCCTATGCCGTCCTTCGCCAAGGGAGGTGGAAGAGGCCCTGGCTGCTCGGCCGTTCCTTGGCGATCTTTTCCTGCAGCAGCATGATCCCATGGATCAGTTGCTCCGGCCTGGGCGGGCAGCCGGGGACGTAGACGTCCACTGGAACGATCTGGTCCACACCCTGAACGATGGTATAGGTATTGAAGATCCCACCGCAAGACGCACACGCGCCCATGGCGATCACCCACTTTGGCTCTGGCATCTGATCGTAGATACGTCTCAGGACCGGGGCCATCTTGCGGCTCACGCGGCCGGCCACAATCATCAGGTCGGACTGACGTGGCGACCCACGAAAGACCTCTGCCCCGAATCTGGCAAGATCGAAACGCGACGCGCCCGTTGCCATCATCTCAATAGCACAGCAGGCAAGCCCGAAGCTCGCCGGCCAGATCGACGACTTCCTCGCCCAATTGATCAGGCTGTCCAGGGTTGTAAGAAGGAGGCCCCGCTCAAATTCCTCCGCTTCGCCTTTGGAGATCAGGGTATCGTTATCCGCCAACTGAATCATACGATGTATCCTCGTCACCACTTAGGTGTTTAGGTTGAAGGTGATGCATTGTCTCGCAAGGTACGAATCAGATGCCCGAAGTGTTGCGTACTCACTGCTTCAACCCTAAACGCCTTCAGTCTCTCTACCTGAATTGTGACAATCAGCAGCCGCAGTCCGCCTTCGGGTTGGGGTTCTTCAGGCTGAAGCCGGCCCCCTGTAGGCTGTCGATGTAGTCGATCTCGGAGCCGGCCAGGTAGGTGTAGCTCTGCGGGTCCACCAGGACCTTGACACCGTTCGTCTCGAAGACTTGATCGGCCGCCTGGGGGTGGTCGAACTCCATCTCGTAGGAGAGGCCGGAGCAGCCACCGCCGACGACGCGGACGCGCAAGCCTTCCTCGGAACTCGCCTGCGTCTTGAGCAAATCAGCCACTTTCGTTGCAGCCGACTCGGTAAGGGTAATCATTGGGACCTCCTTATTATTGGGAGCTGTTGGTCGACGCCTCGGCTCCTCATTGAAGAGCTCGTGCCGTTGGCTCACACGAACTATAGCACCCTTTCGATACCTACATCGTGCTGACAAACCGCCCGCTACTTAATCCCTGCACGAGCTTGTGATAATGGTAGTGCAATATACAATTTACGATGTATCCGCTTACAAAACTTGGCAGGGTTTCTACCTGCAATGCCCGCCACAGTCGCTGGCAATACTCGCGTCGTAAACCCTTCTCCTTCACGCTCTTGATAAGCCGGCACAGTAACACGACCGCAACAGCGGCATTTATGACCTCATGCTTCACTCGCAGCCATGGATGCCGTTTCAAGTACTTCACGCCGCCCAACTGTCCCTGTCCCAAATACCCTCTCAGATGCAGCGCCTCTAAACGGTCAAAGTACGCATTGGCCTCATACACCGATTGCATGGTACTGATATAGCCATCCAGCAGTTGACGACGGCTCAGGTTATGAGGAATCACATTTGTCCCAAATTCTGAGATATCGGCCGGATCGAGACGACCTTCCTTGTTCAATCGGTCGTACAGGGGTGTTTTAGGAGTGGCATAGAGCAACCCGAGCATCGCGTGAGGAATGGAGGCATCTGAGAGGAACTGCTGTTGCGCCTGGAAGATCGTCGCATCATCGTGATCGAATCCAACAATCATGCCGCAGGTAACCTCAATGCCGGCGCGCTGAATGGTATGTACGCGATCCAGCAGGCTGCCTGCCGCCGGCCTGACGTTGTGATGCTTCTTCGTCTCTCGTAACGAGTCTTCATTTGGAGTCTCAATTCCGATGAAGATCCCTTCGATGTTCGCATCGAGCATCAAGCTCATAAGCTCGTCGTCTTCCGCGAGATCGAGTGTGGCTTCCGTAAAGAAATTAAATGGATATCCGTACCCCTGTTGATACTTGACGATGTCTCTTAGCACGACTTTAATGGCAGCCTTATTCCCGATGAGATTGTCGTCGACGATAAACACTTGTTTCACGTTTTGAACACGCAAACTGTCGAGTTCCGCCAGAACTTGCGCGCTCGTTTTCAATCGTGGGAGGCGCCCAAAGGTGACGATGATGTCACAAAATTCGCACAGGAAGGGACAACCCCTGGAAATTTGAATGCCCGCATAAAGATAATCGTGCATCTTGAGTAAATCAAAGCGTGGCGTGGGAACGCGGGTCATGTCCGATCTTGTGCTTTGTTCGTAGCGTCGTTGCCACCTGCCCGCTTGCCAATCATGTAAGAATGCAGGCCATGTTTCTTCCGCTTCTCCCACAAAAATAACATCCGCCAAATCTTCAAAGTAGTCTTCCTGGACCGTAACCCAGGCGCCTCCGACAACCGTAAAGCAGCCCCGCTTCTTCAATTCGCAAAGAATGTGTTTCATGCGGAAACGCTGAACACTCATCCCGGTCACACCGATAATGTCCATGTCCGCTAACGCGTCATAGTTAATGGACTCTACGTTTTCATCAATCAGCGTAACCACATACTCCTTGGGCGTCAGTGCTGCAAGCAGCGACAGCGCCGCGACCGGCGTGATGGCTCGTTTGCCGACGATGGCTAATGCATACTCGTGCCCCCAAAATGACACTTCAAATCGTGGGCTAATTATCGCAATGCGAGCAATGCCTTCTCGTCCACCTTTTGTGCGCAGGCGTTTCTCTTGGGCCCCCTCAATGACCATCAAGGTTGCCTTTTTCTAACGAGAACGGTTCGCTATCGTCTCGATAATCCACACGCACAACGAACCGCGTGCCTCTCACGCCATCCTCCTTAGCATGCGCGGAGACTCCACTGCGCACCTTTTACGTCGATCCCCTCACGCGCCATCTCATACAAGGGTGAAAGCGCCCGCAGGCGAGCCACGCTCTCTCTCACCATGGCGGAGACATGGTCCACCTCTTCCTCAGTATTCGACCGGCCGAGGCCGAAACGGATGCTGGCATGCGCAAGCTCTGCGTTCATACCGAGCGCCAGCAGGACGTACGAGGGCTCAAGCGTATCGCTGGTACAGGCAGAACCGGAGGAGACGGCAATCCCCTTGAGTGCCATGAGTAGCGACTCCCCCTCGACAAACTCAAACGACACATTCAGGTTGCCGGGAAGGCGATCAGTCGGATGACCGTTGAGGTGCAGGTAGTCAATCCGAGACCAGAGATCGTTCCGTAAGCGCTCTCGAAGCGCGAGAAGCCGCGCAGGCTCGGTCTGAAGCTCGCGCTCGGCGAGGACACAGGCCGCGCCGAAACCGACACACCCGGGAACATTGAGTGTCCCGGAACGGCGGCCCTTCTCGTGGCCGCCGCCATCCATCTGCGGGATAAGCTTGACGCGAGGCTTCGTCATCCGCACATACAGCACGCCTACCCCTTTGGGGCCATAACATTTATGCGCCGACGCCGAGAGGAGATCGACCTGCCAGTCGTCTACCGATAGCGGAAGCTTGCCCACATACTGGGCGGCGTCGGTATGAAACAGGACGCCATGCCGCTTGGCAATGCGGCCGATCTCGGCAATGGGTTGCAGCGTCCCAATCTCGTTATTCGCCGCCATGATTGAAATAAGAACCGTGTCCTTCCTGATCGCTCGCTCTACATCGCCCGGATCGACCCGCCCCGTTCGATCGACCGGAAGGTAGGTGATCTGACAGCCCTCCCGTTCCAGTCGCTTGCAGGTGTCGAGGACAGCGTGATGCTCAATCCGAGAGGTGATGAGGTGCCGGCCCTTCTCCTGGTAGGCGGCGGCCACCCCTTTTATAGCGAGGTTATTCGCCTCCGTGGCGCCGCTCGTCCAGACGATCTCCGCCGCTTTACAGCCAAGTACGTGCGCGACTTGGACGCGGGCTTGTTCCACTGCCTCCTCGGCCACCCAGCCAAAAGAGTGGCTGCGAGAGGCCGGGTTGCCGAACCGCTCGCAGAAGTAAGGACGCATCGCCTCAAAAACCTCCGGGGCGACGGGAGTCGTTGCCAGATGATCCATGTAGATGGGAAGGGTGAACGCCATGATGTGACCCTATTCCTTTACCGTTTTCTCCGGACTCAGCCCGCAACCAACTTAACTCCAGCTTAATTCTAAGAAAACTATGACGTAGTTGTCAATTTCAATGCTGGAGTGGCAGTCTCCGTAGACAGCATTATGCTCCACCATCCTGTCCAACATAGGATTTTTGAAAGACCGGATGTGGACAGCATTGTTGAAATCTCCCCCCTGCTTAATACATGCAGGGGCAGGCTCTCGCCCCTCTTTTCCAAAGAGGGGTATTCACTCTACCTCCCCCTTTGAGAAAGGGGGATTGAGGGGGATTTGAAAGTAGGAGTACAGGATAAGGATACGCGTCCAACATCTCATCATAGTTTATCCGACAAAGCCGATTCACGACGGAGTTCACCTTACAGTCCGGTGTCTGATTCTATCTTGACAAGCGCGCCTCCCAGCCGCCGCCGGCTCAGCGACATCTCCAGCGCGTACGTCCCCAGGCCGACTGCAGTCCAGAATATCTGGTTGATTCGCAGGATCATCGAAAACGCCACACCCTCGCTGAAGGTAAAGCCGATCGCCCTTTCGAAGATCAGCGCGCGAGTCAGCTCCTGCGTCCCGATCCCGGCCGGAACCATGAAAATAATGCAGTCAAACCAACTGCCGAAGAACCAGATCGCGGACGCCTTGGCCCAGTCATCCACGCCGAAGACAAACCAAAGGAAGAGCCCCGCCTGCACGATCCCCATCGTAAACGCCAGGGCGTGCCAGAACATCGCCAGAATCAAATCCTTCCCCTGCTTTTCGTAGTGACTGCGCAGCCGGCCGTCCAACTCGGCAAGATTCGTCTCGATCCACTCGCGCGCCTTCCGCCCGGCAACAACCCCTACGGCACGGCCGAGAAATCCGCTGAACCACCCCTGCCGCTGCAAGACCAGAAAACCGATGAAGCCGCCCCACATGGCCACGCTCGCGGCCCAGAATGTGAGCTTCAGGCCCAGGTCTAGCGGCGTCCAGAATAGGACCGCCGCCGACCCCAGAAAGGCCATCCCGAACTGTACGATGCCGTACGTGAACTTGTCGATGATCACCACTCTCGCCGCCTCGCTACGCGAGACATGCTTTTCCAGGAGCATCACCTTGACCACTTCACCACCAAACCCGGAGGTCGGAGTGATGAAGTTGTATGCCGCTCCGGTACAGCGCATGTACAGCAGGCTCATCAGCGGCACCTTCGGGCTGTCCGGGCTGAAGCAGTGGCGTGTCGCTATGGCGCGCATGACGTCGCCCACCCCCTCCAGCGCCAGGAAGAGGACAATCCCAAACCCGAAGCGTACGACTCCTTCCCACAGCTCACGCGCTCCCGCTTTATAGATCAGGTAGCTGAAGAGCACAACGCCGGCAAGCGGCGCAAGAACGTGGAAGATTTGGGAACTGCGCGTATTCGTTTCCTGGCTCATTGCCGGTCCATCTAATGTTCGGTGAGCTGACAGCAGCGGTTGCAGATTGGCAGGAGGCCGCCCTGCTCCGACAGCATCCGCCGGAAGGTCTGATACTTGTCGCCGAACCAGATATCGAGAAACGGCTGCTCGTTGACGTTCCCCATCGAAAGCGGCTCATCTGTAAAGAGGTTGCACGGGTAGACGTGACCGTCGACGTCGATCGTCGGCTCAAGGTAGGGTACTGGACAGTGGGTGCGTCCGAGATTCCAGTTGTAGTCCGTATAGAGTCTCGGTATCTCCGCCAATGGGATCGAGGGGAGGTGGTGGACGAAAAAGTCATAATCCTTGGTTTTGAGCTGGCGGATAGTCTGCGCGATCTCCTTCGCCTCCTCTTCGAAATCGCGATAGTCCTCGACGAACCCCGTCCAGCTCGTGAGGCCGCTGATATCGAAGTACTCTGCGATCATCTTATTATAGGCCTCGCCATTGGCCGCAGACACCCAAATCGGGTTCGACTTGATGCACAGGACGTCCAGCAGCCCCTTCCCGGCCAGCTCCTCGCAGAGCTTATAGACCGACAGGGACTTGTTGTGGCGGGTCATGGTGAAGCTCACATGCACAAGCGGCGTATGACGGTTGCGGCGCTGCCGCTCCACAATAATCGCCTCCAACCCCTCCAGCATCTTATCGTACGCCCAATCTGCTTGACGTACGAAGTTGTGCGCCTCCTTGTCGCCATCGACCGACACATGGATCGCATCGATCCCCGTGTCGATTAACTCGCCCGCATACTTTTTTAAGAGCGTACCGTTGGTGACAGGCTTCACGAAGAGACGATGGCGCTTGAGCATTCGGAGGAGCTCGATGATCTGCGGATAGAGAAACGTCTCGCCCCCCTCCAAATCGACGTATCTGAGGCCGTGCGGCACAAGCTCCTTCACAACCCCCTCGATCACCTGAAGATCGAGTTTACGCTGGAGCTTGGCGGTATCGTAACTGAAATACGTTCCCGTGTCACCCCACTGGCCGCACATCTTACAGCGGAGGTTACAGCCGTAGATGACGCGCAGGTCGAGCTTGACGGGATAAAAGGTCCCCTTTTCAGGAAGGTTATTGTTCGCGAGTTGTCTGACAGTCTTGTCGTAGGCGCTCCTTCGGAGGATGAAGTAGTAGTAGCGCGGATTTTCGACAACGCCCTGAAGGAGGCGCCAGTAGAGGCCGACTTTTGACATACATTACCCCTCATGCCCCAAACTTCTTGAACCTCAGAGCATTGGCCATTGCCAGGGGCATAAGATCGACTGCCGGCATCCTCCCTAAAGGTCCCTGAGCGCACTCTCTTTCCGTAAATCTGCTGACCCCGGCGGAACGAGACCATCGTGACCAGAGCAGGAAGGGCACCGGATGCCAGCTATGGCCTTTCAGGATAGACGGCGTCGAATGGTCGCCGGTCACGATAAACACATCGGGGTGTAAATCAAGGAAGTGCGGAATTCGCCGATCCAGCTCTTCCAGTGCGGCAACTTTCGCGTCAAAGTCGCCATCCTCTCCAGCTCGATCAGTTGCCTTGAAGTGCACGTAGAAGAAGTCATGCTGATCGTAGTTCCGGGACAACGCGCGCAGCTCATCATCCAAGTCGGCACAAAAGGGTAACGCCTCCATCCCGATGAGCTTGGCGAGACCGCGGTACATCGGGTAACAGGTAATCGCTACCGCCCGGAGCCGCAACAGATCCGGAAATGCAGGGAGCTGTGGCGGCACGGCAAATCCCCTGAGCAGCACCATATTTGCCGGCTTTTCCTCCTTCAGTGCCTCACGCGCCTGATCCAGGAACTGATTAACAAGCCCCGCCGTCCGTTCCGCTCCCGGGCTGATACCCTTTACAGGAAGGGGTCGCTCACCTGTAACCAGGGGATCGGACTCGGAGAGGGCATCAGAGAGCCCCTCCCCACGAAACACGACGACAAACCGATGCTCCTTGACGGGCCTGACAATAACCTCCACCCCCTCGATCCGGATCTGATCGAGCTTGGCACAGAGGCGCTGGCAGGTCTCAGTCGTAATTCTACCGGCACGTCGATCGATAACCCTTCCCTCTTCATCGAGTGTACAGAAGTTACCCCGGCTTGCCACATCGCTTGAACGAAGCTCCAGGTCGATGCCGCACGCTTCAAGAACCCCTCGTCCAATTTGGTATGTGAAAGGATCGTAACCAAAGAGGGCGAGATGCCCCGGTCCACTGCCAGGGATAATCCCGGGACCCACCATGTCGATGAGACCGCAGAGGGAGCGCGCTGCGAGGGCATCGAGATTGGGGAGTCTGGCCACCTCCATCTCGCTTCGGCCATCCGTCTCTCTCGGTAGGCCCCCCAACCCATCAGCTACTAACAGAACGATCTTGGAGGATGAGGAAATGGCTAGCTGCTTGACAAGTGTTAGATCCATGAAAGTATCGCCTCCGGACAACGCTGCCAGGAAATGGCGCCGAGGATAACCGGACGAATGGTCAAAACAGGAGGACCGCCACGACTTCCCCCTTCTCGAGGAGGTCTACATTGGCAGGGATCTCGATATACCCCTCTGCGTCTGCCATCGAGGTGATGGCGCCCGACTCTTTGAAGGCCGGGACAACCTCCCCGGCATCGAGACGGACGGGCAAGTATTGGTGCCGCCCGATCGTCGAGGTGTACCGACGGGACATCGGGGCTTTCAGCGAGGCGAGAGTACGCTGGCTCAGCCTTGCCATCTTCCGGAGCGCGGGGGCCAGGATCCCATAGCCGTTGGTCAGGCATGACGTGGGATAACCCGGCATCCCGAGCAACAGATGGCCCTCTACGATGCCGCACAGGGTGGGCTTTCCAGGCTTGACGGCGATACCGTGGAACTTCAGCTCCCCCATCCGTTGCACCGCCTCCAGCATCATATCCCGCTCTCCCACAGAGCTGCCTCCCGACAGGACGATGAGATCGTACGCGAGGGCCTCTCGGATCGTCGAGATCGTGGATTCCAACGTGTCCTTCATGATCGGGAAGATGTGCGGAAGGCCTCCGTTCTCGTTGATGAGTGCTGAAAGGGTATACGAGTTTATGTCGTAGATTTTCCCGGGACTAAGAACCTCTCCGGGCATGAGGATTTCGTTTCCGGAAGGGATCACGGCCACCTTGGGCTTCTGATAGACCCCAACCTCTTGCAGCCCAAGGGCCGCCAGCACGCCGATCTTGCTCGGGTCCAGGCGTACCCCGCGTTGCAGAACGAGGCTGCCCTGCGGAATGTCCTCGCCCATCGGCGAGGCGTGCTGTTGGGGATAGACGGGCTTGTAGACCTTCACCTTGGCGCTGTCCAGCTCCGTATCTTCCACCATCACGACGGCATCGGCGCCCTCGGGCATCGGGGCGCCCGTCGCCACCTGGATGCAGCTCCCCGGGTGGACGCTCCGGCGGGCGGACTCTCCGGCGTGAATCACCTCAATGAGCTCCAGAATCTTGGGTGAAAAGTTCCCAGCGCCGAACGTATCCTCTGCCCTGACCGCATACCCGTCCATGGCCGCCCGAGCAAAGGGCGGGACATCCATCGATGCGCAGACCTCTTCGGACAGAACCCGGCCGGCCGCCTCAAGCAGCGCCACTTGCTCAGTCCGCTCTATCGGCTGGGCCGCATCCATAACAATTCGCAGACCCTCCTCCAGGTCGAGGAGGGTCTTCATCGGTTTCATTGGCATGATTTTAGTCTCACGATCCAGATCTCAACGCAAGAACAAGCTTCACGGGAATATCTCATATGCCCGCAATGCGCCGATGCGTATAAATGCCCGGACCCATCACCCCCCACCTTAATCCTCCCCCTCAAGGGGGGAGGAGGTCGCGTAAGGAGTCCCTTCCCCCGGGGAGGCGGAAGGTGAGGATGGGGGGGACTTTCTGGGCAATAACGTCCATTCTTGTGACTTGCGACACTATGTATAACTGAAGGTTGATCGCTCACCTGCTTACCCTAAGTTCTCCAGGTAGCGCTCGGCATCAAGGGCGGCCATACACCCCGATCCGGCGGCGGTGATGGCCTGCTTGTAGACATGGTCCTGCACATCGCCGGCAGCAAAGACACCGGGGATGCTGGTCATCGTCCCGTGATGCGTCACAATGTACCCTCGCTCATCCATCTCTAACTGCCCCGAGAACAGCGAGGTATTAGGGGAATGACCGATCGCAACGAACACCCCATCGCAGGCGAGCGTCTCCAGCAAGGTCGAACCATCGACCCTGGTCGTAACCCCGGTGACCTTTCCTTGTGACACGTCAAGGATCTCTACAATCGTTCGATTCCACAAGAACTCGATCTTCGGATTCTTGAAGGCCCGTTCTTGCATGATCTTCGACGCTCGAAGCTTATCGCGCCGATGGATCAGCGTGACCTTCGTCGCAAATTTCGCGAGGAAGATCGCCTCCTCAACAGCCGAGTCGCCCCCACCCACGATAGCCACGTGCTGATCTCTAAAAAAGAAACCATCGCACGTGGCGCAAGTCGAGACCCCATGCCCCAGCAGCTTGCGTTCAGATTCGAGCCCGATCAGATTCGCCGACGCGCCGGTCGCGATGATCAGCACATTGGTCTGCCGTACGTCGTTTTCCATGGTGAGGCTGAACGGCCTTCTGCTCAGATCTACGTCCGTCACATCCCCGTTCAAGAACCTCGTGCCAAACCGCTCCGTCTGCTGTCGCATCAGACGAATCAGGTCAGGTCCCAGAAGCCCATCCGGGAATCCGGGATAGTTCTCCACCAGCGTCGTCAGGACCAGTTGCCCACCAGCCTCAGTTCCTTCGATCAGAAGGGGGCGAAGATTGGCTCGAGCGGTGTACAGGGACGAAGTCAGGCCTGCCGGACCTGAGCCAAGGATGATCACATCTTCCACTAGAGCACTCATCTCAGGCAGCGGGTGCCGTAGCCCCTACCTCCACCTTCTCGGGCTCGGGAACCGGCGGCTTTTCGGGAATCGACGGCTTTTCCGGGGTCATCGGAGAGGGGTAGTAGCGGTCGGCGGTCAGGGCCTTCAGATCGTAGACCAAGCTGCCGCGATCGGCCGAGCTGAGCTCGCCGATCCGGGTCCACATCGTAATGGCATCGAAGGGGCAAACCTCCACGCAGAGGTTACAGTACATGCAGAGGTTGTGATCGATGGTAAACGCGGACGGGTGGCGGTTCTTCCCCTTACCGGTACCGGTCAGCTCGATACAGCGAGTAGGACAGATTCTGGCGCAGGCCTCGCAGGCGGTACACTTGAGCTGTCCGGTCACGTCGTCGATCCTCAGCACGTGGCGGTTCAGCGCGCGCAACGGCTGCGGCCGCTGCTCATCAGGGTACTGGACGGTGATCGCGGGAGTGAAGAGGTAGCGGAGCGTCACCCACATGGAGCGAAGGATACTCGCGCTGCCGCCGAACAGATCTGAAAAGTAGTGTCCCATGATGTCCCCCTTAGGCCGCCACCAGGGGCTCTGGCAGGGTCGGCCGGCCACCGGGTTGTGCGCGCTTGCCACGGGTGATCTGCTCCTGGAGGGTGAGGATACCGAAAATGAGCGCCTCAGGGGTGGGTGGGCAGCCGGGAACGTAGACATCGACCGGAACGAGCAGGTCCACCCCCTTCACAACGTGGTAGGTATCGTAGTAGAATGGGCCGCCGGAAATGGCGCAGGCGCCCATGGCGATGACCCACTTGGGGTCAGGCATCTGTTCGTAAAGCGTCTTGATGCGAGGAGCCATCTTCTCGGTAACGGTCCCGGCAACGATCATGACGTCTGACTGGCGGGGGGATGGGCGAAAGACGCCGGCCCCAAACCGGTCAAGATCGAAGCGAGAAGCGCCGGCGGCCATCATCTCGATCGCGCAGCAGGCCAGACCAAAGGTCATCGGCCAGGGGGAAGACTTACGGGCCCAGTTGAAAAGCCACTCGACCGTCGTAGTGACAACGCCCGGCTCAATTTGTTTGTTGTCGAACAATCCCATCAGAAGTCTCCTTGCTCGGAAAATGTCTGTTGCGTCTGTTGCGTCTCGCGGGCCCGGCGGCCATAACGAAGCGTTACATTGAGGTGCCAGCCGAATGGCTTTGCAATGCCGCTATCTTGCCGCCGGCGTATCCGCCAACGGCGCTCCGAACTCACCAATACTCTCGTACGTCACGCCTGCATATGTCGACACCGACTGGGCGATCTCATTCCACACCGCTTCTGCGTTCCCTTCCACGAGGGGAAGTTCCAGTTGGCATGCGAGACGCTGAAGGATCTCGGCAAGCGAAATCGCGCGACCAAATGGTTCCAGCGCAGGCTGGAGGCGCTGAACCCGCCCTGCAAAATTTGTGAACGTCCCCTCTTTTTCGTAAAAGCTCAATCCCGGAAGGACAACATGCGCCAGCTTTGCCGTCGCTGTCAAGAATAAATCGTGAGCGACCAGCAGTTCTAGATTCTTCAGCGACTCCGCAACGGCGAGTTCTCCCGACAGTGAAGTCACCAGATCCTCACCAAAGACGAGCAAGGCAGCCAACCGACCTTCGGTTGCGGCGTCCAGCATCTCTTCGGTCCCCATCCCCTGGGCTCCGGGAAGAAGTCCCAAAGTGCGCATGCCGACCGAGTTAGGGTGCTTATCAGTTCGCCGAAGCAGATGATCTTCCGGCGCATCACCCCCAGGCTCCTGAGATCGTCTCACCCGGTAATCCATGTTTAGAATACCGAGCCTCTCTCTAAACAGTTGTTGAATGAGGAATGCCTCCTCGTTGGTCAGCCGTGCCGATATGATCACGCCGATGGCCTCGGCTCCCTTCTCCCGGAGGATTCGAGCGATGTCGCCGGCAATACGGCCGATCGCCTCGCCCCAACTCACCGGCAGCAACTCACCATCTCGCCGTATCAATGGCTGACTGATCCGTCCTGGGTCCTCAGCAAAATGAAACTCAAAGCGGCCCTCGTCACAGATCCAGTGCCCGTTGACCTCATTGTTCACTCTGGGGCGGATGCGGAGAATCTGCCGGCCCTGCTCCTTATGCCGAACATCCACTGTAATGTTGCACCCGGCGCTGCACAGCCCACATATCGACGGAACCTGTTTGACCAGATCCCATGGCCGCGCCTGAAAGCGATAGTCCCGGCTTGTCAGTGCCCCTACAGGACAGAGGTCGATCACGTTTCCCGAGTAGCTGTTATCCAGGCTCTGACCAGGGAAGAGGCCGATCTCGGATCGGTCGCCTCGGCCGAACACGCCCAGCTCTGAAGTGCCAGTTACATCCTGACAAAATCTGACACAGCGCGTACACAGAATGCACCGCTCCGCGTCGAAGATGATAAACTGGCCGATCGGCTGATGCTTGATGCGATGGATCTTCGGTTCGATAAAACGGCTTTCGCCTGGGCCGAACTTGAGCGTGTAATTTTGAAGCGGACACTCTCCACCCTTATCGCAGACGGGACAATCGAGTGGGTGATTCAGCAACAGAAACTCGAGCACCGCATTCCTGGCCTTTTTCACGCGTTCAGAGGCTGTGAACACCTCCATCCCATCCGCAACTGGGGTAGCGCATGAGATCACCAGCTTTGGGGCTCCCTGCACCTCCACCTGGCACATCCGACAACTGCCCACCACGCGGAGCTTTGGATGATAGCAAAAATGTGGGATCTCGCCACCGGTCCGCAGAACCGCCTCGAGAATTGACGTCCCCGCGGGAGCCTGCACCGGCATACCATCAACGATCAGCTCAACCATTTACCACTCCGAGAGGCCGAGATTCACAACGGCTCACAACAAAGCTATCTTGACCAGCAATCAGATCTCGGCGATCAACACCTTCCAGACACTCCGCTCTGCCCTATCGGAGGCTGATGGCTGAAAGCTGAATGCTATTTTCCAGCTAAATATAGTAGAGCTTCCGGAGACTGTCAACTGCAAAGCAGCCGATTCTACACGTTTCGCACGCCATCCATCCAGGCTTTCACCTTGACTTCGCGTCACACGAGGACTATCATAAACATACTAAGAAGGCGTAGTTGAGAGATGAGGTAGGAGAAAGGAAGGCTTGGCGTTTCAGAGCACTTTGACGTCAAGGTCGGGAGGCTGAGCACCATGGGTATTGCAGCAAGCGAATTTGAGGATGCGTACGAGGACACCGAGAGGGTAGATGGTGCGATCCTGATGGAGCCAATCCGGGGGCTCGAGCCGCATGATCCGATCTGCGTTCATCCGGGCACCCCATTGCGGGATGCGATCACGGCGATGAACGACGCCCACATCGGCTGCGTGCTGGTAACGCAAGGCGATAGGCTTATCGGGATCCTCACGGAGCGTGACATCCTGAAGAAGGTAGCGGGACATCTCGACCTGGACAGTCCTGTCGAGCGGACTATGACCCCGAATCCTGAGACCGTAGTCATGGACGATAGCATCGCCCATGTCCTCAACAAGATGCACACTGGCGGCTACCGTCATATCCCGGTGCTCAACAGGCAGGGGCGACCGGTAGGCGTCGTGTCGATGCGAGACATTGTCAAGTTCATCGTCGCCCTGTTCCCCGCCGTAGTGCTTAATGAGCCGCCTGAGCCCGGCCTCTCGGCGCGAGAGCTCCATGGCGGTTAGTGTCGTGCCTCAGAAATAGCTTATCCACACACCCGTTCTGTCCGAGCCTGTCGAGGCCTGTCCTGAGCTACGCCGAAGGGCCCTGTTTACGCACCTTCGACGCACTGAGGACGAACGTGTACTGTAAGGGCTGTCCAGGGATACCACGCTAGTGGACGGCGGCCCATCACGAGAACGAAAGGACCTAGATGACCGACAACGAAAGTACACCGTCTACACCTGTGGGACCGCACCGACCGATAAGCGAGCTAGAGACCGTTGTCGTCCGCTTTGCCGGCGATTCAGGCGATGGCATGCAGCTTACCGGAACGGAATTTACCAAGAGCGTTGCGCATGAAGGGAGTGACCTGGCGACCTTTCCGGACTTCCCGGGCGAGATTCGGGCGCCGGCTGGAACGCTGGCAGGCGTGTCGGCCTACCAGATTCACTTCTCGAGTCAGAAGGTATTTACGCCGGGCGATCAGCCGGACGTTCTGGTGGCGATGAACCCGGCCGCACTGCGCATCAACCTGCTAGATCTTCCATCTGGCGGCATCCTCATTGTGAATACCGGCACGTTCACCCAGTCCAACCTCGAGAAGGCCCGCTACACCTCGAACCCGATTGAAGACGGCAGCCTTTCCAAATATCAGGTCTACGCAATCGACATCTCGAAGCAGACATCGCTCGCTCTGGAAGGGATGGGGCTGACGGCCAAGGAGGTTGGACGCTGTAAGAACTTCTACGCGCTCGGTCTCATGTTCTGGCTGTATACCCACCCCACAGAGCGTGAAGAAAAGAGCATTCGGGCCAAGTTCCAGAAGAACCCGAAGATTGCCGAGGCGAACATCGCGTCGTTCCGGGCCGGCTACAATTATGGCGAAACCACTGAGATCTTTCCATCACGCTACTTCGTGCCACCGGCCCCAATCGTACCCGGCACATACCGTCACATCACCGGGAATGAGGCCACCGCGATCGGTCTCATCACTGCCGCGCAACTCGCATCGCTGCCGCTCTTTTACGGCAGCTACCCCATTACGCCCGCCTCCGATATCCTGCATACCCTCTGCATGTACCGGCACTACAACGTGATCACATTTCAGGCCGAGGACGAGATTGCGGCTGTCACAGCCGCAATTGGGGCGTCGTACGCAGGCGCGATCGGGACCACCGGAACCTCCGGTCCGGGCTTGGCGCTCAAGGGCGAAGCGATCGGTCTGGCGGTGATGACTGAGCTCCCACTGGTCATCGTGAACGTGCAGCGCGGCGGACCGTCTACCGGCCTTCCAACCAAGACCGAGCAGGCCGATCTCTTCCAGTCGATGTTCGGACGGAACAGCGAGTGTCCGGTGGCGGTGGTTGCTCCGGCAACTCCTGGCGACTGCTTCTGGATGGCCATTGAGGCCGTACGGATCGCCATACGCTATATGTGTCCGGTGATCTACCTCTCGGACGGCTACCTGGCTAACGGCGCCGAGCCCTGGAGACTTCCAGAAGTCGCTTCCCTGCCGAAAATCCCGGTTACATTCAGGACCGATCCGCAGGGCTTCTACCCCTATCTACGCGACCCCGAGACACTGGCGCGTCCATGGGTGATTCCCGGAGCGCCTGGCCTGGAGCACCGCATCGGCGGCCTTGAAAAAGAAAATATCACCGGCAATGTCTCGTATGATCCGCTCAACCACGAGCAGATGGTCCGGATACGGGCCGAGAAGATCGCACGCATCGTCCACGAGATCCCGGAGGCACAGGTCTACGGCGATCCCTCAGGCGACCTGCTTATCGTGGGGTGGGGGTCAACCTACGGGGCGATCACACATGCGGTCAAGCTCCTCCGCCAACAGGGGCATCGCGTCTCATCGTTGCATCTGCGCTACCTGAACCCGATGCCGGCAAACGTCGGTCAGGTGCTGGCGGGCTTTCGACGCGTGCTGGTACCGGAGATGAACCTCGGGCAGTTACTGATGATGTTGCGGGCACAGTTCCTGGTTGACGCGGTGGGGCTCTGTAAGGTTCAGGGCAGGCCATTCAAGGTCTCTGAGATCATGGCCAGGGCGGAAGACCTCTTAGGCGCCCACGAGCGGGCTGCGTTCGCCACGCACGCAGAGGTGGCATCATGATGCCTCAGGGCGACAGTAACGCGTGCGCCGCTAAACTCACACGCAAGGATTTCATCTCGGATCAGGATGTCCGCTGGTGCCCAGGCTGTGGCGACTATGCGATCCTGGCGGGCATGCAGCGAATGATGCCGGAGATGGGCGTCCCGCGAGAGAAGGTCGTCTTCGTCTCCGGGATCGGCTGCTCATCGCGATTCCCGTACTACATCAACACCTACGGGTTTCACTCGATCCACGGCCGCGCTCCGGCGGTGGCGACGGGTATCAAAATCACGCAGCCCGATCTGTCGGTGTGGGTGATCACCGGGGATGGCGACGGTCTGTCGATCGGCGGCAACCACCTCATTCATACGATGCGCCGCAATGTGGACATGAAGATCCTGCTTTTCAACAACCGTATTTACGGCCTCACAAAAGGCCAGACCTCACCGACCAGCGAGCTAGGCATGAAGACGAAATCTACGCCGCTTGGATCGCTCGATCGTCCCTTCAACCCACTTTCAGTGGCGATCGGGGCGTCGGCGACGTTTGTCGCGCGGTCGATCGACATCGACAGCCCGCACCTGCAATACGTGTTGCGGCGTGCCGCCGAACATAAAGGCACGGCGTTCGTGGAGATCTACCAGAACTGTAACGTCTTTAACGACGGGACGTGGGAATCGGTCGCTGATAAGGATGTGCGGAGCGACCGGCTGCTCGTCCTGGAACACGGCAAGCCGCTTGTGTTCGGCAAAGAGCGCAACAAAGGCATCCGGATGCGCCCCGACATGTCCCCGGAGGTTGTTGAAATTGATGGTGACACCTCAGGGCTGCTGGTTCACGACGAGAGACGACAAGACGAGGGATACCACTTCATGCTGTCGCGGCTCACGAGCCCTCAGTTCCCTCAGCCAATCGGCGTACTGCGTGCCGTACGCGAGCCGACCTATGACGAACTCATTACCGAGCAGGGCCGCACCGTCACTCCGCAACAGGGCAAAGCCGACCTTGAGACGCTTCTGTACTCCGGCGAGACCTGGGTCGTTTCGTGAGCGATCAGCGCTCTGCTGGAAGCTGCGCAGTCAACGCGTAGACCCTCTACACCTGGCGCACTCATGACCACTATCGATATTTACGGCTTCAACATTTCCCTTGACGATGGGATGCTCGTCAAGATGGGTGATTAGCTACAGCAGGATTTCCGTATACGAGGAGGGCAATGTGAAGCAGGTGGAACCGAAGGTCTTTCTCCTGGCTAGACCGGCAATAGATGCCGAGGGGCTCGCCGCCTATCTGCAGGCCGTGGGTGCTCCCGGGTGGACGACCGATGCCCCCTCAGCGGCTGAGCAACTGATCGAGGTGGCTGGGCGCGCATGCTATCGTTCGTTTGAGCCGGGCCTCAACCCCAATGTCACCAAGGTTCGGGAGGGCAGCCAGGCCTATCTGCAGAATATCCTGCAGGTCAAACATGGCAGCGTCCTTGAGCACGCCAACTGGACCTTCGCGTTCTTCCACGTCAGTCGAGTCTTGACCCATGAGCTGGTGCGGCATCGCGCCGGGACCGCCATCAGCCAGGAGAGTATGCGCTTCGTACGGCTGACCGAGATTCCAATCTGGCTCCCCCCCGAGATTCGCGACAATCCGGAGGCATGCGCAATCTTTGAGGAGGCGGTGGTCAATGGTGAGAAGGCACAACAGCGATTGGCGGAGGTCTTACAGATCGAAGGCCGGCCGTTTCACGAGAAGAAGGTTCTCACCTCTGCCCTCCGCCGGATCGCCCCCGATGGGGTAGCTACCACCCTCATCTGGACGGCGAATGCCAGGACACTCCGGTGGGTGATCGAGGCGAGAACTGCGCCGGCGGCCGAAGTAGAGATCAGAAGCGTCTTCGGGAAGGTGGCCGAGATCATGACCATGGAGGCCCCCAACCTCTTCGGGGATTTCACGCCAATCCCCTTACCAGACGGCACCTGTCAGTGGCAACCCGATCATAGCAAGGTGTAAGCAACGGCTCATGCGACATCGCCGTACCACGGCGCACGAAAATGCATTTTCTGAGGAAGACAGGTAGATAGGCTGAAGGGCGCAGAGAGCTAAACCTAAAAGCCTTCAGCCTAAACGCCTAAGTAGTTACTCGTCTTCAACAACTATTCCTAACGCTTTCAGGAAAGACTCGACTTGTGCTTTCTTAATTTTTGTTAAACCGCCACGTCCCCACAATTTTATGTGAAAGAGATCGGCGTCTCCGAGGTTGGTGTCGCCGAGGTTGGTGCCTGCGAGATTGGCGTCCCGGAGGTTAGCGCCCCTCAGGTTGGCACGAGAGAGATTGGCGTCCCGGAGGTTAGCGCCCCGGAAGTTGGTGCCCTGGAGGTCGGCGTCTCTCAGATCGGCGCCACCGAGGATGGCGCCCTGAAGATCGGCATCCCTGAGATTGGCATTTCTCAGGTCGGCGTTCATGAGGGGGAACTCTTGTCTGACTGCTTCGATCACGGTATCGCGAATCGTCTCTTTCTCTGATTCGTAAATAATCTTATCACTGGCGTACCAAGAAACAATTTTCATAATAGTTACCTATTGTTACTGCTTCGGTTTCGGGTTCCTGCCAACCGCCATGGCCGCATCCTCCCCTACCGTAGAACAAAACACGACTAGACGCAGTTAATACAATTGGGCTCAGCGACGTGTCAAGAAAATAAGTAACTACTTAGGTGCTCAGACTGAAGGCTGAAGGCCCTAAATTATCTCGTAAGGCACGAGCCGAGCCATTCAAGACCTTTTTGGAGTTTTGTATGATCATGCACGCCTTACCCCTAAAAGCCTTCAGCCTATCTATACTGAGTCGTTACGAAAATAATATAGCAAGATGTATCAGGATCTTTTACGCTGCCTTCCCGATTCGTGTGGCTTCAGGGACCTCGACAAGCTGCCCGGTCCTCACGTCGTAGATGTAGCCATAGACGGGGATGTCGTGTGGGACTAGCGGGTGCGCCCGAATGCGTTGTACATCCGCACAGACACTCTCGGCCTGGTCCCCGACGGTCAACCAGTCGATAAATGCCCCTTCCGTTGACCCTGGGCCTTGACCAGTATCGTGCCATCCGCCGGCATCGATGGTCGCGGTTTTGAGGCTCCTCACCAGCAGCCCGCACATGATCTCGTCGGTAAAGGTCTCCATGCCGCAATTGGTGTGGTGGATGACGAACCATTCCCGCGTCCCGAGGAGTTTGTAGGAAATGACCAGGGATCGGATGGCGTCGTCGCTGGCGCGACCACCCGCATTGCGAATTACATGAGCATCCCCCTCCGATAGTCCCGCGTACTTGGCCGGATCAAGCCGCGCATCCATACAGGTCAGGATGGCAAATCGTCGTCCCGGCGGCATGGGTAGCTTACCCTTCTCACCAAACTGTACCGCATAGGCCTTATTGGCGGCGAGTACCTCATCTCGAATCGTGCTCATTAGGCTCCTCCCATGATTTCTATTAACCCTTCAATAACCTGAGACACCTCTTCCGAAGTGGCGTCTCCCAACCGCTTCCCAATTCGTTCCACGGCCAGCGTGCGGACCTGGCTGATCTTGGCCCACGACTGTTTCGGAAAACCTTTCGCACTCAATTCCAGGGTCAGCGGAAAACCCGCACGCTGGGGCTGGCTGGTGATCGCCACAGCGATCACTGTCCCGGAGCGCTCATTGAACACGTCGTGGCTTAAGATCAGAACCGGGCGCAATCTCGTCTGCTCTTTTCCACGGACCAGATTCAGATTCGCCCAGCGGATCTCCCCCCTCAGTATTCGAGCCATTCGGATATATCCCCCGAAAGCCCCTCCTCCGCAAGGGCCTTCTCAAAGGCAGGATCCAGTTTCGCGCATTCCTGAGCAAGACGGCCCCGCTTCAGGCGTTCCAACCTCTCTTCAACCGCTACCTGGATCGCCTGGCTGCGATTCGGGAAGACCTCACCTTGCACAAGACGGTCGAGTCGATCAAGGGTGTTCTCATCGAGAGATATTGCGATCTTTGACTTAGCCATCTGCGGCACCTCCATGAGTATTACAATATGTCATACCACTGGTCAAGTCAAGCACAGAGATAAGGACTGAGCCGAGCGGCGTCGCAGGGCCAACCGCCGCGCGGATGAGCCGACGCGAAGCGGTCGGTTTCGTACCTCTGGTTCTCCAGGAGCGGAGGAAAGGGGTACCGGCTCAACCCCGCGTTCTCCCTGAGCGAAGTGAAGGGAGAACGATGAGTTCAGCAGGCGGCGTTTACGTCATCCCTGGAACGATTTGTTAGGCACATCCTCTTTGTGTATCAAGCTTAAATGGTCGCTGTCCCTATTTACTATTTATCAGAGCGAATGTGGGCCGGGATTCGGCGCGCACGCGCGGTGGCTCAAAAAGGCCGCGCACCCGGCTGATGGCGGGAATTACAGCGGATAGCCGTCCGGATCCTTGCCGCGCAGGCGCCGCCAGAGGACCTGAAAATTGACGCGGTTCACGACGACGATGAACACCTTGCGCAGGTGATCGGGCGGGCAGGTGATGGGCCTGACCGCGTGCCACGAATGCTCGGTCCGCTTGAACACGAAGCTCTGGTTGCCCAGGATTTCCGAAGCGGCAACCTGGCGCAGGCTGTCGAAACTGGGCGCGGCGTGCGCTTTGAGGCGACCTTCATCATCCAGGACCACCGTCTGGCCACCCCACGCCGGGTCCCAGTCGTCCGGCGTGTTGAGGTAGAAGATGTGCGAGCCGACCTTGCGGCTGGCATCGGTGTGCGGTGAAACCGAGCCGCCGCTCGCCGCATGGTGCCAGTGCATGGACAGTGCGATCCGTTCCTGCGGGCCAAGGCCGTAGACCTTGCGCAGGAACGCCTCATACGGCGCGGCATGCAATTCCTCGATGAACTCGCGCCACGACTGCGACAGTTCGGCGTCGAGCTTCGGTCGATACTGCAACACATAGCGGTTGTGGGCTTCCTGCCCATAGCCGCGCACCTTGCCGAACTCCGCCGCGAACAAATCGGCACGCGGCATTTCCGCGCAGAGGCGCCGGAACCCGTCGTCGTGGGGGACCCCCTGATACCCGGCCCAGGGGTACGGCTTGCGTTTCAGGAATTCGGAGGATTTCTCCGCAATTTGCGCCAACCGCCGTGCGTCGAGATAACTCATGCGCGCCCCGCTGTTTAGGAAGAAGGATGCACCGCCCGCGACGGAAGCCGCCGCGGCGGACGCCTGTTGCCCGGGTTTGTTTGATAACGCATTGCTTTTGGTGGTCAGAAGTGTAGGAGGGCTGTTTTTACTTGTCAATGGATATTGTACATCGAAAAGCAGGGGATGGTGTCATCCAGACCTTCCTGCTGGCGTTTTCCTCGCGAGACGTTGTTGGAGTATCCGTCGTAACGCACCATCTGCTCTCCCCGGTTCGGGATGTGCGAACACATCGCGGCGCCTATTTCCTGGCGGACGAAGGCGGCCCGATGTCGATGTGGGCCGAACTTGAGGGCAGCAACGGGTATACGGGCGGGGGTGGGATCTGCGTCATTGATGAGAATGACGCACGTGCTCATGCGGAACGGGCGGGGCTCTCACCGAAAGCGATGCGTGAGACCGGGTTCACGATCGATGAGGGCTGATGAGGGAGACACTGCCGGCGTGCCAACATCCGATCAGGGAGCGAAGCAGGCGACGCGTGGATACAGCGGATGAGAGAAATGCGCCAAGCCGATCTCACACCCCCGGCCTAGGGCGACGGCCTGAACAACTGCTCTCGACAGCCTGGCCGAGGCGTCCGGTCGGAGGAAGCTCACCAAGAAGGTATGGGAGGCCGATCCGCTTTTATGCCTCCGTTCGCACGAGATGCGGATTGTCGCGCTCATTGATGACCGGCAGGTCATCGAGCGCATCCTTCGCCACCTCGGATTGTGGGAGCAGGGGGTGCGGTATTAGCCCGTCCACGGGTCCGCCAGCACAGATGCCCGCTAAACGCATCATCGAGCCCTGGCTCGACGAACCGTTCCCCGACTACGATACCGAGCCCGTGATGATGTACGCGAACGGTTGAGTGCTCGCGGTGGCACGGGTCTGTCTCCGATCGGCACCCCTCACAGCAAAACTGGTCCGCTTTGTAGCTCGGACCGGCCTCGGCACTCCGACAAGCGTGTTTCCGCCCGATCTTGACCTTCCAGCCGGATTCCCGCATACTCCCCGCTATGAAAACGCTGCTTCAGGTCGGTCCCAACGGGCGTGTGCCCGTACCGCCAGAAAAGCAATTTCTTATCAGTTGAATCCACTGGGGGTTCATTCCCCGCGGCTTGCCGCGAGCTCGTCATACCGGCGGACGCCGGTATCCGGAAGGGCCCGGCTGGATTCCCCCGTATCAAGTACGGGGCAGGCTCGTCAAGCACGGAATGACGGGCCAGAACAGAAGACGATACCCCGCGGCAAACCGCGGGGTAGTTCATTGCGATATTCACGTGATCCTCGTTCCATGCATTCATAGGGAGATCTTATGGGGAAGCGACAGGAGCCCGTCCGCAAGTCGGTCAAGGACGTCCTGGCAGATCTGCTGGCGGGTCACCGCGAGGCGGCCTTCGGCGGGCCGGAATCCGCGCTGAAGTATCTGCACCGCACCTTCGAAGGCCAGGCGAGTCTGCCCAATGCGGTGAAAGCGGTGGCCTACGACCTGACCGCCGAGGCCCAGGCTCAGTGCGGACAGTGGGAGGACTGTGCGGCCTCCGTTGGCGTGTCCCTGGGCTACCTGCCGGAGCTTGAGGCGGCCTTCCCGCACGAGTACCGCCGGATGCTGGAGGGCATGACCTGCTTCGAGCGGGGTATCCAGGCCTACATCGAACTCGGGAACTTCCCTGCTGCCCTGAACCTCTGCGAACGGGCCATGGCCCTGCACTTGGGCAAGCACTACGAGGCCAAGCGCGATTCCCTCGCATGGGCGCAGTAGGCGTCCGGCCAAGGCATTCGACGCGGAGCGCCTCCGAAGTATCGAGACAACCATCCGCATTCAGCCAACAAAGAGGCAACGGCCTTCCCTGTGATGTACCCCGAAAACTGGACAGGGAGTTATTACTCAGAGCAGAAAATAGTTTGAACCCCCCTTTAGCAAAGGGGGGTTGGCCACCCCAATTGGGATAGATCCCATCCCAAAACGGGTAAAGGGAAGGGTGTGGCCCTTCCTTCCCCGCCTGGCTCTGGCAGGGATGGTTACTAACTCGTGAGATCTATTAAGGACAATCATTTCTGAGCGAATACGAATCTTGGCACTGCTCCTGCACAAGGTAAGAATTAGAATATGACCAACGATCAAGGGCATGAGGGTAATGGGCTATGGAAAGTGAGCAGGTGGATCAACATGAAACGTCTGTTTCGGTGCGTGCTCTATGCCGCGCTG
>Ga0209514_10000917_pt1 | contig 55550 bp, 43 predicted proteins | sample Subgrocontami58m_FD_187452 | JGI IMG/M metagenome (GOLD analysis project Ga0209514, IMG submission 187452) | Subsurface groundwater microbial communities from S. Glens Falls, New York, USA - GMW37 contaminated, 5.8 m (SPAdes) (version 3) | ecosystem: Environmental > Aquatic > Deep subsurface >... | reverse complement strand
TAAGGCGGCGCTCCAATTCGTGGACCGGGATTCAATGGTATATCTGATCAATTTTTCGTCCTGGGACCAGGAAGAAAAAGCAGCCAGGATTGAAGCAATAATTATACCCGACTAAAAAGCAGATCAACATCTGCTTTTTATAATTCCGGTAATTAAAGGTATAATTAACAAATGGGTGAATATAAATTCCCTGAGGGTTTCAAATGGGGGAGTGCTACCTCGGCTCATCAGATCGAAGGCGATAACCATAACGACTGGACCGAGTGGGAAACATCTCCGGCCAGGATTAGTGAGCTTAAGAAAGAGGGGAAAGACCCCAATGGGTTTATCTCGGGCAGAGCCTGCGATAGCTATAATCGCTATGAAGAGGATTTTGATATTGCCAAAAAGCTAAAACAGAATATCCATAGATTTTCGATCGAATGGTCAAGAATAGAGCCGGAAGAAGGGAAGTTCGATTTTGAGGCTATGAAACATTATCAAGGTTTAGTCAAGTCATTGAGGGAGCGGGGAATAGAGCCCATGGTGACTTTGTGGCATTTCACAAATCCAGTCTGGTTCGTGGAAAAAGGCGGTTTCCTCAATAATAAAGCGCCCGAATATTTTACGAGGTACGCAAAGTATGTTGTGGATAACTTAAAAGACGATGTCCACCTGTGGATAACTTTTAACGAGGCGGATAGCGTATATCCCGGCTGGACTTATCTGCTAGGATTGTGGCCCCCGCAATACAAGTTAAAAATATTTAAATATCAGCGATTTATTAAGAATGTAATAAAGTCCCATATACTCGCCTATCAGGAATTAAAGAGTGCGTATGATGTTTCGCCTGGTTCAGCGGAGGCCTCCTCTACTACTATGTCGCACAATATGAGTATAGGCATTACGGTAAATAATGCCTATAGTATTTCTGGTAATAATTTGTACGAGAGAATTATAAGAAGGGTATACAATTATTATCGTAATTTGTATTTTATTAAAAAAACCTTCCCCTATTATGATTTTGTGGGGCTAAATTATTATCATCTAGACCGCAGAGCCCCGGGCAGTTATGATGTTCTACCCAAACAGGACATTATGCCCGGAATGAGTTGGGAGATTTATCCTGAGGGTATTTTTCATGTGCTTAAGGGGCTTAAAGATTTTAATAAACCGATATTTATTACCGAGAATGGAATAGATGATTCCAGCGATCAGAAACGAGGAAAATATATAAAGGATCACTTATATTGGATATGGCGGGCTATTCAGGATGGAATTGATGTGCGCGGATATACATATTGGTCATTGCTTGATAATTTCGAATGGCATAAGGGATTTATTCCCCGATTTGGTTTAGTTGAGATCGACTATAAAACGCTTGAACGGCGGATCCGGCCTTCGGCATTTGAATACGCGAAAATTTGCGAAACGAATAATCTAATCTACGATAAATAAACCATGATCTGGCTTCTTTTAGCCCTGACAGCCTATTTTATTAATGCCGTTGTCTTTATAGCCGATAAATATCTGCTGGAATCACCGATTCCAAGGCCTTATTCGTATACATTCGGGGTATCCATCCTGAGTCTAAGCTCAATATTTCTGATCCCTTTCGGGGTTAAGTGGCTAGGCTGGGAATACTTCCTTATTTCGTTTTCTTCCGGGTTAGTCTTTTTCCTTAGCCTCATTTATCTATACAAAACAATAAGACTAACCGATGTTTCTATAGCGGCAACTCAGGTTGGTACCGTAAACGCGATCTTTACTCCTCTATTTTCCGTTTTAATACTCAATGAACTCTTAAATTTTAATAATAATTTAGCCTTGCTTTTTCTGATCATCGGGATATTGCTGATGGGCCGGACTAAAAAACATGTCTTTTGGGGCGCCATATTCTCCGGGGTTCTTTTTGCCTTGTCTTTTGTGCTCTTAAAATTATCATTCAATATGTCTGATTTTGTGAACGGGATCTTCTGGACGAGGATGGGTTTTATCGGGGCTTCTTTTGCTCTCTTAACCGTGCCCAGATTGAGAGAAGAAATTTCCCATACGTTCCGGAAATCGCCGAAGCATTCCAAGATCATTTTTGCGGCCAATAAAATAATAGCCGGACTGGCTGCCCTTTTCCTATATCTTGCCGTAAGATTGGGGAATGTTTCAGTTATAAATTCCCTGCTGGGTTTTCAATTCGTGATCACCTTCTTTCTGGCTTTAGCCCTGAACAGCAGGATCCCGGGCCTGGAAAAAGAATTAAGCAAAAGGATCTTAGCCGAAAAAATATTAGGAATGATATTTATAGTCATAGGATTTATCATCCTATTTTAATAACCAACAACGATGATTATGCGATCTAAAAAGATTATAATACCGGGCCTGATCATTCTGGGACTCTGGATATTATCCCTGAATTTCTCCAGAGTGAATAAGCCATTCGTATATGGGGTTTCATTCAGCCGTTTCCATAGCGATGAGCTTGGGCTCGACTGGAAAGAAACATATCTGGCGATCCTGAATGATCTGGGAGTAAGAAATTTCCGGTTTTCGGCGCATTGGCCGCTTACTGAGCCCGAAGAAGGCAAATTCAATTTTGAAGAACTGACTTTTCAGATAAAGGAAGCAGAAAAGAAAAATGCATCAGTGATACTGGCTGTCGGGCGCCGGCTTCCGGGCTGGCCGGAGTGCCATGAGCCTACATGGCTAAAGCAAGGAGATAAATCCTATAAGCAGGAAAAAATATTAAAATATATTGAAGCGGTAGTTAATAGATATAAAAGATCGCCGGCCATAAAGTATTGGCAGGTTGAGAACGAGGCATTCTTAACTTTTTTCAGCCGGTCGGCCTGCGGAGAACTCGATAAAGAATTTTTGCAGAGAGAAATAGATTTTGTCCGAAGTTTGGACTCCAGGCCGATCCTTATAACCGATAGCGGCGAATTCGGCACTTGGCTGCCGGCATACAGGCGAGGCGATGTTTTCGGGACCAGCCTTTATCTTTATATCTGGAATCATAAGCTTGGGCCTTTGCGATATCCGATCGCTCCGGCATTCTTCAGGATAAAAAGAAATATTATCAGACTTCTCGGAGGCCCCAAAGAATCAATCGTGATCGAACTGTCTGCCGAGCCGTGGCTTCTGCAACCCATTCTAAAAACACCGATAAATGTCCAGCAGGAAAGAATGGGGATTGATAAATTCAACACGATGATAGAATTCTCGGGTAAAACTGGATTTGACAAGTTTTATCTGTGGGGAGCAGAATGGTGGTACTGGATGAAGAAACAGGGGAACGATGAACACTGGAATCGGGCTAAAGAAATATTCTCAACCACCAAATGAAGGAAGACCTGAGGAAATTAATATTACTTACGATCTCTGTATCGAAAGCAATAAATGATCTTAGCGATATTTTTTTTAAACAAAAACTCTCGCTGAGATTATTTAAATTAATAGAAAGCTATTTTGAATTTATTAAAGAATCAGATGTCGCACAATATAATAGAGGGCTGGTCTTACTGAACCGGCTTGATGGATTATCAGACGATGCTGATTATATTATTCACTCCGGCCAGTATTCTGCTTATACTCCCCTGCTCTATTTACAACAAAAAACACTGGAGCTTAAATTGCTTTTATTGAAAGATATTAAAAATAAAAAGCCGACAGGAGAGAAAGAAGTTCCGGTTCCCAAGCTTATTCCTTCTAAGCCTAAAAATAAATTAAGTTCGAGCCAGGAAAAAATAGTAGATTTCATCAAGAAGTCTGACAAGATCAGGGCGAAGGACATAGTTGAGAAATTCAATTTTCTTTCCGAGAGGACAATAAAAAGAACTCTCAAAGATCTGACAGAGCTAGGTGTTCTAAAAAGAGAAGAAGCTGATAGGGCCGTTTATTATTCTCTGTAGGATTTATTCTCAATCTTTACAATACCGATCATTTCTGATAAATATATTCCAAATTGAACCTAAGAAGCCTTACTAACGCGATCTAGGTAATTTGGAAATATTGAGTTATAAATCCCTCCTTAATTCTATATTTTATTATTTTTAGATTGCGTTAGTGAGGTTTTTTACAAAAATTGCATGGTGACATTCGTGGTGACATGAGGTGACATTATGATTGTCACCTCATGTCACCTTGTGTCACCATCTGTCACCTTGTGACACCACAAGGTTTTAAGTAGTATAAGGAGTTATGTATCTCTCCTCTCTTATCGATGTGTCTGTTGAAAGCAGGGTGACACCCTTTGGGCTTAAAGCAATCTAATAGGATTAGCAGGGTGACACTTTATTCGAACGCGGTCGTATTAAAAATATATATAGGGTAGATATCCGGGATCGAAGCTTTTTTTGGTTTTGAGGAGACTCCAAATCCTTGCTGCCCGCAAAATCGCTTAGATATCCACAATTTTGCTATTGTTGATTGAAAAACAAGCAAGTATAATAATTAATGAAGTCGTTAGTTTATGCACATTTTAAAGATGCCAGGCGAGCATCAGGCTTGTGCTCAGGAGATATAAAATGCATGTATTTTGAGGATTTGACTTGATTTCTTGATTCGGGTAGTATTACTTAGTTAGAGCCATAAACAAACGGCCTAAAATCCACAAAAAGCATGAATTACAGCATTTTTCCTGAACAATAAGCCATTACTGGTCGTTTTGGTTTTTTAGCTATTTTGAACAAAAAGATCTAGGCTCCCTACCGCTGGAAATAGAAGAAATGTTTTCAGAGGCAGGCAGCATAGGAAAGAACGTTAAAAATTAAACAGCAAAAGAAAAACAGGTTGCAATGATAGGAATAACTTTACTTAGTATTTGATAGGATCTTGCAGGTCGAGTTAACAGCAAGATTCCGCTCGATGTTGCAAAAACAATATCGAGTTAAAATAAAATTAAATTTGTAATTAATTTTGAAACTGTACACTGGTCGACTTATCCGGCCCGTAAAAGGGACGAGATAAAACAGTTGCAGCTTCAGAAATATAGTCAATAAAAAATGATTAATTTATCAAAAGGGACGATGGAGGCTTTGAAAAAAACCTTCGCAGTCCTAACAGCAGTAACGACTATAATGTCGTTATCTGGTGTGTTGCTTGTGCCTTCAGCGGGCGCAGTTGCACCGGCTGATTACGGCCTTAGGGAAGGCGATGTAGTCAGTGCAGCCGGTTCTGACGATCCGGATGTATATATCGTCAATGAGCTGGGATACAAGAGATTATTCTTGAATCCAGTCATCTTTGGCTTCTACGGCCACCTTGGAGGATTCGCCGCAGTGAAGAATGTATCTCCGGCAACGAGAGATGCTTTCCCCACTTCCGGATTATTCCGAGTTGACGGGACCGAAAAGGTCTATGGAGTAGAAAGCACGGGAGAAGATACGGGAGTATTGCACTGGGTGAACACCTCAGGTGCTCAGGCAGTTGCAGACGACCCGAACTTCTTTAAGAAAGTTTTCGTTATAAATCAGAATGAATTCAACTGGTACAGCAAAGGTTCTGATTACACTTCAGTAAATCAGGTTCCGAATTATGTCAGGGTTCCTGGCACAACCCCAACGGGTTCAGTAAATGTCGGCTTAGCTTCTGGAAACCCGGCTGCTGCGACCATTACTACGAATGCTCAGGGAGTGGAGTTCTTGAAAGTTAACTTTACCGGAAACGGTACGATTAACTCTATGACGCTCAAGAGATTGGGCCCTGGCTCCACGGATGATTTCGACAATGTCTACATTTATGATGGCGCCAGGAGACTAACATCCGGCAAGTCATTATCAGCTTCAACCGGTGAAGTTACATTCATCAGCTTGAATACTTCTGTCAGCGGATCAAAAGTCCTTTCGGTAGTTGCTGACATGTCTTCTTCAGCTGGAAATGTTGACGCCTTTGAGCTGACTAGCGTAGGTCTTTCTTCCGGCACCGTTAGCGGTTTACCCGTAAGAGGTAGCAATGTTACCACTTCAGGCGCTACCGGCGGAACGGTTACCCTGGCAAAGGTTGGCTCAATCGCCAATCCGAATGTTGGCCAGAAGAATGCCCTTGTATCAGAATTCAAACTTACCGCAAATACTGAAGCAGCTTCAGTAAGAAGAATAACCATGCTTCAGGGTGGTACGGTAAAACCTGCTGATTCAACCAATTGGAAATTAAAGACAGGTTCGACTGAGTGGTCTGGTACGATTGATAGCTCAGGATATGTGGTATTCGATATGACATCCAATCCTTTCGCAATCGCTAAAGGCGGTGAAGCCATATTCTATGTCTATACCGATCTGGCAGGCAAAAAGGATGAAGATATCAATCTATACTTTGAAAATTCAACTGATATCCATGCAATCGGCGATCAGTTCGGATTCGGAATGGCTGCGACTATTTCTGACTTGGACGCATCTACTGATGCCTTTGACGTGACATTGCAGGGTGGTGTCCTAACCATAGCCTTCAATGGACCGTCAGCTCAGAATATCGGCACAAATGTTACCGATGTGACATTGCTGCGATATTCAATAACGGCCGCAACCAACATCGAAGTCAGAAAAACAAAGTTTGTGCTTTGTTCTGATGACGATGGCAGCGCCGTCTTCGATAACAGCGATGCCGGAGAGGTACAGGCTGATTGGGACGCTCTTACAGACTTTAAAGTCACTGATGAGAATACGGGCGTGACCATTATTGGTCCTAAAGATGGAACAGCCTTTGATGACGGCGATAATACCGATGCAAGCTGCGGCGGCACAGCTGATGGTACTATGGAGTACTTCACTGATGTGTATGAATTGCTTGCCGGCAAGACCTATAACTATAAAGTGACTGCCGATGTCAATACGGCCAATGGCGGTATGCTGGCAGCCGGTGATGCTATAAAGATTGCATTAGTCAACTTTACGGCTGCAACCGGTTTGGCCGGTTCGCCTGCAACAGCTGATGTTACTGTCATGAAATACGCCGGAACAAATACGGCTGTGGCTGATGCAGATATAGTTCCGCAAGCCGATATTTCCGGTCCGGTCATGACTCTTCAAGCTTCTTCTCTGACTTTGGGCTTAAGCTCTTCAGTCGGCGACCAGACATTTGTAAGAGGATCGACCGATAAGACCGTATTAGGTTTGACATTCAAATCCGGTACAGCATCAGATTTGAAAGTTACGGATATCGTCTTAACCGGATACTTTGACGAGGATGGCACTGGAGACTTCTCAAAAGGTTCTGATACTACTACCAGCGTTGCTGATCTAGTATCTTCAGTATCCATATATGAGGTAGAATCAGGAACAGTGTTGTCTTCTACTCCCGCTTCCAACCAGTTGTCTAACACGACCGGTACGGTTACATTCAATAACCTAAACTGGAATATTCCAGCCGGTGCTACTAAGACATTGGGAGTCAAGGTGAACTTAGGAAATAATTCATTAGCCAATACTGATTACTTCGCATTCGATATTGCTGCGACTACTGATGTTACGGCATTGGATAATTCTTCTAAGACAGTTAATGCCGGCAACGAAGATCCGAACCAGCCTACTGCATTACAGCCGGGTACGGTTGTAACGGTAACTGATGCCGGTTCTATGAGCGTAGCTATTGCTCCTGCTACTCCGGCAGACCATTCAGTCTACTGGGGCCAGACGGGAGACGAAATCGGCCGATGGAGATTTACTGGCACAAATGAAGGATTCTTTATTGAGACAGCTCAATTCGATGAGGACGATGCTGGCCAGGAAGCTGCTGTGACAGGTAATGTTAAAACCGTCTATCTTGAATACAAGAACAAAGATGGCAGCACAGTTACCAAATCCAGCACCTTCAACAGCGCTGCATCGGTATCATTCGGATTTACTGGTGTTGACAGGCCTTATGTTCCGAAAGACGGAAGCTTGGATGTCATAATGAAAGCCGACTTCAAGACTAAGGCTGAAGGCGCAACAAATAACTTGGTATTCGACATTGAATTCCAGGGAGACAGCGGTACTGGTACCAATACTTTCCGAGCAGTCGGAGAGGGATCGGGAACAGTATTGCAGGGTAACAGCGATAATATAACTGACCAAGAGCAGACAACTGCGGTCCGTGTCTATCGGGTATATCCTGAATTTGCCATGACAGTCCCGGCAAGCACAAAACTAACCACGAATGATCCGGTTCTGACCTTTACGATCACAGCTAAAGGCTTGCCTGATTCGAAGTTGCTCTTCGATAACCAAGCTGTAGCTTCCGGATCGATCAGGTTTGAAGTTGTCGCTTCCGGTGTGGGTACATCCGCTGATACTGCCTTTACGGTCAGAGATGCGGGTGATAGCTCAATCTTTGATACCGGTACGATAACTAATGCTCCGGTTACATCACCGCATGCCAGCTTATCTATAGACTTTGGCAACAAAGACTTAGAGATCTCTGGCGGTTCATCTAAGACACTTCAGGTCTACTTGGATTCGATCACCGACTTTAACACTCCGTTGAATACTTCAGCAGGTGTTGGAGCTGATTACTTCCAGCTGGTCTTGAGAGATGAGGTTGATGGGACAAATGCAGTCGTAGCTTGGGTAGCCAACTCATCTGGTACTACAACCGACTTGGATACTGCAATGACAGCAGGATTCCTCCGATTGTTGCCGATGGCTGGTTATCAGTTCACGGCTCAATAAATCCAGTATCAACTAGGTTTCCAAAAACCCGCGAAAGCGGGTTTTTGGTTTGATTAAAAATTTCTAAAAAAGTGGCGTTGTTCTAAATGTCTATCTTTGTTATTATGATTTCCAATAATAGGCGGTCGAAACTATTTAATAGAAACAGTTTAATTAAATTTAAATTATGAAAATAAAAAAAATTAAAATTATTTTGTCTTCTTTGGTTATGCTCCTGGTATCTGCAGGATTTGCCTGGGGAGTAAATCAGGTATTTACAGTTGACTCAGAAGGTAATGTAACTGCTAACCAATTTATCAGTAATACTATATCGGCCAGCGGCACAGATCAATCTATAAGTTTAAATCCTACGGGGACAGGTAAAGTATTGGTTGGAGGCGAATCAATAGTGATCGCCAGATTAGATAGTCAGCCAGCATCGGGTTCTACTGGCCAGATATATTTTGATAGAACTCAAAAGAAATTAAGAGTTTTTGACGGCAGCTCTTGGATTAGTTTTAGAAAAGCCCCTACAACGGTAACGGTAAAAGTGTTAGTTGTTGGTGGTGGAGGTGGGGGCGGATCATGGCAACCCTTTAATACTGATGCAGGAGGTGGGGGTGGAGCTGGTGGGATGGTAGAAAATCCTTCTCTTACAGTTTCCAGTGGTAGCTACGCAATTACAGTCGGTGCTAGTGGTACTGGTGGAGTAGGAGATGGTGCTTGCGGTAGCAATGGAGGCAGTTCGTCTTTTGGTTCACTATTGTCTGTATCTGGAGGAGGCAGGGGTGGAGCTGATGGTTGTGCGGCAGGTGGTAGTGGTGGTTCGGGTGGCGGTGGAGCAGGTAAAACAGAATATGCTTCAGGTGGAAGCGGAACAACAGGAGAAGGTAATAATGGAGGAAGTGGGGTAGACGCTCAAGCGGGCGGTGGCGGAGGAGGCAAGACCGCAGCAGGTTTAAATGCAAGCGGAGGAACTGGTGGTAATGGGGGAGCGGGTTTATTAAGTTCTATTCCCTGTACCTCAACGACTTATGCGGGCGGAGGCGGAGGAGGCGGAGAACCAACAGCAGGTTCAGGCGGTTCTGGAGGTGGTGGAGTAGGTGGGTCAGTAAGTGGCACCGGTAATGGTGTAGCTGGAACAGCGAATACTGGTGGCGGCGGCGGAGGCGGAGGAGAAGCAAATAATCCAGGAAATGGCGGAGATGGAGGAAGTGGAATTGTGATTATTAGATATCCAACTACTTCACTGACTGCCACAGGAGGAGCAATTACTACTTGTGGTACAGATACAATCCACACCTTTATAGGCAATGGCACATTTACTATTGTGTCTATAGATTAAACTTAGGAGTAAACTATCATCGGTATAATACCGACGATAGTTTACTTTGCCTTTATTTATTATTCGGGGGTATTTTAATGAGATTAGATTTTTAAATGAACAATCCAAAAACATCAAAAAACAAATTAAAAACAATTGTTGTACTGCCTGCTTATAACGCAAGCTCTACTTTAAAGCAAACTATAAATGATATTTCTCGGGATGTAGTTGATGAGATAATTTTGGTTGATGACGGCAGTACAGATGAAACTCTTGAAATAGCTAAAAAGTTAAAACTATTGGTTTATAAACATGACTGTAATAGGGGATACGGAGCTAATCAGAAAACTTGTTACAACTTAGCTCTGCAAAAAAGTGCGGATATTGTAGTTATGATACACCCTGATTATCAGTATGATCCTAAACTGATAAGATACTTTGTTGAGTTTATTGCCAATGGTTATTTTGATGTCATGCTTGGCTCCAGAATTCGTTCTCGCCAGGAAGCGCTGGCTAAAGGCATGCCGTTATACAAATATGTATCAAACAGATTCCTCACGATATTAGAGAATGCTGTAACAGGCCAGAATCTTTCAGAGTGGCATACCGGCATGCGCGCTTACAAAAAAGAGGTATTGGAGCAGGTTGATTATAAAAATAACTCAAATGATTTTGTATTTGATACACAGATGCTTTTTAAAATTATAGAAAAAAGATTTTCTATTGGGGAAATACCTGTACCGGTTAGATATTTTCCGGAAGCTTCGAGCATAAACTTTAGAAGAAGCGTGTGGTACGGCTTGGGTACGTTGTTTGAGTGTTTTAAATACTTATTTAAGAGGATACTGTAGTTGATTTTTGCTGGATTTTTAGATATTCTATACCAATGTTTACATCTGACATTTTGAATAGTAAGTGGTTTGTTTTTTGTTTGCTGGCTTTAGTTGTTTTCGCCGTTTTTGGCAGGGCTATTTGGTTTGATTATGTTCAATTGGACGAGGGCGTATTACTTATAAATAACGGATTCTTTATAAGCGACATCTCTAATATTTTTGAGATCTTTAAGCATGATGTTAATTATCCGAGTGCGGTAGCCCCGTTTTACAGGCCGGTATTTACTCTAAGTTTAATACTGAACAGTCAGTTTGGTATTAGTTCGGCGGCTTATCATACAGGTAATTTACTCCTTCATTTGGTTGCTACTTTGACACTGTTTTGGTTATTTCGCGAACTGGGCAATAGCCGAAATTTATCTTTGGCGTTTTCGATGTTATTTGCTGTTCATCCAATTGCAACTTCGATTGTAGCTTGGATACCAGGAAGAAACGACTCAATATTGGCGATATTCACACTATTGTCGTTTATTTTGTTTATCAGGTTTTTGAAAAATGGTTCTTGGCGATATCTGCTGGGCTTGTTCGTTGCTTTTGCGGCTGCGCTTTTAGCCAAAGAAGTGGCGGTGGGACTAATCCCTGTTTTTGTATTTTATTATCTGATGAGTCGAAAAGAGAAGGGAAGTGAGCTGGTTGCGACTTTATTTTCTGGATTAATCGCGATATTAGTTGTTTGGTTCTGGATTAGAGAAAGCATTATTAACTCCGCTCGCGTAGCCGAATTATCATTCGTGCAGATCCTTTCTGTTCTTTGGTCTAATTCTGCATCAGCTATTTTGTATCTTGGCAAAACAATTCTGCCATTCAATTTGACGGTATTTCCCACACTGGATGGCTCAACGTTTGTGTATGGTTTTGTTGCTCTGGCTGTAATGATATTATTTTGGATTTTTAGCAGAACAAAAATCATGAGCTTAAGTGCTTTGGGAATTCTCTGGTTTGTTGTTTTTTTGATACCGTCTCTTATTAGCTACGATCAAGCGGAGAGGATGGTATTTTTTGAACACCGGTTATACTTGCCGCTAGTCGGAATTTTTATATTTCTCGCCGATTCGATCTCAACCTCGGCGTCCAAACGCTTTGATATATGGAAATATCAAAGCAAGCTGATAATGGGCTTAATAATATTTTTGTCTGCTGTTCTGGCTTTCAATTACAGCGGCGCTTACAAGAACAAAGCGGTTTTTTGGCAGAAGGCCGTGGCCGACTCGCCGCAAGCGTCTCGCGCGCATAGCGGCCTGGCGGTCGTCTATATTATGGAAGGAAAGATGGAAGAAGCGGAGGCGGAATTTAACAAGGCGCTGGAATTGAACCCGAGGGAAAAAAGGATCCATTTGCTCCTGGGGTTGAGTTATCTAGACCAGAATTTGTATGACAAAGCTAGAGAAGAATTTGAGAAAGAAATAGAAATTGATCCCAATCAATTTGTAGCTTACCATGGCTTAGGCAGGCTATATGCCCGAGGCAAAAATTTGAAAGAAGCGGAGAGGTATTTTCTAAAAACTTTAGAGATCAATCCGAACTATGTTTTAGCTCATCAGGATTTAGTGGTTTTATATTTTTCCCAAAATAAACATCCACAGGCCATAGCTCAATTAAAAGAGCTTCTAAAACTCCAGCGGCCCGAAGCTATGCACCCGCAAATCAAAAAAATCATTGAGACTTATGCAAAAGAAACTGTTCTACGGCAATAGTCTAAAATACCCGTTAATTATTACTTTAGTAGTCCTCGCAGTATTTGGGAGGAGCATATTTTTTGACTATATCCGTCTCGATGAAGATATATTGGTAACGGGTAATCATTATTTTTATAAAAGCGGTTCTGCTCTTAAGGATATTTTTTTAAATAATGTTTATTATCCAAGCGGTGAATCCGCATATTATCGTCCAGTCTATGTGCTTAGTTTCATAGCCGATACTTATCTGGGTGGCTCACCTCGCGTCTTTCATGCTACTAATCTGATCTTTCACTTATTTGCCTCAATTTTAGTTTTTATTTTTTTAAAAAAGCTGCAATCCGCAAACACCGATAGGAGTGGCCCAAAATCAGATATCCTTGCACTATTTTTATCTCTGCTCTTTGCTATCCACCCCATTGCGGCTCAAGCCGTATCCTGGGTGCCGGCTAGAGGCGATTCCATTTTGGTCATTTTCTTATTATTATCCATCATCCAGCTTCTAAATTTTTTATCAGAACAAAGAAAAAAATATTTGTTTGGTCATTTAATATTTTTCTCCTTGGCTTTATTTTCCAAAGAAACAGCATTTATTTTCCCGGTTATCGGTATTTTTATATATTATTTTTCAAAAAAACATTTCTTAAAAAATAACGGCATCGGCCTTGTATCCGGGTGGATAATCATAGGATTTTTTTGGTTTCTACTGAGACAAAATGCTTTGAGCAATCTCGGCATCGATGATGTTTCAATCCTAAAGATGCTTAAGATCATTTTTTATAATATTCCCGCTATTTTTCTTTATGTAGGCAAAATGCTGTTTCTGATGAATATGTCTGTTTATCCTTTAATGGCTGATTCAAATTTGATATATGGAATAATAGCTATTGGCGTTTTGGGCGGTTATATTGTCTGGAATCGTCAAAGGTTGTCTAGATATTCTTTTATCGGATTTGTCTGGGCATTGGTCTTTTTGGCCCCTATCCTTCTTAATTATGACGACCCGAGCCAAATGGCTTTTTTTGAACATCGAGCCTATCTGCCACTCATCGGTTTTCTAATCGTAATTTTAGATTTACCGTTTAGGATAGAATATAAATATGCCAGAATAATAGGCATGACGATTGTTTTATCAATGGGGCTGATGACTTATAATTATAATTTAAACTTTAAAAATGCTTCGGTTTTTTGGCGTGAGGCTGTTAGGGTGTCTCCCAGCTCTGCAAGGGCGCATATGGAATTAGCCGGAATTTATTCATCTGAAAAGAAGCTCAATGACGCGGAACGCGAATACTTTAGAGCTTCTGAATTGAATCCCAAAGAGAAAAAAGCCCATAATAATTTAGCTTTACTTTATATAAAACAGGGCTTTTTCAAAAAAGCAGAAGCGGAACTTATGAAAGAATTAGAGATAGATAAATTTTCTGTCATTGCTAATTTTAATCTGGGTAATTTATATGCCCGGCAAGGCATGCTCGAAAAGGCAAAGCCTTTCTGGCTCGAAGCTATAAGACTTGATCCTAATCATATTCTAACTCATCAAAGTCTGGCTAATTATTACGATTTGAAAGGTGATGATAATAATGCGCTGTATCATATCAATGAGATAACAAAGAGAAACGCTCCTTTGAGCCAGGAATTAAAAGAAGTATTGGAAAGAATAAATAGACAATGATCTTAAGTTTAATCAAAAAAATTATAGTTTTTCTAATTTTTATTCTGGCCGGTTCTTTATTTTGGCATAATCTGACCTATGTCAATACTGATATCGGCAGGCACATTAAGCTCGGGGAAATTATCTGGAATACCGGAGAAATTCCCAAAACAAACCTCTTCTCTTTTACGGCTCCGGATTTTGCTTTTATCAATCATCATTGGCTTAGCGAGGTAATATTCTATGGCATTTTATCGTTGGGCGGCACTATTATTAACGGCCTGAAATTGATCATAGTATTTAAAGTTCTTGTGCTCCTAGCGGTTTATTTTATTTTGTTTCTTACGGTCAAAAAGAATAATATCCTGGCGGTCAGTCTGTCTTTTTTAGCTTCCATATTAGTGTTTTCTGCCCGGACAGAACCCCGTCCCGAGATCTTTAGCTATCTGATCTTCGCGGCCTATCTGCTCATTATTTATAGATCCAGGGCTGGCGGAAATCCTGTCTGGCTTTGGATCCTGCCGATACTTCAAGTTTTTTGGGTTAACTTCCATATCTATTTTATAATCGGACCGGCCATTTATTTTTTGTTCTTAGCCGACAGGCTGATCCTCAAAAAGATCACAAAGCAGCAGATATATGCCGGAATATTAATATTAACGGCGAATTTAATTAATCCGAATTTCTACAGCGGGGCGATATATCCTTTGAGAGTTTTTGATAATTATGGATATAGCGTAGCCGAGAATAGCTCATTATTTTTTCTTGCTAAATATTTCGGTTCCTGGGCGCCCCAGGATAAACTATTCTTGGTTTCCGTATTTATTATTGCCGGAAGTTTTCTGATCAGAATATTGTTTAATAAGAGCGTGAAGGATATATTTTTTGATTTGTCGCTGATTGCTCTTACTGCCGGCCTGTCATTTAAAATGCAGAGGAATATCCCCCTGTATGCCTTAGCTGCCTGGCCGGTTTTGTCTCAAAATCTGGATCTTGTCCTGGGGAAATTGAGCTGGAAAAAAGAAAAACTACCCTCCACACTTATTGTTCCGGTCTTTATTGCATCTATATTTTTTGTCGTGAACGGCAAATTTTATTCCTGGCTTGATTCGCCTAAGTTCTTCGGCTTGAATGTATCTGCCAGCGCTCAGGAAGCAGTCGAGTTCGTAAAAGCAGGTGATATCAATGGACAAGTTTTTAATAATTTCGATATAGGAAGTTACCTGATTTGGCAGCTGTATCCCGGCCAGAAAGTATTTATTGACGGCCGTCCGGAAGCCTATCCCGCCGATTTTTTTAAAAATGAATATAGAGCCATGCAAGAGAGTGAGAATATCTGGCTGGATAAATCAGATCAGTATGGGATCAATTATGTATTTTTTGCCCATACCGATATGACTCAATGGAGTGAAAAGTTTCTGACCAGGATAAATAATGATAAAAAATGGCCGATGGTATTTATAGATGATTCCGTTGTAATCTTTCTGAAGGATACTGAAGCTAACCGCCCGGTAATAGAAAAATACAAGATTACTAAAGAGAATATAACTGAAAAAATCCCTCAAATCCTGGAAGGGATAAATAAAAAAGATGCAAATGCTTTCATAAATTTTGGCAACGCTCTTTATCGGTTCGGCTTATTGGATGGTTCCGTCCGGGTCTTTGAAACCTTGATCGCAAACCAGCCGGATAATCCTTACGGTTATCAGGGGGCAGGATATGCTTATGCTGGTATGAATAAGCTTCAAACCCAGAAAAAAGCGGCTGAAAATATGCAAAAAGCCATTGATCTGGGATTTAAAACTTCCAATAATTATTTTATTCTTGGAATAACCGCGGCAAATACAGGTAATTTTATAGAAGCCGGATTAAACTTGGAAAAAGCATTAAAACTCGACCCTGAAAATTTGTCTGTTAAATCGGCATTGGACAGAGTAAGAAATATCCAAAATTTAAGATGAATATTCTAGCGGGGAACAAACAAAAACTTATAGCCTTAGCCATATCACTATTGATTTCTTTGGCTCTATACGGCAACGGCCTTAGGGGAGATTTTGTTGCTGATGACAGGCTTGTTATTCTGCAAAATCCCGCTGTTGGCGGCGGCTTATCCGATTTCAGCCTGGCTTTCACAAACCCCTATTATTATGGCCAAGCCCAGACGGGGCTGTACCGGCCGCTGACCGTTGCCTCATATAATGCCAATAAATTTATAAATTCCAGCCCTTTTGGATTCCACTTGGCCAATATAATAATAAATGGGCTGAATGCCTTTATTGTTTTTCTGATTGTGTCCAAGCTTGCCGGTCGGAAACTGGCATACCTATCTTTGGTATTATTTTCTTTTATTCCTATACATTCTGAGGCTGTCAGTTCTATAGTCGGAAGGGCCGAGCTATTGTCTTTTTTCTTTTCAGCGCTTGCGCTTCTGTCGGTCCTGAGAGGCAAGCTGCATATTTCTTCTTTATTTCTGTTCCTCGGCCTTTTGAGCAAAGAAACCGCTGCCGGTTTTTTCCTGGCTTTTATCTATCTATGGAAATTTTATGAGAATAAAAGCTGGAAAAGCACAGCCGGAAACGCCCTTTATTTTATACCCCCGATAGTAATTTACGGCATCCTGAGGATCTATGTTCTGGGCAAATATTTTCTCGGAGTCGACCACCTGTTAGCATATAACCCTTTAAGATATGAACCTTTTCTACCGACATTATGGACATCTCTGAAAGTTTTCTGGCTCTATCTGCTTAAGACGCTGATCCCGTTCAAGCTTTCTTCCGACTATTCATTTAACCAGATTCCGGTAATAAGAACTCCGGTGAACTATGAGGTCTTGCTTGGATTGGTAATCCTTGTATTGGTGATCTATCTCCTTATCTTTAAAAGAACGGGCATCTATGGATTGAGCCTGTCGATATTCTTTTTTACTTTTATTCCGGTATCAAATTGGTTCGTTAAGATCGGTACGATAATGGGGGAAAGGCTGATGTACGCTCCCTCTCTGGGCCTGGTTATTGCGGGAAGTTTGTATATCGGCCGTTTCTTATCTTCTAAAGATAAAAAAGTTCTGACCAGGCTGTCTTATGCCGTTATCGCTGTTGTTTTATCCGCCTATGGCTTTGTCATAATAAGCAGGAATCGGGATTGGAGGAATGAAGAAACCTTAGCCAGAAGCGCCTATGCCGCTAGTCCCAACAGCGTGGTGGCTTTGTCGAACATGGCTTACATGGAATTCAATAAGAAAAATTATCCGGCCGCAAAAGAATGGATCGAAAAAGCTTTAGCGGTACTGCCTGATCATCTATCGGCTTTGTACCTTGCCGGCCACATATACAAGAACTTAGGGGATTATCAGGCCGCCCAGGAGAGCTGGCTGAAAACTATAAAACAAAATCCGAATTATTCAAAGGCATATTTGAGTTTGGGCATTTTATACTACGAACTGGATCAGCCTGAAAGAGCCGAATCGGTTTTAAGCCGGGCTTTTGACCTGGAGAGGCGATGGAACGAGGCTTTTCCTCTGGCTTTGGTTAAAATAAATCTGGGTAAATACGATGAAGCCTTAAGGGTGATCGAAGGTTTGGGCAAAGATTCAGAAAGGCGGGAGCTTAATTTTGCCAGAGGTCTGGCCTATCTCAAAAAAGGAGACAGGAAAAGCGCCGGACTTTATTTAAGCAAAGTTAAGACATCCAATATCAGTATGGAAGAATATATGGCCCAGATAATTAAGATACGGGTGTACAAAATAAATGAGTATTAGGATTCCCCGGAACAAAACTGTCATTTTTGGGTCTATAATGCTTTTATCTTTCCTGCTTTACGGCAACGGCATTGGGGGCGATTTTGTTTTTGATGACAAATCGGTCATAACGGGAAACCCGATGATCGAGAATATGTCCGGAGCGGTCAAAACATTTGTCAGCCCCTATCATTATGCCCGGCCTCAATCCGGTCTTTACAGGCCTCTGACCTTTGCGAGCTACACTATAAACTGGAATATTGATCCAAACCCCGCTTTTTTTCATATTATAAATATTTTTCTGAATGGACTTGTGGCCTACCTGGTATTTATAATTATCTTAAATTTTAAAGACAGAACCACGGCTGCCGCAAGCGCCGCCTTATTTTTACTTCTTCCCATTCATGTCGAAAGCGTTACTTCCATTGTAGGCCGCGCCGAATTATTAGCGGCGCTATTCTTGTTATTGGGCTTATACTCCGTTTTAAAGAATAGATATCTAAGTTCTTCAATATTTTTTCTCGCGGCTCTCTTCAGCAAGGAAACCAGCATCGCTTTTTTGCCCATTTTTTTCTTCCTTGAATATGTATGGAAAAAAAGGAACATCACCGCTATTTTTAAAAAAAGTTTATTTTATCTGCCGTCTTTTCTCCTTTATTCATTATTGCGGTTTCAAGCACTGGGGGTTAAATATTTCGCGGGTACCAATGCTTACAGTTTCTTTAACCCCATAAAAGACGCTGATTTTTTTTCTGGTCTTTGGACTGCTTTTAAGGTCCTGTATCTCTATGTCCAAAAAACCATATTTCTAACATATTTTTCTTCGGATTATTCCTATAATCAAATTCCTATCGTTGAAAATTTATGGAGATCATGGGAAGCTCTGGCCGGTATTCTTATTTTTATAGTTTTAATTTACATATTAATAGCAAAGCGCAGCACTCTTGCGGGCATCGGCTCGGTTATTTTTCTGTCCTCCTACCTTGTGGTATCGAATATGATCATAAAGATCGGCACTATCATGGCTGAAAGATTATTTTATCTGCCAAGCCTCGGACTCGTTTTGATCCTGTCTGATGCCGGAGCTGGTATTTTTAAAAAATACCCTAAAATTAAGCTCTTTCTTATCGCAGGCCTGCTTATCTTGATAATTATTTATGGCGCGCAGATAATAAAAGGCAACAATATTTGGGTAAGCGAAAAAACATTATTTGAGAACGCTTATAATCAGGCGCCTAATAGCGTAGTTAATATCAGCAACAAAGCTTCACTTTTACTTAGAGAAGGCAAGAAACAAGAGGCTTTGGAAAAAATAAGGCAGGCTATTGAAATAGAGCCCAAAAATTCCACAGCTTTGCATCTAGCGGGCCAGACCTATATTAGCTTGGGGGATAAGAGGTCGGCAGAAAGATTATGGAAGGATGCGATCGCAGCTCAAGCTGATTACCTTTACCCATATCTGAGTCTAGGCGTAATGTACTATGGAGAAGGTAATTTTACGGCAGGGGAATCTATTCTTTCCCAGGCCAGGGAGATGTATAATACCTCCAATGTTGTGGGGCTTTTGGCGCTGAATAAGATCGGCCTAAAGAAGAATGCCGAGGCTATAGAAATGATAGAGAATTATGCCGGTAAAGATCCCAAAGAGCCTGAACTTCGTTTTGTTATGGGAATTGCCTATCTAAAAAATAATCTCGAAGAAAAGGCCCGCATGTTTTTACTGGACTTTAAGGATCCTATTCTTACTGATAGGGAATTTTTAAACCAATTAAGGAGAACAGAAATATATCCGGTAAGTATCTAGAAAAATGAGTAGAAAATATATTTATAGTATTGCCGCGGCTTTATTGGTTCTGGTTTTTATCCAGCCTTTTTCAGCCATGAGGAATTTTAGTCCGGCTCATGACGAGATAACCCATCTTCCAAGCGGATATTCTTACTGGAAAACCGGAGAGATAAAGCTAAATCCGCAGCATCCCCCTTTGATCAAATTATTATCGGCTTTGCCGCTCTTAGCGATGGACATTAAGTATGATCCCAATGATCCCAATCTTGCTTCCGAAAAACCGAATGAGTGGGCGTTCGGGAAAAATTTCATCTATGCCAACGATGCTGACCGGATAATATCCTGGGGCAGGCTGCCGAATATTTTGATATCGGTTCTTCTGGCATTTTTTATCTTTAAATGGGCTGCGGAATTGTTTAATCCATATGCCGGGTTGGCCGCCCTCTTTATCTATGCATTTATGCCGAACATGATTGCCCACTCCGGGTATATTACTACAGATCTGGGCGTATCCGCTTTTTCCTTTATTGCTCTTTATTATTTCTGGAAATACCTTAAAGAAAAAGCCTGGAAATATGTAATTCTTTCCGGCTTATTCACGGGTTTATCTTTGGGCGCCAAATTCTCGGGCGCGCTTCTTGTGATCATCATGCCTTTGATCTTCATGGCTCATCTGTTAAACAACCCCAAATTGCTGAGGCAAAGATTAAAGGAAACTCCCCAAATCTTACTCATCCTCCTTATCGGTGCCCTGGTAGTTTGGGGTCTTTATTTCTTTCCCGACGATCCGAGTTTCTATAAAAAGGGGATGGATTCCGTGTATGCCGACCGTAATACCGATTATTCTTATTATTTGAACGGCCGGTTTTATCAGGGTTCTAAATGGTATTATTTTATCTTTGCTTTTCTGATAAAAACACCGATTCCGGCGCTGGTGATCTTCCTTGCTTCTCTTACCCTTTTAAATAAATGCGCCTGGCGCAGGCTCGATAAAGCTTTTATTTTAATACCGGCTATCGCCTTTCTCTTGCTGGCGACCGTGAAAGCCCACAATATCGGTATAAGGTATATCCTGCCGGTTTATCCCTTTCTAATGCTTGGCGCCGGCGGTTTGATCGCTAAAGGACTTAGCATGCGAAATTCTTTTTGGAGGCAAGGTTTTTATTCTGCTTTGGCTATCTTGGGTTTTTGGTATCTTTTATCGGCGGCGAGCATTTATCCGGATTATCTGGCTTATTTTAACGAGTTTGCCGGCGGACCCGGAAACGGTCAAAAATATCTGGATGATTCCAATATCGAATGGGGCCAGGATCTAAAAAGATTAAAGGAATATCAGCAAAAAAATCCTAACCTTAAGATAATTTATCCCTGGATCCAGGGCAACCTTGATTACTATGGGATAAAGAACAATGTTACCAATACTAGCGATTGGAGGATCAAGCCTTCGGGACGCTATGCGTTTAGCACCCATTTTTTGATAAGAGCTAAGACGGCAAGTATTTCCATGAAAGATCCATCGCTTGACTGGCTGGATCTTTATAAGCCAGTCGGCCGGATCGGCTATTCTTTTTTTATTTATGAATTCTGAACGATTAGGATCAATTATTCTCAGGAGCTTGATTATACTTGCCGTGTTCTTTGTTCTTATTCCTTATGTCGGCGATAATGATTTCTGGCTCCATCTCAGGGTTGGAGAGATGATGGCGGAAGACGGGGTTTTCCCCAGGTCAGATGTCATCTCCTATACTACGGCCGGCAAAGAATGGATAAACCACGAATGGCTCTCCCAGATAATGATCTATTCCGTTTTTAAATTTTCCGGTTTTGCCGGAGTGGGTTTGATCGTTGCTCTATCCGGAGCAGTGATCTATTTCTTGCTTTTCCGCAGAAAGAATATCCTTATGCCAGATATCCTGGTCCTTGCCGCAACTGCCTATGCTTTAAAGCCTTTTTTCGTACCCCGGCCTCAGATATTTGCTTATATTGCTTTCCTTTCATTTATCCTTGCCATTGACTGGTTCTACAGGACGAACAGCAAAAGAATATTATATATCCTGCCGGGTATACTGTTTGTCTGGGCTAATATCCATGCTTCAGTTATTCTGGCCCTGCCGGTTATCTTTGCATATTTAATTTTTGAGTTTGGTCCTTTGGCAAAATTTAATAAAAAAAGATTGGCCGAAGAAGCGAGAAAAAATTTATTGCGGGCAACCTTGCTTGGCCTGGGCCTTACTCTGGCAAATCCATTCTTTTACAAGATTTACTGGCAAGCGCTTCAGCCTCTCCGGTTTTCCGGAACTTTCAATGCTTTGATAGAAACCCAATCAATACTCAAGATTTCCCAGAGTCGGTTATTGCTGCCGGTCCACTTGGGGTTGATCTTTATTTTGGCGTGGCGCTTATTCAGAAAAAAATTCACACCCAGATATTATGAAGCAGTGACTTTACCTCTGTTCTTATTCATGCCCTTTATGGCAATAAAATACCTGCCTTTTTCGTGGATGGCGGTTTTGCCGGTTATTGTCCGCATTATGCCAAAATATAAGAATTGGGTTCTTGAGTGGCTTGCGATTGCGGCATTCCTGATCTACTCTGCCGCCCAGCTTTTTAACGGCGGAACTATCTTTAAGAACGCGCATGAAGAGTGGCCAAAGGAGTTAGCGGGGTTTATGGCGAAAAACCAGATCACGGCAAATATTTACAATCCTTACAGCTGGGGCGGCTATATTTCCTGGGAGGACAGGATACCCGTATTTATAAATGTGGCTTTGGATAATATGGGAGGCGAAGTCTTCCGGGATGCCATAGATTTTGATAAAGGGGAAAGAACAGACGATATAATAAAGAAATATAATTTAAAGGTGGTTGTTGCCCAGCCCTGGACCGTATCGCCGTATATACTTTCTCTTAAAGACGGCTGGGCTCTGGTTTATTGGGACAATTACGGAGTGATCTTTGTTAAAGAAGATGCCGGATATAATGATGTCATAAATAAGAACCGTTTAGATATCAAATACTTCAACGATTCCGTGGAGAGCGTTTTGCGTAAATACAAAACAGCTGAATTGCCGACCTTAGTACGAAATTACCAGGAAGCTATTAAAAGGCACCCCGATCTGTTATTGGCCCGGTTCAGATTGGGGCTGATCTATCAATATCTTGATCAGTGTCCCAAAGCTATAGAACAGTATAATGCCCTTGCGGATATAAATTATAAGCTGGGCAGCGTCCATTTTAGATTGGCCGAATGCTACAAGAAGCTGGGCGATTTGAGATCAGCCGGTAAAGAGAAAGATCTGGCCGATAAATTCAGGGGCAAGGAAACATGGTGGAAAAGCAGGAGATAGTTGAAAATAGCTTCTTTTTTTGATACTATCTATTCTTATGAAGAAAATAATTTTACTAGCCGTAACAATCGTGCTGGGTCTTATGGGTTACTTATATCGGACCGATTTTAGCTTAGTTAAAAGGCTGGTCGGGTATAATGTTCCCGAGAAAACTGAGTTGCCTTTGGATCGTCCTTTAGGCAGTAATCTGGATTATTTAACTTTACCTTCTGAGCTTAAGATATCCATTTTTGCCGAAGGGCTTAAGGATCCCAGAGTCATTGTCTTTGATCCTGCCGGCCGTATGCTCGTTAGCGAAACCAAGGAGGGCAGAGTGGTGGCTCTAAATGATAAGAATAAAGACGGTAAAGTTGATGAGATAACCACTGTGCTTGAGAATCTCCGATCCCCGCATGGCCTCGCTTTCTATACGGATAAGTATAAAAAATTATTTTTGTATGTTGCTGAAACCAATCAAGTTATGAGGTATGACTATGATGTTTCACTGGGCCGGGTTTTGGAAGCAACCAAGAAAAATATAGCTAATTTGCCCCCAGACGGCCAGCACTTTACAAGGACGATCGCTTTCGGGAAAGATTTCAGGAGTAAGCCTTTGTTGCCGGAAGATCTCCGGGGAAGCGTCTATAGCGACATTAAATTATATATTTCAGTCGGTTCTTCATGCGATGCCTGCGAAGAAAGTACCTGGAAGAGGGCGGCTATTCTGGAAGCCGATCCGGAGGGAACCTACACGGCTGAGTTTGCCGGCGGTCTTCGGAATTCCGTATTTTTTACATTTCATCCCGAAACTCAGGAAATGTGGGCTACCGAAATGGGCCGGGATAATCTGGGGGACGATCTTCCTCCTGATGAAGTTAATATTATCCGCGTTGCTTCTTCTGAGCAAAAATACGGGGCGAGAAGATTTGGCTGGCCATTTTGTTACGGCAACAAAATTAGGGATAAAAAATTTAAGCCGCCTAAATTTGAGAGGATAGATATACCCCAGGATTGCAGCCAGACTGAAGCCCCCATTATAGAAATTCCGGCTCATTCAGCGCCTCTCGGCCTTGCGTTCATAACATCTGACAGATGGCCTAAAGAATGGAAAAATGATCTTCTTGTCGCCTATCATGGTTCATGGAACAGGAGTGAACCGACAGGATATAAAATCGTTAAATTTGACGTAGATAAAAACGGCAAGTTGTCCGGAACAGCTGACTTTGTTACCGGATGGCTGGATAAAAATAAGATCTTCGGGCGGCCGGTTGACCTCAAATTCGGACCCGATGGAGCGCTTTATGTATCTGATGACAGTGCCGGATTAATTTATAAAATTGAACCGAAATAATCTTGAAGATGAATCCCTCATTATCCATCATCGTTCCGGCCCGCAATGAAAGAAATTACATAGCCGAAATTGTTAAGCGGATCCCGGCCATTCCATTTCCCTGCGAATATGAAATTATTTTTGTGGAAGGGCATTCCAACGACGGTACTCTTGAGGAAATTAAAAAAGCCGCGAATGATTATGGGAATAAAGTTAAGATAAATTATGCTGTCCAGGATGGTATAGGCAAAGCAGATGCGGTATGGAAAGGATTTAGTGCCGCCCAAAATGATATCCTAATGATATTGGACGCTGATTTGACGGTCAGGCCGGAGGACTTGCCTAAGTTCTATGAGGCGGCTTTAGCCGGTCCCGACACTTTTGTTAATGGTTCCAGGCTGGTGTATCCCATGGAAAAGGGAGCGATGAGGGTTTTAAATTATTTTGGGAACAAATTCTTCGCAAGGTTGATCAGTCTTATTGTGGGGCAAAGGATGACCGACACTCTCTGCGGGACCAAAGTAATTTATAAGGATCAATTCCGGCGCCTTAAGGAATCTGATTTTATCGAAAAGCTTCAGGATCCGTTTTGTGATTTTACTCTTATACTCGGAGCCAAAAAATTAGGCCTGAAGATAGTTGAGATCCCAATAAGCTATCAAAGGCGGATCTACGATACTACCAAAATCAGACGCTTCAAACATGGCCTGAAATTGCTTAAAATATGCGTTAAACATGTTTTTTCATAAATATAAAGAATTTTTCATCTTATTCTTCTCTGTTCTTGCCATAGTCCTGGTCCTTTTTGGTCCGAGCTTGGGAGGGAGTTTTACCCTGGATGATCACTCGGTCATTGAGAAAGGAGTCCTGCTTAAAAGTTTAAAAAATATCTACGGAATCTGGATTTCTCCCTGGCATCCCGGAGGAGAATGGGCCGGAAATTACCGTCCTCTTACGCTCGTTTCTTTTGCGATCAATGCAGTTTTTTCAGAAAGTCCGGCAGGATTCAGGATAGTGAATGTTCTGCTGTTCGCGTTAAATGTAGTTTTCGTTTTCTATGTTGCCAGGAAGTTATCCAACGCCAGGATAGGCTATCTGGCGGCTATTTTGTTTTTATTTCTGCCCATTCACAGCGAAGCCGTAATGTCTATTGTCGGCAGAGTTTATCTTCTGGGCACCTTATTTTCCCTCATATCGGTTTATTATTTTCTTGAAAAAAGATATTGGCTTAGTTCGGCAAATTTCTTATTGGCGTTATTGTCGGGCGATATCTTTATATCGCTTTTGCCGGTATTCGGTCTTCTGCTGTGGATTGAGCATAAGAGTTTTATGAAAGCAGTCAGGCTGGGAGTAATTTATGCCGCAGGATTGCCGGTCTATTTCCTCTTCAGATATCTTGCTCTGGGCCAGTACGCGTTTGGTGGGTACGGGTTCATTAATCCGATAATCGGTCCGCTTGCGTTTGTCTCCGCAAAAGAGAGGATACTAACCGCTCTCTCACATCTGTACCTTTATCTGAGGAAAACCGTTTATCCCATCGATCTTTCTCCCGATTACTCTTTTAATCAAATTCCTGTGGTCTCAAATTTTTTCTCATCCTGGCGGTCGGCTGCCGGCTTGATCTTTTTGATCGTGATTATTCTTATATTTTTCAAATCAAGGCGCAAAGATATTAAATTTGCGGCAATCTTATTCCTTATACCATATTTAGTAATATCCAATATTCTCTTCATAACTACCGGAGTAATGGCTGAAAGGTGGTGGTATTTCCCTTCTTTCGGGCTGGTGATGCTGGCGGCCATAGGCATTGATGCTTTAATATCCAGATACGGAAACTTAAAGAAGTATATTTACGGGGCGGGTATCTTAGTATTGATATGGTATGGCTCTCTTATCTTCAGGCAAAACAAAGTCTGGTTAAACGATCAAAACCTTTTTGTATCCGCGGCGGAAAGATCGCCTAACAGCGTCTGGGCCAGAACTAATGCGGCGGAAGGATATTTCTTATCGGGGAATACCGGGCAGGCAAAAAAAGAAATTGCCGCCGCTCTTAATATATCGGATGAGTATCCCTTAACGCTGTATGTTCTCGGACAGATCAATTGGAAAGAAGGCCGATTCAGCGAAGCCGAGGATGCATTTAAAAGAGGAATTAAATTCGATACGAGGGGAAGCAATAAAAGAAGTTTATACAGGTCATTGGCCCTGATAAGCCTTGATATCGGGAATAATAAACAGGCCTTAGAATATATGCGGGAAGCGGTCAAATGGCCGGCAGCCGGTGACCTGGAAAAGATTGTTAAAATTGACGAGATGCTTCTGGCAAAAATAGAAGAATACTCGAATAGGGACATTAGATCTTATTCCCGGGATGAGATCCAGGAATGGGTCCGGTTAATAAAACTATTAAGAGGATTTTAGCTGCCGTGAAGAACAAATTTATTAAGAATAATTGGGCATATCTGGTAATCCTAGTCGCAGCCGGGTTCTTTCTCTATGCTTTTAATTTTCATAATCAGCTTTTTTGGGATGATACGGATTGGATAGTCAATAATCCTTTCGTGCATGAATTCTCGTGGGAGAATATAAAGAACCTGTTTACCAAGAATACGCTTGCGGGAATCGGCCTGACAAGTAATTATTACCGTCCGTTCTTATTCATAACCTTTCTTTTTAATTACATTTTGGACGGCATTAATCCGATCGGTTACCATCTTATTAACAACTTGCTGCATATTGGGAACGGAATACTGATCTATTGGCTGCTCTACCGGATATTTAAGAACAAATTCATTCCCTTCTGGACAGCTTTATTTTTTATCATTCACCCTCTGCAAACAGAGGCGGTTACATATGTTGCGGGAAGAGGAGATCCGCTGAATGTTTTCTTTATGCTTTCGGCATTGGCTCTGATCCTGGCTTACAGGCAGAATCAAAGGAGATTATTTTTATATTTCTCCTATCCTCTGGTTTCGCTTGCTCTCCTGAGCCGTGAAACAGCTATTATATTTCCTTTTCTTTTAATGATCCTGGATATTTCTTTCTTGAGGAGTGAGAAATTCTGGCAAGCCCTTAAGAAATCTTTTCTATTCGCTTTGCCTTATTTTCTCATAGTATTCATTTACGGATTGATGAGATTAACGGTACTCAATTTCGAGAATACCTTAAATTTTTATCAAAATCCTAATCCATACAGCGAGAGTCTGCTTATAAGGATGTACACCTTTTTAAGCATCCTGATCCTTTACCTTAAGCTTATGATCCTTCCACTCGGCCTCCATATGGAAAGATCGGCCACCGTCTTCGGAGCGCTATTCTATTGGCAGGTATTCTTACCTTTGATTGCCCTGGTAACCTCATTAATTTTTTTGCGCAGGCTTTATAGGAACAGGAGTCCGGGTAAAATAAGCGGTTACAATGTTATGCTATTCGGGTTTGGCTGGTTTTTCATTAACCTGGGGCCGACTTCGGGCATAACTCCCATTAACGCGACTCAATATGAGCATTGGCTTTATCTTGCCTTAGCCGGACCTCTTGTAATGCTATTTTTCTTCTTGAATCGATTCATGAAAGCAAAAAAATCCGGATATGCAATTATTGTTATTCTTCTGGCGGCAGGTGTCTTTTTCTCTTTCTTAACGATTAAGCGCAATATTCTCTGGGGAAATCCGATTAAATTTTACGAGGATATATTAAAGTATGAACCAGCCAGCGCTAGAATAAATAATAACCTCGGTAATTTTTATTACGATAAAAATGAAACAAAAAAAGCCGAAGACTATTATTGGAAAGCCGTTTCAGTAGAAGATAATTTTCCCCAGCCGCATTTTAATCTGGGGAGCATACTGCAAGACAGGGGAGATATCAGGGGTGCCATTGTTGAGTTTGAAAAAGCCATAGAAATCGACCCTAATTTCCCTTATGCTTATCAAAATCTGGCCGTTATTTATGCGGCCCAGGGTGATCTGGCAGCAACTATAAAATATCTGGAGAAGTTCAGGGAACTGCAGCCTCAGAATCCCAGAGCTTATTATAATTTAGCCCTTGTCTATCTGGCCGTGAAAGACAAAGAATCTGCCTACAAAAATCTCAATGAAGGTTTGCTCTATGGCAGGTATGATCCTGAAACCGAAAAATTGATTAGAGAATTGCTAAATCAGCTTAAATCTTAAGATTGCAAAAACTTTAGAATTTTGATACAGTTCATGCATGAAAAATAAAAAGCAATTAATTCTTTGGATTTTTATCGCATTAGTCGGGATAAGCTTGGTATTATTTTCTAAAAAACCGGGCCTGATCCTTAACGGAAGTTCACCCTCTCCTGAACCAAATTTAAGCTCCTCTCCTAGCCCAACCGGCCAATCTTCTGTTACAGAAGAGCCATTTTTAGGCATGGGAGGCCTTAAATCTCCCGCAACCTGCCAGATTAGCGGAACAGCAACTTTTTCCAGTTCAAATTCATTTATTTCCGATACCAAGATTGCCTGGCAGAATATTGATAGCCAGGGCCGTTTGATTAATTGGAAGATCAGTCCGGCGGACGATTTGGCTATCGGCCCGAATATTTTCGGTAATCTTTCCGTTCCCAACGGTGAATATAACAACTTAACCATCCGTCTGCCTCAAAACCCCAAATCAAAGAATTATACTGCCTTGGCTTCCGTCACCTACGGCCAAATCATTAATGGAAATGTTGAGGTCAAAGAAACAAATTGCTCCGGTCAGGTTAAGATCAACTTGAATTATTAGTTAAAATTTCTCTTGCAAGATGCGTATAAATAAGGACTTTTTATATGCCGGGATCCTGGCTTTGCTTCTGTCTTTTGTTCTTTTTGGCAATGGCATCGGGGGAGATTTTGTTTTTGACGACAAAATCGCCGTGGTCGGAAATCCTTTGATTGGGTCTTCCGTTAATCTGCCAGAAATATTTACCACGCCATATTTCGCATATCAGCCCCTGCCGGGACTGTACCGCCCTTTGGCAATTGCGAGCTATTCCATTAATGCTTCTATTTTTGGAGTTTCACCCGTTAGCTTTCATGCCGTAAATATTATCCTGCATGCCTTAACTTCTCTTTTAATTTTTATCTTTTTCTACCGCTTAAGCGGCAGGATTACAGCTTTTTCCGGCTTTATCTTCTTTATGTTCCTTCCTATCCATGTTGAGGACGTTACCTCAATAGTCGGCCGGGCTGAGATTTTATCTCTGCTCTTTATGACAGCCGCTTTGCTATTTGTCCTGGACCGCAAATATGTCCTTTCCGCGGCAGCTTTTTTATTGAGTCTTTTCAGTAAGGAAATGGCCTTGGCTTTTGTTCCCATATTTTTATTCCTGGAGTATTTCTGGCACAAGAAAAAAATAAAATTAATATTGAAAGACTCGGTTTACCCCGTTATTGCTCTGCTTTTGTATTCGATCTTGAGATATGCCGCTTTGGGAAAGTATTTTCTACGGAATGATGCCACCCCCGTATATAACCCTATTAAGTTTGCGCCGTTCTTTGAAGGACTTTGGACGTCATTCAAGGTATTTTATCTTTATATCGAGAAGATATTCTTCCCGGTTTCTCTGTCGATAGATTATTCTTTCAATCAAATTCCTCTTGTTAAAAATCCATTCCATTCCATTGAGGCTTTGCTCGGAATCCTGATATTGGCAGGGTTGATATTCTCTTTCTTTAAAATAAAAAGCGTTCTATTTCGTACGGGAATTTTAATTTTTCTAAGTTCTTACTTCGTTATATCGAATTGGGTATTTAAGACAGGCACTATAATGGCTGAACGGCTGATGTATGCCCCCACTTTTGGTTTGGCATTGCTGGCCGGGATGGCGTTTAATCATTTATATCCAAAATTTAAAAATAAAAAGTTATTATATGGTCTGGCGATCATTGTTCTCGGCTTTTACGGATTTATTATCGTGGACAGGAATAAGGATTGGCTTAAAGAGGAGAGTCTCTTTAAAAGTGCATATGCCGTTGCTCCCAATAGCATAATAAATCAAACAAATATGGCTTATCTGGATTTTATTAGCGGCGATTTCCAGTCAGCGGGAACAAGGCTGGATAAAGTCCTGGAATTGGCGCCTGATCATGTTGCGGCTTTGAATTTAGCGGGTCAGAATTATAAAAAGCTTGGGCAATATCAGAAAGCCGAAGAGTCATGGAAACGGGCGATTGAGTTAAGAGGCGATTACCTAAGGGCTTATCTGAGCCTTGGAATACTTTATTATGAAAACAGTTATAATAAATCGGCTGAATTTGTTCTGTCCAAGGCCGTGGAGATATATCCGCGTTGGCATGAGATCTTTGTTTTAGCCTTAACAAAAATCAATCTGGATAAGCCAGATGAAGCCATTGCCTTGATCGAAAAGTATTTTGGCAAAAATCCCCCAAGAAGAGAATTGAAATTAGCTCTAGGCATAGCTTATTTGCGGAAGGGGGACAGGAACACGGCGGTGGTGTATTTTAACGATTCTAAAAATCCAAAGATCAGCATGGATGATTTTTTGAAGATGGCGGAGCAGACAAAAATATTTAAGATTGAGGATTAATCGCTTCTGGGCCAAGCAAATCTTCAATCTGCCTGGCCATCTTATCAAGAGGAAATTTAAAGAGGACGGTTTGATGGGCCTGGATGCCCAGCTCAAGCCGTAGACGATCATCTGCAAGGATGGTCTTTATTTTTTCAGCTATTTGATCGGAATTCCCGGGCTCAACCATAAATCCGTTTTTACCGTTCTCAATTATTTCCGGTACTGCGCCTACATTAGTAGCTATGACTGGCAGCTTTGCCGACATGGCTTCTATGAGCGCCCAGGGGAAGCCTTCCTTCACGGATGGCAGGACAAAAATATCAAAGGCCGAAAGATATTTGGAGCCGTTTTCGAGCTGTCCCGCCAGGAATACTTTGTTTTGGAGTCCGGCTTTCTGGATTTGTTCCCGGAGGGACTCCCGTTCTTCCCCGCCGCCGATTATCAGAAACAAGATATCATCCCGGTCCTTAAAATTTCGGGCTGCTTCAATCAAATATTTTAAACCTTTTGTCGGATAGAAATTAGCGATAGAGCCTATTATGTATTTGGCCTGGAATACTTTACCCGAATATTTCGCGATCTTTTCAAATAATTTCATCCTAGCCTCGTCTTTCTGGAGCAACTCTGTTTTATAAACATCAAGCCCATTGTGGATCAAAGCAAGTCTGCCCCGGGGTTTTATTTTTAATTTCTGGGCCTGGTCAAAATCATGCTTGTTATTGACGATGATCACATCTTTCCATTTGGCGCTGATCTTTTCGAGCCTTACCCAAAGCCATTTTTTCCATTTGGGCCAGGGATCATTAAAAGACCAACCCCCGATCCTGTATATGACCTTTACATTTTTTGGAGCGGCCAGAGATCCGATAAAACCGGCTTTTGAGCTGTTGAGAAAAACTACTTCAGCGCCGGATTTTTTTATAAGCTGCCGGATCTCAAAAATAGCCCTTATGTCACTGAATAAATTAGGATCTCTTTTTAAATTTTTTATTAAATAGGTCTTAATGGGATTCTCGAAAAGTTTTAGAAAATCCCCGGTCGAATTATCGCCGGCAGCTGCGGTTATATCGTATTTTTCCAAATTAAGGTTACTAATAAGCGAGGCGAGGAACCTTTGGGCGCCGCCGATCTCATTGAGGGTAACTATGAATAAAATGGCCTTTTTTGTCTTGCTTTCCATACTATTTTATGGCAAAATAATATCATTTAATGGATATAAAATCAACCAATAATGAGGCTTCCTCTAGCCGTATTCTGCTTTTCTCCACTGCTTATTTGCCCTATTTGGGGGGCGCGGAATTGGCATTAAAAGAAATAACAAAAAGGATTACCGGGATCGGCTTTGATCTGATAACGGCCAGATTGGATGATGGATTGCTGCGGGAAGAAAAAATTGGGAATATAAATATTTTTAGGGTCGGACCCAAAATTTTATACCCGGGGCTCGCTTTTTTAAAAGCCTTGTCCCTTCAAAATAAGAATAAATATGATGCAATTCTTGCCCTTCAGGCTTCCCAGGGCGGAGGGGCGGCTTGGCTTTTCAAGTTATTTAATCCAAGAGTGCTTTTTATTTTAAATATCCAGGAAGGCAAGGACCTAAAAGGCCAAGGTTTTTTAATAAACTTTTTCAGGAAGATTATAATTAGAAAAGCCGATATCATAACAGTGATAAGCAGGTATCTTGCTGGCTATGCTTTAAAAGCGGGTTCAAAAGCAAAGATAGTTATTATTCCAAACGGGGTTGATCTGGATAGGTTCAAATACAAAACAAAAAATGCCGGCAGGAATTTAAAGATCATCACGGTTTCGCGACTGGTTCCAAAGAACGGGATCGAAGATCTGATCCAGGCTTTTTATATATTAAAAACGAAATATAATATGCAGAATATAGAACTTGCTATAATCGGGAGCGGGTCTCTGAAAGAAAATTTAAAGCTTAAGGTCAATGGTCTGAAATTAGAAAAGGAAGTAAAGTTTTTAGGCACAATTCAGAACGAAGAACTTCCCGGCTACCTTCATGGAGCCGATGTGTTTGTTCGTCCTTCGCTCTCTGAAGGGCTGGGAACCGCCTTCCTGGAAGCAATGGCGGCCGGAGTGCCGATAATAGGCACAGAGATAGGCGGAATACCGGACTTTTTAATAAATGGAGAAACAGGATTATATTGTAAGGCCAATGATCCCGCCGACCTGGCTGAAAAAATAAACAGCATTTTGAGTAATGAGCCATTGAGAGAGAAACTGATAAAGAATGGCAGAGATATGATCGAGGCGAAATATAACTGGGAGAATATAGCTAAAGAATACGGTGAACTCCTAAAGAATTTAACTATTAACCATGTATAAAAAATTAAGCATAATCATCCCGGTCTATAACGAGAAAAATACTCTGCCGGAGCTGATGCCTAAGATCCAGGCAGTAGGCCTGGGCTTGGAGAAAGAAATAATCTTTGTTGATGACGGTTCGACAGACGGGAGCAGAGATTTGCTCGGGGAGTATGCCAAGAAAGGCCATAAGGTAATTCTGCTTGAAAAGAATATGGGGAAAGGCCGGGCTATACAGAAGGGCTTTGAAGCTGCCCAAGGCGACATAGTCTTGATCCAGGATGCTGACCTGGAATATGATCCCAAAGATTATCAAACATTGCTCCAGCCTATTCTGGACGGGGATGCGGATGTTGTTTATGGGTCTAGGTTCGTAACGGTTTTTCCGCGCAGAATCCTTTACTTTAATCATTATCTTGCTAATAAGTTTCTTACTTTTTTCTCGAATGTATTCACCGGATTGAATCTCTCCGATATGGAAACGGGTTATAAAGTATTTACGGGCAAGGCATTAAAGGAAATTTTACCCTGTCTTAAATCCCAGAGATTCGGCATAGAGCCTGAACTTACTGCCCAGATCGCGAAGCATAAATTCAGAATATATGAGGTCGGGATATCTTATAAAGGACGAACCTATAATGAAGGCAAGAAAATAACCTGGAAAGACGGAATGGCGGCTATTTGGCATATAATAAAATTTAATTTATTCACCCGCAGATAAAATGAAAAGGATCTTGATCGCAACCGGGATTTTCCCGCCCGACATCGGGGGGCCGGCAACATATGGGCATACTTTAGCCGGCGCATTGATCAGCCGCGATTTTGATGTCCGGGTAATTACTTACTCCGGCTCAAAAAAGACAGGATCGGATCCAAAATTAAAAATCAGTAAGGTATCGAAGAGCCTGCCCAAAGGCATTAAGCACCTGTGGTTTTTCCTTAAAGCTATTTTCTTGGTTAGAAAATCGGATACGGTCCTGGCCTTGAATGCTGTCAGCGCCGGATTTCCGGCATCGTTAGCCGCCAGACTTTTTAAAAAAAGATTCGTAGTCAGAATAGCAGGCGACTATGCCTGGGAGATGGCGGCATTAAAGGGTAAAACAACTCTCCTGATTGATGATTTTCAAACTTTGCCAAAAAGAGGATTTCTGCACAGTATCCAGGTGTTCGTTGCCGGGAGAGCCGACAATGTGATTGTTCCTTCGGAATATTTAAAGAGCCTGGTTGCCGGCTGGGGGATCAACCCGGAGAAAATTAAAGTCATTTATAACGGAGTGGATTTTAAGCCAGCCGATCTGTCAAAAGAAGAGGCAAGAACAAAATTAGGCATACATGGAAATATAATATTGTCCGTGGGCAGATTGGTGCCCTGGAAAGGCTTCAGGATGCTTATAAAAGCAATGCCTAAGCTTATTGAGCTGAATCAGTTCTTCAGGCTGGTTATTGTGGGCGACGGTCCGGAAAGGAAGAATCTGGAAGCTATGGCAAAAAATATCGGGCTGGATAAGAAAATCAATATAGCCGGAAAAAAATCTTCGCAGGAACTCGCCTTATATATGGCTGCGGCTGATGTTTTTATCTTGAATAGCAGCTATGAAGGGTTCTCGCATCAGATACTTGAAGCAATGAAGGCGGGGGTTCCGGTCATAGTCAGCGCTATCCGAGGCAACAGAGAGATTGTAAGGCAGGGTGAGAATGGGTTCCTGGTAAAATATAATGATGAATTTAATTTGGCGGAAGCCGTTAAAACACTCCACCAAAACCCCGATATAAAAGAAGATTTTATCCAAGGCGGTAAAAAAACCGTTGAAAAATTCAGTGTGGAGAAAATGATAGAGGAAACGGTTAAATTCTTAACGCAATGAAGCTGCTAATGATAACGGGCCTGGGAAGCGCTATCGACCTAGCCTCTGAAAAGAAAGGCGCATTTTATTATACGCTTGAAGAGTTCAGCAAATACTGGGACAGAATAGACATAATCAGTCCTAAAATAAAAAACCGCAGATCAGGGGTTTTGAATATATTTGAAAATGTTTACGTTCATATCTCTCCCTGGCCTTTAATACTGCATCCTATCTGGTTTATAAAAAAAGGGATGGAAATATATAAAGAACAAAAATTCGACCTGATGACGGTTCATGAATTCCCCCCCTTCTATAACGGTATAGGGGCAAGATTACTGTGGAGTAAGATCAGGGTTCCTTATATTCTGGAAATATTACATATTCCCGGCTATCCCAAAGCCGCAAATTTAAAAGAAATAGTTTATAAAATATTTTTTAAAATATTTATCAGATTTGACGCGCAAAGAGCTAAGGCTATCCGTGTCATGAATAAAAATCAGGCTCCTGAATTTTTAAAAAAGTGCGGCATTCCTGAGAGTAAGCTCAATTATATTCCTGCTATTTATCTTGATCTTGAAACTTTTAGGCCCAGGAACTTAAATAAACAATATGACCTGATCTTTATTGGGCGCCTGGAAAAGAATAAAGGAATAGATTTGTTTCTGGAAACGGTCAGCCGGTTGAACTGCCGGGCAATCATTGTCGGCCAGGGCAGCCTTACCGGGGAAATAAAGCTAAAGATCGAGAGAATGAAGCTGGATATAAATTTATATGGCTGGGCAAAAGATAAAACAGAAATAGCCGAGCTTATAAACCAATCGAAGCTGCTGGTCATGACTTCTTTCAATGAAGGCGGGCCGAGGGTGGTTTTTGAAGCTATAGCTTGCGGAGTTCCGGCTCTGGCTACGCCTGTAGGTCTTATGCTTGATTTCGGATCATTTATAACAATAGTGGATTGGAATCCCGCGGATATTGCCAAAAAAGCAAAAGATCTTTTATCCGATAAGAATGCCTATGATAATATAAGCATTAAAGGGCTCTCTGCTATAAAAGAATTCGATAAAAAAGAAGCTATTAAAAACTATGCTGATAAATTAAAAATGCTCATATGAAATTACTGATTATCACTCAAAAAGTGGATAAAAATGACCAGCTGCTTGGTTTTTTTATCGATTGGCTTAAGCTTTTTGCGGACAAATTTGAAAATGTCACCGTTCTCTGCATGAAAAGAGGCGAATTTGAATTGCCTGAAAATGTTAGAGTCATTTCTTTGGGTAAGGATAGCGGAGCCGGTAAATTAAGACAGCTCTTTAATTTTTATAGATATATTTTTCTTAGTAAAAAAGAATATGATGCCGTACTGGTCCACATGAATCCGATCTGGATGGTATTGGGCGGACCGGCCTGGCGGTTGTTAAGAAAGAAAACCTTTTTGTGGTACACCCATAAAGCCGTTACATTAAAACTCAAGCTGGCTGAAAAATTTGCCGATACTATATTCACAGCTTCCAAGGAAAGCTTCCGTTTAAAGTCCGGCAAAGTCGTGGTCATGGGCCACGGAATAGATACCAAATCGTTCAAACCTGATCCTAATAAGCTGCAAGCTGCCCGCCGTGAGCTAAAAATTCTGAGCGTAGGAAGGATAGCCCCGGTTAAAAACTACGAAACACTGATAGGCGCGGCAAATATTTTAAATCGCCGGGGATTAGATTTCTCGGTTACAATGGTGGGGGAAGCGGCTCTTGAGGAGGATAGAAGATACGAAATGGAAATCAAGAAAAAAATTGAAGAGCTCGGATTGGCGAGCAAATTTAATTTTGCGGGGAAAATAAATCATAGGGATCTGCCCGGAATTTATCAGTCACATGATATTTTTGTTCATTTAAGCAAAACCGGCAGCGTGGACAAGACCCTTTTGGAGGCCATGGCGTGCGGAATAAAGGTTTTAAGCTCAAATGATTCAGCCCGAGCTTTTTTGCCCGAGGAATTGTTATTTGATGAAAATGAACCCGCCGGCCTAGCGGATAAAATAATAAAGGTTAAAGATGCGGAATTATTTCCGGGGCTTCGAGATTATATACTCAATAGCCATAATTTAGAGAACCTGATAACTAATATCAACCGAATTATCAATGCTTAAAATTGGAGTTTATCCTTTTCCATTCAGCAGCAAGAATAATAAGTATATTAGCCTGCTTTATACCGGTTTGAGCCGGGCAGCCGGTGATTTTAAATGTGAAATAATAAATTGCGACAATAAATTTTCTAAACTTCTTAAACTTTCAAAAAATTCAGCGAAATTTGATAAAAATATAGTCCATATCCACTGGGTCAATTCGATTTATGGAAGCAGATTTCTGCCTAAGTCTATTATTCTGATGGTACTGAATTTCTTAATCCTGGTCTTTGTGAAAAAAATTAAAAAATTCAAAATATTCTGGACCAAACATAATTATTATTCCCATGACTTTTCCTATCCTTTTATTGACAGGATTGGCAGGCGTATCTTGTTTGGATTAGCTGATAAAATCATTGTTCAGCAGGAATCAGAATATGAAAGGGTAAAGCAAAATAAAAAATTTGCTTTCATTCCCCACGGTAATTATATAGGCGCATACGGACCTCTGGGAGACAGGCAGAGAATCAGGCGGAAACTTGGCATCGGCGATGATCAAATCCTGATTCTTTCGCTGGGTATCGTGAAGCCCTATAAAAAAATAGACAGCGTAATCAATGCTTTTAAAAAGACAGCCGGACCGGATCTGAAGTTATTAATAGCCGGCCAATGTTCCGAAGATTATGCGGAAATACTAAAAAACAAAGCAGACGGATCAGATAATATACTTCTCAATCTTAAATTTATCGAAGACGGGGAGATCCCTGATTATTTCGCGGCGGCTGATTTCTCAGTTTTTTGGTATGATGGATCTGTGCTGACCTCCGGCGGCATTATGCTCTCTCTTTCTTACGGCGTGCCGGTTATAGCCAGGAATATGCCGGCAAGCGAATTGATAAAAAATAATGAAAATGGTTTTATTTATGATACGGAAACTCAGTTAACATCCATACTAAACAACATAAAACTCAGCCAGTTTAACAGAGAAAAAATCATCAGCTCAATGGAGAATCTGAGTTGGGAACATATTGCCGGAAAACTGGCGGAAGAATTTCAAAAAAATGGATAATTCAATTCAAAAATTCCAAAATATCGGCTGGGAAAATCCTCTTGATAAGATGCATTTTTCCAGACGGATTGTGCTGGATAATTTTAAGGGATCCTCGGTTCTCGATATAGGCTGCGGGAGCGGCTTTTTGATGAAAAAATTAAAAGAGAAAAATCCTGAACTTAAAATAAGCGGCTTGGACATATCGCCGGTAGCAATTGAAAAAGCAAAACAGGAAGGTCTGGATTGCCGGCTTTATGACATAACTGAACCCTTGCCGTTTAATGATAATTCTTTCGAGTCAGCGATATTACTTGATGTTTTGGAGCATATGTTCCAACCGGAACCGGTCCTGAAGGAAGCGGCCAGAGTGGCAAGTAAACATGTTTATATTAGTGTTCCTAATTTCGTTTCTTTGCCGGCCAGAATTCAGGTAATGCTAGGCAGGGTGCCGGAAAATAATACTCTGCGTAAAGGGCATATTTTCTGGGTAACGCGGAAAGTAATACATAAGCTCATTGAAGATTGCGGCCTTTCGATCGAAAAAGAATTTATAAATACTTTTTGGGAAAATAAACCAGCAGTCGGCCCTATAATGAGAATGAATGCCGAATTATGGCCGGAATTATTCGGATTGTCCTTTGTTATTAAAGCGAAGAAATCCAACCAATGATTACAGAAAAAGACGTTGTAGATTATTACAATAAGATCTATGGGATAAAGGGCATCAATGCGATGAGGCCTTTCGGATACTATAGAAATGTTTTTTCTTATCTTTCCGCTGAGTCTGGCAAGAGATTATTGGATGTCGGCACCGGCACCGGCCATATCCTCAAGGCAGCTGTTGAAAAAAATCTTCAGTCTTACGGATGCGATATATCTCCCGAATCAGTCAAAATAGCCGGTAAGAATGTGCCTGAAGCCGAAATAACCGTTGCTTCCGGAGAAAATCTTCCCTACCAAAGCGATTTTTTCGATTATGTCGTTTGTTTCGGGAGCCTGGAGCATTTTCTGGATATGGACAAAGGCGTGAGTGAGATGATGAGGGTAGCTAAGCCAAATGCGAAATTTATGATAGTGGTCCCCAATCGGAATTTTTTCCTTTGGAGGATAAGGGGCGAGTATGGGACTAAGCAGCAAGATCTAAAAGAAACCTTGATGAGCTATGGCGAGTGGAGGGACTTTTTTAAAAAACATGGGTTAGAAGTGGTAAGAGCCTATCATGATCCTTGGCCCTGGCAGTCAGTAGGAATATTTAAGCACAAAAATCCATGGCGGATAGCAAGAAGAGCATTTTACCGTTTTATTTGGCTTTTTATGCCTCTTAGATACACTTATCAGTTTATATTAATCCTGAAATGATTTTTATCACATCTTATCCGTACATAGGGGAGCGGCACAGAAGGGTTTTCGATTTTTTTGAGAAGAAAGATGACCTTGTTTTTATTTTGCCGGAAAAATGGAAAATGAAAGGCGGAAAAATAGTCATGGAAGCAAAAGATGGAGACGGGCTAAAAATAATTCCCGCAAAAACGTATTTTTTCCATTCCAAATATCCGATTATAAGGGGCCATTTGAAGGGCTGGATGCCGGCTCTTAAGAAAATCTTAAAAAAAATGGCCCATCCCGGAGATATTTTGTACTCGGTATCCGAACCTAATCTCCTGACCACATACCTCAATGCCCGAATAGCCAAAAGAATGGGTCTTAAGCATATATTCTTTACCTGGCAGAACGTATCTTATAGGGAGAGGCTTTCTGGATTAAAGCTTAAAATTTCTGAGTGGCTTATAAAAAAGAATATTGCTCTAAGCTCCGGGGTAATATGCGGCAACAAAAAAGCCTTGGATGTTATAAAGTCTTATCTGGCCGATAATTACCCCTCTTTAGTGGCTCCAGTATCGGGGATGGATGCTGAAAAGTTCAGGCCGGGGATCCAGTCTGATTTCAGATCGAGCTATGGATTGGAAAATAAAACCATTCTGTTATTCGTGGGAGCTTTAGACCAAAGAAAAGGCATATTTAAACTTATTGATGCATTTACGGAAGCCCTAACTTCGGTGAAATCCCTGCATTTAGTTATAATCGGTTCCGGTCCCTCAGAAGAAGAACTTAAAAAATATGTTTTTGAAACCGGAATCCGCGAGAATATAACTGTTTTGCCATGGACAGATAACAAGGATCTCCCTGGTTACTTTTCTAATTCCGATATTTTCATTTATCTCTCCCAGCGTTATCGCGGTTGGGAGGAGCAATTCGGTTATTCTATTGCCGAAGCATCTTCCAGCGGGATTCCCGTTATTTCTACCAGAACGGGATCGATAGAAGACCTTGTTACCGACGGTCAAACGGGCATCCTGGTTGATCCTGATGACTCAAGAGGCATAGTTTCGGCCATACTTAAACTGGCGGAAGATAGAAATTTACGGATATCAATGGGAAATGCCGGCCGTGAGCATATTAAAAATAATTTTTCCCACGAGATTATAGCTAAAAAACTGGAAAATTTTCTGAGAAATATATGAGAATATTGTATCTAGCCAATTTGAGATTACCGACCGAAAAAGCTTATGGTATTCAAATTGCGAAAATGTGCGAGGCATTTGCCAATATCGGACACGAAGTAAAATTATTATACCCTTACCGCAAAAATACCGGCATAAAACAGGACTTATTTTCTTATTATTCTGTAAGAAATAATTTCTCAGCCCGGCGGATTGAATCCAAAGATTTCTATCTGCCTGGATTTTTGGACAAGATAACTTTTGTCGTAAAAAATTATTTTTCTGCCAGAATATTAGTTAGCGAAGCATTAAAAGAAAATGCTGATATTTATTACACCCGAGACGAAAGAATCGCCTATATTTTAAACAAGAAAGACAAAAATGTTGTTTTTGAATGCCACAGGTTTTCAAGTAAGAAAAAAGGACTCTATCTCTATTTCAAAAAAATTGTAGCCATTTCTAATGGTCTAAAGGAGGATTTGGTAAAATCTGGTGTTAAAGACGGTAATATATTAGTGGCAAGAGATGGAGTCGATCTTGACAATTTTAATATTGCCATAAACCAAGTTGAAGCGAGAAAAAAGCTCTATAGTGAATTCCATTGGGAGGCTTTTGCTCGTAAAAAAATTGCAGTTTATGTGGGACATCTTTATTTATGGAAAGGAGTGGGTGTCTTTTCAGAAACAGCCGAACGTCTTTCTGGAATAAATCCAAACTATTTACTATTTGTTTTCGGCGGTACTAATAAGAAAGATAGCAATATATTGAAAGAAGAATTGAAAAATATTGAAAATAAACTTCACCCCAATCTTGTACCTATTTTTTATGGGAATTTTCCCCATCAGGCAGTTCCCCATATTCTAAAAGCGGCTGATTGCGCAATATTAACCGGAAATGAGTCCGAGGTAATTTCGGCCAAATATACCTCGCCTTTAAAAATGTTTGAGTATATGGCTTCCGGCTGCCCCATTGTGGCTCAAGATTTGCCATCTTTTAGAGAGGTTTTAAACAATGAAAACTCTTTTTTAGTTACACCAGGGAATGCAAAAGAACTAGCGGACAAGATAAGTTATATTTTCGAGAATGAGGAGGAGGCCAAAAACAAAGCCGCTAAGGCCTTGGATGATGTTCAAAATTATACCTGGAGGAAGAGAGCTGAAAAGATAATCTCCTATTTACAAAATTAATAAATACTGTAGAATCTTAATAAATCCTAATAAAAGGTCAGGGGCGCTGAATGGCAAAAGTATTGGTAACCGGAGCTAGCGGTTTCATCGGAGCCAATCTGGTGAGATCATTATTGTACCAAGGACACGAAGTCCACATTTTACTTCGAGATCCAGGGATTCGGATGCGCCTTGAGCAGCTTAAAAATCAATTGGTACGGCATTACGCGGAATTATCTGATCCGGCTTCTATTCTTAATATGGTTAGCCATATTGAGCCGGACTTGGTTTTCCATCTAGCCCATTATGGCGGAAATTCATCTGAGAATAATACTGCTTTGATCAGAAAGGTGATTATTGACGGCACGGCCGGGTTATTCGATGCCTGCCTGAAAGTCGGATCAGCCAAAGCTATTGTTAATGCGGGAAGCTCTTCTGAATACGGTGCAAAAGCGGTTCCCATGAAAGAAGATATGCCCCTGGAACCCAATACTTATTACGGTTGTGCTAAGGTCTGGGCGACTTTTTACGGGCAGCATTTAGCTCGTGAAAAAGGTCTGCCCGTTATCACTCTGAGGCCATTTTCTGTATTTGGTCCTTGGGAAGCATCAAAACGATTTATTCCAAAGGCAATTCTAGCTTCTCTCCAGGGGGAAGGAATCCTGCGAATTTCAGATGGGAATATTGTTCGTGATTTTATCTTTGTTGATGATGTCGTGAGGGCTTTTATAGCCGCTGCCGGAAGTGACTGCTTTGGCCAAGTTTTCAACATCGGTTACGGGGAGCAGATGAAGCTTTTGGAAGCGGTTGCGCTAATTCAAAAACATCTTAATAAAAAGATAAAGATTGAAAGCGGCGGCGAGTGCCGGAGCTTTGACCGGGCTAATACTATGTGGCAAGCCGACATCTCCAAAGCTAAGGATCTGCTGGATTGGCAGCCCCAAGTTTCTCGGGAAGAGGGAATGAGAAGAACCATAGAATGGTTTTGGCAAAACTTGGAGCTATACAATGTCTAAGGATCTGTCGGCCAAACTAAGAACCCACGCCTTTAATGTCCGGCGGGATATAATCAGAACCTCGGCCCGAGCAGGCTCTATCCATATCGCTTCATCTCTCTCGTCTGTTGATATCCTTGTGGCTCTTTATTTCCACATTCTCCGGTTTGATCCCAAAGATCCGGATGATCCCGGGCGGGATAAGCTGATTTTCAGTAAGGGCCATGGCGGCCTGGGTCTTTACTGCGTTCTTGCTGAGCGTGGAATTATTTCACAAGAATTACTGGAAAGATACGGACAAGATCATACACCCTTAGCCGTACATCCGGTTCGGGGTTCGACTCCGGGAATAGAAGCTACAACTGGCTCTTTGGGCCATGGCCTCGGAATGGGTTTAGGGTTGGCATTGGCTCAAAACCGCGACAGACTGCCGGGCCGCACCTTTGTTGTTCTTAGTGACGGCGAGTGCGATGAGGGATCAACCTGGGAAGCAATAATGCTTGCGGGACATCTAAAACTTGGTAACTTGGCAGCGATCGTTGACTATAATAAGATCCAGGGCTTCGGAAATGTAAAAGAGATTTTGGATCTTGAGCCGTTTGCGGCTAAGTGGCGGGCTAATAACTGGGAAACCGTCGAGATTGACGGTCATGATTTTGCGGAGATAATTCCGGCGCTTTGTAACATTCCTTCAAAACCAGGCAAGCCGACTGTGGTTATTGCCCACACGATCAAGGGCAAGGGTTTGCCATTTATGGAAAACAAGCTGGAGTGGCATTACCGCAATGTTGTTTTGGCAGATTTGGAAAAAGTTTTGAGGGAGGTATACTAATGCGCTCCGCTTTCATAGATGAACTGAGTCGATTGGCTTCAGCGGATAAGAATGTTTGGCTGATAACGGGTGATCTTGGATTTAATGTTTTTGAGAATTTCAGGGACAGTTTTCCTGAACAGTATCTGAATGTCGGCGTGGCGGAACAGAACCTAATGAGCGTAGCCGCAGGACTGGCTATGGCCGGGAAGAAGGTATTTGCCTATTCTATCTCCACCTTTGCTACAATGCGTCCATATGAACAGATACGCAATGATATTTGCTACCAAAATCTGCCTGTTTTCGTAATCGGAGGCGGCAGCGCATTCAGCTATAGTACTTTTGGCTGTACTCACTCTGCTTTGGAAGATTTAGGACTGATGAGGCTTCTGCCCAATATGGCAGTTATGGCTCCCGGCGATCCTTTAGAGGTTAAGTCTCTGGTAAGAGAAGTTTATAATCGAAATAGCCCAGCATACATTCGTATCGCTAAAAGAGGTGAACCAACTATTCACGCGGAAAATTCTAATATTGTTTTGGGGAAAGCTATCCAAATTAGCAGAGGCAATGACATATCCATTTTGGTTTGCGGCCGCCAATTACCCAATGCCGTGAAAGCCGGTAATATCCTTGAAACGGAAGGGATCGGATGCCGTGTATTAAGCTTCCATACGATCAAACCGTTGGATGCGGAGGCGGTTACGAAGGCGGCTAAAGAAACCGGCCACCTCGTTACGATAGAAGAACATTTTCTTTGTGGCGGGTTTGGCAGCGCCGTAGCAGAAGTTCTTTCTGATAATAAAGTACAGGTCTTTTTAACTAGACTGGGTGTTGCAGACGAATTTCCTAAAGGGGTCGGCAGTCAGGAATATTTTCTGGATCAATACGGATTAACGACTGGCGGAATCGTTAAAACATGCAAAGAACTTTTGATTTAATGCCCGTGCAGTATGCACGGGCATTTTTTGTTGCAAAAACCTCATAATTATTATAGGTTAGTGGACAGCACCTAAAGTAAAATAGAGTGGAAAACCATCCGTTCACCCCCGGCAAAGACAGGGTTTATTACAGTAAAGCAATTTTTAGCGAAAAAGAAATTGCTGCCGTAGTGGAGTGTCTGAACAGCGATTGGCTCGGAATAGGCGAATATACAAGAGAATTTGAAAAAAGAGTAGCAAAAGTATTCGGCCAGAACCATGCTTTATTCGTTAACTCGGGATCTTCAGCAAATTTATTGGGGATAAGAGTTTTACGCCTGCCAAAAGGAAGAGAAGTCGTGACTCCGGCTTGTACCTTCTCAACGACAGTCAATCCATTAATAGAATCAGGGCTTGTCCCGATGTTTGTTGATGTGGAGCTTGATACCTACAACACCACGCCGGATCTAGTTGAGGAGGCGATTACTCCAAAGACGGTGGCGATAATGGTCCCGCATTTATTGGGCAACTTAAATGATATGGAACGTTTGCACCAGATTGCTGATATATATGGCCTTTGGCTGATCGAAGACAGTTGTGATAGCATAGGCGGCGCAATAAATGGCGAGCCTACGGGTAAATATGCGGATGTAAGTACGACTAGCTTTTATGCCTCGCATATAATGACGGCAATGGGCGGCGGCGGTATGGTAATGTTCAAAGATGAGCAGCACGCGGGAACCGCCCAAACTTTACGGGATTGGGGCAGGGCAGCGGCTGAATACTTTGATGAACATCCGGATATTCGTTTCAATTTTTTTCTGGACGACATAAGGTATGACGGTAAATTTGTTTTTAATGAAAGAGGATTTAACTTTAAAGCGATCGATCCGCAGGCAGCTTTCGGACTAGTCCAGCTATCCAGGTTAGAAGAATTTCAGGCTGTCCGCAGGCGTAATTTTGAAAGCCTATATCGATTTTTCGCTAAATTTCCTGAACATTTTATTCTTCCGCGGCAGCAGGTAGCTAAAGCAGATGTGAGGTGGCTGGCTTTCCCGATCACGATTTGCCCCGATTCTCCTATTGAACGCACTCATTTTCAGCTTTATTTGGAAGAAAATAAAATCCAGACGCGGACTCTATTCTCCGGGAATATCCTCCGCCATCCGCCTTACCGTAATATTTGCCATAAGGTTGCTGGTAGCCTGGTAAATTCAGACAGAATTTTGGCGCAGAGCTTGCTTATCGGATGCCATCATGGCCTTCGCCAGGAGCATCTGGACTACATTCAGCAGATAGTTGAAGATTATCTGAAAAAGATCTAGAATAAAAGGGGTATATAACCCCTTTTTTTATGGCTAACTTACATATTATTAAGACCGAATTATTCTTCATAAAGCGTCTTTTGCAGGAGGGATACGGGCCTAAGTATTGGTGGTCGTATGCGAAAAACAGATTTTTTGGTAATTATCTATTCACTCGGCTGCCCAGATGTGATTACGCGGCTGATTCTGATTTTGAGCTGCACACAATTTGCTCAAGGCATGGCCAAGGTCTTTGGATGTTTGCCTGGATGCTTAACTCTTTTTTGTATAATTCCGGGCTGAAACCGATGGTGATCATTCATGACGATGGAACTCTTGATAAGAAAACCGCGGAACTGATAAAAGATAAGTTCCCGAACACTAAAATAATGTTTCGCAGTGAAACTGCCAGACAAATATTAGAAATGCCGGATGTGCCTGATATTGTGAAAAAAGCAAGAAAGGAAGGCCATTTTTTCCTGGACAGGCTGTTGAATATCATGATATTCAGCAAGGCCAAAAAAATTATTGTTACCGATGTCGACATTCTTTATTATAAGTTGCCGGCAGAGATAGTGGACTTTATTTCAGGAAGATCTGAATTTGACGCCTTGGCGCAGAGGCAAATAAACGAAGATATCATCATGGATATGAGGATGGATGAGAGTTATTCCCGGAAATATAAAATTGAAGAAAAAAAAGTTGCTCTCATGAATGGGGGTTATACTCTTTATAACAAGGAAAAATTGAACCTAGGCCAGCTTTCAGAATATCTTGAGCATACCAGCAGGCCTCTTTCGGATTATTTTATAGAAATGATAGGATGGGCGTGCATTTTGGCTCAGCTTAACTTTAAATTTTTATCTCCGGAGAGATATGCGATCAAAGGATTTCTTAACGACAAAATGGTTATGAAACACTATACTAGCCCTCGCCGATATGAAATGTTTGCCTATGGGATAGATAAGGCCAGAGAAAAAATAGAAAATGGGAAATAATAAATTACAGAATAAAAAGGTTTTGGTTACCGGTGGCGCCGGTTTTTTAGGTTCTCATATGTGCGATATGCTGATTGGGAAGGGCGCTGGAGTGGTTTGCGTTGATAATTTATCTAACGGCAGATTGGCTAATATTATCCATTTAAAAAACAACAGAAGTTTCAAATTCTATAAAAAGGACATTAATTATAAGAAGCAAATAACGCCTATTTTTGATAAAGAAAAACCTGATTATGTGATGCATTATGCGGCAATGGTCGGCGTCAAAAGGACCAGCGAAAATCCTTTGGAAGTTTTTAAGGATATGGAAGGAATTAAAAATATTGCCGAGCTGTCAAAGCTATATGGGATCCGAAAGATACTATTCACTTCTTCCTCGGAGGTATATGGCGAGCCGGTAAAACTGCCGATCGCTGAAGATGACACATTTAATAGTAAATGGCCCTATGGTCTGGTTAAAATATTAGGTGAGCAGTATTTTAGGGCCTATCATCAGAAATACGGGATTCCCGTTACCGTTGTCAGATTCTTTAATGTTTATGGGCCGAGGCAGGATTTTGGCGATTCCGGATTTGTGGTTTCAGTATTTTTAAAAAAAGCCCTCGAGGGCAAGCCATTGGATATTTTTGGCGATGGCCAGCAAACAAGAGATTTTGTTTATGTAGATGACAATATAAGGCTGACACTTAAGGCTTTTCTAAACGATAAAGTGGATAGCCATCCCATGAACATCGGCTCCGGGAAGTCGATAAGAATTTTGGATCTATCCGGAGAAATAAAGAAGATATACCCTCAATTACAGGTAATTCATAGACCGGCAAGGAGCAAGGGGGAGATAAAATATCGGACCCCAGATATAAGCTTTATGAAAAAAATGGTCAAGGATGAGCCGAAAACTGGATTAGAGGTGGGGTTGCTCAGAACTCTTAATTTTTTGAAGAATGGAAAGTAATTTCTACAGGACTTATTTTAAGCTGGAGAAAGAGAATTGGTGGTTTAGGGTCAGGAGAAACATTATTTTTTGGTTTTTAAATAAATATAAGATCGGACCGGAAAAAAAGATTCTGGATTACGGATGCGGATCAGGCTTTTTAGTCGGACAGATGCAGGAGCGGGGACTAGATGCTTTTGGAGCCGATCTATCCGAGGAAGCGATCCGAGTAGGACTTAGCCGGGGCGTAAAAAATCTCTATATGGAAGACAGGCTGGACTTCCCTGACGAATCTTTCGATGTGATACTGGCATTGGATGTCATAGAGCATATAGAAGATGATTACGGAGCTCTAGGAAGGCTTCAGAAGCTTTTAAAGCCCGGGGGGTGCATGATAATCACGGTCCCGGCTTATCAATGGATGTGGGGATTGCAGGATGAAGTTGCCCATCATTTCAGGCGATACAGCATGAGCTCGATCTTAAAACTGATATCTGCCCAGCAGAGCCTTACGGTAATTAAAAAAAGCTATTTCAACACATTCCTATTCCTGCCCGTAGCTCTGATAAGGATAATTAGCAAGATTTTTAACCTGAAAAGCAGAGAATCGGATTTTGATATAAATAGCAGCTTTTTAAATATACTGCTTTATAATATATTTAATTTGGAAGCAAAATTACTGAGATATGTTAATTTTCTTTTCGGAGTGTCAATTCTTCTCATAATTCGTAAATACAAGAATGAAAAGTAATAAAATCCTATTAATCATACTGATAGTTATCTTTTTGGGGACCCGCCTTTTGGGGTTGGGGCATATTTACCATCAGGATGAGTACAGATGGGCAAGTATTGCGGATCCATTCTTTGGAAATCTAGAAAGTCCGCATCCGCCTTTGTCGGAATTTTTATATAAATTAGCCGGTAAATTTTTAGGTTTTGATTATCTGAGGGCCGTCCCTATCCTATTTAGTTTTCTAAGCCTCATTCTCCTGTATCTGGTAGTCAAAAAGCTGACCGGCAAATCGGCTGCCGGTTTAATAGCCGTAGGTCTATTCATCATAAATATTTACAGCGCTATTGCTAATCTTCAGATAGATATAGACGGAGCGCTATTACCGTTTTTTGTCTTGCTTGGCTATTATGCTTATATTTACCTGGCTGAGAATCCCAAAGACAAAAAATATTGGTTTCTGTTTGTTCTCTCTATTATCGGCGGTTTTTTGACCAAGTTGAGTTTTATATTGTTTTTAGTCACATTTATTATTTATTTTGTTCTAAATAATTTCGTTAAGGGCGAGAAAAAGATAAATTTTAAAAAATTAATATATTTTTTGGTGCCCATGGTGCTCTTTGCCGGCTTATTTTACTTATTATATGCGATAAAGTTTGGATTTATTATAAGATATGCCGAAAGTTTTAATGTTTTTAATTTTGGATCAAGGAAATATTTTGATTTCACGTTCAAAGTTTTTAAATCGCTGGTTTGGCTATCTCCGCTTTTATCATGGCCGTTAATAGCAGGGCTATTTGACCGCGCGGTATTTAAGAAATATGGATTTTGGTATCTCTATATTCTTATTAACGCTATTTTCTACGCAGTGGCTTTTGATTTTACGACAAGAACTATCGAAAGATACCTGATGTTTCTGATAATACCCGCCATTATAATTACAAGCAGCATTTTATATGATGCTTTTTCGAGGTACAAAGGATATAATTCCGGGCAGATAATAAAAGCTTTAGCGTTTTTTGCCGTAATTACCATTATTATTTTATCCTTGCCTTATCAAGTCTTGCCGCTTGATCCGAAAACAGGATATGTCCAAAAAGTGAAATCGCTGGATTTCAATTTCTTGATACCATTCAGCGGCGGTTCAGGACCATCAGGTTTTTATTTTTCCGCTCAGTTCATCCTTTGGAGCTGGGCCTTGTCCCTTATCTTCTGGCTGGCAGTTCTTTTCAGGTCTAAATATGCCAAATTCACCCTTTTATTATTTGTTGTTTTTGGTGTTGGCTATAACGTATTGTTCCTGAACGAGTACTTAGGGAAAAGCATATACGGCAATGTCCCCGCAATATCAAAGAAAACTATCGATTATGTTATTGAGAACAAGGACATCCAAAATGTTATAACTTATTATGATATTGGAGCATACTATTTAAGGAAGAGCGGCCAGTATTCGTCGCGCTTTTATACATCTTTGAGCCGGGACTATACTCCTAAACTATCTACTTTTGAGGGATACTATATGATCGTTGATTTCCCGCCTATTGATAAAACCGGCCGCTATTGGCGGCTAATCTCCCGCTGTAAACTAGAAAAAACTTTCTCTGAAAAAAATATAAATTCTTATATTTTTAACTGCACAAAGTCTTCCGGTTCTCTGGACAAATTGAATAATTGATGTAAGGTTTGTATAAATGAAGAAAGACCTGAATCCTTATTTATCCGTAATTATCCCTCTTTTTAATGAGCAGGAGGTGATCCCGGAGCTCATAAGTCAGTTGTTTTCGGTTTGCAGGCTTTTGAACAAGTCCTTTGAGGTTATATTCATAGATGATGGTTCTTTGGACAGAACCCCGGATATATTAAAGGAAGCTGCCAAAAAGGATCCGAGGGTCAAAATTGCTAAATTCTCGAGAAATTTTGGCCATCAGGCTGCCTTTAGCGCCGGTCTCGATCTAGCTTCAGGCAAATTCATAATAACTATGGATGGCGATCTCCAGCATCCGCCCCAGCTTATTCCTGAATTCCTAAGATATGCCGAAGAAGGATATGATATTGTCATCGGTGAAAGAATTTCTAAAAGTCAAAACTTAATAGCTCAGGATAAAGCCAAGACTACCGTTTATAAGCTCTTAAGTGCTATCACTAACCTTGAATTCAGGAATGCTTCAGATTTTGCCCTTTATTCAGAGCGGGTGGTAAGGGCTTTAAGGAGCCTGCCCGAAAAAGAAAGATTTTTGAGGGGCATGGTTCAATGGATTGGATTCAAAAAAAAATACCTGCCCTATGCAGTTCAGGCGCGCCAATATGGCAAGGCAAAATATAATTTAAAAAAATTATTTGCCTTGATCATGAGCGGTGTTACTTCCTTCTCGGCCTTCCCTTTAAGGCTGGCATTTTGGGTGGGCCTCGGGATCTTTATTTCCTGTATTGTTTTCTCGGCTTATGTCATTATTGACCACTATATAAATCCCAATCCACTGATAGCAGGCTGGGCCACAGTTGTTATCTTAATTTCAGGGTTAGGAGGCATTCAGCTTATGGTTCTGGGCGTAGTCGGGGAATATCTGTATAAGATGTTCAATGAGATCAAGGGCCGGCCTTTATATATTGTTTCTGAAACGCATAATGTCGATAAAGAAAGGATAGAGCCTACTCCCTATGGAGTCCACATACTATAAAAATCCCAACTTTCTTATAATCGCCGACGATTTAGGGCTTCATCAAGCGGTAAATGAGGGAATCATTTTTTTATTAAAAAATAAATATATAACCGGCGCTTCTTTAATGGCCAATGGCCAGGCTTTTGATGATGCTGTCGGAAAAATTAAGGATATTCCTCCGGAGTCATTGATCGGTATTCATTTGGTTCTGGTTGAAGAAAAGCCCATAGCTGGACTGAAAATCTATAAAAATTATTACAGTTTTTTGATTAGTTATATTCTGGGCCGGGTCAAAATTGATGATGTTGAGAAAGAATTCAGAGCTCAAATCAGGAAGTGTCTTGATGCCGGGGTATTGCCGAAGTTCTTAAACAGCCATCAGCATCTTCACCTTTTGCCGGGGATAATGGACGTAACAATAAAAGTAGCCAATGAGTTCGGAATAAAATATATCAGGCTTGTAAATGAGCCGATAATATTCAGCTTCGGCAAGATTTTCAGGATCGCCCAACTTTTGTTTCTCAGATTTTTATCCGGCCTTGCCTTAAGAAAAATTAAAAAAAATGGCATCTCTTCCAATGATATTTTTGTCGGATTCATCAATGCCGGGAATTTAAAACCTGAGGATGCGGCGCTGGCCGGTAAACTAGGCAAGGAGAATAAAGATAGAATCGTAGAATTGGGCTGCCACCCTGGCTTTGAGAGCGAAGACCTGGAGGCAAAGTATAAGAATTGGGGAGTCTATAATTGGAGAAGAGAGTTGGAAATATTCTCTTGATTGTTTCGGATAGTTTGCTATCATATTATTATGATTGGATATCTCATAATATTGCTATTATTTGCCGTTGAACCTCTATCTGCCCATGCTTATTTAGACCCTGGGACCGGGAGTTTTATCATACAGGTCGTTATTGCCGCAGTAGCGGGTATTTCATTCAGCTTAAAAATTTATTGGAAGAAGATGGCCGGACAATTATCCCGTGTTTTTAAGAGGGAGAAAAAAGATGGAGAATAGCCGACAACTAGGTATTCCAAGTTCTTTCCGAGATCCGAGCGGGTTCCTTTTTTTTAAAGAGGGGATTCTATATCGGCAAATTAATTTATCCGGTAAAGAAAATTACAATGAGTTCATCGCCTCAGGTTTATACAGAGAACTTTCCGAAAAAGAATGGCTGATAAAGCATGAAGAGGTAAGAAATAATGGAAGCGGATATAAGTTGATAAGGCCGGAGGTCATAAATTTTATATCCTATCCGTATGAATGGTGCTTCAGCCAGCTTAAGGATGCGGCTCTGCTGACCCTTGAGATCCAGAAGAAAGCGCTTGAACTGGGGATGTCTTTAAAAGATGCCAGCGCTTATAATATTCAATTCAAGGATAGCCGGCCGATATTAATAGATACGCTTTCTTTCGAGAAATATAAGGAGGGACAACCCTGGGTTGCATATAGGCAATTCTGCCAGCATTTTTTGGCTCCCTTGGCCCTGATGGCATATAAAGATATAAGGTTAGGCCAACTATTAAGGATATATATAGATGGCGTGCCACTTGATCTGGCAAGCCGTTTGTTGCCTTGGCGCACGTATTTTAAGCTGTCGCTTCTTTCCCATATTCATTTCCACTCCAAAGCCCAGAATTTATTTTCCGACAAAGAAATTTCCGGCCAAAAATATAAGATGAGTAAGTGGAGCATGCTTTCACTTTTGGATAATATGGGATCTTCCATTAAGTCAATGAAATGGAATCCCAAAGGGACGGAATGGGGCGACTATTATGAATTTACAAATTATTCCATTGAAGCCATGTCAGAGAAAGAAAAAATTGTTGAGTGCATGCTTATCCAGGCCAACCCAAAAACGGTTTGGGATCTGGGCGCTAATACGGGATTATTCAGCCGATTAGCCAGCAGAAAGGGTATAGAAACTGTATCTCTTGATGTGGATCCTGCCGCAGTGGAGAAAAACTATCGAGAAGTAAAATTGAGAAAAGAAAAAAACATCCTTCCTCTTTTAATTGATTTGACTAACCCCAGCTCGGCGATCGGCTGGGCAAACGAAGAGCGAATGTCGTTCCGATCAAGAGGTCCGGCGGATTTAGCTATGGCTTTGGCGTTAACACATCATCTAGCTATTTCAAATAATCTGCCATTTGATCATATAGCTAAATTTTTTAGTCAGATTTGCAGCCGTCTGATAATAGAATTTGTGCCAAAGGAGGATTCCCAGGTCCAAAAACTTCTTAAAACACGGGAAGATATTTTTGACAATTATGACCAAGACTCTTTCGAAAGAGAATTCATTGAGTTTTTCAGGATAGAAAAAAGCCAAAAGTTAAGCGATTCGGGAAGGGTGCTTTATCTTATGGCAAAAAAATAATATGGCCAAATTAATTAAATTTACTCCATTTTTGTTAGCCATTCTTCCAGTCATTTTTCTTTATGATCAGAATAAAAATGAAGTAGCCTATCAGGTTATATGGTGGCCGCTGTTTTTTGTAATTCTTTTAGCCGGCATTGTGTTTTTTATCGTCAGTTATTTTGAAAAAAATTCAACTAAGGCAATTCTTTTTACCTCTTTAGCTATTATTATCCTTTTATATTATGGGTTTGTTTACGATATTGCATACGGTACTGAATTTTATGGTTTAGTTTGGGGGAGGCATAAATACCTGTTTCCTTTCTGGATACTCATCAGCGCCGTTGGATTGTATCGGTTAAAAATTACAAAAATAAATTTGGACAATCTGCTTCAGGCGATCTGCTTTTCAGCCTTTATTATGGTTCTAATTTCGGTTTGGGGGTCTGTCTATTATAATTTAACCAAACCGGATATTAAAAAAGATTTGGTAAATGGCGAGTCGGCTATGCACCTCGATGATAAACAGAAGATTAATCTATCCGGACCTCTGCCCGACATATATTATATAATACCGGATGCATATGCCGGGCCTAAGGTTTTAGAAAAATATTTTAATTTTAATAATAATGAATTTTATAAACACCTTGAAAAAAGCGGCTTTAAAATAGCGCAAAACAGCAAAAGCAGTTATCCTAATACTTTTTTTTCAATATCTTCCACGCTTAATATGGAGCGCATAAATTATTTGACTGATATTCTGGGTAAGGATTCAAATGACTATAATTCGATAAAGCAGATCTTTAATGACAATAAGGTGTTGAGGCAATTGCAGTCAGCCGGTTATAAATATGTGCATTTTGATTCCGATTATACGACATTTCTGGAAGGTGACCCCCTTGCCGTGGAAACGCCTCTGGATATTTTTTCCAGAATACTCCTGAAATTTACGATTTTAAGGCCGTTCGGGGGAAGATATGGGTTCAAAGAGGAAGCTATTAATGATCGGCTCAGAGATAATATCCTTACTGTTCTTGAATCTTTGGAGGGTACGGTAGTTGAGGCAGGGCCTCCAAAATTTGTTTTTGCTCATATTACCTCGCCCCACGGTCCCTATGTATTTAATCGGGACGGGGGGAAAGTAAACGGTCAGTTCGATAATAATATTGATGAGATGAATTTTTATATAGATCAACTGATATTCATCAACAAAAGGTTGACAGCTGTAGTCGACAAAATATTGGCCGATTCTAAAACTCCGCCCATAATTATAATCCAATCTGATCATGGTTTTTATGTTCCCCGGGAGATTCTTACCGGCCCCGATTATGAGGTCCTTAAATTTAATGTCAGGATGGAAAATTTTAGCGCTTATTACTTGCCGAAAAATAGATGCAAATCCTCTCTGCCGCAATCCATTAATGCCGTAAATACCTTTAGATTTGTCTTTGACCAATGTTTTGGAACAAGATACGGCTTATTGGAGAACGAGAGCTATTATTTTACAAACCAAAGCAGGCCATATGATCTGATCAAAGTGGATTACTCTAAGGATCCAATTTAGCTTTCTATGAAAATTCTTTATGCTAGCCGGTCCAAACTCAGCCATTCCGTTAATGCTGTTTATCTGAAGGGCTTAAGAGCCAATAATATTAATGTGGAGGAACTTTTTATTCAGCATAAAGAATATCCGGATTTTATTAAATATCTATTCAGGCACAGGAATTCTTTTGACATTATCTTAATCGGCTATGACAGTCCTTTTTTAGCCTGCCTGGCTAAGTTATTCTCAAATAAGAAAGTGGTCTATAATGCCCTTTGCTCCGTCTATGAGCGTCTCATTATTTCTCGGGCTCTTGCCCCTAAATATTCCATAAAAGCTGCTTACTACTGGCTGTCTGATCTTTTGGCCGTACATAGCGCTGATCTAACAATGGTGGAAACGGATGGCCAAGCAGAATATTTTAGAAAAATCTTCTTTTTACCTAAAAAT
>Ga0209514_10000911_pt1 | contig 55751 bp, 54 predicted proteins | sample Subgrocontami58m_FD_187452 | JGI IMG/M metagenome (GOLD analysis project Ga0209514, IMG submission 187452) | Subsurface groundwater microbial communities from S. Glens Falls, New York, USA - GMW37 contaminated, 5.8 m (SPAdes) (version 3) | ecosystem: Environmental > Aquatic > Deep subsurface >... | reverse complement strand
GGCTGGAATCGATGGTCGAGGAGCGCCTGCGTGCCGAATCGACCCGCGCCGACGAGATGGCCAAGCGCCTCAGCAAGCTGGAACGGCAGCACGACGAGTTGAAGAAGGTCGCGATGGACGTCGAAGGACGGCTGGAGCGGGCGATGGAGTACATCCGCTCGCTGCTCGTCGCCGACCAGGAATAACCGATCCACCGAGCCGTCCAACGCCGGTGATGCTTCGCCGTACGCGACGTGTCAGAGTACGCGTCCCCTCGAACGCCGATAAGGCGCAAAAAAAGGAGTAGCGGACAATGCCGCAGGTTTCGATTCAGATCGCCAATCGCACCTATGAACTCGCCTGTGGTGACGGCGAGGAAGAGCGCGTCCAGGAACTCGCCGCCTATGTCGACGAAAAGGTCTGCGAGCTGCGCAAGCAGCTGCCCGGCGCGCCCGAAATCAAGTTGATGGTCTTCGCCTCGCTTCTGCTGGCCGAGGAAAGCCGGGAAGCGCGAGGCGTCGCCAAGGCGGCTGAGAATGCGCGCGCGAGCGCCACCGACAGCGCCGAGACGCTGGCCACGGCGCTCGAGGATCTAATCACGGCCCGGGTCGACAAGATGACCAAGAAGGTTAGCGGCGTCGCCTGAAAGCCGGGCCTGTATTCGTTGGGGCTCATTGCGGTGCCCGCCTTGAGTGCCTAGATTGAAGGTGGGGCGGAATTCTGCGCGGTGCGTGGTTCGCTTAAAACCCCGGGGCCAATAAGAACTCCCGGGAACTGTTCCTGGTTGGGATCTTGGTCCCGATCACACGGTGCCCACCTGCACTAGCAGGCCTTGGAGGTCTTACGAACCATCGGCCCATCGTGGAGCCGCCCCACCTTGTTGCTTTTTCCGACATGACCGTGATCGACGCGAAGCGCACCCTGCGCAGCGCCATGCTCGCCTGGCGCGCCGGCCTTGACGACGAAGTACGCCGCACCGCCGCGGCGGGCCTGCTTGCGACATTGTGCCGTGAGCGGCCGATCGAGACGCCGGCCGTCGTTTCCGGCTTCTGGCCGATCAAGGACGAAATCGACATCCGGCCGCTGATGATCAGCTTGTTCAACGAAGGCTGCCAGATGGCGCTTCCGGTCGTGCAGGGGCGTGGCCAGCCGCTGCTGTTTCGCGCCTGGCGACCGGGCGATCCGCTCGAAACGGGTGTCTTCGGAACCCTGCAGCCGTCGGCGCGGCGCGAGGCCGTGGAGCCGGAGGCGCTGCTGGTCCCCCTGTTGGCCTGCGACGGGGAAGGCTGGCGCCTCGGCTATGGCGGCGGCTTCTACGATCGCACGCTCCTCGGCCTGCGGGCACGGCGCAGGGTGACGGCGGTCGGCGTCGGCTTCGACGCGCAGTTCATTCCCGACGTGCCGCACGGGCCGGACGATCAACGTCTGGATTGGATGTTGACCGACCGGCGCGCTTGCGCCTTTGTCTAGCGCATGAAGGTTCTTTTCTGTGGCGACATCGTCGGTCGCACCGGCCGGGATGCGGTGATCAAGGAAATCCCGCGGCTCCGACGCGATCTTGGCCTCGATTTCGTCGTGGTGAACGGCGAGAACGCAGCGGCAGGCTTTGGCATCACGGCAAAGATCTGCGGTGAGCTTCACGACGCCGGAGTCGACTGCATCACCACGGGCAATCATGCCTGGGACCAGCGGGAGATCATCCCCTATATCGCGCAGGACAAGCGATTGTTGCGGCCGATCAACTTTCCGCCTGGAACGCCCGGCTGGGGCGCCAACCTGTTCCAGACGGCGCGAGGCCAGAAGGTCGTCGTGATCAACGTCATGTGCCGGCTGTTCATGGACGCCCTCGATGACCCGTTCCGGGCGCTCGACGCCGAACTCGCCAAATACGGACTGGGCCGCTCGGCGCAGTTCATCCTGGTCGACGTTCACGGCGAGGCGACCAGCGAGAAGCAATCGGTGGGACATTACTGCGACGGCCGTGTCTCGGCGGTACTGGGCACTCACAGCCATGTGCCGACCGCCGACTCCTGGATACTTCCCGGCGGCACGGCCTATCAAACCGATGTCGGCATGTGCGGCGACTATGATTCCGTGATCGGCATGAAAAAAGATGTCGCCGTCCAGCGGTTCCTCAAGAAGATGCCGGGCGAGCGTCTGTCGCCGGCGGAAGGCGAGGGTACATTGTGCGCCGCGATGGTCGAAACCGACGACAAGACCGGGCTTGCCCGGTCGATCCGCCCCCTCCGATTGGGGGGGCGCCTACCGCCTGCCGAATAGGTCGCAGCATCTTGTATCCCGCAGGTGCCATTCGTAGCTATTAGAAGTGTCCAAAAGACCGTCATTGACGACCTGGGGAAAATTCGTCATCCTGTTGATGTTAAACGATTTTTCGCTACGTTGGCGAACTGTCTTCAAGGTTAGAGGGGGCGTCGGAATCTAGGTTCCGACGTTTTTTAGCGGGGGCTTCGGCCCCCGCCTTTTTTTGGCCGCAGCCCCGGTTGAACGGTCTCCGATCCTGCCAAAACCCACGAGAAGTGGTATAGGCGGGCCTTCAAGTCACTTAATCTGGTTGTCGGGCGATGGCGGGGCATTCCCAATTCAAGAACATCATGCACCGCAAAGGGCGTCAGGACGCCCAGCGGGCCAAGATCTTTACGAAGATCATTCGTGAAATCACCACTGCGGCACGGCTTGGCGCGGCCGATCCCAATGCCAATCCCCGCCTGCGCGCAGCCGTAATCGCGGCCCGCGACGCCAACATGACGCGCGATACGATCGATCGCGCGATCAAGCGCGGCTCGGGTTCGGACGCGGACGCCAACTATGACGAGGTCCGCTACGAGGGCTACGGGCCCGGCGGCGTGGCGCTGATCGTCGAGGCGCTGACCAACAACCGCAACCGTACGGCAGGCGAGGTCCGGTCGAGCTTCAGCAAGTTTGGCGGCAACCTGGGTGAATCCAACAGCGTGTCGTTCATGTTCGATCGTCTCGGCGAGTTCCGGTTTCCGCTGACTGTCGGCAGCGCCGACGAAGTCCTGGAAAAGGCGATCGATGCCGGCGCCGACGACGTCGTGAGCGGCGAGGGGCCAGAGGGGGCGCACGAGATCTATTGTGCGCAGGACAACTTCAACTCGGTGCGCGAGGCGCTCGAGAGGTCGCTCGGTCAGCCGTCGACTGCCAAGCTGACATGGCGCCCCAAGACCACGACCCCGGTCGAGGGCGACACTGTCCAGACGCTGTTCAACCTGATCGCGGCCCTCGAGGACAACGACGACGTGCAGAACGTCTACGCCAATTTCGAGGCGTCGGACGATGCTCTGGCGAAGTTCGCGGCCTGAAGCGTGACCCGATGAGACTGATCGGCCTCGATCCTGGTCTGAGATTGACCGGCTGGGGCGTGATCGAAATTGAAGGCAACAGGCTGCGTCATGTGGCTCACGGCGTCGTCAAGGTGGCAACCGCCGGAACCCTGGCCGAGCGGCTGCGGGAACTGTTCGATGGCGTGGCGGGCATCCTCGAAGCGCAGCGGCCACTGGAGGCGGCGGTCGAGGAAACCTTCGTGAACGTCAATCCCGGGTCGACCCTGAAGCTGGGCCAGGCGCGCGGCGTGGTGATGCTGGCGCCCGCCCGGGCGGGCCTGCCGGTTTACGAGTATGCAGCCAACCTCGTGAAAAAATCCGTGACCGGAGCGGGCCATGCCGACAAGCACCAGATCGCGATGATGGTCGGCCGCCTGTTGCCGGGCGTCGAGGCAACCGCCGATGCCGCCGATGCACTCGCGGTCGCGATCTGCCATGCCCATCACCGCGCCACGGCCAAGCGGATCGGGGCGGCCCTGTGATCGCCAAGCTGAAGGGCGTGGTCGACTCGGTCGACGCCGATAGTGCGATCGTCGATGTCGGTGGCGTCGGTTATCTCGTTTCCGCGTCCGCCCGGACCTTGCGCGACCTCGTGGTCGGGGAACCGGCGACGGTGCTGGTCGAGACCATCGTGCGCGAGGATGCCATCGCGCTCTATGGCTTCCTGGAGACCGCCGAGCGCGACTGGTTCCGCATCCTGACGACGGTGCAGGGCGTCGGCGCGCGCGTGGCACTGTCGATCCTCTCGACGCTCTCGCCGGACGAGATCGCGCGCGCGATCGCCGCCCAGGATCGTGCCACGCTCAGCCGCCCGGCCGGCGTCGGACCGAAACTCGCGGCGCGGCTTGCCACCGAACTCAAGGACAAGGCGGCGGCGTTCGGCATCGCCTCGCCGGCGGCGAATTTGCCACAGTCGGCAACCCCGGCGCCTGCCGGTTCGTTCAACGAGGATGCCGTGTCGGCCCTGGTCAATCTCGGCTATCGCCGGGTCGAGGCCTTCGGTGCGGTGGCGCGGGTGAGCCAGCGGCTGGGCGCGGAAGCCAAGCTTGATGCCGTGATCCGCGCCGGCCTGCAGGAGCTGGCGCGATGAATGGCTCTCCCGATCGCCTGGTGGCGCCCAAGCGGGCCGAGGAAGATTCGGCCGAACTCGCGCTCCGGCCCCAGACCCTCGACGATTTCATCGGCCAGAAGCAGGTCCGCGAGAATCTCAAGATTTTCATCGCCGCAGCCAAGGCACGCGGCGAGGCGCTCGACCACGTGCTGTTCCACGGTCCGCCCGGTCTCGGCAAGACGACGTTGGCACAGATCGTCGCCCGCGAGATGGGAGCAGGTTTCCGCGCGACATCCGGCCCGGTGATCCAGAAGGCGGGAGACCTTGCGGCGCAGCTCACCAACCTGCAGCCGCACGATGTCCTCTTCATCGACGAGATCCATCGCCTCAATCCGGCGATCGAGGAAGTGCTCTATCCCGCGATGGAGGATTTCCAGCTCGACCTGATGATCGGCGAGGGGCCCGCCGCCCGCTCGGTCCGCATCGAGCTTCCGCCCTTTACGCTGGTGGGGGCGACGACGCGCTCCGGCCTGATGACCCGCCCTCTGCGCGAGCGTTTCGGGATTCCGCTGCGCATGGTGTTCTACGAGCCGGCCGAACTCGAGACCATCGTGCAGCGCGCCGCGCGCGTGCTGAAGATGTCCATGTCCAGGGACGGCGGAGCGGAGATCGCCAAACGGTCGCGTGGCACGCCGCGTGTCGCCAACCGTCTGCTGCGCCGCGTGCGCGACTTCGCGGCGGTCGGCGGTCACGCGGTGGTCGACGCGGAAGTCGCCGACGATGCGCTGATCCGGCTCGAGGTCGACGGACGCGGTCTCGACGCCATGGACCGGCGCTACCTCGGATGCATCGCCGAGAACTATGGCGGCGGGCCGGTGGGCGCGGAGACGCTGGCGGCGGCCCTGTCCGAGCAGCGCGACGTGATCGAGGACGTGATCGAGCCCTACTTGATGCAACTCGGCCTGCTGATGCGCACTCCCCGCGGGCGGTTGTTGTCGGAGGGCGGCTACCGGCATCTTGGCCTGGCGATGCCCAAGGACCAAAAGCGGCAACTCGACCTGCTGGCGACGGGCGGGCCGGCGGAGGAGGCGTGAACGCGCCCACCTCCGGCCACATCACCGACGGTGCCCATGTGCTGCCGCTCAGGGTCTATTACGAGGACACCGATGCGGCCGGTATCGTCTACTATGCCAACTGGCTGCGCTTCCTGGAGCGCGGTCGCACGGAATTGTTGCGGTTGCTCGGCCAAGAGCACAGCGCCCTGCGCGAGGAGCGTAACGTGAACTGGGTCGTACGCCGCTGTGCCATCGACTACCTGAAGCCCGCCCGGCTGGACGAGACGATCGAAGTCGTCACCAGCTGCGGTGAATTGCGCGGCGCATCGCTGGACATGCTCCAGCTGGCCCGTCGCGGTGAAGAGACCCTGGTCCGCGCCGAGCTGACTGTCGCCTGCATGGGCGCGGCCGGCCGGCCGGTCCGATTGCCGCCGCACGTGCGGACTGCCTTGGCCCAGGTTGCGGTGAGCGGCTCGCCCCGCTCACGCCATATTCGGATATAACCCTCTTGAACCAACGGAGAATCTAAATGGACGCGTTCGCGCAAGTCGCCGGAGCCCCCCTCGGCGGCGGCACAGGGGCCATCGACATGTCGGTCTACGGCCTGTTCATGCAGGCCGACTGGGTCGTCAAGGCTGTGATGATCGCCTTGCTGATCGCCTCCTTCTGGTCGTGGGCAATCATTTTCGAGAAGATGCTTCGGTTGCGAACTCTCAAGCGCAGCGCTCAGTCCTTCGAGGACACCTTCTGGTCGGGCATCTCGCTCGAGGACCTCTACGATCGTGTCGGCGCCAAGCCCGATGATCCGATGTCGAGCGTCTTCGCCGCTGCCATGCGCGAATGGCGCCGCTCCGTCTCCAAGGGGCTGGCGACAAGCGCCACGGCACGCGCAGCGCTCCGCCAGCGCATCGAGCAGGTGATGAGCGTCACCATCCAGCGCGAAATGGAGGCGATCGAGAAGCGGCTGGGATTCCTCGCGACGGTCGGCGCCAACGCCACCTTCGTCGGGCTGTTCGGCACGGTGTGGGGCATCATGAACAGCTTCGGTCACATCGCGCAGTCGAAGAACACGTCGCTTGCCGTCGTGGCGCCGGGCATTTCCGAAGCCTTGTTCGCCACTGCCATCGGCCTAGTCGCGGCCATTCCCGCGGCTGGCGCCTACAACATCCTCTCCGGCCAGGTTCAGCGCTACAGCCACCAGCTCGAGGCGTTCGCCGGTGAGTTCATCACCATCCTGTCGCGTCAGCTCGAGGAGCAGGTCTGATGGCTGCCATCGTTCCCAGCGGCGGCGGCGGAGGAGGCGGGCGGTTCCGGCGACGGCAGTTCGCACCGATCGCCGACATCAATGTGACGCCGATGGTCGACGTCATGCTGGTGCTGCTGGTGATCTTCATGATCACCGCCCCCCTGCTGCAAGTCGGTGTGCCCGTCGATCTGCCGAAGACGAGTGCGCAGCAGGTCGGTGGCAAGGATGAGCCGCTGGTCGTGTCGGTCAACTCGAAGGGCGAGGTGTTCCTGGGCGAGACGCCGTACGAGATTTCCGCGTTGGCAGCCAAATTGAAGGCGGTCCATGAGGAGAAACCCGACCAGCGCGTGTTCATGCGCGGCGACAAGGCTGTCGACTACGGCAAGATGATGGAGGTGATGGGCGTGGTGATCGACAGCGGCTTCCGCCAACTCGGCCTTCTCGGCGAACAGGCCCAGCAGCTCGGCAAGGGCGGAGGCACGGTGACGCCGGCTCCGGCCCCGGCACCGCGCGCGCCGCAGCCGGCTGCGCCGCGCCGGTAGAAGACCGGAGGCGAGGCGATCGATGGTTGGACGTTCTCCCGCCAGTGTCGAGATGCGCACACCGGCGATCGCGTCGGCCATGGTGCACGTCTTCGTGCTGGCGGCGGCCGTCCTGAACCTCGATTTCTTCGGCCGAACGCCGCCGCTCGAACCCGAGCCGATAATGGTCGAATTCGAGGCGATCGACAAAAAAGCTGCGGCGCCGACGGTCGGCAATCCGCCGCCGCAGCCCAAGGACGTGCCGATCGCGCAGGAGACGACCAAGGCGCCGCCGCCGAAGACCGCCGACCCGCCGCCCGCACCACCTCAGCCGAAGCCTGATGTCGCCCAGGTCAAGCCGCCGCCGCCGACGCCGGTAGAAAAGCCCAAGCCGGAGCCGCCGAAGCCCGTGGAAGAGGCGGTTGCGCTGAAGCCGAAGACACCCGAGCCGCCCAAGCCGGAGGAGAAGAAGCCGGAGCCGCCCAAACCGGCGCCCCAGGTCAAGAAGCCCGATCCGCCCAAGCCAGCGCCGCCCAAGCCCGCGCCGCGAGATCGGGTGGACTCGCTGCTCGACGATATTTTGAAGAACAAGGAATCGACCACCAAGGTTCAGACGCCTGAGCAGCAACCCAAGCCGGTGCAGCAGGTGACGCGTCAGGCGCCGGCGGCGCCCAATCTTGCCGCCGTCGTGACGGCGAGCGAGATCGAAGGTGTGAGGAGCAAGATCCGGCCATGCTGGAACTTTCCCGCCGGCGTGAAGGACCAGGCCGGACTGGTCGTGACCCTGGTCGTGCAGATGAATCAGGATGGCACGCCGGTGAAGGCCGATCTCAAGGAGCCCGGGCGCTACAACAACGATCCGACCTATCGCGCCGCCGCTGATGCCGCGCATCGCGCGATCATGAATCCGCGCTGCCAGCCATGGCCGCTCTCGGCGGAGAAGTTCAACAACTGGCGCACGATCACTTTCAACTTCGACCCACGCGACTACTGATCGACGTCGCGCTATAGAGGTAATGCGCTCATGAACACGAGGTTCGACATGATGCTCCCCCGACGTCAGACGATTCTGGGCGGTGTTGCGCTGGCTGCCGGGGCGGCGGCACCCGCCCATGCACAGCTCACCATCGACATGACCAAGCCCAGCTTCGAGCCGGTGCCGATCGCGATCGTCGATTTCAAGGGTGACAGGGTTGGCGCGGACATCGCCGGCGTGGTCCGCAACGACCTGCAGAATTCCGGTCTGTTCAGGTCGATCGCACCGAGCGCGTTCATCCAGCAGAACATCGACCCCAATGCGCCGCCGCGTTTTCCCGACTGGCGCAGCATCGGTGCGGCCGGCGTCGTCGTCGGCCAGGTCACGCAGGCAGGCGGCAACATCAAGGTCGACTTCCGGCTGTGGGATGTCGTGGTCGGCCAGCAGGCGACGGGGCTTTCGTTCACCAGCCAGCCCAACAATTGGCGGCGCCTCGCGCATATCATCGCCGACGCCATCTACAAGCGCGTGACCGGCGAGGAGGGCTATTTCGACACCCGCGTGGCCTACGTGTCCGAGACCGGTCCGCTCGGCAACCGCGTCAAGCGCATCGCCATCATGGACCAGGACGGCTTCAACAATCGTTACATCACCGATGGCCGCACGATCGCGCTCACGCCGCGCTTCTCGCCGACGCTGCAGGAAATCGTCTACATGGCGTACGGCGAGAACAACTCGCCGCCGCGGGTCTATCTCCAGAACGTCGACAGCGGTCGGCGCGAACTGCTCGGCAACTTCCCGGGCATGAGCTTCGCGCCGCGCTTCTCGCCGGACGGCACCAAGGTCGTGATGAGCATCTCGGCCGATGGCAACTCCGACATCTACGAGATGGACGTGCGCGGGCGCGCGCTGCGCCGCCTGACCAGCGGGCCGGCGATCGACACGTCGCCCTGCTATTCGAACGATGGCACGCAGATCGTGTTCAATTCCGATAGAGGCGGCTCGCAGCAGCTCTATGTGATGGGGGCGGGAGGCGGCGGCGAGCGGCGCATCAGTTTCGGGCAGGGACGCTACGCGACTCCGGTGTGGTCACCGCGCGGCGACTTCATCGCCTTCACCAAGATTTCCGGCGGCGGCTTCGGCATCGGCGTGATGCGGACCGACGGCAGCGGCGAGCGCATGCTGGCGAGCGGCTTCCTGGTCGAGGGGCCGACATGGGCGCCGAATGGCCGTGTGCTGATGTTCTTCCGCCAGCAGCCCAACTCGGGAGGCCGCGCGGGTTCGGTGACGCTGCACCAGATCGACATTACGGGGCGCTTCGAGCGGCAGGTGCCGACCCCGACGGACGCGTCGGATCCGGCCTGGTCACCCTTGATTCCGCAGTAGCGAAGGATATGATCTTTCTTGTCGACCCGTGCGTATGCTGCGCCGGGTCGATGTTGTCAGGGAGTGGATGAAATAATGCGCATGATCAAGGCTCTCGCTGCCATCGCGGCGACGATCTTCCTGGTTGCTTGCAGCGAGCAGCAGGCTGCCGCTCCGGCAACGACCACCGTGACGCCGGGATCGGTCGCCGATTTCCGTCAGAATGTCGGCGATCGGGTGTTCTTCGACACCGACATGTCCACCATTCGGGAAGACGGCCGGCAGACGCTGAACCGTCAGGCCGAGTGGTTGAAGAAGTACGGCAACTATCAGATCACCATCGAGGGCCATTGCGACGAGCGCGGCACGCGCGAATACAATTTGGCGCTGGGCGAGCGGCGCGCCAACGCGGCGCGTCAGTATCTGGTTGCCCAAGGCGTCCCGGCGGCGCGGATCAAGACGATCAGCTACGGCAAGGAGCGCCCGGATCCCGTCGGTTCCGACGAGGCGGCGTGGGCGCGCAACCGCCGTGCCGTGACGGCTCTGCAGTAAGGGCGCCACGGCCACGGGTGACCCTGGAACAGTCTCGAACGCCGGCCGCCCTGCGCGGCCGGCGTTTTCGTTTGGAGGCGAGGCGGTCATGCCTGAAAATGGCCGTGTTTGAATTGAGACAATCGCCTGCCATGAAGAAATTGCCCTCACGGCTGCTGATCCTCGTCGCGCTGGTGCTGCCGACCGCGGCGGTCGCCCAGCGAATGGACCCGGTCTATGTCGAGGACCGGCTCAACCAGTTGCAGCAGGCGATCTCGCTCCTCACCGGCCAGATCGAGCAATTGCAGTATCGCAACCAGCAGCTCCAGCAGCAGATGGAGAAGATGCAGGCGGACTACGAATTTCGCCTGGAGCAGGTGGAGAAGGGGGGGAGCCGGCCAGGCAATGCGCGCCCGGGGGCCGCGCCGCCGTCCCGTCCCGCATCGCCGTCGACCGCCGCGGCACCTCCGCCGGCCGCCGCGGCAGGCGGGGCCGATCAAATGTATAACGACGCCTTCAAGAAGCTGCAGGACGGCGACTACGCCGGCGCCGAGAAGGGGTTCCGGACATTCGTGCAGCGCAATCCGCAGCATGCATTGGCCGGCAACGCTCAGTACTGGCTGGGTGAGACCTACTATGCGCGTCGCGACTACCAGAATGCGATGACTGCCTTTGCCGAGGGCTACAAGGCCTACAAGTCGAGCCCGAAGGGGCCGGACAATCTGCTGAAGCTCGGCATCACGCTGGCTAACCTTGGCCGCAAGCCCGACGCCTGTGCGATCTTCGCGCGCTTCGGGCAGGATTACCCGCGCGCCACCGACCTGCAGAAACGGCGGATTGCGCAGGAGCGTCAGAAGAACGGGTGCGGGTGAGGCCGGCAAGCGAAGAGCCGGTCGACGCCGGCATGTTCGGGCGCCTGATGGCGCCGTTCGAGCCGTTCGAGACCAATCCTCTTGTCGCTGTGGCCGTGTCGGGCGGTCGCGATTCTCTCTCGCTGGCGCTGTTGGCGCGGGATTGGGCGGCGGCGCGGGGAGGACGGATCGTCGCCCTGATTGTCGATCATGGCCTGCGCTCCGGATCGGACCACGAAGCGGCCGGCACGCGCGCGCTGCTGGAGAGGCTTGGCATTGAGGCCGCCATTCTTTGCTGGACCGGGCCGAAGCCGCAAAGTGGCCTGCAGGCCGGCGCACGGATCGAGCGATACCGCTTGCTGTGCGGCGAATGCCGGCGCCGCGGCATCCTGCATCTTCTTTTGGCGCATCACGCCGATGACCAGGCCGAGACCGTGACGATGCGCGCCCAGCGCGGCAGCGGCCTCGACGGTCTTGCCGGCATGGCCGCGCTGGTCGAGCGACCGGATGTGCGGCTGCTTCGCCCGCTGCTCACGGTGCCGCGGGCGAAGCTGACCGCGACGCTTCTGGCGCGCGGCGTCGAGTGGATCGACGATCCGTCGAACGCCGACCTCCGCTTCGAACGGGCACGCCTGCGCGCGGTCCCTTCGGGGGCAGCAATCGTGCCGGCGGGTGAGAGCGGAATCCGGGCGGCCGGCGAGCGACGGCTGGCCCAGGCGGCCGTGGAAACGCTGGAGTTCGATCAACCGGGCGCCGCCGTGATTGATCGGACCGGATTCTGCCGGCTGGGTGCCGATTTGCAGGCGAGGCTGCTCAGCCGGGTTGTCCTGGCGGTTGGCGGCCGCGCTCATGCGCCGCGCCGGGACAGGGCCGAACGGGCGGCCCGCCGCTTGGCGGGCCCTCTCGTCCGCGGCAAATCGGGTAGGGCTCAGGATTTCACACTATCGGCGTGCCGTTTGACGCTCCGCAAAGCGCCGGAAGGCCGGCTACGCTGGATTGTATGGCCTGAAAGTGGCAGGAACGGACGCCAGCCCCTCGTTCCGGCTGAATTTTTCGCTTGCGGCGGGCGTGCCGCTTCCCATGTAGATTGAAGCCCCATTCAATGGAAAAGAGCCTGTGAACCCGTTCAATCGCAACGCCGCCCTGTGGATCGTCATCGTCCTGTTGCTTGCGCTGCTCTACAGCGTCTTTCAGGGCGGCGCGACGCGAACCGCCGGCAACACGGTTTCGTACTCCGACTTCGTGCGCGCGGTCGAGCAGCGCCAGGTTCAGGACGTCCGCATCCAGGGCAACACGATCACGGGCACGTTCCGCGAACCGCGCAGTGGCGTGCAGAAGTTCTCGACCTACGTGCCGAGCACGCCTCCCGACGAGCAGCTCATGCCGATGCTGATCAAGAACGTCGACCGGGTCGACGCCGGTCCGGCCGATGAAGGCGTCAATATCGGCAGTATGTTCGTGAGCTGGCTGCCAGTGCTGGTGCTGGTCGGCGTCTATATCTTCTTCCTGCGCCAGATGCAGAGCGGCACCGGCCGCGCCATGGGGTTCGGCAAGTCGAAGGCGCGCCTGCTGACCGAGAAGCACGGCCGCGTCACCTTCGATGACGTTGCGGGCATCGATGAGGCCAAGGCCGAACTCGAGGAGATCGTCGATTTCCTGAAGGATCCACAGAAATTCCAGCGGCTCGGCGGCAAGATTCCCAAGGGCTGCTTGCTCGTCGGCCCGCCGGGTACCGGTAAGACGCTGCTGGCGCGCGCGATCGCGGGCGAAGCCAACGTGCCGTTCTTCACCATCTCCGGTTCCGACTTCGTCGAGATGTTCGTGGGCGTGGGCGCGAGCCGGGTGCGCGACATGTTCGAGCAGGCAAAGAAGAATGCGCCCTGCATCGTGTTCATCGACGAAATCGACGCGGTCGGCCGCCATCGTGGCGCCGGTTTGGGCGGCGGCAACGACGAACGCGAACAGACGCTCAATCAGCTGCTGGTCGAGATGGACGGCTTCGAGGCCAATGAAGGCGTGATCCTGATCGCAGCCACCAACCGCCCGGACGTCCTCGATCCGGCGCTGCTGCGGCCGGGCCGCTTCGACCGCCAGGTCGTGGTGCCGAACCCCGACGTCGGCGGCCGCGAGAAGATCCTCAAAGTCCATATGCGCAAGGTGCCGCTGGCGCCCGACGTCGATCCGCGCGTGCTCGCGCGCGGCACGCCCGGCTTCTCCGGCGCCGATCTCGCGAACCTGATCAACGAGGCTGCCCTGCGCGCAGCGCGGGTCGGCAAGCGTCTCGTCACCATGGCTGATTTCGAATACGCTAAGGACAAGGTCCTGATGGGCACCGAGCGCCGTTCGATGGCGATGACCGACGAGGAAAAGAAGCTCACGGCCTACCACGAGGCCGGTCACGCGCTGGTCGCCATGCACGTACCCAAGAGCGATCCTCTCCACAAGGTCACGATCATTCCGCGCGGCCGGGCGCTGGGCGTCACCATGCAGTTGCCCGAACGGGATCACCTCAGCCACACCAAGCAGTTCCTCGAGTCGCGGTTGGCGATCCTGTTCGGCGGGCGCACGGCGGAAGACATCATCTTTGGACCGGAAAACGTCACGACCGGCGCCGCGAGCGACATCCAGATGGCGACGCAGACCGCGCGGGCCATGATCACCGCCTTCGGCATGTCCGACAAACTCGGGCGCGTCCGCTACCAGGCGAACGAGCAGGAAGTGTTCCTCGGCCATGCGGTCACCCAGACGCAGAACGTCTCCGAGGCGACCTCCCAGCTCATCGATCAGGAGGTACGCCGCCTCATCGAGGAAGCGGAGGGGCGGGCGAGGTCGATCCTGACCGAGCGCCTCGAAGAGCTGCACAAGATCGCCAAGGCGCTGCTCGAGTACGAGACGCTCGGCACCGACGAAATCGGCCAGGTTCTGCGCGGCGAGAAGATCGTGCGCGACGACACCGGCGGCGCCGGTCCCGAGCGCCGCCGCCGTGCCTCCGTCCCGACCAGCAGCGGCGGTCCTGCGCCCGGCGCCAATCCCGAGCCGCAGCCGGGCATTTGACGGCGGCGTACGCCGGCATTCAGCTCGATCGCCCGCGGTTGATGGCGATCGTGAATGTCACGCCCGATTCGTTTTCCGACGGCGGCGAACGCCTCGATCCGGCGCAGGCCATCGACGACGGCCTGCGTTTCGTCTCAGAAGGCGCCGACATCGTGGATGTCGGCGGTGAATCCACCCGTCCCGGCTCGCAGTCGACATCGCCCGAAGAGGAACTGAAGCGGGTCCTTCCGGTGGTCGCCGCACTTGCGCGGCACGGAGTGGTCGTATCGGTCGATACGCGGCGAGCCTCCGTGGCGCAGGCCTGTCTCGACGCCGGCGCGCGAATCGTGAACGACGTGTCGGCGCTCGGTGACGATCCGGATCTGCTGCCGTTGGCGGCAAGGACTGCTGCCGCCGTCGTTCTGATGCATCGTCGCGGCCGTTCGGAAGACAGATACGAGGGCCCCGCCTATGGCGACGTCGTCGAGGACGTCCGGCGGTTCCTGCTCGAACGCGCCCTGGCCTGCGAAGCGGCCGGCATCGCGCGCGACCGCATTGCCCTCGATCCGGGTATCGGCTTCGGCAAGAGCGTGTCCGAGAACCTTGAGCTGATCGCGGGCGCCGGCCGCCTCGCCGAGGCGGGCTATCCGGTGGTGGTTGGGTCTTCTCGCAAGGGCTTCATCGGCAAGCTCACCGGCCTTGGCAACCCCCGCGACCGCGATCCGGCTTCGATCTGGCTGGCGGTCGAGGCGGCGCGACGGGGCGCCGCCATCGTTCGGGTGCACGACGTCGCCGGCACGCGCCAGGCCCTCGCCGTTTCGATGGCAATGCGATAGGCTTCAAGCCATGTCCCGCTCCCTTTTCGGCACCGACGGCGTGCGCGGCCGCGCCAACAGCGAACCCATGACCGCCGAGATCGCCATGCGAATCGGCATGGCCGCCGGACAGGTGTTCAAGCAAGGCGAACACCGCAACCGCGCCGTCATCGGCAAGGATACCCGGCTTTCCGGGTACATGATCGAGCAGGCGATGAGCGCGGGATTCCTGTCGGTCGGCGTCGATGTCCTGCTGTTGGGGCCGATCCCGACGCCGGCGGTCGGCTTCCTGACGCGGTCGATGCGCGCCGACATGGGCGTGATGATTTCGGCGTCGCACAATCCTTACGAGGACAACGGTATCAAGCTGTTCGGGCCGGATGGCTTCAAGCTTTCTGATGCCGTCGAAAGCGAGATCGAGTCCCTGGTGGAGTCGCACTCCAGCATGCAGCTTGCCGCGCCTCGGCATATCGGCCGCGCCAAGCGGCTCGACGACGTGGAGGGCCGTTACATCGAGGCAGTGAAAGCATCGGCGGCGCGCGGCCTGGATCTCTCCGGACTCAAGATCGTCGTCGATTGCGCCAACGGCGCCGCCTACAAGGTGGCGCCCACCGTACTGTGGGAATTGGGCGCCGAAGTCATCCAGATGGGGGTCTCGCCCGACGGCTTCAACATCAACGGCAATTGCGGTTCCACCCATCCGGCGGTCCTGCAGGAACAGGTGGTCACGCATGGCGCCGATATCGGAATCGCGCTCGATGGCGATGCCGATCGCGTGGTGCTGGTCTGCGAGCATGGCCGCTTGATCGACGGCGACCAGTTGATGGGCACGATCGCCAACCAGTGGGCGCGAGACGGGCGGCTGACCGGAGCCGGTGTGGTCGCCACGGTCATGTCCAACCTCGGACTGGAGCGCTATCTCGCGTCACGTGGGCTGGCGCTGGTCCGCACGCAGGTGGGCGATCGTTACGTCCTCGAAAGGATGCGTGCCGATGGGTTCAACCTGGGCGGGGAGCAGTCCGGCCACATCATCATGACCGATCACGCCACGACGGGTGACGGCCTGATGGCGGCGCTGCAGGCGCTGTCGGCCATGGTCAAGACGGGCAAGCCCGCGAGTGAGACCTTTCATGTCTTCAAGCCGGTGCCGCAGCTTCTGAAGAACGTGCGCGTCGGAGATGCCAATGCCGCCATGGGCGCTACGTCGGTCGTCAATGCGATCGCCGCCGCCGAGCAGAGGCTTGGCAAGAACGGCCGCATTCTGGTGCGCATGTCCGGCACGGAGCCCTTGATTCGCGTCATGGCCGAAGGCGACGACTCGGATCTGGTGCGCACCGTCGTCGACCAGATCATCGAGGCGATTCCCCGGCAGGCGGCATGAAGGGGCGCGTTCTGATCGTCGCCGGGTCGGATTCGGGTGGCGGTGCGGGAATCCAGGCGGATATCAAGGCGGTCACCGCCATGGGGAGCTTCGCCGCGACGGCGATCACCGCCCTTACGGCGCAGAATACCGAGGGCGTACACGGCATCCTGACGGTGGAGCCCGCCTTTATCGCCCAGCAGATCGAGGTTGTCCTCACGGACATCGGTGCCGACGCATTGAAAACCGGCATGCTGCACAGCGCCGAGGTGATCGAGACGGTCGCGGCTGCCTTCCGCAAACATGCGCCTGCCACGCCTTTGGTCGTCGATCCGGTCATGATTGCCAAGGGCGGCCATCGGCTCTTGCTGAGCGCTGCCGAGGCAGCACTGCGCGACGTGCTGCTGCCGATGGCGGCGCTGGTGACGCCCAACCTGCCCGAAGCGGAAGTGCTCGCGGGCTTTGCGGTCCGGACCGAGGCCGATATGCGCCGTGCCGCCGAGCACCTCGCCCGGCAGGGGGCCAGGGCGGTCCTGATGAAGGGCGGGCATCTCGAGGGCGCGCGCGTGGTCGACCTGCTGTTCCACGAGGGGCATTTCGACCGTTTCGAGGATGCGCGCATCGAAAGCCGCAACACGCACGGGACGGGCTGCACGCTGGCATCAGCGATCGCCGCCGGCCTCGCCCAGAAGATGAGCCTCAAGGACTCCGTGATCCGCGCCAGGGCCTATGTGCGCGCGGCCATCGAGACCGCACCGGGATTCGGCCGCGGTCACGGCCCGCTCAATCACGCCGTGACGGTCAAATCGGGCTAGCGCCGGTCGCTTCCGGATGACCTGGCGTCCACTTGCCGGCTTCGGCGAGCGCAATGAAGTTCCAGACCTCGCGATTGAAGGCGTCCGGCTCCTCGATGTTCACGGTGTGGCCGGTCTTGGCGAACATCGCAAGTCCGGCGTTCGGCAGCACGCGCTTCAGGTAAAGGCTGGGCAGCAGGCAAGGCTCGTCCTCGTCGCCGCAGATGATCAGCGTCGGGACGTCGAGCTTCCTCCACTCGCCCTCGAAATCGTACAGAGACGGCCGCTTGCCCTGATAATTCTCCATCGTGTTGGCGGCGCCGACGTCGGGATGCTCGCCGAGATGGCGAACGAATTCGGCGAAGCCGCGCGGATCCTTCTGCTTGAAGCGCGAGCGCGTCGGATTGCCGGTCAGGCTCTCGGCATATTTGGGCATTCCCTCGGCACGGATCTTCTTGGCCGTCATCTGGGCGTTCTTCTTGAACTGCTCGTGCCCGTCGCGGCCGGCGCCGGACCCGATACCAGCCAGGGTGAGTGACAGGGCCCGGTCAGGATAACACCGCCCGAAGTGTGCCGTCGCGAACGCGCCCTGTGACAGCCCGACGACGTGAGCCTTGGCGATCTTCAGGTGATCGAGCATGTGCTTGGCGTCGTCGACCGCATGCTGCTGGGAATACATCGCCGCGCTTTCCGGGACGTCGGAGCCCGGATAGCCGCGGAAGGAATAGGTGATGCAGCGGTGCCGGCGGGCGAAGAAGCGCATCTGCGGCTCCCAACTGCGCCAGTCGCCGCTGTATTCGTGAACAAAGAGGATCGGGGTGCCGCTGCCGGCCTCCTCGTAATAGAGTTTCACGCCATCGGGTGTGGTTGCCTGCGGCATCTCTCGCTCCGTTCTGAAATTTCTAGGCGCCAAAGCGTTCCAGTCGCTCCAGCACCGCGGGAATCTTGTCGTCGGCGACGTTGGCGAAGGCCAACCGCACGAAGCGCTCCTGGCCGGCGCCGAACATGTCGCCCGGAATGGTCAGCAGATTTTCCTCGTCGGCGAGGCGCTTCGATACATCGGTCGAGCGCTGGCCGGCGAAGGGATGCTCGACGTAGGCGAAGTAGGCGCCGATGCTGACCAACCGCCAGCGGTTGGAACGGGTGAGGCCGTTGCCCAGCATATCGGCACGTGCCTTCAGGCCCTCGGTATTGCGTCGCGCCCAGGGCAGCAGGTTGCGCAGGCCATAGAGGGCCGCTTCCTGACCGAGCCGCGGCGGGCAGATCGAGACGCAATCCATCGCTTTCTCGATCTCCGCCATCAGGCCTGGCCCGGCCGTCACGCCGCCGACCCGGTAGCCGGTCAACGCGAAGACCTTGGAGAAGCTGTAGAGATGAACCAGCGTTCCGCGCCACGAAGGATCGGCGAAGAGGTCGTGCGGCCGTTCGCCGTCGGGCAGGAAATCCTTGTAGGTCTCGTCGAGGACGAGGGCGATGCCGCGTTGTTTGGCGAGTTCATAGAAAGCGTGAATGGTGGCGCGCGGATAGACGGCGCCGGTCGGGTTGTTGGGCGAGATGAGCACGATGGCGCGGGTGCGCGGGCCGATCAGCTTCGCGGCATCCTCCGCGTCGGGCACGCCTCCCGAATCGGGTCGGAAGTCGAGCGACACGGGCTCGATGCCCTGCATGCGCATCCACATGTCATGATTGAAGTAATGCGGCCGCGGCAGGATCACCTGGTCGCCGGCCTGGGCGAGACTCAAGATCGCCAGGCAGAAGGCCTGATTGCATCCCGAAGTGATGCCGACCTCGTCGGCCGCTATGGAAGCACCGTAGAACGTCGAAAGGTGAGCGGCGTAGGCCTCGCGCAACACCGGCAGCCCCAGGATTGGCGTGTAGCCGTGCATCGTCGGATCGAGCAGCAATTTACCGAGATGTTTGCGTAATTCCAGCGCCGGCGGATAGCCCGGCACCGCCTGGCTGAGGTCGATCAGCGGTCGCTCGGTGGGAAAGCTGCGCCCCAGCACCCATCGTTTGGTCTCGCCGATAGGCGAAGGTTCGACGGCAGCGAGCCAGGGATTCGGAGTCGGAAATCGGTTCATGATGATTCGATGTAGGAACGGAGGAGGAATGGGGGAGAAGGCCGTCGTCGTGCCGGCCGGCTCCACCGGGGCTGCGAGATCAAGGGTTGGGAAATGGTGCGGCAGGACTGCCAAGTGTGAGCATCCGGTTCCCTCTCAAGCCTGTCAAATCCGTTCGCCGTCGTCCTTCAATCTCAAAATGCGTTGCTTGGACTGCGTCTTGTGCATAGCATCCGCCGCAAGGCTCCAAGTGAGGGCCATCGCTTCGCGGTAACGCGAGCAAGGGATCAGCCGGTCCATGAGGACGGCGTATAGGAGGAAAAAGCATGGCTTCCAGAAAAGTCGGTCGTCGTCGTTTCGTGGCCAGTACTGCCGCACTGTCGACCGCGATGGTCGCGGCTCCGTTCGTTCGCGGCGCCTACGCTGCGGGCAAGCTCTCGCTCGGCCTGTGGGACCACTGGGTTCCCGGCGCCAACAAGGCCAGCGAAGCGCTGATCAAGGAATGGGCGGACAAGGAGAAGGTCGAGGTCACGATCGACTACATCACCTCGCAAGGCAGCAAGCTGCTGCTCACCACTGCCGCCGAATCGCAGGCCAAGTCCGGCCACGACGTGCTCGCCTTTTCGACCTGGCTGCCGTCACGTTATGCCGATCAGCTCGTGCCGATGAACGACGTCATGGAGCCGCTGATCAAGCAGAATGGCGCCGTGAACGCGACCGTCGAGTATCTCGGCAAGGTCGGCGGCAAGTGGCTCGCCGTGCCGGCGACCATCGGCAGCCAGATCAAGGGCCCGTGCTCGCGCATCGACCTCATGAAGAGCCTCGCCGGCATAGACATCCAGGCGATGTACCCGGCGGGCGCGCCGCCCAAGGCCGATGCCTGGACCCTCGACGCCTTCATGAAGGCGGCTGAAGCCTGCAACAAGGGCGGTCATGCGTTCGGCATCGGCCTCGGCACGACGTCCGATTCGGTCGATACCGCCGGCGCCATCTTCCACAGCTTCGGCGCCCAGCTCGTGAACGCCAAAGGCGACGTCACGGCCAAGACCGACAACGTCCGCAAGGCCCTCGACTACTACAAGCGGCTGATGTCGTTCCTGCCATCCGACGCGCCGGCCTGGGACGATGCGTCGAACAACAAGTGGCTGGTCTCGGGCAAGGGCTCGCTGATCATGAACCCGCCGAGCGCCTGGGCGGTCGCCAAGCGCGACGCTCCGAAGGTCTGCGAGCAGCTCTGGACCCACGGCTTCCCGGCGGGGCCGGCCGGCCGCTATGCACCGTTCCTGCCGTTCTTCTGGGGCACCTGGAACTTCAGCAAGAACCAGTCTGCGGCCAAGAGTCTGATGGTTTTCCTCAGCCAGGCCGGCGCAGTCGAGAAGCTGGTCGCGGCGAGCGGTGGCTACGACCTGCCGTCCTTCGCCAACCTGACGACGCTCAAGGTGTGGGCGGAAGAGGCGCCGCCGAAGGGCACGCTCTACCACTATCCCAATCCGCACAATCACCAGATCCTGTCGATCGCTGCGGCACCCGCGCCGCACAAGATCGCCGAACAGATCTACACCCAGGCCATCCAGACCCAGATGGTGGTTCGCCACTTCAAGGGCGAAGCCATGGAAAAGACGCTCGACTGGGCGACCAAGGAACTCGAAGGCTTCTCGCGCAACTAGGTGCGCGGCTTCGAAACGTTCGGGGACGCCGTCGGCTGACGGCGTCCCCGCGATCCAAACGCATCGGCCAGGACTCGCCGGGAGCACTTCAATGGCAGACATCGCCGCCCCAACCTCGGTCGCCCCGACGGGTGACAGTCGCAGCAGCCTGCACAAGCTGATGCAGCGCAAGTCGACCGTGGCGTTCCTGATGGCGCTGCCGCTGATCCTGCTGATCTTCCTCCTTGTCGCCTATCCGGCGGGATACGCCGTCTATCTGGCAATGCTGAACAAGGGCATGACGCGCTTCGTCGGCCTCGGCAATTTCGATTTCCTGTTCGGCCGCGACACCTTCTGGCTGGTCGTCTATCAATCCTGCCTGTTCGCGATTACCGCCGTGGTCTTCAAGGCGATCATCGGCTTCGTCGTTGCGCACTTCGTGCACAACATTCCCAGCAAGGGCCAGCGCAAGTGGCGCGGCATGCTGCTCGTGCCGTGGGTCATTCCGCCGGCCATGAGCACGCTCGCCTGGCTGTGGCTGTTCGACCCGTCCTACAGCGCCATCAACTACCTGCTGGCGCCGCTCGGCATCGAGCGCATCCCCTGGACCGGCGAGGCCGGCTGGGCCCGCTTCTCCGTCATTCTTGTGAACGTCTGGATCGGCGCACCGTTCTTCATGATCATGTACCTGGCGGCGCTGAAGTCGGTCCCCGAGCAGCTCTACGAGGCCGCCGCCATCGACGGCGCCACCTGGTGGCAGCGCATCTGGTACGTGACCCTGCCGATGATGCGCAACATCATCGCCATCACCGCGCTGTTCTCCCTGATCGTGACCTTCGCGAACTTCGACATCGTGCGCGTCCTGACGGCAGGTGGTCCGCTCAACAGCACGCACATCTTCGGGACATGGGCGTTCCGCGTCGGCATCGAGGGCGGAGACATTCCGCTCGGCGCCAGCGTGTCGCTGTTCATGGTGCCGATCCTGGCGGTCGCCGCGACGTTCATCCTGCGCGACATCACCAAGCGGGGGAGCGAAGTCTGATGGCCAACGTCGCGATCGCGGAGGGCGCTGCCCCCCGTCCCAACTACGGCAGCATGAGCCGTGACCGGCGCTGGGCGCTGCGCTGGTCCTATTTCTTCCTCGTGCTTTTCGCCGTCTTCTTCCTGATGCCGCCGATCTACATGATGATCACTTCGCTGAAGACCAGCGCGGAGATCTCGGCGGCCAGCAATCCGTGGTGGATCTACAATCCGACCCTCGAGAACTACATCGAGCTGCTGACACAGAACCACTATCTGACCTTCTTCCGCAATTCGGCCATCGTTTCGGTCTGCGTCGTGGCCATCACGATGATGATCAGCGTCATCGCGGCTTTCGCCCTGGCGCGCATGAAATTCTGGGGCTCGGCCACGCTGGCGACCGGCGTCTTCCTGACCTATCTGATCCCGGAAACGCTGCTGTTCATCCCGCTGTTCAAGATGTTCGCTTGGGTCAACGAGACCTTCGGCGTCCAGTTGATGAACCACTGGTGGACGTTGATCATCCTCTATCCGACGTTGACCGTGCCGTTCTGCACCTGGATCATGATCGGCTATTTCGCCTCGATCCCCAAGGAACTGGACGAGGCGGCGCTGATCGATGGCGCCACCTGGACGCAGACACTCACCAAGATCTTCATTCCGGTGGCGCTGCCCGGCATCATCGCCGCGACGATCTTTGCCTTTACGGTATCGTGGGCGCAGTTCCTCTATCCGCTGGCCTTCACGACCTCGACGACCGAACTCGTTCTGCCGGTCGGCATCATCACCACCCTGATCAAGGGTGACGTGTTCAACTGGGGCCAGATCATGACCGGTGCGTTGCTGGGTGCAGCGCCGCCGCTCGTCATCTACGCTTTTCTCATGGACTATTACATCGCGGGTCTGACTGCCGGCGCGACCAAAGGGTAAGGGAAAATGGCTCAAGTAACGTTGCGCAAGATCGTCAAGAAATACGACGAGGTTCTCGCCGTTCGCGGCATTGATCTCGACATCGTCGACAAGGAGTTCATCGTGCTGGTCGGGCCTTCGGGCTGCGGCAAGAGCACGACGCTCCGTATGATCGCCGGCCTCGAGGAGATCAGTGGTGGCGACATCGCCATCGGCGGCCACGTGGTCAACGACGTGCCGCCGAAGGACAGGGACATCGCCATGGTGTTCCAGAACTACGCACTTTATCCGCACATGAACGTCTATGAGAACATGTCGTTCGGGCTGAAGCTCAAGAAGACGCCGAGGGACGAGATCGACAAACGCGTCAAGCAGGCGGCGCAGATCCTCGATATCACCGAGCTGCTCGACCGCAAGCCCAAGCAGCTTTCCGGCGGCCAGCGTCAGCGCGTCGCCATGGGGCGCGCCATCGTGCGCGATCCCAAGGTGTTCCTGTTCGACGAGCCCCTGTCGAATCTCGATGCCAAGTTGCGCGTGCAGATGCGCACCGAAATCAAGAAGGTGCACCAGAAGGTGCGCACCACCACGGTCTACGTCACCCACGACCAGGTCGAGGCGATGACGCTGGCGGATCGCGTCGTGGTGATGAACGCCGGCCTGATCGAGCAGGTCGGGTCGCCGAACGACCTCTATCATTCGCCGGCCACGAAGTTCGTGGCCGGCTTCATCGGCTCGCCGGCGATGAATTTCATTCCCTGCCAGCTCGAACAGGCTGCCGGCGCCCTGCGCATCCGATTGAGCGACAAGCTCTCCTTCCCGGTGCCCGCCGAACGCACGTCGCGCTATGCCGGCCATGCCGGCAAAGCCAACCTGGTGCTCGGTCTCCGGCCCGAGCACATCGCCGAGACGCGTCCGCACGCCGAGGCCAATCAGCACGATTTCGAGATGACGATCGACGTCGTCGAGCCGATGGGCATGGAAACGCTGATCTACTGCACCATCGGCGGCGTCGAAGTCTGCGGCCGGGTCAATCCCAATGCCGGTGCGACGGCCGGCCAGACCATGAAGCTTCGCGCCGATCTCAGCAACATGCATCTGATCGACGACGGCACCGGCAAGGTGCTTTAATCAGCCGATCGAGGCATCAAGGAGACATCGATGGCTACGTTGACGGGCAAGGTCGCCTGGGTGACCGGTGCTGGCTCGGGTATTGGCCAGGCGGCGGCGATCGCCCTCGCCAAGGAAGGTGCGACCTTGGTCTTGACCGGCCGCCGCAGGGCGCCGCTCGATCAGACGGCGGCCACGATCAGGAAGGCGGGCGGCAAGGCCGAGGTCAAGCCCGCCGACCTGATGAAAGCCTCCGCCGTCAACCGCATCGCCGCCGACATCGGCAAGAAGTTCGGCCGCCTCGACATCCTGGTGAACAACGCCGGCCTCAACATCCTGGAGCGGAGCTGGAAGCAGCTCTCGGCCAAGGGTGTCGACGAGGTGGTCCACGGCAACCTCTCCAGCGCCTTCTACTGCACGTCGGCGGTCCTGCCGATCATGCGCAAGAACAAGGGCGGCGTGCTGATCCACACCTCCTCGATGGCCGGCCGGCAGGCCAGCCTGTTGAGTGGCCCGGCCTATTCCGCGGCCAAGCACGGCGTCGTGGCAATGAGCCACACCATCAACATGGAGGAGTGCGTGAACGGCATCCGCTCCTGCGTGGTCTGTCCGGGCGAGGTGGCGACGCCGATCCTCGACAAGCGGCCGATTCCCATCACCAAGGCCGAGCGTGCCCGCATGGCCCAGTCGGAGGACGTCGGCGACCTGATCCGCTACATCGCCTGCCTGCCGCCGCACATCGTGATCAACGAGGTCATGATCAATCCGACCTGGAACCGCAGCTACGTCGCCAATCTCCAACGCGGCAAGGCCTGACATGACGGTCACGATCAAGGCGAAGGCCCTCGAAGCCTTCGTCGCAGACATCTTTGCCTCGGCCGGATGCTCCAAGGAGGAGGGCGGCCGTATCGGCCGCTACCTGGTGAGCGCCAACCTCTCCGGCCATGACAGCCATGGCGTGGTGCGGGTGCCGCGCTACGCCGTCCAGAAGAAGAACGGCACGGTGGTGCCCGACGTCACGGTCGACGTCGTGGTCGATACACCGGTGATAGCGGTGATCGACGGCAAGTATGGTTTCGGCCAGACGGTGACACCGCAGGCGGTCCGCATCGGCATCGGGAAATGTCTCAAGAACGGCCTTTCCGCGGTGACGCTGCGCAACGCCGGCCACGTCGGCCGGGTCGGCGACTGGGCCGAGATGGCGGCCGAGGCCGGCCTTGTATCGGTCCACTTCGTGAATGCCTCGGGCAGCGTGCTCGTGGCGCCCTACGGCGGCGTCGAGCGGCGCTTTTCGACGGCGCCCTATTGCGTGGGCGTACCGCGCCCCGGCCAGGATCCGCTGGTCCTCGACTTCGCCACCTCGATCGTGGCCGAGGGCAAGGTCCTGGTGGCGAGTCAGGGCGGCAAGAAGGTCCCCGACGGCGCGCTGATCGGCCCCGAGGGCAAGCCCAGTGCCGACCCGCACCTGCTGTACGGCGACTACACGCCGACCGGTCCGCGCGACCACAGCAAGGGCACCGGCGCCATCCGGGCGTTCGGCGACCACAAGGGCTCCGGCCTCGCCTTCATGTGCGAGATCCTGGGCGGCTCGCTTGCCGGCAACGGCGCGACCGACCCCAAGCGCGGCCGCTTCGCCAACGGCATGCTGTCGTTTTATGTTGATCCCAAGGTGTTCGATCCCGTGGGTTTTTTCCCCACCGACATCGCCAGGTACGTCGGCTTCGTGAAGAGCTCGAAGCCGATCGGGGCAGGCGGTGAAGTGCTGGTGCCGGGCGAGCCCGAGCAGCGCATGCGCACCAAGCGGTTGGCCGAGGGTATCCCGCTGCCGGACGACACCTGGGCCGCCATCGTCGAGACGGCGCGCTCGGCCGGGCTCGACGAGCGGCGCATCCAGCAGGCGACGATGTAGCCTGCCGTCAGCGGATGTGGACCATTGCGCAGGCCACCGAAAACGCCCGGAGGCGGGTCCTTCGGGCGGTTTGCGGCGGTCGCGGGGTAATGCATTCAGCCCAACCAAAAATCTGGCGGAAATCTGCTGAACCGGTATATCGATTACCGTCCCGGCGCACGCCTGAGCCGATGGAACGGCCCGGCGACCGGATCGTCGAAGGCGAGGGTGGCGGTATAGTCCGTGCGCAGCATGCGGTGGAGCGCGGCGAGGCGGGCGCCGTCGGCGATCATTCCGGTCGCGGTCTCGAGCTGCCACTGCTCCAAGGGCCACAGGCGGGCCAGCAGCACGTCGTAGCCGAGTTCGAGAGCGCGATCGATCTGGCGCCGGAGATCGGCGACGTGGGCATCGGTGCTCCACTCTGGATGCCGCAACACCTGGCTGGTGAAGCCGATCCACTTGAACCTCGGCGACGCTTGCGGCGCCGGGCCGAGCGCATCGACGCCCGGCTCGGCCGGCGCCCAATGGAGCGAGGCATAGACCATGGCCCAGTCGAAATCGTGCAGCACGAAAACTGTGCGAGCGGGGTCGGCATCCCTTTCGAGGCGTTCGATCGCCTGCCGCCAGGCCGTGTCGAGCCCGCGCAGCGGCGCCAGGCTCCAGATGTTGTAGGCGAACAAGGTCATCGATAGGCCGGCCAGTGCGGCCAGGCCGTTGCGCCCCCAGCGGCGGCGGGCGGCAAGCAGGACCAGCATCCAGCCCGGCGTCAGCCAAGCCATGACATTGATCTGCATCTGCGGATCCTGGGGCTGGGAATAGAGGTTCATGACCTCTCCAGCCACGAAGGTGATGCCGAACACGGCCGCCAGCGCAACGGCCCAATTGTCGGCGCGCGCGCGCCACAGCATCGGCACTGCGACGGCGGCGATGGCCAGCATCCAGAGGGTGGAGGCGTAACGCCAGATGTCCCAGCCCGGAATGCCCGGGATCGCCGCCACGCCGGCGCCCAGCAGATAGGCCACCATGCCGTCCCACAGATAGCCGACCTTGGGCCAGGTGAAGCCGGCCCACACCGAGTTCACCGCCTTGCCCGTCCAGAGGAGATCGAGCGGCCCGACGGCGCCGTTGTGTCCCTGCCAGGCCGCGGCGACGGCACCGGCGGTGGCCACCATGGTGGCCAGAAACAGCGCGATCCAGCCGAGCCGCATCGCCGGTCGCCGCTCGCAGAGCCAGAGCGCCGCCAGCAGGGCGGGCAAGGTGGGAAACATCAGCCGCCACTCGAACAGCCAGGCGAGGCTGAACAGCGTCGCGACCGCCACCACGCGCGCCGCCGTCGGCCGAGTGAACCAGACGGCGCCGAGCGCCATCGCGGCGAACATCAGGGTGTAGCTGGGCAGTATGTCCTCGTTCACGATGGCGAGGAACATCACGAAGCTCGACGCGATGTGGAACAGGGCGGTGAGCAGGGCCACGAGGCGGTCGCCCGTCACCTGGCGCGCCATCGAATAGACCGCGCACAGGCAGAGGCTGGCGCTCAGCGCGTTCAGGATCGTGACCTGGCGCCTGGGATCGCCCGAGAACACGCCCAGCAAGTCGAGCCCCCGGCAGAGCGCGCCGTAGGCCGGGTAGAAGAGATAGTTCGCGGGATAGAGCGGTGCGGAGGCGGGATCGACCACCCACGGCTTCAGTTCGAGGCTCTTGAACACGCCGTTGCCGGTGAGCCCGCCCTGGGCATTGTCGAACCACAGGATGATGGCGATCAGCAGTGTGGCGCCGCCGATCGCCAGCAGGGCGAGATCGGCAGCGTAGCCCCCTTGAGGGGAGGGGCTGGTGGAACTGCTGGCGAAGTCCAAGGGAATGTTGCCCGCTTGCGCTCCCAGCGAGGCGCCGTCTGTGAGAGGATCTGGCTTAGCGCCCGTGTTTACAAGGGGTTGGCGGAGCTGTCATTCGGAAACCCGCAGGCTTCCGGAGAGCTGCAGGCCATGTGAAAATCGCCCTCCGCGGGCCCTTAATTTGGTATGAATGACGAGCACCCCGTCAGTGGGTGGAGGGGGAAGAGCCAGTTCATCCAATGATGATCCTCGCTATCGGCCTTGTGGGCCTCATCGTGCTCGTCGGCGGCCTGTTTTGGCTGTGGATGAAGGCCACTGACGGAGAGGTCGGGCCATCTCTCGTTGCGACCGCGGTGTCGCTCGTTGTGATCGTGGCCGCGCTGTACATCGCCGTGAAGCTTCAGGATAGAGGCGCCGAAGAGGAAGGCCGGCTGATGAAGGACGTGCCGACGTACGCCAGCACGCCGCTAGAAATGCCGGAGGGCAATGTCGCGTAGCGAGGAAGCCGCGAGAGAGCAGAGACGCCGGGCATCTTGACGCGTTCGACCAGCCTCTCCGCGGGGCCGGGCTTCTTGCCGTCCAAGGTTGGCCGTTCACTTGCCTTACCGGCTGAAGTGCCAGACCCGAGCCGCCAGAGCAAGTGCCCGCCCGGACAGCAGGCCCGCGCATCCGGCCGCCACCAGCGTCGCTGAATATCGCCAGATCTTGCCCGCGGGCTCCGTCAGCGCGCCGCCGATGTCCACGGCGGCGGCTACCACCAGCAGGGCGGCGACCCAGACCAGAAGCGGGCGTCTGGGACCGGGTCGTACCACCAGCCAGTACTCGTCGATTTCCAGCTTCATCATGAGGCCGCGCGCGCCGCCGGCGACCAAGCCGAGCAGGAGAGCCGCAAGGGACGGCCACGCCGGCTGCTTCATTCCTATTTGGAAGAATATCAGGATCAGTGCGACAACCATCGCAAACAAAGGTGCTCGCAGCGCCCGCCCAATCCTTATCGTTCGATGTTGCGCTTCCTGCGATGCAAAGTGGAGGCAGGCCGCCGCACTCAGCAAAACCAAGATATGCAAGAGGTTGAGGCTGTGAGATGTCACCTGCGAATCATAGCAGAGAAGCCGGTGCCGGACAGTCGCGGTCGGGCTCCCTGGGCCACTTGCCGATGGCGGTCTCGACGGCGCGCAGCGGCAGCGGTGAAGGGCGGAACGTAGGTCCCTTGGTGGGCTTTTCCGGTGGCGCTCCCTACGGGAGTCGAACCCGTGTTTCAGCCTTGAGAGGGCCGCGTCCTAGGCCTCTAGACGAAGGGAGCTAAGGCCGAAGGGCGACAGATAGTCGAATGCCTTCCCCGGTGCAACCCCGGTGAGTCAGGCCGGTTTTCGGCCGGCAATCCGAGACAGGACGCCCGGCACGAAGGGGTGAACCGCCACATCGGCGAATCCGGCGCCCGCGAGGTAGCCCTTCACCTCGGATTCGGTGTGGGCCACGCCGGTGCTGCCGTAAACCGCCTCGTTCAGGCCCCACAGCGCCGCCGACAACGGCCCGCGCCGGTCGTCGTGCAGGGTTTCGCCGATAAGGTGCATCTCGCCGCCCGGCACGAGGGCGGCGAAGGCCTTGCCGACGACCAGCCGGATCAGTGCCGGCTCGTACTGCGGCAGGTTGCTGGCCATGACCACGACATCGACTCCCTGTGGAAATTCGGTGCGCGTGAAGTCGCCAGGGAGGGTGGCTACCCGGTCGGAGGCGTTGTTGGCGGCGATGTACTCGCCCGCCACGACGGCGACCGGCGGCAGGTCGAGCACGATCGCCTTCAGGCCGGGGAAGGTCTGGGTCGCCACGATGCTGTAGGCGCCCGAGCCACCGCCGAGATCGAGCATCAGCTTGCGGCCCCTGAGGTCGACGCTGCGGCTGAACAGGCGGGCGGCGCCCATGCCGATCGAATAGGTGGCGGCGTGATAGCGCCGGGCGTCGTCGACGGTGAAGCTCTCGTAGGCGCCGAGCCGATTCTCCACCGGGCTGCGCAACCGCTCACCGAGCTCTCCATAGGCATTCCAGCGCGGCTTGGTGAACAGGATCCAGGGACCGGCATAGCGGTCGCTGTCCTTGACGAGGAAGCGCTGCACGTCGGCCGCGTTGGCGAAGCGATCGCCTTCGCGCGTGAGCAGGGTCATGGCGACCAGTGCGGTCAACAGGCGCTCGGCGTTGCGCTCGCTGATGCCCGCCGACTTGGCAACCTCGGCAATCGTGTCCTGGCCGCGGGCGATGGCTGTGAAGACTTCGAGTTCGACGGCCGCCATCAGGGCCGCACTCTCCCAGTAGGCCTGTGCCATCTTCTGCAGACGCGTCGTATCGAGGCGCGGTTTTTCGACCATTTGGCGTTTCCTCTTTGTTGCTCGATCATAGCGTGCGGGCTTAAGGTTTGTTCCGCCTGTTTCCGCCGGGAGGAACTGCCCATGGACATGCATCTTGCCCAGGATCTGCCGCTGACCGGCATCGACATCCATTCGTTGCCGCCGGCCGAAGGCGAGGCCGTGCTGCGCCGCCAGCTCGCGGCGGCCTATCGCCTGGTCGACCATTTCGGCTGGACCGAGCTGATCTACGGCCATCTCACGGCGCGGGTGCCGGGCGAGGCGCCGCACTTCCTGATCAACCCGTTCGGTCTCAACTACGACGAGGTCACCGCCTCGAACCTGGTGAAGATCGACCTCGACGGCAACATCATCGGCGACTCCAGGTACCCCGTGAACTATGCCGGGTTCGTCATCCATTCGGCCGTCCACATGGCCCACGCCGCGCGCCATAAGGTGGTGATGCACACGCATACCCGCGCCGGCATGGCGGTCTGCGCACTGAAGGAAGGGCTATTGCCGATCTCGATGGTCGCCACCGCCTTCCACGGCAAGCTCTCGTACCACGACTACGAGGGGCCGAGCCTCGATCTTGACGAGCGCGGACGCCTGCTCGAGAACCTCGGCGACAACCAGGCGATGATGCTGCGCAACCATGGTCTGCTGACCACCGGACGTTCGGTACCCGAGGCATTCTTGCGGCTCTACCGGCTGGAGCGCGCCTGCCAGATTCAGCTCGACGCTGCGGCGGCCGGCACGCTCAACATCATGGGCGACAACCTCGCCGGCAAGTCCGGCGCCGACATGGACCGCTTCTCCGAGATGGAATCGGCCGTCGGCATCGGTGACTTGGAATTCGCCGCGCTGGTGCGCAAGCTCGACAAGACCGACAGCAGCTGGCGGCACTAGAGCAGGATGACTCCAGGTTTGTCCGTCGTCCGGGCTTGCGCCGAGTGGCCTCCGCAACCACCCCGACGATATCGGCTCCCCGCACGCCGGAAAGCCGGCAACCGCGGGCGCTTCGCCCGCTCACATGTCACGCCAAAGTGTGACGATTGTTGTGACACGCACTCTCCCTGACTCCGGGACGATCCGGGTTCCACGGGCTTTTTTCGACGTCAGTTTCTTCTTCAATGTCATGTATCCGGGCGCGCCCGTGACCAGGCGTCGTCAAGTATCGCGCCGTCAAGTATCCGTTCCGACGTGATGGGTACTCGGTTGGGACGGGCTCGAGATTGGGACTTCCATGGAATGGCGTTACGACCCGTCGCGGCGACGTCCTCACGCTCGATGGCGCCATACGCCCGCCGCGTGCGCGGATGCCGGCCGTGACTGCACACTGCCGCGGCGACGGTTTCGGGATCGTCGACACCTCACCCGCCGATTCAACCCAATGCCATTCCGCTCCAGGGCGGGTTACTGGTGCAGCTTGAAAAGCGCGCGCAGCGATCCGCCGGAGCCGACGATGTCGGCGATTCGCCAGCCGGCAGGCGTCCGGACGAGGGTGAGGGCCAGCGCCCTCGGCGTGCCGAGATTGACGAAGGACACCGCACCCGACGCCTTGTCTCCGGCGGTCGAGCTTGCGATCGACAGTGACGTTATCTCCCAGTCCTGGGCGCCGATGAAGGGATCGCCGTCGAGTGCCGGGACCTCTCCGCGCCGCTTGGCTTCGCGCATGTCTCGCTCGATGGCCTGCGCGAGGTCGGGTGTGAAGAAGCGTCCGGTCTCCCAGTACGGCTGCCCCTTGAAGTCGATCTGGCGGTAGGGCTGGTAGATGCCCTCGAGGAAAGCCTGTGGCGTCTGCTGCTGCTGAGCCTGCGCTCCGATGGGCAGGGCGCACAGCAGCGCCGTGATTGCCTGGCGCCTAAGCACGGAACTGCGTCCGGTCGGTACCCGAATAGAGCGCCTTGGCCGAGCGTTCGACGGCATCGCGATGGGCGGCAATCGCGGCCGGATCGAGATCGGCCCGGGGCGCGGGTTCGGGGTCGAAATTTCCGTGCGTGTCCCGGCCACGCACCAGCATGGCGGAGTCGCGCACCTTGAGCTGGCGCACGTGGGGAGGGATGTAGCGGATGGCAAAGCCGATGCGGCGGTCGTCGGTGGCGTTCGGCCCCGATCCGTGCACCAGCAGCACGTGATGCAGCGACATCTCGCCGGCCCGAAGCGGCACGTCGACACCGGCGCCGTCGGGCACGTCGACCGCGATCTCCTGGCCGCGGGTCAGGAGATTGTCCTTGTCGAAGGTATCGCGGTGCTCGAGCTGGTTCCTGAGATGGCTGCCCGGCCAGAATTTCATGGCGCCGCTGGCCACCGGCGCGTCGGCGAAAGCAACCCAGGCGGTGATGACCTCGTCGGTGCTGAGTCCCCAGTAGGTTGCATCCTGGTGCCAAGACACGAACGAGGGCGAGTGTGCCTCCTTGGTGAAGAAGGTGGTGCTCCAGCACAGGATGTCGGGCCCGATCACGTCTTCTACGGCGTCCAGGATGGCTGGATGGCGCGCCAGTTCGTCGGCCCAGGTGTAGAGCAGGTGGACCTTGTGACGGCGGTCGCCGGCCAGCGGCCCGCCGGCCGCTCGTTCGGCTGCTTCCAGTCGGTCGCGGTAGGAGCGCGCCTCGGCTGCCGACAGGACGCGGACGGGAAAGTGGAAGCCGTCGCGGCGGTATTGGGCAATCGCTTCGGCGCTGAGACGCTTGGTCATGGATTCCTCCGTGCGGCCAGTCTAGCAGCGCCGGCCGGGCTTCAGAACAGGCGCCAGAAGACCAGCACCATCGCCCCATAGAGCGCGAGGATAAGCGCGGCGCCGATCGCATCGAGCCGCGTGCCGCCGGCGCCCGCCGGCTGCAGCCACCAGGCGAGCCAGGTGCTCGCCCGCGGCACCAGCCACCCCAGGATCGGCACGCTCACCGCGTTGCCGAGGAAAAGGGCGACTGCCAACGGAATGCCGAGCAGGCCCATGAGCAGCGGCTTCTCGATCAACACGCCGAACAGGAAGACGATGGGATAGAGCAGGAGCAGCACCACCATGTTGATCTTCCACGTGGGGGCGCGCGGCGTTCCCGGTGCGTCATCCCGGAACCATTGCTCGAAGCCGGTGCGTGCCATCCGGGCATGGAATTCCTCGGTCAGCGGCACCGCTTCGTCGATGAGCCGCTTGCGTTCGGGCGAGTCGAGCCAGGCTCGCAGGTTGACCTCGCTGTCGAAGCGGAGGATCGCGACGAAGTCGTCCTGGAGGCCGGGCACCGGCGGCTCGAAGCGGTAGCCCTGCAGGCCGGTCGCCTTGGACTGCGCCATGGCGATCTTGCGTTCCCAGGCACGGTATTCGGCTTCCTTGCCCGGCAGGACACGCGTGCTGATCACGGTGGAGACAGGCGCCGGCTTGCGGCCGCCCTTGTCGTCCTCGACGATATGCACGTCGTCGCGGCCCACCAGCATGTGCGCGGCACCCTCGATGCACCGCTGGCGCTCCGACGAGACGAGCCAGCGCTGGGCGTCTTCCAAGGTCGCGAAGCGTTGCATGATCACCCAGTCGACCTGCAGCGGCGGCTTGGGCGGTATCAGGCGCTGCTCGATGCAGCCTGGGAAGCCGGCGATCGCCCTGCTTGTCTCGCCCTGCCAGCGTGCAAATTCCTCGGCGCTTTCCGGCCGCACGCAGGTCTGGGTGACGATGCTGACGCTCACCGGCGTGCCATCAGCTCGGCGAACAGCCGGTCGGGGTTGATGCCGCCCTCGCCCTGGGACCTGGCGCCCAGCGGTCCGCTCGTGTCGTGTGTGTCGGCAAGGGCCGGGGTGCGGTCGTTGCGCAGCTGCGGGTTCGCCATGCGGCCCTCGTCGTGGACCATGTTCTCGCTGAACGTCCAGCCGTAGCCCACGGTGATGGCGCCGTCGAGCTGGCCACGGCATTGCTTGGGGTTGATCGGGCCGCCGATGTCGACGGCGCCGGGAAGGAATTGAAGGCACTTATCGACGTTGGGAGCGAACGACAGCATGCGACCGAAATCGACGCAATTCCACGCATCTCTTCCATGACCGCGATGCGCCCGCTTGAGGTCATGGAACCATTCAATCAGCTCGCCGTATTGCTTTCCCGGGAACGGCGGTGGTGTCGGGCAGGGTCGCTCTCTGCTTCCCCACGGTCGCCGATCATCCTTGCAGCAACCGCTTCAGATCAGGGCGTGTTTTCGAGACGCAGAGGTAATTGCTGAATCGAAAGTCCTCTGCCGTCCAGTCGTAGTCGCCGAAGGCGACGTGATCGGGGAAAATCTTCCCGATGACGAATCGATCGGACAACAAGTCGAAGTAGTCCTTCAGCAGGAAGCGCGTCTGGATCGAGAAGGCGCCATATTCGAACTGGATGCAGGTGATCTTGTCTGCTTTCAGGAGTTCACGAGCACCTTCCAGAACATAGTGCTCTGCCCCTTCGACGTCGATCTTCAGGTAGTCGATCGCCTCGATCCGGCGTTCGCTGCAGAAGGCATCCAGCGTCGTGAGCTGCGCCTCGAAGGGAACGGCGGTGTAGCCGTCGTGCCGCGGGACATCGCAGGTCAGTTTGTCGTGGTCGGGGAAGTAGTACATCGTCTGGCGGCCGGCTCGGCTCGAGAGCCCTGTGCCGTGCAGTTCGACCCGAGACCGGTGCGGCGACGCCAGAAAGGTCGTCTTCAGGAGGTCGAACGTTCGGGGCGCCACTTCAAAAGCGTGCACGCGGCAGTTCGGCCAGAGCTGAAGGGCTGTGCCGGTCCAATCACCGACGTTGGCGCCGACATCGAACGCAAGATGAAGGTCGGCCGATTGCAGTCGTTCGAGGACGACCTTCTCACCGTTGCTCGAGAAGTCGACGCCCTCGTTGTGCCAGGCGGACTCGAAAAACGCGGCCGCCCGGTGCATTGCTCTGACGATCACCGATCGGCGATGCCGCGCGACGGCGCTTCGAACAGCGCTCTTGCTTCTTTCCCATCCAAACAAGCGGCGCGTTCCCCCGAAACGTCACTACGACTGCAAAACAACCACAGAAAACAAGTGCAACCGCCAATGTGAAAGGATGATGCGGCCAAAGCCCCGCGTCAACGGCGCTCCCGAATCTGTTCCGCTCGAGCCCTGACACCAGTCCTGCCGACGGGCGTTGTTACTCCATCGTCACTGGGCGGCGGGTCGAAGAAGCGTCCGGCGTTGGTTGGACGACGGGCGCTACAGGATTGAGCCGGCGCGCAAATCCGCCGATCGCCGATTCCGGTTGCAAGCGCCTGGCGGAACGGCTCCTGGACACTTCAGTATTCCGAAAATCGCCCTCAGCGCACCTCGAATGACGGCAGCCGGTGGGCCGTCACCGCCGGCGCCGGACCGTCGTGGCGCTCGATCTCGACCAGACAGGTCTGGGCGATGCAACCCTGGCTCAGCTTCGAGGCACCGATGTCGAGGGTGAGCGCGTTCGGGTTGCCATGCTTTTCCAATGGCCGATTGGAACCGGCATCTGCGGGGTCGAACCAGGCGCCGGTGGAAAGCCGCACCACGCCCATCCGGATGCGGTCGCTGAGCCGTGCGGCGGCGAGGCAGGCGCCGCGATCGTTGAACACCCGGACCAGATCGCCGGCGGCGATGCCGCGGGCGGCGGCGTCGTCGGGATGGAGCGTGATCGGCTGGCGGTCCCTGATCTTGGTGGCGCGCGCATGCGGGCTGTGGTCGAGCTGGCTGTGGAGCTTGTCGGCCGGCTGGTCCGACAGCATGTGCAGCGGATAGCGCTCGGTGGTCTTCGAGCCCAGCCATTCGATGGGCTCGAGCCATACGGCATGCGGCGGGCAGTCGTCGTAGCCGAACGATGCGATCTTCTCGGAGTAGATCTCGATCCTGCCCGACGGCGTCCTGAGCGGATGGGCGGCGGGGTCGGCGCGGAACGCGGCCAGCATCACCGGCTCGCGGTTCTGGCCTTTGGCCTCGGCGATGCCGGCTGCCCAGAATTCGTCGAAGGCGGGGATGGCGACGCCGGCGGCCGCCGACTTCTCGCGCGACTGCTCGTAGAGATGGGACAGCCATGCCATCGTGTCGCGGCCTTCGGTGTAGGCCTCGCCCATGCCGAGACGCTGGGCGAGCTGGGAGAAGATCCAGTAGTCGTCGCGCGCCTCGCCGATCGGCTCGCGCGCTTTCTTCATGGCGATCAGGAACGGTTCGCGGCTGCCGTAGCCGATATCGTCGCGCTCGAGGCTGGTCGTGGCCGGCAGGACGATGTCGGCCATGCGCGCCGCCGGCGTCCAGAACTGCTCGTGGAAGATGATGGTCTCGGGCTTGCGCCATGCCACCATCAGGCGGTTGAGATCCTGGTGATGATGGAACGGGTTGCCGCCCGCCCAATAGACCAGGCGGATGTCGGGGTAGGTTAGGTCCTGGCCGTTGTAGGTGATCTTGCCGCCGGGATTGAGCAGCATGTCGGTGAAGCGCGCGACCGGGATGAAGTCGCCGACCGCGTTCTTGCCCTGCGGCAGGGTCGGGCCGGAATATTTCGGATGGGCGCTGCCCATGAGGTTGACCGGGCCGTAGCCCACGCCGAAACCGCCGCCGGGCAGGCCGATCTGGCCCAGCATGCAGGCGAGCGTGATCAATGCCCAGAACGGCTGCTCGCCGTGATGGCTGCGCTGCAGCGACCAGCCGATGCTGACGGTGGTGCGCGTGGCGGCCATCTCGCGCGCCAGGCTCGTGATGCGGCTGGCGGAAATGCCGGTGATCTTCTCGGCCCAGGCGGCGTCCTTCGGCTGGCCGTCCTGCGCGCCGGTGAGGTAGGGCGTGAACCTGTCGAAGCCCACGGTGCAGCGGTCGAGGAACTCGCGATCATAAAGCTTTTCGACGAACAGCGTGTGGCAGAGCGCCAGGATCATCGCGGCGTCGGTGTTGGGCCGGATCGCCAGCCACTCGACGTCGCCGCCATTATCGAGATCCTCGGCCGTCGGCGTCACGTTGACGAAGCGGACGCCCGCGGCGCGCATGGCGTAGAGGCCGCCCTTCACGTGGTGCAGCGTGGCGCCGCCGGCGTTGATCTGCGCATTCTTGCGCGGCACGCCGCCGAAGGTGACGAAGAGCTTGCAGTTCTCGGCCAGCACATCCCATCCGGTGTGGAGCGACATTAGCTCTTCCATCGTCGCCACGACGTGCGGCATCAGCACGCGGGCCGCCCCCAGGCTGTAGGAATCCTGGTGGCGCACATAGCCGCCGATGGCGTTGAGGAAGCGGTGGACCTGGCTCTGGGCGTGGTGGAAACGGCCGGCGCTCGACCAGCCATAGGAGCCGCCGAAGATCGCGCGGTTGGAATGCGCGGCCTTCACGCGCGTGAGTTCCTTCGAGACGAGATCGAGCGCCTCGTCCCACGACAGCTCGACGAACGGCTCCTGGCCGCGCCGCTCGGGATGGCTGCCGGGGCCATGCTCCAGCCAGCTTTTGCGCACCGCCGGCCGGCGCACTCGGAGGCGCGCCACCTCGTCCGACAGCATGTGCAGGCCGATCGGCGAAGGATCGGGATCCTTCGAGAAAGGATGGAGGCGAACGGCCTGGCCGGCGTCGTCGTACTCGACCTCGTAGACGCCCCAGTGGGCAGTGGTGAGGGTGCGCTGGTGGGTCATTGGGTATTCAGGCCGCCTTGGCGATGGAAAGGAAACGATCGACGTCCGCCGAACTGGTGTCGAATGCCGTGACCAGCCTGAAAGCGCGTTCGCCTGGCCGGTCAGACGGCCATGGATGATACTGCGCGCCCGCGGCTTCCAGCGCATCGTGCATTCGGGCCGGCAGCACGACGAATATCTCGTTGGCATCGACGGGATAGAGAAGCTGCGTGCCCTTGAGCGCGGTCAGCCCGGCCACGAGGAGCCGCGCCATCGCATTGGCATGGCGGGCGTTGGCGAGCCACAGCCCGTCCGTCAGATAGGCCTCGAACTGGGCCGACAGAAGCCGCATCTTGGACAGCAGGTGGCCGCCGCGCTTGCAGCGGAACGCGAACTCGCGGGCAAGGTCGGCATTGAAGAAGACGACGGCTTCGGCCGCCATGGCGCCGTTCTTGGTGGCGCCGAGGCTCAGGACATCGACACCTGCCTTCCACGACAGTTCGGCCGGCGAACAGCCGACGAAGGAGAGCGCGTTCGCGAAGCGCGCGCCGTCCATATGCAGCTTGAGCCCATGGCGTTTGGTGGAGGTGGAGATGGCGGCGATTTCCTCGGGCCCGTAGACCGTGCCGCATTCCGTTGCCTGGGTGATGCTGACGGCGGACGGTTGCGGGTAATGCACCACGCCGTAGACCGGCTGGGCCAGCGCCTCGGCGAGCTTGCGCCGATCGATCTTGCCGGCCGGGCCTTCGATCCGGAATAGCCTGGCGCCCGACGTGAAGAACTCCGGCGCGTTGGTCTCTTCCTCGGCGATGTGGGAGTTGGGATGGCAGAAGATCGATCCCCAGGGCGGTGTGCAGCAGGCGAGTGCCAGGCTGTTGGCGGCGGTGCCGGTGACGACCGGGAAAGCCACCAGGTCCGGCTTCTCGAAGAGATCGCGCAGCCGTTGCTCGACTTTTCGCGTCCACTCGTCCGCGCCATAGGAGTGGACGGGGCCGGCGGAAAAGGCGCGGCTCACCGCCTCGATGATGGCGGGATGGGCGCCGACTTCGTTGTCGCTGCGAAAGTTCATTCCAGTTCCTCGGGGCGGCGCGCAAGGGCTTCAAGACGGTTGCCGTCGGGATCGCGCACGAACGCTGCGTAGTAGTCGGGACCGTAGGCATCGCGGATGCCGGGTGGGCCGTCGTCGTCGCCGCCATTGGCCAGCGCCGCTTCGTGGAAGGCGCGTACGGCGGCGCGGCTGAGTGCCCGGAAACACCAATGACGGTTGTCGGCCACGAGCTTGTCGGTGGTGAGATAGACCGAGAGATAGCAGGGGGCGCCGTCGCTCCTGTGGCGTTCACCGTAACCGATCGCGTTTTCGCGGCGGTGTACCCGGGGAATGCCGAGGGCGCCCAGCACCGCATCGTAGAAGTGCTGGGCCCGGTCGATGTCGGTCGTCGTGATCGACAGGTGATCGATCATCGCTAGCGGGCCACACCGGGCGGGAATTCGACGGTGCCGAGCAAGGCGCCGTTGCGAGGGTCGACGACGTAGGCCGCCGCGGGCCCGCCCTGGGTCTCGACATGGATGACGAGGCGATCGCCGATCGCGCTCATCGACACCACGCGTGCACCCGGCGGCAAGGCAATGCGCTCGGCGAACGCGCTGGATGCTGGCGGCCGGACAGCGTTGGGCGTAGACATGCGGCGGGCGATTTCGGCCGCGATGACGACGAAGCCGGCCACGATCAGCAGGCCCATCACGATGACCAGCACCTTCAGCCAGAGCGGTGCGGAGGCCTGAGCAGGAGACGCCAAGAAAACTCCATGAGCGATGCGGCCCGCCACTTCGTGACCTTCGACCAAAGCGCTTCCGGCGAGCGGCTGGACCGCGCGCTGGCCACTGCCTTGCCGGCTCTCACGCGAAGCCGCGTGAAGGCGCTGATCGAGGGCCGCCGCGTGACGCTGGCCGATGGTACGACGATAGAAGAGCCTTCCCGCAAGGTCAAAACAGGTGATCGGTTCGTCGTCGATATTCCGGAACCCGAACCCGCGACGCCGCTGCCACAGGCCCTGGCATTGGACATCCTGTATGAAGATTCCGACCTGTTGGTGCTCAACAAGCCGGCCGGGCTGGTCGTCCATCCCGCGCCCGGCAACCCCGACCATACCCTCGTCAATGCGCTGCTGGCCCATTGCGGCGACAGCCTCTCGGGGATCGGCGGCGTCCGCCGTCCCGGCATCGTCCATCGCCTCGACAAGGACACCTCGGGGGTCATGGTCGTGGCCAAGAACGACCGGGCACACCAGGCGCTGTCCAAGCTCTTTGCCGCCCACGACCTCACGCGCGTCTACCAGGCGTTGGTCTGGGGCGAGCCGAAGCCGAGGGCCGGGACCATCGATGCCGCCATCGGCCGCCATCCCGTCGACCGCAAGCGCATGACGGTCCGCAAGACGAGCGGCCGGCGCGCCGTCACCGAGTATTGGCTGGAGAAACGCTTCGGATCGGCCCTTCACCCGATGGCGAGCCTGGTGGGCGCCAAGCTGGGGACCGGCCGCACGCATCAGGTGCGCGTGCATCTGGCACATATCGGCTGTCCGGTCGTCGGTGATCCGGTCTATGGTCGCAAATCCCGGAACGCGGCGGTTCCCGAGGCTTTGAAGGCCTTCCCGCGCCAAGCCTTGCATGCCGCGAAACTCGAGTTTCGCCATCCCGGTACCCACAAAGTGATGAGCTTCGCCACAGAATTGCCTCAAGACTTCCAGAAGTTGCTGGCGACACTGAACGGCGTTAAGTAATCCCCTCAATATCCGAGGGGATTAGTAGGATTTAAGTTGACCCACTGGCTATCCGACTTTTAGACTTAAATTTAGCAGTCGGCGGGTGAGAGTGCTAAATGCCCGTTCACACCAGTTTGGAGTACGAAAGAGAGCCGCCATGAGTGCAGCCACCGCCAACCTTCCCTCCTTGCCGTCGTCCCTGACGCCGGAGGGCAACCTCAGCCGCTACCTGCAGGAGATCCGGAAGTTTCCCCTGCTCGAGCCGCAGGAGGAGTTCATGCTCGCCAAGAGCTGGCGCGAGCACGGCGATTCGAAGGCCGCCCACAAGCTGGTCACCAGCCATCTGCGCCTCGTGGCCAAGATCGCCATGGGCTATCGCGGCTACGGCCTGCCGGTGGCCGAGCTGATCTCCGAAGGCAACGTGGGCATGATGCAGGCGGTGAAGCGCTTCGACCCGGACCGTGGCTTTCGCCTGGCGACTTATGCCATGTGGTGGATCCGCGCCTCGATCCAGGAGTACATCCTGCACAGCTGGTCGCTGGTGAAGATGGGCACCACGGCGGCGCAGAAGAAGCTGTTCTTCAACCTGCGCAAGCTCAAGGGCCAGATGCAGGCCATCGAGGAGGGCGATCTGTCGCCCGAACAGGTGACCAAGATCGCGACCCGCCTCGGCGTGCCCGAGGAGGAGGTGGTGAACATGAACCGCCGCCTCGCCGGACCCGACTCCTCGCTCAACGCCCCGGTGAAGGCCGAAGGCGACATGGAGTGGCAGGACTGGCTGGTCGACGAGAGCCCGAACCAGGAGACTCGCCTGGGCGAAAGCCAGGAACTCGGCCAGCGCAAGCAGATGCTGGCGGCGGCACTCCGGCAGCTCACCGACCGCGAGAAGCACATCATCGTCGAGCGTCGGCTGGTCGACGAGCCCAAGACGCTCGAGGACCTGAGCGCCAAGTACGGCATCAGCCGCGAGCGGGTGCGCCAGATCGAGGTGCGCGCCTTCGACAAGCTGCAGAAGGCGATGAAGAACATGGTGGTCGAGGCGGCCGCCAAGCCGACGACCCAGCCGGCCCCGGCGCACGGCTGAGCGACGCGGAACGTCCCGTAAGGTAGGCTCCCGGAATACCCGGGAGCCTGCCATGACGACTTCGCCCATTCTCTACGAGACGCTGCCGAGCGGCATCGCGCGCATCGTCCTCAATCGTCCGGAGACGCGCAACGCGCAGGACACGGCGTTCCTCTACGCGCTGAACGATGCCTTCGACCGTGCCGCGCATGACGACGCGGTGAAGGTGATCGTGCTGTCGGCCAGCGGGCCGCACTTCTCCTCGGGCCACGACCTGCGCGAGGCCGACGGCCACGGCAACATGATGAAGCACGAAACCGTCGGCACCTGGGGCGGCTTCGGCAAGCCGGGCGCCGAGGCGCAGTATGCGCGCGAGCAGGAGATCTATCTCGGATTCTGCGAGCGCTGGCGCAACATTCCCAAACCGACCCTGGCCCTGGTCCACGGCAAGGTGATGATCGGCGGCTTGATGCTGATGTGGCCGTGCGACCTCATCGTCTGCTCGGAGGACGCCGAGTTCCTCGACCATTCGGTGGCGATGGGCGTGGGTGGCGCGGAATTCTTCGCCCATCCCTGGGAGATGGGCATTCGCAAGGCCAAGGAATTCCTGTTCACCGCCGACTGGATCAAGGCGGCCGAGGCGCATCGGCTGGGCATGGTGAACCACGTCGTGCCGCTGGCCGAACTCGAGTCGTTCGGCCTGGCGATGGCCGAACGCATCGCGCAGAAGCCGCTGTTCGCGCTGAAACTCGTGAAGCAGGCCGTCAACGCCGCCCAGGACGCCCAGGGCAGGGTGGGCGCCATGCAGACCTCGTTCGCGCTCCATCACCTCGCCCATGCCCACAACATGTTGGCGCACGGCAAGCTGGTCGACCCAACGGGGCTCATGCCGGCCATTAAAAAGAACACGGAGAGGGCGGCGGACTGACCCATTCCGGCGCCGCCGCTGGTCGGGTACCCTGGACGGTATGAATGCCCAGAACATCGCCATCGTCGGCGCCACCGGCGCGGTCGGAGTGGAAATCCTCCGCGTCCTCGAGCGGCGGAACTTTCCCGTCGCTTCCCTGAAGCTGCTCGCCTCGGCGCGCTCGGTCGGCAAGACGCTCGAGTTCAAAGGCAAGCCGTGCAAGGTCGAAGAGCTGAAGGCGGATGCCTTCAAGGGCGTCGACGTTGCCTTCTTCAGCGCCGGCGCCACGCGCAGCCGCGAGTTCGTGCCGGCGGCGAAGGCTGCGGGTGCGGTGGTGATCGACAATTCCTCGGCCTTCCGCATGGACCCCGACACGCCGCTGGTGGTGCCGGAAGTGAATGCCGCCGATCTCGCGCTTCATGACGGTGTGATCGCCAACCCGAACTGCTGTGCCATCATCCTCGCAGCCGCCGTCTGGCCGATCCATGAGGCGGCCGGCATCCGGAAGATCGTCGTTTCGACCTACCAGTCGGCTTCGGGCGCGGGCGCGGCGGCGATGCGCGAGCTCGAGGACCAGGTGCACCAGTACGCCGAGGGCAAGGAAGTCACCCGTTCGGTCTTCCCGCACCAGATCGCCTTCAACCTCTTCTCGCACAACACCAAGGTGGCCGAGAATGGCTACAATGAGGAAGAGAACAAGGTGATCGAGGAGATGCGGAAGATGTTCCACATGCCCGATCTCGCCATCGTGCCGACCTGCATCCGCGTGCCGGTGCTGCGCGCCCATGCCGAGGCGATCACGCTCGACCTCGAGCGGCCGCTGTCGCCGGCCGAGGCCCGCGCCATCCTGGCCAAGGCGCCGGGCGTGAAACTGGTCGACGATGCCGCGGCCAACCATTTCCCGATGCCGCTCGAGGCCAGCGGCGATCTCGACATCCATGTCGGCCGCATCCGCCGGGATCTTTCCAACCCGAACGGCCTGGTGCTGTTCGTGGCCGGCGATCAGCTCCTGAAGGGGGCGGCCTGGAACGCCGTCCAGATCGCCGAGGAACTCGCCAAGCCTGCGCGCGCGGCGCAGGCGGCGGAGTAGCTCAGCTCTTCACCATCACCTCGATCAACGTCGGCCCGTTCGTGCGAGCCAGCGCCTTGTCGAGCGCCGAGTCGAAGCCGGCCGCCGTGTCGACGCGCTCGGCGGCGAGGCCGAAACCGCGGGCGATGGCGGCGATGTCCATCGGCGGATCCTTGAAGTCCATGCCGATCGGCTTGTCGTTGCCGTGGAACAGCTTCAGGCGATTCTTGAGGATCTGGTAGCCCTCGTTGTTGGTGATGACGAAGATCACCGGCAGTTTCTGGTTGGCCGCCGTCCACAGCGCGGTGATGGAATACATCGCGCTGCCGTCGCCGATCACCGCGACCACGCGCCGCTTCGGTTCGGCGATCTGAACGCCCACCGCCGCGGCGATGCCCCAGCCGATGCCGCCGCTCACGTTGCCGAAGAAGCTGTTGCGGTCGCGGAACGCGAAGTAGTTCATCAGCGTCGTCGTGCTGGTGAGGCCCTCCTCGACGAGGATGGCGTCCCTGGGCAGCTTGTCGGTCATGCGCATCATCACCCACTCGGCCTGCAGCGGCTTTTCGCTGGCGGGTGCGGTGAGCTTGGCCTTGCGGGCGGTGCGTTGGGAAGACCAGTTGCGCGGCGCGATCTCGGCCAGCGACGCCTTGGCGCGTTCGGCAAGCTGGGCGCCGCCCAGCTTCCTGAGCAGCGGCACCAGGGCCTTCAGCGTCTCCTTCACGTCGGCGCGCAACGCGATCTCGGCCGGGAAGTTCTTGCCCATCTCCCAGTCGCGCAGGCCCACCATGGCCACGGCCGTGGTCTCGGGCAGGGGCTCGGTCTCGCTCCACACCGACATCTTCAGGACGTCGGAGCCGACGCAAAACATCAGGTCGTAGTCGGAGAGCACGCGACGCACGTATTTCTGGTCGCGGTTCAGGGCGCCGATATAGGCGGGATGCTCGGAGGGGAAATGCGCGCCCCAGGCCACGGTCTGCTGCAGGACCGGTGCGCCCAGCGTTTCGGCCAGCGCCGTCGCCTCGGTGAAGGCGTCCGACGTGGCGATCTCGTGGCCGGCCAGGATCACCGGCTTCCTGGCCGCGAGCAGGCGCTTGGCGAGCTGCTCGAGCGCCGCGTCGGAGGGGCGCACGGCGGTATCGACCCGCGTCACGTCCCCCATGTCGATGGCGGCTTCGTTGTTCAGGATGTCGCCGGGCAGCGAGATGAACACCGGGCCCGTCGGCGCCGTGGTGGCGACCTTGGCGGCGCGGCGCAGGATGCGCGGCAGGTCCTCGATGCGGTTGACCTCGGTCGCCCATTTCACCACCGGCGTGGCGATCGGGATCAGGGGCGCGTAGAGCAGCGGTTCGGTGAGGCCATGGCCCTGCTCCTGCTGGCCTGCCGTCACGATCATCGGCGTGCCCGACATGAAGGCGGTGTAGATCGAGCCGATGGCATTGCCGAGGCCGGGCGCCACATGGACGTTGCACGACACCAGCTTGCCCGAGGCGCGGGCATAGCCGTCGGCCATGGCGATGACCACGGCCTCCTGCAGCGCGAGCACATAGCCCATCTCGGGCGCCGAAGAGAGCGCGTGCATGATCGGCAGCTCGGTCGTGCCGGGGTTGCCGAACATCTTCACGACGCCTTCGTCGGTCAGTACGCGGAGAAAGGCGTCGCGGCCGGTGATGGTATTGGAGACGCGCGCGTCGGGCATTGGTATCTCCCCCTGGAAGCGGCAAGGGTAGCGCGCTCTCGCCTCGCGTGGAATGATTGTGTCGGGGAGGCACGCGCGATGCGGAAGAACGGCCTGGAGAGCAAGCTTGCGCGCCTGGCCTGCTGGCGCGGCCGGGTGACCCTGGAACCGCTCAAGGGTGGACTCACCAACGTCTCCTACGTGGCCGACGACGGCCGGGAGAAATTCGTCGTGCGCTGCGGCGACGACATTCCCCTCCATCACGTCTTCCGCGACCGCGAGCGCGCGGCCTCGGTCGCGGCCTTCGAGGCCGGTCTCTCGCCGGAGGTCGTCCATGCAGAGCCCGGCATCATGGTGCTGCGGTTCGTCGCTGGCCGTACGTTCGGCGAAGCCGATCTCGGTGCCAACATCGGCCGCATCGTGCCATTGCTGAAGACCTGTCACGCCGAAGTCGGCCGGCGCGTGCGCGGGCCGGTCAATGCCTTCTGGGTGTTTCACGTCATCCGCGACTATGTGCGGCTGCTGGGCGCCGATCCGCGTTACCTGGCGGTAGCGGACCGGTTGGAGCGTCTGCAGGTGCCGCTGCCGGCAGCCTTCGGTCATCACGATCTGCTGCCGGGAAATTTCATCGACGACGGCACGAAACTTTGGCTGATCGACTGGGAATACGGCGGCTTCGGCACGGCGATGTTCGACCTCGCCAATCTGTCGTCGAATGGCGCGTTCGGCGCGGCCGAAGACGCGGCGCTTCTCGATGCCTACTTCGGGGGCACGGTCCCGGGCGACCTGCACCACGCCTTCGACGCCATGAAGGCGGCCAGTGCGCTCCGCGAAGCGCTGTGGGCGATGGTGTCGGATGTTCACCTGAAGACGCCCGGTGTCGACTATGCTGCGCACGCCAGGGACTATCTCGCGCGAACCGACCGGCTGATGCGTCGTCTCGATCCCTAGCTGGCGCTCGAGGCATGCCCGGCGCCCCGCCCGATCAATGAGGATGGCGGCGTGCACAGGCGACGAGCGCGTCCGCCGCAGGCCGGTCGAAATCGCCGACCCCGACATACTCGCGCGCGGCCGGCGGCTGTCGCGATTCGACGACCAGGAAATTGCGCCGGGCGGCCGCCACGACGGCGAGAAACGCCGCGGGGTCGCCCGCGGCCACGATGACGAAGCCCGCCTGATCCTTGCGCGGGACGTGGAAACTCACGGCGCCGGCGAAGGTGTCGAGCGCCTTGAAGCGGTCGGTCGCCTTGCCGTTCTCGATCTGTTGCAGGCCGGCGAAGACCCTGACCGGATGGCGTGCCGTGGCATCGCGCGGCTCGGGCGTATCGAGCCGGACGAACGCGCCCGCCGCACCGATACCGATACCGATATCGAGCTGATGCGTGTCGCCTTGTTCGCGGAAGTAGCAGACTGCGCGGCCAGCGGCGTCGCGGCCCAGCATCACGCCATGCCCGCCCTCGAAGGGGGCCGTCCGGCGAATGGCGCCGACGGGATCGGCGCCGCTCTGGGCCGCAACCGGCAAGACGAAGCCGAGCGCGGCAATGGCCAACAACCACGACATCGTCCGGTGACGTCTCATTTCGTGTCCCTGCGCTCGACTGACCTCATGGATTTCATCATGGGGCGAACGCGGATCGGGGGACTTGATCTGGGTCAGGCCTGGGGCGGGTCACGCGCCGGTGGCCGATCGGCCCGAAGACGGCATGGCCCGCTGATTGCTTGGAAATTCTCCAGTGGATCGGGATTCCCGGATCATAGGAGAAGCCATGAGCATTCGTCGTTTTCGCCTCGGGCAGGCCCTTGCTGCCGCGCTGCTCGCCCTCTCGTCCGCCGTTTCGGCCGTCCCGTCGCCGGCCTCGGCGCAGGAGAAGGCGCTGCGCATCGCCATGACGGCGTCGGACATCCCGACCACGACCGGCATGCCCAACAACGGCTTCGAGGGCATGCGCTTCCTCGGGTTCCCGATCTTCGAAGGCCTGATCCTGTTCGACCTCTCGAAATCCGACCAGCTCGCGACCCTGCGGCCGGGCCTGGCCGAGAGCTGGAAGCAGGCTCCCGACGACAAGAAGACCTGGATTTTCATTTTGCGCAAAGGCGTGAAGTTCCACGACGGCACCGATTTCAACGCCGACGCGGTGATCTGGAACCTCGAGCGCATCTTCAACAAGGACAGTCCGCAGTTCGAGGCGCAGGCGACCGGCATCATGCGCTCGCGCGTGCCGATCCTGGCCTCGTGGAAGAAGATCGACGACACCACCGTGGCGCTCACCACGACGCAGGTCGCGTCGTACTTCCCGTGGATGGTGCCTTACATGCTGAACGCCTCGCCCGCGTCGTGGGAGAAAGCCGGCAAGGACTGGGGCAAGGTGGGTGCAGTGGGCGCCGCCGGCACCGGCCCGTTCAAGATCGCCAAGGTGGTGCCGCGCCAGTCGGTGACCCTGGCGCGCAACGACGACTATTGGGATCCGGCCCACAAGGCCAAGGTCGGCTCCGTCATGCTGCTGCCGATCCCCGAGGCCAACACGCGGCTGGCCGCGTTGCGCTCGGGCCGCGTCGACTGGATCGAGGTGCCGCCGCCCGACGGCATCCCGTCGCTGAAGCAGGCGGGCTACGTCATCTCCACCAACTCGTATCCGCACGTCTGGCCGTGGTTCTACAACATGGCCGCCAAGAACAGCCCGTTCGCCGACGTGCGCGTGCGCCAGGCGCTCAACTACTGCATCGACCGCAGCGCCATCGTGACCATGCTGAACGGCACGGCCGAGCCCTCGGTCGGCTGGCTGAAACCCACCGACGCCGCCTTCGGCAATCCGGTCAACAAGTACACGTTCGATCCGGCGAAGGGCAAAGCGCTGCTGGCCGAGGCGGGTTTTACGCCTGCCAAGCCGCTGTCGTTCAAGGTCATGATCTCGACCTCGGGTTCCGGCCAGATGCTGCCGCTGCCCATGAACGAGGCGCTGCAGGAGAACCTGAAGCAGGCCTGCGGCGTCGAAGTGCAGGTCGACGCGGTGGAATGGCAGGTGCTGCTGAACGCCGGCCGCGCCGTGCCCGACAGCCCGGCGCTGAACGGCGCCATGGCGCTCAACGTCAGCTCGCCGTCGAGCGACGTCGGCATGATGTTCCGCTACTTCGCCGCGGCGAATTCCTCGCCGACCGGCTCCAACTTCCAGCAGTGGAACGACGAGAAGTTCGAAACCGCGCTCAAGACGCTGGCCGAGGCGACGGACGAGGCCACGATCCTGAAGTACTTCAAGGAGGCGCACGAGCGGCTGGTCGACAACCCGCCGTGGCTCTACATCGTCCACGACCTCAACCCGCGCGCCTTCAGCAAGAACGTGCAGGGCTTCGTTCCGGCGCAATCCTGGTTCGTCGACCTCGCGTCGGTCAGTCTGAAGTAGCCATCCCGTAGCGAGTCCGCCGTCGGGCGCCGTTGGCCGTTTCCGTCGGCTTGCCGTATTGTCACGTGAGCGGTGAGCTGTCGCGGAGGAGATCGAGGCCATGATCTACGTTCTGCACGTCTGCTTCGGGCTGTCGATCATTATGCTGGTACTCAGCCTTTTCGGCTTCCTGTCCACCCTCATCACGAGGTCCAACGACAAGGCGACGGCCGTGACCGGCGCGCTTTTCATCGGATCCATCTTTGTGACCGCAACAGTCGCCAACATGCTTCTGCGCGTGCCTTGAACGTTGCCGAACGGCGTCCCGACCGCCGTTCTTCGGTGAATGTGGCGCTTCCCCGTCCTCAAGAAGCAGCGAGATCAGGTTCACTCGTGTGAGCAAGGATGGCTTCCCGGACCCGGTCGCGCAGGCGAACAGCCGCGGCAAAGTCGCGTCCGTCCGGCGCGAGGAGGTCGCCGATGTGCACCGATACATCGCCGCGCCGCGGCAGCCATTGTCCGTCGCGCAGGATTGATCGCGTGCCGCACAACGTGACGGGAAGAACGGCGATCTGCTGCTCGACGGCGATCGCGAAAGCGCCGAGCCGGAAGGGCCGCAAGCCGTAGATGCGCGTGAACGTGCCTTCCGGGAAGAACACCAGCGTTTGGCCGGACCGCGCCGCCTCGAGTGCCTTGCGCGCGTCCTTGATGCCACCATCGGGATCGTCCCGCTCGACGAACAACGTGCCGAGGGCGCGGAGAAACGGACCGGCGACGAACTGAGCGTCGAGTTCCCGCTTGGCGACGAAGGCGGGCTGGCCGGGCAGGATGGCGGCCAGAATCAGGCTGTCGAGGTAGCTGCTGTGGTTGATCGTCACGATGCCCGGCGCCGTCGCCGGCCACGTGCCCGTCACCTCGACGCGAACGGCCACGAGACGCAGGAACAGGTGCGCGGCGCGGCGGACCATCGCCCAGCGTCGGGCTCTGCCCGGCAGGAATGTGACCAGCGGCCACAGGACCGCCGCGGTGGTCACGAGGACGATCCACCACCATGCTGCATAGGCCCAGCCGGCGACGGACCGGGCGTGTTGCTGCGCCCGTACCTTCAAGCCGGCGATCGCCAGCCGCACCAACTGGCGGGAGGCGGATCGAGGTCGCTCGCCGAGGCGGCCCTGGCGGAAAAGATCGGATGTTGCCGTTCGCCGCAGCTTTCCGCTCGAGGTCTTGGCCACGCTGCCCGGCGGCACCAGCAGGATTTCCTCGGGCGGCGCATCGAGCAGCCGCGCTGCCGTGTCCTCGATGCGCTGCCGCAACGCTCCCCGGGCGGCGGCATCTATCAGGCGCGTCTCCGCAACGACGACCAGCCGCTCGGTTCCGGCGTGAGGGTCCGCCGCACCGAAAACGGCGACGCAGCCCTTGCGTACGCCTTCGATGTCGCCGATCGCCGCTTCGATCTCCTCCGGGTAGATGTGGCGGCCGGCGCGGATGACGATATCCTTGGATCGGCCGGTGATGAACACGTCACCACCTGCAACGTAGGCGAGATCGCCGCTGTTCAGCCACGGGCCGTCGTACAAGGCGCGTGTCTTTTCAGGATTGTCCAGGTAGCCCGAGGTCGCCGAGGGCCCGCGAAACTGGAGCCGGCCCTCCTGTCGTTCGGCCACCTCGCCCGTGGCATCGATGATGCGGATCTGATGGCCCGGCAACGGCCGGCCGCAGGCAACCAACTCCAGCGCGTCGGTCGCGTTCGCCGCGGCCGTGACGGCACGGCCATGCCGGGTGAGTTCGCTGCGATCGATCCGGTCGATGATCGGCGGCCGGCCCATCGGCGGAAAGGCCAGTCCGACGGCGTTCTCGGCCAGGCCATAGACCGGTGCCATCGCCTCGGGACGAAAGCCGTAGGCTGCAAACCGTGCCGAGAAGCGGCGGACCGTCTCGGCGCTTACCGCCTCCGATCCATTGGCGATCATGCGCAGCGAGGACAGGTCCAGGCCCGCGATCATCGCGTCGTCGACCCGACGCAGGCAAAGCTCGAAGGCGAAGTTCGGCGCGGCAGATAGCGTCGCCCGATGACGATGAATGGCCCACAGCCATGTCTCGGGCCGCACGAGGAAGGACAGAGGCGACATGACGACCAATGGAACCGCGAAGTACAGGCTGCCCAGCCACGCGCCGATCAAGCCCATGTCGTGGTAGAGCGGCAGCCAGCTTGCGAAGACGTCCGAGGGGCGGACATCCATGGCCTCGCCCATGGCCCGGATATTGGCCAGCAGATTGGCGTGCGTCAGGACGACCCCCTTGGGATCGCCCGTGCTGCCCGAGGTGTATTGGAGCAACGCCATGCTGGTCGCACGCAGAGTTCCCGGCGGTGGGACGCCGGCCGTGACCGCCGAGAGTTCGTCGATCGTGGCGATGCTGCGCAAGCCTTCGACCTGAAGGCCGAGCAACCGGCCCATGGCGGAAGCCTCCGGCGCGGCGATCAACAGGGCGGCACGGGCATTGCGCAGGATACCCGCCTGCCGGCGAAGGTGTTCCTCGACCCGGGAGAGGCGCGCCGGCGGATAGATCGGCGTCGGCACGCCACCCGCGTAGAGCACGCCGAAGAAAGCGATGAAAAAGGCCGCGCCCGTCGGCAGCATGATGGCGACCCGCTCGCCTGGTTCCAGCCCCCGCTGACCGAGGCCGTACGCGACGGTCCGCGCCCGTTCGCCCAGTTCCCGATAGGTGATGGGACTCTCTCTGCCGTCGCCTTCGAGCATGACGATGTGGACACGATCGCCATGTCGCTGCACATGCCAGTCGAGAACCTCAGCCAGGGTCGTCGCCGTGTCCGGCGCCGGTTCCGCCTGTTCCGGAGCCGGCGCGCGTTGTGCCGTAAGCGGAAAGGCCAACGGCGCTGCCTTGGCGTGGGCGAGGGCGTCCGTCAGATCGCGCAGCGATTCTGCCTCGCCCAACAGGCGCTCGGGCAGGCGCGTCGCGAACGCCCTTTCAATGCGCAGCAGAAGCTCGGCACGCGACAGGCTGTCGAAGCCCCAGTCGAGGTCGAGGGAGCTGTCGAGCCCGGCGCGCTCCACCGCCCTGCGGCCTGGCTGGAGTTCGTGGGCGAGGTCACGGGCAATTTTCAGGACCGCTGACGGGGCATCCGGATGGCCGGCATCGTGAGCCATCAACGCCTCCCTGTGCCCACCGAGAACCATGTCCGCGCGTCCCGTTGCGCCTGTGTCCTGAACGACGGGACCAGGACGGGAGCAACCAGGCTTGGGAACGCGGTCACTGCCGGTCAGCCTAGCCGATCCCGCCGCGCGCGCCAGCACGGATGACGGCTCCGCTCCGGGTCGAGCCGGCTCGGTCAGTCTGAAGTAGCCATCCTTTGGCGCGCGGCGCTATCCTCCCGGGCAAGGCATTCCCGGGAGGATGCGACATGGACGGAACGACCGCGGTCGACTACGGCCCCGAAGAAGCGGCCATGCAGGCCTACCTGCGCGAGGGCGAGAAGCGCGCCCATGCGCTCGGCAACCGCGGCCCGATCCGCTTCACCGCCGACGGCGGCCTTCATCCGGAAATCCTCGAAGCCTATTGGCGCTGTGGCTTCTACATCTTCGAAGGCGTCCTCAAGGCCGACGAACTGGCCGACATCGAGCGCGACCTGCACGACATCCTCGATCGCCTGCCGGTCGGGAAGGGCGCGCCGCTCGACGCCAAGGGCCGGCCGGCGCTGGCCGCCGACTGCACGGCGCCGACCCTGTTGTGGTCCAAGCCGCTCGGCGATCCGTTCGGCGGCACCCAACTCGCCAACGGCCGCCACCCCGTAAAGATGTTCGAGCCTGTGCCGACTGGCGATGCGCCCAAGGAGATCGTCTACCTCATCCTGGGCTCGCTGCAGTTCTCGGAGGCGGCACTCCGCGTCTACGGCCATCCGCAGCTTCTGGGCGTCGCCGCCGCGATCAACGGCCCGGATTTCACGCCGTTCAACGAGGCCCTGTTCATCAAGGAGCCGGGCCGCGGCGCCTCGGTCGCCTGGCATCAGGACGGGACGACCCATTGGGACAGCCCGGAATGGGACGAGGGCGTGCACGGCTTCAACTTCATGGGCCAGCTCTACGGCTGCACGCCGGCCAACGGCGTCTGGGTCGTGCCGGGATCGCACAAGCTGGGCAAGATCGACATCGCGGCCCTGGTGGCGAAGGCGGGAAGCGAGCGGCTGCCGGACGCCGTGCCGATCATTGCCGCGCCGGGCGACGTCGCCATCACCAACCGGCAGTCGCTGCATGGTTCCTTCGCCAACACCAGTCGCGACTGGCGCGTGACGGTGAATTTCGGCTTCCACCGCCGCAAGTCGGTGCTCGGCATAAACGGCGGCGGCGTTCACAATGCAGCGGCGGTCTACGATGCCGAGCGCATTCGCGAACGGGCGCGCCTGATCGGCTACGCCATCGACGCCCGCCGCCGCCGCTTTCCCGCCGAGACGCCCTACGTCTACAAGCCGCATGCCGACGCCGGCGACAGCTACCGCTGGGACGCGGCGGCCAAGGCCGGCCTCAAGGACTACAACCTGCTCGACCTCAGCATCTAGCCGCGGAACGGGTCCGAAGGCAACTCGCCCCTGCGCGCGATGTGCGACTATAGCGCCATCCATGTAGCCGCAAGATGCAGGAGACCACGAGGCGGCCGTGCCTAGTTCTATGGCGCGAGTTGTGATAGATAAATTCTATCTCAGGTTGATGCGACAGGCGATCAGGTATCCGGGCTCTCGTCAGCGACAGGCAGTGCTCGCGCAAAAAAGGAGGCTGGCATGGGTGCCCGCTTTGAAATCGACCATGCGAATTTCGTTGGTTATCTGACCGCTGATTATCGCGCCACTGCGCCTCGCGCAGAGAGCAACAAATTGAAGATGTTTCTGATGTCCCTTGCCTACGGGGGAGGCTTGATCAGCTCGACGCAAGGAACTCCTGACGACTGGACGCGTCAAATAGCAACGGCGGCGGAGCGCCAGTGTGAAGCACTGCCTTGGGACGAAAGAGTTTTAAGTCCATCGGAAGTCAGTCGCCTACTCGATCCGCTGCGCACCTACTTCATGGGATATCCGTTGTATGCGATGGTCTTGCCATCTGGATCTTGGCAGGAGGACCAAGACAGCTTTCGCTTCTTTACGGAGGCTGCTGTAGGTTCGCATTCGAACGCGTTGATTTTAATGCCAGAGGGACAGCCACATGAACTTACTAGCGTGGTCGATCCTTTCCCAGCGCTTCGCGTTCTTGCCGAGAATCCAAATAGTCCACCACTAGTTGTTTTTTGGACGCCTCTCGAAAGCTCATGCGTTCTTCCACTCCAGGAAGCATTCACTTTTTTTCGGCATGAGCTGATTTGGGCCCTAGATTCCGGTATCCGAGAAGTGGATCGGGTCATCAGCGGAATCGCCGCGCGGCAGCGATCCAAGCGCATTCTCCACATAAGTGATCTTCATTTCGGCACGCCAGAGGCCGAACGCAGGCGCCGATGGCTTAAGGAACAACTCGCGCGTGAGCTGCCCTCCGTAGATAAAGTTGTAGTAACAGGAGATTTGTTTGACGATCCCCGATCAGCGCTTCGTGAGTCCTTCGATGAGTTCCGAACTGATATCGAAAACATAACAGGAAGCGAACTGCTAGTTATTCCTGGAAATCACGATGTTCGTTCGAAAGGGAATGCTCTGTGGAAATTTGGACGAAATGCGGAGTTTGTAACTGACCTACGTTGGAATCCAGTTACTGTCGATCGCGAACTACAAACCGTCTTCTACTCGTTTAATTCTAGCGAAAGTGGAAACTTCGCCGTGGGTGCGGTAGGTGAGCGACAGCGGTTGGATCGCAGTGCTTTATTTGACGGGGAAGTAAGGCGCCAACCGCATGTTTCAGAGTACTTGAAGATTGCCTTGGTCCATCATCATCCTTACGCGTATGATGCCAAGCCGTTTGCTCTATACGAAAAGATACTGGCACGCCTGTTCGGTGACGAAGAAAAGTTCGTCGCATTCGAAGGCGCTGAAGAATTCATGAAGTGGTGTGCGGCGCGCGACGTGTCACTTGTGTTGCATGGCCATAAGCATGTGCCGCATTGGGTTGAAGCGGACATCCCAAGCAACGGCCGTTCTCGCAAGATTATGGTTGTTGGCTGCGGATCAACGACGGGAGTGGGCGGCAGACCGATGTGCTACGACATTATCGCGCTGGATCCGGCCACCAAACGCTGGAATGCTTTATTCTATCATGACGAGAGAGGCGACGGGAGCGGCTTTGGGCTTCAAAACGTCACTCTAAATCTCCGATCATGATTGCGCGAGCACGGAGAGGCGCTGATGGGCTCGGGCATTGAAGTATGATCAGCGATCGCTTCAGAGGCCTCCTGACGAGCCGCTCTTCGTCGGAGCACTCCCAGTGAATAGAGATACAACCCAATGAACAAGCTGATTGCCGATTGGGACACGCTGTTGCCGCCCAATCTCTTCAACATAGAGCGGCGCGCGCTGAGAAACTATGATTACTTCATTGGCCGGCTTTGTCAGGAAAATCGCGCCACGATCATAGACACCAACTAATGCGCCATCCCACTGCTTGTCATTCTCCCCTGAGAGCCGATGAGTTGCACTGCTGCGCGCCCGTATAATGGCGCCGTCGGAGCAGCCGACCTGACAGAATATTGCGGTAAGCACGATCATCATGACGCCGGGTTGGATCAGTATTCGAATGTCGACCTGATTCTCCGGTAGTCGATAGCGCGCCGCCGCTGCAGGTGCGCCCACGAATACGGCCGTGACGAATGCCAGTCCGGCTATCATTTGCCAGCCCAGGGTGTTCGAGATCATGCCAACCGCGACCAAGGCCGTAGCAACTCGTATGGCATTCTTGGCAGTTGCCGCCCTTATGGCGGCGTCGGTAATAATTCGCGCGGGCAAGACTTTAGCGGTGGCAAGTCCGACACTAAAAGCGAGTAATAGCAGCGGGAGATGAGCCGCCGTCGTGCTCAAATGATCGCTGATCGAGAGAAAGGAGAGGGAGTCGATTTCGGCGCCACGAAAGAAGAACGCGTCATAGAGGACGCCCTCGACGACAGCGATCGTGCCGAATATGGCGACCAGCTTCGCAACTCGTTCAAAGACTTTGTCCATCGACCAATCCCCCGGTCTGTTGGCTAGCTCTGGCCAAGGAGTTTAGCGCCGAGCAGAAAGGATCTCGACAAGTCAGCATTCTGTGACTTTCTTGAACACTTATTGACGGAAGTCGACATCCCACTTCCTGATGTGGCTGCAGCAGACTAGGCGATCTATTTCCCCACCCCGCTCCGCCGCGCGTGCCGAAGGTGCCGGACGGTATCGTTATTGATCTGAAAAGGAGTGAGGAGGTCACCAAAAGGCTTGAAGCGCTATACAGATCGTCAAAAGAATTCGATACATCGCAGCGTTTGGCGGTATCTAAATCCTGACTCTGGCTGCCAAGAAGTCGCGTTACACCAGGAGCATGCAGGCTTTGGAACGTCGTTATCGCCAAGCGTGATCGCGGCGCAGTTTACAGACTACAGTATCGCAAGCTGTGACGCCCCCCCCCCCCC